>JGI24021J15306_10002037_pt1 | contig 21121 bp, 10 predicted proteins | sample Ectturendosymbi1_FD_15306 | JGI IMG/M metagenome (IMG submission 15306)
ATACGTACAAGCTGAATCATTGCAAGGAGATGGGAGCAAAACTAGGCAGGAGATTCCTCAAACAGCCGGCTGAAAAGCTCAAGGCGGTTTTTGTTGCTTCTGGTGTTAAATGTGACTAACGTTTGAGTTTTGATGGGAAACTCACTTTGGGAGACTTTTTCCTGACAACTACGCAAACCTATTATCTTACCAGTCGATAAACAATAATATTGAAAAAGCACTCATCACAACGTGTCCAAACCCTACGTTGGTGCACTAACATTGAGTAGTGATGCGACTCAGGGAAAGTGTGAAGGGTTAACCTTCACGTTACAGCGCGGTACAAATAAATTACATCAACTTTTCCCAAATCCATTGGTCCGCCTGGTTAGTCCTTCAACATCACCAGCGCATGAATGGTGGGAAAGCTCGCGCCCAGTGAGTTCACCGACTAAGGTAGAAGATGGCGACGCGTTTAAAAGTTTTGATCGATGTCGCTAATTGCTGCGACCGTGCACAGCGGTGGTTTAGCATTTCCGATCCATGCCTTACAGTTGCATTAACGTATGCCTTCAGTGGGAGCTGCTCGAGAACAATAAGAGCGGCGTCCGGTTTAACCTTCTGCTTCATGCGTCGAGGCCGCAATATGCGCTAAGAACAATGGCCGCCTCGCCGGCAATTCACTTTCACAGCAAGTTGAACAAGCGGTTCTCACAACGTTTTCTCGCTCGGCACTTGTTGCAACGGGTTTGCTCAGTATGCTGCATCTTCAGTAAGAGCACTCGCAGTTGGTCACAAGTTCATCTATTCCAGGGATGTAGGGCGGTGAAGAGCAGGAAAATGCGGCTTGGTAAGGAGCAGTGAAGGTCGGCGCCATGTACGCCATCGCCACATAGATTAGATCTTTTGGAGAAAGCGGCTGAAGCAAATTAAAGAAACAGGCTTGCTCCCATGTTGTAGGTTTGCCGACTTTCCTTTAGTTTCAAAAAGAAGTGTAAAGAAAGTCTTTCCGAGATATTTGGCAGAAGTCTTTCCATCTTTAGATAGATCTGAATGAAATTCTGTATGGCGGATGCAACCGTTGTGATCTGATGGTTTATTAGATTCCAAACATAGGTGTTTAAGGCAAAATTATTATTAACTAGCGTATTTGCTATATGCTACTCTAAAGTAATGCAGTGACGATGACACGAAAATGTGTTTAACGTGTCTTGTGAGCGCGTTCGTTTGGGATGCTTGACAACAAGTGATTGGGTGGTGGCAGATGGGATGACCGAAGTGTCATTTCGCCGCCTTCCGGCCTTACTGTGTCTGTATTGACAAGTGTACTTGGGTTAAGGTCAAACAATATAATTGTTGTAGTTGTTGTTGTTTTGTTTACTGTTTGAAAGATCATGTTTGCAAGTTCCTTCTTAATTTACATCAAATATATTCAAGGAGCAAAGCATTTGTTAAGTTCGTGATTGCGTGTCATTGAAAATCATAAATACCACATTTTCGTCATAAAAATCATTCGCCTGCGTGCTTTTCATTGAAAGAGACATTGGCTAGCAGTTTTTCGTGTATTTATCAACTTTATCTGTTGACACAAACTAATGTTTGTGTTGAAACCAAGTATGCTCAACACTGTAGACGCATGTTATTGAAACTCTCTTGACGGTAGCATGTTCATTGTTCATGGCCTTGCAAAAAATTACTTAAAATAAATGGTGCTTAATTTAAATTTAATGAAAAATAAACAAAAAGAATAAAAGCTTCGATGCCTAAAAAAAATGTATTCCACAAAGAACGCCGCAGTCACTTGTGCTTGAAAAGTGCGTCAATTCTTTCATCTTAAGCAGTACAACTATAGTATCAAGGATTTCAAACTTTCTGAAATTTTGCATAAACAAGCAAACGTCTGCCAACAGTGCTTAGTAACTCTAGATCAGTGGTTCTAAACCTTTATTGGCCCATTGACCATCTTTGAAAAAATATCCAATGGACCATTTTGCTATGCTGACATCTCATGAACAACTAGTCGAAAATGCATTGCACATAGGTTAGTGAACGTTTTATTTAAGGATTTTTGAAACTGTCTGTGAACCACTAGAAACTCCTGGTGGACCACGTTGAGACTCACTGTTCTAGATATAAAAAGCAATCTGACATTTGCTGGTTGCAAAATGCAATCGCGCAATCAAATTTTTCAGTGCTTTTCCACAAAATCTGCGTATCTCAGCATTTACCTAGCTGCTTATCCGGTCCTTGCGAAAAGCTTAATTGAGAGCAATTTTACTATTTCGGGCCGCAGAAAACTGGTGTTTTTGAATGCTCAACGTTTCTGAGCAGATATATTTCCGCGTAACTATCAGAACTATAGGCTTCAGAACTAAAAGTCGCTTGCCTGGTAACGTGACGATGATTGCCCTAGTCGCCGCTCTCATCAACCACTTACTGTATACCTGAAAGCAATAAGTTAGTGGCAATCACAACAAAAAGTCGAACTTTATCACTAGGCAGACAGAAATGACCATCTGCTTTGCTGTACATCCCACTGTTGCACAGGTCATCCTCAATCGAGAAGTGGAAGAAGGAAGAGTAAAGTTGGGTATTTTGTTTTTGCAAAAGCCTATATAAGTATTCATCACACAATTCTAAGATCAGTTGAAACAAAACTGGTAAAAACGCGTTTGTGTTTTTTTCTTGAAACTTGGTTTTATCTGTTTGAAACTAGTTCCAGGAAATCACTTCTACTTTTAAGACAAAGCTCGCATTGTCATTGAGGATATCCCGGTTGAAGCATTTTTCTGCCGCTGTGATGTTTTCTTTAAATAAACAGTAATGACTCTTCTGTTGCACCATCGCTCCGGGTTAGAGTGGACCTGGGAATACCGACTTAAAGCGTAATCCACTTTCTTAAAAACCTGCTTCTCCCGAACCTGCTGGACTTCCGAACTGCAGCCCTATTAATAATTACATTTTAGCGTCATGACAATTAAGGAATTTGGAACTGTTGTATTGCAGTTAACCATGATCGACATTTTCAGCATAAAGCCTTGTGAATTACAAGAAGTAAATACAGTATATTTCTCCGCCACTTTTAATAAGTTGGCTTGTTTTGACAATTTTGTGTGCTTGATAGGTGGTTGGCAAGAGTTTCGTTGATTGTTCTTAAAACGCTGCTTACTTGTGTCCGAACCAAAGCAACATTCGTCTATAGAGTAGTGCATTGTCAACAATGTAAGGGAAAGTTGGCAACAAACACGCGCACTGCTTTGTGCAAGATAGCTGAGAAGTTTTTGTCGATAGATTTGCCAAAATTACTGGGAATAAGCAAATGATTTGTCACTGCATCAAGAAGAAATGGCATGACATTTTTTTGTAATGTAACATAAAGGCCGTCATTGCTCCTGTCCATCTGAATGCACAATTGCGTTTAACACCAACGGTGTGATACATGTTTGGTGCGCTTTAAATTTATTTAATCTCGGTTGTTTGTCTGATGGGTTTTGCCAGATGAACGCTTACCGTTTATCCAAAACGTTCACAGTAGTATTGTATTTACCGCAAACTGTTTTTTTTGCATTCGTGTAAAATCTCCGTTCATCAGTAGCTGCAAACTGAGATGTCGGCTGATTTCAGTTATCCTATAAAGTAGGGGTTCCCAACCTAGAGTACATGTACCCCTAGCGGTACATTTGTCTATCTCAAGGGGTACATTCATTGTACAGCCGCAACAAATCAACTTTGAGACATAAAAACAGAGTCTACCTTCATAGCTTTAAAAATTCTTAATGTTCCCTCAAAAATTCAGTGGATTTCTGTTATTTTGCTCAGCCCTTGTGTCATAAGAAATTTTAGGGATACATGCTTATCTGTCGAAATGCTGAATGGTACATGGTCAAAGAAAGGTTGGGAAACCCTGCTATAAAGTTTTTGCTTTAGAAGAAAAAAGTTGCCAACAAAGACTAACTAGACACTTCATTAGCAAAGGAACTTCTGTTTAAACAAAAATAGTTTGCAAGTTTTTAAGGTGCACTATTGTTAAAATATTTTTATGCCAGGAAAATAAGTGATGAAAGCATGAAGCAGACTGATTGACTCTTTGGGATTTTGGTGGTTAACCAAGGCTGATGAATTTTCACATCCATTCAATGATTTAAGATAGGTTTTGCCAATAGGACTGGCGGGGCTCCACTTAGTAACGCAATGCATTGAAAGCTTTGCCGAAGCTATTCAACTATCCTGTTAACATTAGCTTTCTATGCACCGATTAATGCCTGTGGAAGTGTGTTATTAATAGCACTCAATACTCCATCTGGATTTTCCGCAGTACGGAGGACTTATAGCTCGTTTGTCTGACATCTAAACAGATTGGTGGTTTCATGCGCTACTAAAACTTCGAACTGAAAAAGTCCCCATCTGCTAATACTTCACGTAATAAGCAGTAGACCAAGGATGTTAATGTGTGAAATTTTCTTTCAGGTAATTTTTATCTGAAACCAATTTTATTTCTGCAAAATCGTTAGCTGCGCACATTTTATTGTTTGTTTGTGTTATGGTACATTAATATCGATGTATACGTATGCTTGCTGTTTAACGGGCACAATATGAGCAATTAGCTAAGGTTTTTCCTTAAATATCTAAAAAATATCAACGTTAGATGAAAGCTGTTGAAATATGAGGAAAAACCATTTGAAATGTTTTCAACTTTGAAACATAAACCTCCGCTAGAGCATTTCTTGAAGAACACATCAGCTCTTATTGAACACATTCGGATGAACTCATTCATCTTATTTCGAAACAGGGCAACTCTGTTTCCTCCACAATAACTCACTGCCAGCTGTACTTTCGTAATAGGTTTGGGAAATAAATTGCACAGCCTTGCATTTTAAAACCGTATTTTTTGTTGTATCCTGTACTCATGAGGCATGGGTCTTTGATAAATTCTGCATTCATGAAGCACAGCTGCGAAACTTCGTCTGGTCCACAAGAATAAAACGTCTCCACCAAAGCAGGAGCAAATCAGCTGCGTTGTTTGCTTCGCCTAAACACGTTTCTTTTCATGATCAAACACGTGACGCTTACCCAGCGGCTGGATAAAAATGATTGAAAGACCGGATTTTCCTAAGGCCGTCAAACGTCAAGTTGTACAACCGGCTGCGGAAAAGTAACTCACAGTCACCAGCTCAGTGTACGCAAAAGCGAAAAACACGATTGCGTTCAAGAGCAATACTGCCCAGTGTTCATACCATCTAAAGTTTGGTTTATCTAAACCAGCTATGTCCAGCCCGAGGGCCGCATGCGGCCCAGTCGAGGGTTTTGTGCGGCCCAATTCAGGTTTACTCTGTAGTAAAAGTGTCCTACATACTGATAACTTGTCCTTGTTTTGACAATTTTGAATTTGTCATTTTTGATGCAGGTAGTCTTCAGTGCCATTTTATCACGTCTATTACCAGTGCAGTTAGGATTCGAACACTCAGTATATTCGTTTAAGCTAAATTTAGTTTGTTAGGTCAAAGTAAGCCATTCAATGTGCGGCCCTCAATAATATGTCATTCAATGTGCGGCCCTGGTCAAGATAGCGACAAGCTCAGTAAGCTATTTGGGTCGGACGTAGCTGATCTAAACCAAGGGTGCACAACCTTTTCGCTATTGCCGGACGCATTTCGTATAATTTTAGGAATTACGGACGCCTGCGAGTTCAAGATACTTTTTTGCATTGCTCCTGTTCTGCCACCACACGTCCGTTTGGCAGTCTTTGTCTGCGACGTATCCGCATACCGTAGACATAGAGCTTTTAATAATACACGGCCGCCTTATCTTATATTTAAAATTAAATGTGCATAGCCGCATAAATTTTTATCGAAGGCCGCATGCGGCCGTACGGCTGCAGTTTGTGCATCCCTGATATAAACGGAGGGTTGCGGAGTAGCTTCGTTTGACTGAGTCCTGACAATGCATATACAGCCGCGTCCGGATTATATTGCACAGTTTCATTAATGTGGTTTCCCTGTTGTAAGGCAAAGCTTACAAAAAATAGTGCAGTATTTTCCAGCAGTGCTGGAACTTCTACTGTTCTGACAGGGCCTACGAGAGTGGGGCCGGTCGGTACTGGGGCCTGACAGGATGAGAGTACGCACCCAAAGTTTTTCTGTAATTAAGCTCAAAATTACTTGTGTAAGCCGGTTGCCAGCATAATAATTAATGTAATTCTAAATCTAAGAGTTATAGTTGTTTTATCTATATTCTGGTTACTATACAGACAAGCCACACCAGTTTCGACGAGAGCCCCAGAAGTCAGGGTCCCGGTATCTGTATTCGTACCCCCTGATAAAATTTCTCTCAGAGGCCCTGGTTCCTTACCTTCCAAGTTGTGGTCACCTAATCAAACCGTTCACTGCATGAAACAGGCAGGTTCCTGGTATAAATCGGGAACTTAGATTTGAAACAACTTACGCATTAAAAAGCACAAAGTCTAGATCACTTCGATCGGTTCACTCCAGCTTTTCATCCAGGCTGCAAACTTGCAGCAGCAGAAAAAAAAAGTGACATTGAAATGTCAAACTGATCGCGAGAATTTATACCTGTCAGTTTCGAATCCGGATGCTCGAGCAGAAATGACTGATTTATTCAGCGCATTATCTGGCATCCGACGTTTTGTTGATCACATTAGTTTTGTCAGATCAATGGTGATAATGATCATAAGCTGCAGCTGCTCACTGGATGCGAGGACACTTGTGTTGTTCGACTGTGTTGGTCTGGCACCTTGAGCGAGTAGTACATACGGCAGCCTACGTTAGGAGTTGGCCCGTGCCTTGTATTTCCGCGTCACCTCACGCTACTTAATTAAACGTTACGAAGAATCGAGCTTTTGTTACGCGTCGCTGGTCATGATAACCCTTGCAAGTTCCAGCTTTACATCGAATGATTGTTTACTGCTAGTTGTTAGTAAGCTGAACACTCTTTTGTCAGGTTTCCTTTAAAGTACTGCAGTTATGTAGATCAGTTGATATCTTTTCGCTTATAAAGTCGGCGTCATTCGTACTTGCAGTATGAAAGCCATGCCTGTTTCGGATCGAGCACAAAAGAATAAAGACGAGACCATGATTGGACGCAGGCGTCTGTTGTCTTCCTGCATTTTTCTGTATACTTTAGGAGGAAGCGCAGCTTGATGGGAACGCATCACGAGTGTGCAATTTAGTACGGCCGACTGATCACTTGTCGATGCCTGCCTGTGTTCGGTTGCATCGACATGTGCGTGATACCGGACAATTATACGGTTTGCCCAAAATCGATTTATGGTTTGAATTGCAGTGTACAGGTTTTAGATAGTTGCATGTGCTAAGATCTTAAATGGAGCCATCCATTGCTTCAAAAATGTCAGCGTTCGACTCGTATCATCACTGTTTAGCATGGCTCAGGAACAGTTCAGTGTAAGGCCGTAATCACGATTAAGCGTTTCCTTCAGATAATCTGGGAAAATATTTTCTGTTTTTATGTGTATTTTCTATAGGTCGTTCACAATCATTCAGATCGAGCGCAGGAAATAAGCTTCTGTTGAAGCGTTTTACTTCCGCTCCACTGGCTTGATTCTTTTCGTGTAATAGCTCTCTAGGTGTTTAACATCAACAAGAGCTTTGCAGTCTTAAACGCCAGAAATTGTCAAAAATACAACTCGCTCTAGTCAAAAACTTTTGTTTTACGAATGTAGGTAACTGGACTGGGCGTGTCTCGCGTAGGTCTTGCTTTTCAATCGTAAATCTTCAGTAATTTGTCAGTAATTTGTTTGTGACAAGAGTAAGGTTCAACGCTGTAGGAAAAATTTTCAATATGTCATCTCACGCCTACTATGAGAATTGCAAATCTCCAGCAAAGCTCCTTTGTTTTTCTACATCTGAATACGGTAAGAGCGCTTTTCCAAATTTATAAATTAATTTATAAATAATATCCTAAACAAGAAACGTCATCACTTTTTTACAAATAAGTGTCACTAACCTCTGCTTAAAAACACAAGCTTACTTGCTGTTGATGGTGATCAGGTAAGGTTGTTCTTACCACAAGTTTTACACATACCTGAACTCAAAACCCACGCACTTTAACGCGCAGCGATACGCAAATGAGCTGTTTTGTGGTCATTGCCTTATCAAGAAGTTGCGTTAAGCGATTAATACGCTTTGTTTAGTTTCAGTGTGACTTCTCTGCCATGCACAGCAGTTATGCTTGACGGTTATTACCGAGAGCCTAATGAATTGATATTCAAAGACCGAAATAATGATGGATATTTTAATTGGACATCATGTTTGTTTCGTTAAAGAAATTTTTAGTGCAAACCACCAACGCGACTGTCTTTATCGACATTGCCGAGGCCCCAGCCCTGCAAGACGGCACGTCATATGCGTTTTTTTGTGTGGTAACAAAATGGCGGAAATAAACGTTATCTGTCTGGAGCCATATTTGCGGCATTTGCAAAGCTGACGAATTGTTAACGAAGTTAATTTCCGTGAAAATGCTTTTCACAACGATGGTTTAATGCCTGAAGTTGTCTTTTGGAGTTTCCCAATCTTTTTGTGACTTAGACGATTGAAGCGATTTCCCGAGACTTGAAAGATTAAAAGGCTCGTTTCTGGTATGAAACAGCGTTCACCAAGCTTGTGCTTTCATCCGCCGCTTGCGTCTTGTGTTTGCCAACGGGGCACTTTCTCGTTTTTGCTATACGCACGTAAGTCCATTCCTGTTTCAGTTTACACTGTGTGAGGTACATCTTAGCATCGTACATGCACGAAGCAAATGATGTTCTCAGTTTCACAAGCTTGAAGACTGTGCGAATGCACTCCGTTTGCGAAACTGAACTCAACAGCCGAGTATCTGCAGCATATTCAGCTTCTCAACACACCGAAAAACATAATTTGGTCTTTCGGGTTTTGAGTGACTTACGTCTGCGATAAATACGTGTCTTCCCTTAAAGTTCATCCAAGTACACAAATTTTTTCAAAAACATGTCTTGATTGATTGCTTACATAACAAAGAAACAGTCCTATACAAATAGAGTTGCTTCAGAATAAGATTAACCTCAATTTTGCATTTGTTGCTTTTTGGTTTGCTTGTTTCTTACATGCAGTGATCGAATCGTTAAAATTATTCATTATTAAACATATAAGCTGGAATCATCAAAATGCAGCTGCAACATTTATGCAATTCTCTTTTGTGGTTTGCGATATATTTTAAGAATTTTTATAACATTGAGTGGAAAACCTAACGTATGTCAAGGTTTTTATAAGGATAAAAGTTAAAAAATGTCCCTCCTTTTCATCTCACTGTCCTTTCCCGAATGAAATCAATGTTGTGAAATCTATTGCTGTTACTTGCAGAACAATGTACGTCGTTACATATGATTAGCAATATTCGTTTGATGCGTATCAAGTGTAAATAAACTGCGTAATCTTTCACACAATGTTCTGAAACCAATAAGGAAAAAAAGTCTTTTGTTTATAACTTTCATTGGAATTTCACGGTTTGCATGTATACTTTCGAAACTAGTGCTCGGTTGAGCAGCATGATGACAAAACATTTATAAGAATTTATTTTTTCTAACTCTACAAAATTTAGGTTCTCACAAGTTATGCACCCTCTGACAAACAGTCAAAATCACTGTAATAAAATATTTTCAATGGAAAAAACAATGAAAGACATGAAATCAGTCCGAAATCATTTTGAAATTTTAGCGTTTTGTAAAACTTTACCGTACATAAGAACAACAGAAGGCCGCGTTAGTTCAGTCAATGAGTCGATCAAAGTTCTTTTCGGTGAAAATATTTCAAACATGCCCCGTAACATTCCGGCAAGTATGCTTAAATTTTGCTTTCCGAATATTTTCTCGACAGTGATCAGATCAAAAGGTTTTGCTGAATGTCTAAAACTAAGGAGAAACCATGAAATGTTTAGAAAATGCAACTGTCCTTGAATCAGATTGAATACCTTAGGAACGGTTACGTAGTTTTACCATCTGCCGTTTCGTGGAAAACGCAGACGCAAAGACGTTGAACACCTGAGGTAGTGACTAAGAAGGCATGTGATGACAAACAAAAGAGTGGATCTCAATGAAAGTTCACCATCTCGAGTTGATCATTTTAATTAGCCTACCGTAGATCACAAAATGTAAACAAAACTTTTTAAAGAAGGTTAAGTCCTGCTTGATTGCTTCAGTTCTGACAATATTGTCTGTACCCGATTCACCTGGTGGTAATTTAACGGTAGAACTCCACATGCCGAAGAAATAGTTTTTCAATGTATTTGTGCAATTACCAATACTGACACAAAAATCAAGTCGCAGTAGTTTTTCTGCTTCATATCAGCTTCTGTAAACCTCAACGTGATGTCGGTTTAATTCGGAATTATATTACGCTGATCTTGTCAGTCTACATCCTGCATTGTGGCGATATCGCTTTTGACCCAATCACTTTTCATGCACTGTTTATAAGCAGGGGTGTAGTGCGACGGGAGCGCGTAGTAACGGTTTTCCCAACTTTTTTGGTTGCGGGAACGCGTTCCTACGCTTTGTTCATAGTAACCTGACTTGAATATGAACAGTTCCACTCAGATTTTCTCTGTGTAGCTCCAGACTCCGCGTAAATGACTAAATGGCAACCTATATTTTAAGTAGCAGCCAAGCATAATATTTTCTAATTGCGTAGCTCTCAGACGGTTGTATATGTGACAAAAAACTTTGAATGCTTTCGTTTGCAGTGTAATGAAAGGGAATACCTCATTAAATATCGATTTGCAAATGAGTTTGAAGTGATGTTGGAAATGGCTAGCTTTTTGGATGTGTTCCCACACTTCCTTTTTTAGTACTACACCTCTAGTATTACAAATCCAGTATATTACAAAACCGATACATGTCGATGCAGCCACGGCATTACAATCCAGTATATGTCGTTGCAGCCAAGTATTACAAAATCAGTATATGTCGTTGCAGCCACGGCATTACAATCCAGTATATGTCGTTGCAGCCAAGTATTACAAAATCAGTATATGTCGTTGCAGCCACGGCATGGAGGCACTCATGCGCAGCAACTTTGTCGAGTCCTGGTTCAGACTCAGGCTATTCGGACCACGCAGAAGCGCTGTGGGCTGGCAACAGGTTGGGATTCCATGGCATGCACCAGAGGATTCCTGCTCAGCATACAGAACACGAGAACGATGGGATGCAGGTGAGCATGCATGGTAAAGGAGGAAAAATGTAGAAGAAAACTGTCAAATGATAATTCGTGTTATCAAGTTATTGGTCGCTAGTACCTTGTCACATGCATTAGGTGATGCAAATTTCCTTTCTAATTTGTATAGTTCGGCGAATTGGAAGCATGCATACTTATTAGCAGCATTGCAAACTTTTCTCCGGTGCGAAACAATATGTTTCCATTAACAGCTTTCGAAAAAACGTCAGTGAACAAGACTTTGCCTATACCTTCTCTTATATTTTCCACACTCAAGAGCAAGTTACCACTAAAATGAGGCAAGAAAGATAAAATATTACTAGCCTTTTATCAAGAGAGTGTACTCCTTACTCCTTTACTATTAAACTTGAACAGCTCCGTCACTGTCTTTACCAAGAAAAGAATATTGAATCAGAGGAGAAGCTGAAACTCTTTTGCAGCATTTTTCCATACTCATGGAAACAGTTTTACGATATTCATCAAGCTATGTCTTTCTTTTAAGTTTGGCAGCACTTATAATGAACTCTATTCCTTTCACGCAATGGTTGAAGCTTTAGACTTTGCATAATAAATATAAAAAGCCTCAGAATAGCAAAAGCGCGACGGACACACTCGGCCTGTAGGTGCGTTTGGTGCCAAAGTTGCAAGACGTTTTATCAGAAACTTTAGCTGTTATATCCCGCTGGATGGCGATCGTTGTTAGTGAATTATTACTTACTGTAACTTAAAGCCAAAACCCTTCACTATTTTCGTTCCCACAGCAAAGACACTGAGGTTTAAATTCGATTGTTGCAAACCCCTTGTCAGAACCAACGACCCAACACTGCATGTAGCAATTTTCCGTTATGGGCCTGAGTTAGTTTTTAACAACACTGTGTAACATGCAACCTTCCGCTCTAAAAATATCTCTGATCATAGGGCATTAATTAGCTTTTAACAGTGTTCTATTGCCATGACAGGGCGGTTATTGCAGTATCTTACACAGGCTCACATCTTCCGCTGTCACGGTGACAGGAGTGATGTTGGTGTCACGATACCTGTAACTGGACACGTGCGAGCTTAGCAAACAGCAATGTGCCTGAGATTAAATGTTTCTATACCGAACGCTGCTGGTAAACACGCTTGCTGTACAAAATCTGCCAATTATTCCAACATTGCCAATTAGTTCAAATATTGCTAATTGGGAAGGAGTGAACTTGGTTAAAACTCCAACTCCAGGCTTTGCTTAAATCGATAGGTAACGATTTTGTATAGTTTCCATTTCCTCAATTCGACATTTCGTGGTTGTATTTACTTTATACCAGGGGTTTCAAACACGCGGCCCGCAGGCCGCATGTGGCCCGCGAGGACGTTTTGTGCGGCCCGCAATGCTTTTTGGGAACATTGAAGCAATTAACATTTGATTTACATAGTTTATTCATCGGTGTTTGAAAGTGCTCGGCGGGAATACTAAGTTCCTTTTAAACGAACGTAGAGACGGCTAGAAATTATTTGCCTATTATTCATGATACCTTTCGAGGAAATCAGATATAAAAGCTGTTTCTAGTCAGATTCAAGTACCGCCTTTGTTGGGTGAGCGTCATAATGCGGCCGTCTTGTTACTTTATAAGTTCTCATTTGATCCTCGGAGCAATTCGAGTTTGAGACCCCTGCTTTATGCCGTCATAGCCCGAAGTAAAAACAACCCGTGCATATCACATTCTTTCAGGCCCCGTGGTAGTTAGAAAACTAGACTTTCTATACAGCACACTACTCTACCAATTTCAAAGTGTGCTTCTACCGCTGCTTGTTTTTATGTGGATATAGTTTAAAAAGGCTTGATAGTTTCACGCTGGTAGAAATCGTTCTTGGCTTGGTATAAAGTCCCACAGCTCGTGCAGCTAAAAAACGAGGTCTCCAATTTCATATTCTTAAGAACCCCACAGCGTTGGCGTCTAACAAATCCAGCGACTGCCTATCGCCTGTTTTCCCGAGAAAAACGACAAGTGCTGCCAATCATACTGACAGCATAACTTCAAAGGAAATCAATCATGCATCTTCGTTCCTTTTTCAGCGCCAAACCGATTTCCTCACTCTGCACCAGCAGCAGATGCCACGCGCTGCCTCTGATGTGCTTTTGCGCTTGTAATAGACAAATTTCTCTGGCATGGGCTTCGGCCGATTGCCTTACTCGGTGTATCAAGTTACATTGCGGTGTTGCTGAGTGTGGAATTTCATCGCTTGTCCGCTGGTCACTTGTTGCGATGGACGATTTGATGTTTCCAGCAAAATACCCTGGTTGCAGAAAGCCGCAGGCAGTTGTTTTTGCGGGTGTGGTCCGTTAACTTCCTCGACCGTTTGTTCTTTATCTTGTCTACATCGAATCAAAGCAACACTTGCAATTAACTTTACCTGAAACGTGAAATACTTAGCGCTGCATTAAATATACTTTAAGATCAATTTTTTATAATTGATACAGCAGTTATAAAACTTGGTTGTTTTCAACAAGATCATCTTTGAAGTTTCCTTTAAACTTCAAAACAATGTCAACAACGCATAGAACTAGCGTTAGAAAGGTCTGTCAAAAATCGAGTAAAACTCCGAAGACAGAGCACAAATTTAAAACGTCGCTGAATGATAGGCTAGCTTGGCTAAAGCGATTGATAACTGCAATTAAATTCAGTTTGAGAGTACCGAACATGTTTCCCGAAAATTAGTTTTATTTTGCAAACGTCGTAGCATTTTCAATTGCGGACAGATTGCTTGTATACAGATGCTTTTCATAACACTGTTCCTTGCATCACTTTTCCTTTTAATTAGAGCAGTTCAAAACCCACCTCTTGGAATGACATCGTTTTTTAACCTGTTATGCAGACTTCTCAAGAAGGCTTGTACAAACTTTGGGTTATTAGTAATTTTGTAGCTACTTTATTTAGACATGCCGCACAAATTACGATCTATTGCCACTCCTCCTGCTCAAAATTATGGACAAGCCTTTTTTTGCGATGCAGTCAAATGCTCTCATGTCTTGCGAGATAGATCCATACAATTTCTCATTGCAACACAGTTTTATTTTTGCAATTAAACTTATGCTTTGATGAAAAGCACTCAAAAAGAGAAAACTGAAAATCCTCTTAAAGCATTTCTAAACTCAATCACGGTAAATTTTAATAACGCAGACCTGTTTTCTACTTCAAAAATTTTCTACTTCAAAAATATATCCAGTGCCTACCGAGAAGGACACAATCCAGTTTATTGTAGTAAAGCATAAAGCAAAGGTTAGTGACCAATGCTGATGAAAGGTTATTAACAAAGATAACCGCTAAGGTGAAGAAAAGGATTAAGTTGATTTAAACGTTACGGGGAAAACTTTACCAGCAACTTACAGTAGTTCCTTGTTTGTTTTTTGATTTATGCTCAGTGACCAAATTTTGCTGAAGAAATGTAGGAGACATGTTTTTGAAAAACCAAGGAAACGGTCATTTTATCAGAATAAAAAAACGTGTTGCTTTGTGGATCTGAAGGAACGCTTGTTAAAATTCACTTGCTTGCGCAACCTGTCTGTAAACCGGATTCACTAACATAGAGTATCAGACCGTGCCCTCAGATTTATATTCACTACAGCGGGGCAACATCCCCACTAATTCCCTCTCTTTGACAACGCACATCCTGTTGTGCAAAATTGTGCAATGCCAGCCGGTGTTCGCAAACATTTAAATATCAAAGCATTTTTTTGATTTTGAAGTAGTGAACCGATAACTATGAGGGGACATACATTTCATTCGCAAGTGTGAATGTAAATAAAAACTTGTTTATTGCTAATTAATTTACTCCATTGCTTGTCGCATTTATGATCCAAGTAAAGGGGTTTCTAAAGAGAACCCTGCCGCAATAACACACAAATAAAACAATTTTCAGTGGACACCGTCATAGCAGTGCAAAGTGCCATTTGTTTGTTTTGTATTTACTTGTGGCAAGCACCATTATACCACTTTTTAAGGAAATGCGAGTTTTAACCGCAAACAGATTTTTGAAAGGATTGTTATGGCAAAAAATCAACAACAATGACCGCTGCACGTTTCATTAAACGTCGCAAAAAATATAATATTTTTCTCGCCCTTGAGTATTTTCTGCGAAAAAATATAAGAAGTTTTCAGGCCTTCGTTTTGTTTCAAAACCAAAGTCACTTATTAGAAACTTCACTATGGATTAAGTAGCAAACGTATACTGACCGAAAACAATTTGCATCCCAATTGTCTTTCGGAAGGGCAGCCAGTCAATAGCCAATGAACTGTTGATTGCTACGTTTAGGCGAGGTCACAAGTGGTGAAAGCAAAGAAAAAGCTTTGAGGGAATCAAGGCTCTGTGCACAGCAGTGCGTAGAAGTGGGAGACTAAAGGTGGTTCTTTCAAAAAAATATTTGAACGTCGAGCAGCAGCAAAATACCTTTGTGATGTACCGCAACACCGCTCTAGAGCTGCCTATAGCTTGTTGTTTTCCTTGTTCCATTAGCCAAAAAATATGCGTTTGCCAAGGGTGAAAACCACTTTTTTCAATGAACGTAAACAAACATTAAGAGTTCTATTGCAAAACTTTCAAACCAAAGAGCAAATTACTCTGAATTTTCATATTTTTCATTTTTCACAGAATGTTCTATTTTAACTTTTTTCAAAATAATGAATGCCAATGCCTTGATGAGAAAAACAAGAACATTTTTTATCTGTTTGGCTTGCTAATTTGTTTCTGCAGTATTTCACAACAGCAAGAAGCTGAATGCTGTTAAAACAAATGATCTAGTGTCTATTCGCTCTCAACACAGCTAGTTCTGGCTATAAATCCAAGCAAGAAATATATGGCTTCGCAGTGCTACAAATAACCAAATCGTCTTGGCTGTTCCGCAGGCTTCGTTTTCTACTACACACGACATTCCTAGCCATGAGATTGCAAACCCCTATTACAATTTCGGAGCAAACAACCATTCCATTTCGACCAGTCGCCATGCCAACCCCAGCGACCAACCATTCAAAGAACAAAACGCCGTCCAACACTTTGAAAGTTTGCCGTTTAGTCGGCCCACCACAGGACAAGACGCCTTGCCTCATGGGAGCAAAAGGTAAACATATGTAAGGAATTGCGCGTGAATTCGGGTAAAGCCAAAAATATGCCAAGGAAGGAAATTTTCGTTTGAAAATCATGATAAATTAATGCCTTGACGCAAAAACGCTGGGGTAAAGTGCTACGTTTTTTACAGAAGCAATAAATATTGGAGAAAATAACTTCGGTATTGGGAGTAAGCGGAACTAGAAAAGGAAAAACGCCAAATGTGTACATGGGTTCTCTGAAGCAACGATGCGAGACAGTTTTTATCAGTGCTCTGAGTTAGCTTCGAATCAGAAAATATCTGAAAGAGTTAACTTTAAAGGCGTTTCTTACCTGAACCCGAGTTTGAAATAGTTTTGAAAGCATTGAAGTAGACCGGGATGCTTCACTAACGCCGCCACATGCAAAAAATCATATTTGATGTTTTAGGCAATCGCTCTTTTCATGTATGTGGGAAAACACTTTACATGGTCGACTTTCATAGTTTGAATGATTCTTTATTCTGGTTATAATATGCTTGATAAACTCTTGGGAACTACTTATGTTGTAAGATTTGAAATAACTTAGTTGAACCGATGGTTTCTTGAACTCATATAGAAGTACTTTTTAAAAAAACACTGTTGCACCAATATAGAACAAGTACCTGACTGATGCATCAAATAAACACCGATTCTTGCATGTACCACAACATCATGGTGTAAGGAAAAGCTCATCTACGAAAAACTCAAGTCAAATTGCCCAACCATTTAGCTCCACTGTAAAATTGTTAAAGAAAACAGGTATTGCGATACCCGTATGATTAACTGTGTCCACAGAATCAGATCGTCCACTTTTAAAATTGAAAGCTGATATTTCGTGTTCAATACTGCAAACAGAGTGTTAAGTGTGTAAACCTGTTTCATTTTTCGAGAACTATGTGTTCATCACATACTATGTAGCTTATCAAAAATATTCTTGAGAAGACGCCACATGACCTGCAATGGAAGCATGCCAGCAGGGACGGCGGAGAGCGGGGGAATGACGGGGGCACTGCCCCTGCCCTTTGACAAGGGGGGGGGAACGGTGGCGAAAGTATCATAGGTAATTTCATGGTCTATCAAGATCGAATTGAAAGAAATTTATTGCAGCTATTCGCGCACCCACAAACTTCTGAATGTTTTTCTTTAATTTTTGTTAGTATTTTTGAGGTCAGCATTGTTGCTGAACAGAAACAAACATAATTGGTAAGATTTTTTTGGTTTTTATAAGTTTCCATTGCCCTCAACTCTTTTACTGCCTCCCTGCCCTACCGCTGTTCCGGCGTCCCTGCATGCCAATGTCACTGCCACAAACATACCAACACAGTGAGAAAGCTTTGCGAAAAAATAAAAAAACAATTTCGCAACCATGGCGCATGATAAAAAGGATGTTTACGTACTGTATTTCCAACTTTATTTTCTTTGCAAAACTTTGCGTTCACTACTACTTTCAACGATCAGATCACACAGCTCGTACAATGCCATGGAAAGCACCAGGACGTTCGAGAGAAACAATTCCGATCCTGCTGAGTTCCGTCCAAGTTACACCTACTCCGGGAGCTTTGAACTGACACCACACCATCTCGTGAACAACTTGCCTTCCGATTTGTCGCTAGGTCATACGAACAGTCTTTACCACCAAATTGTCGATAGCCAAAGCATTATGCAGCAAAACGTCAAGATGTTTCAGGAGCAGCAGGAAGTCGTCAATGCTGCTGCTTCTCCACACGTTATCTCGGCTGCTGCTATTTCCGCCGAAAATGCGGGCGTTGGACAGTACTTGCTGACCGATGCGGCGTCGGAGTTTGCAAATTCTTTGACGGGTTCCCAAATGCCAGGCTTTTTCCAGCCGGAAACAGTGACTCCGTCGCCAGAATACTTCACCAGGGAGTATCTACAACACCACCAACATGCACTGCCTGCCAGCGCTACTCCTTCCGCAATGTCTAATTGCCTGCAGGACTCATCGGTCCACCCAAAGTTGAAAAGCTCCGTCTTTTCCAGTCGGCCTTACCGTCCGACTTTGGATACTGTAGCCGAACGTGCGAAAATGCGCCTTCAAGACGCCATGGTACAGTCGCACGAAACGGTGATTGTCAACCCAATAATTAACGTGCAAGAGCTCACGGGATACACAGGTGGGTGTACAGCTGCTAGTCTACGATGAAGCAGTGTGAGATAAAGCTTTCCTCGGCGTGCTGTGGTGTTTGCAATACGATAATACTAGGCTACCAGTGAAACTGTGCTTTTGTTTTAGATTTACGTTCCCACTATTTTAATGCCAATAATGAACAGAAACAAAGAAATCCACGCAGTGCTCTTTGTGTATACATTGCTTGCATTTCACCGGCAATGCGCTAAAGCATCATTGTCACTCACTTTTCACGTATCAGCACTACAGACTACAGTCAATTCTCGCGGCGGATGTAATTCGCTTTGTTGAGCAGAGTAGGTTCTCATGAACTGTTGACCTCACCATCCGCTTAATTTCAACTGAGTGTAACGAACGGTTCAGGCGTTGAAGTAAGTTTTGCGTCATTTACTGGACCGACAGATGGCATGTATCGGTGAGCTGCCACCGCGTCAGAAAAATTCGACTGTATTGCGCAAAACAAGGTTAAATCGTTCAACCGCCCTTTCAACAGAGACTTCACTCTTTTCCTTGCTTGTATTTGCACAGAAAATAGCAGTTTATCCCCTGTTGTTGATCAAATCATATTTTTTCGAAGGCAATGGCCCAATACAGCTGTGGCAGTTCTTGCTCGAACTCTTGTGTGACCCCACGTGTAAGCATCTCATCAAATGGACTGGAGAGAATTGGCAATTCAAAATGGAAGAGCCAGACGAAGTAGCCAAGTAAGTCCCAAAACCTTGTGTTACATTCCAGAACTGCTTGCTGTGTTCGCTGCAATCGAAATCGATTCCAACTACGAGCAGTCCTTCGGGTTGGAACATCCAATTAAAGTTTTTGAGTACGACTTTCCTCCACTTGTTCCCATTTGTAGTGAAACAAACTCAATGTTAAACTTTTGGGATCTTGAAGCAGTACTATATATCTATGAAGAAAATATGAAATAAGAAATATAGGGACAGATGTGTTGTTTAAAAGCTTCCTGAATTTACCAAAGTCCTGCAATCTGTGTTGTCAATGTCTTGGATAAGTTTTGGATTTACCTGGATATTATTATATGAGAATCTCAACAACTTTTTCTTTGTTCGGCTCGACAAACGAACAACTCACCTGCAAAAGTGAATTGTTAGGGAGGCATTTGTTGTTGAAAAGATTAAAAACCGGGTCATAATTTGTGTCTACCGTATTTATTCGCTTATAAGACGGGTCCCATCTTCACTTGGGAGATTGTCGATATTCTGTTTAGACTCGTTCATAAGACGAAGGAAGGAAAGTAGGTAACAAGAGAAACACATTTCAGTATCAAAGTACGTTTATACTAACTTTTAAACCACATTTCTTCTGAGTATTAAAACAGTTTATACAAACTGCACTGTAATAGAACACAGCAAATCAGTATGCAAGTTATGAAATTCAAAAGCCTTCAAATTATTCGTTGTCGCTGTCTCCAAAAAGTTCGTAAAACTGCTCCTCGGACAATCCATCATCGCAGTGAACTATTTTCTATCTCTGTAGACCTCGCCTATAAGACGGGTCCCCCAATTTGACCCCGAAATCTCGATGAAAAATCCCCGTCTTTAATTGCAAGAAACTATCTTCGTAATAATTAAGCATCTTAATAAAAACCATAAAAAGTCGTACTGTATTTGCCCTGTATTTACCAGGATCGATGATAAACACATGCATGATAGGCGTGCATGTCACACTCAAATATTGCGTGGTGGTTTTGCTTACATCCATTCGCGGCTGTTGTCACTGCGTGGTCATACAGTACGTTTTCATCAGAAAAAGGTTTGCTGAGGCTTTATAATTAAGGCTACTCCATCACAACATGCTCGTAATCTTTCTTCAGGCAGGGTCGTACAGCAAGGGAAAAGAATGGCACACATGCGTGATAGTTATGTCGGGCAAGGAAAAAGCATCAAGTACCTGCGAGACAAAACAACCTGTAATTATTTCGAGGCGAGATTTTTCCAAAACATCCAGAAAACTTACCTAACATCGAAAAGTTGTGGCAAGGGCGCACGCAAGGAGGGGTTGGGGTTAAAACCTCCCCCTTGAGCTTGATATTTTACAAAAACTTTACTATCTTCGCAAAGGAGATTAATTGTTTTCGCATACTTTTTGCTTGTTAATTTGTGAACTTAATGCAAATACCACGGAATAAATTTACATGCAAATTTCAAGGAACATTGTAAATGGGCCAAAAAAGAAATAATTAGGTTTTCGTGGGAATCTGGGTTATCGTCTGCGTCCAGAAACCATCTCACCACATTTTGCAGACCTTTCGTCCACTCCACATGTTTAAGATCGTGTTCCGATAGTTTCCTTTGTCCGAAACGATTGTCTTTATATTGTCTGCCAAGGGCGTACACAAGGGGGGGTTGGGGTTAACCCCCCACTTGAATTTGATATGTTGCAAAAACTTTACTACATGCGAAAAGGAGATTAATTGTTTCTGCATACTTTTTTCTTGTTAATTGTCGACTTAATGCAAAAAGTGCAGTTGTAAATTGCTCTGACGCAGTGATGACTGTGTTTTACGCCCCTGTTTTAACGCTAAGCCTGATATTTTTGCAGTTTTGAGCTGCTGTATCGTAGCGTTGTGGTGAATGTATGATCACCTTGTCCTTGCCACGTAGTGGCGCCTGCAATCTTGCAATCCTTAATTGTGCCCCTGTGTTCGCCCCGCGGCTGTTGCGTTGTGCTTGCGGTCT
>JGI24021J15306_10002038_pt1 | contig 21116 bp, 11 predicted proteins | sample Ectturendosymbi1_FD_15306 | JGI IMG/M metagenome (IMG submission 15306)
CGATGCAAACAGGCCAAGTAGAGAAATACTATTCCCTGTTCAGAACACAGAAAATGATGAGGGGCGATTTCGACAAAGTTGAGAATCATAACACAAAATTCAGTGCAATAACGTTGTCAGCAAAAGTATCAATTATTCGTGTTCTACCTTTAGTGCAGAAACAACAATTACTTTTCCTGCTCAGGAAAGGATTTCTGAAAACGTAATCTTAGTGGAGTATTACAATAACAACTTCAACCGGCAGACGTACTGTTATCTGGATGTTTGAGATATAAATCACTGTTCTATCTTAGCGTGAAAGGCCGTTCAAGAGCGGCAACAACTTTGTTTCACATTCAAAGTACTCTCAACAATGAAATAAATGATGCAATATCAAAAAACTACATGTTATTTTTAAAAGTGTCTTTAGGCATTTTCACTGATGAATGAAAAAATAGACAACTAGTAAATGAATTTCAGAAATAATTAGTTATATACAATTTTCACTATGAAAACATGCCGTTTTTAATAAAATGAAAGAAAAATTGGTGTGGAACAGTTAACTAAACAATTTAAAAGAAGAACAGATTAAAAAAAGCTGCGACTTGTTTTTTTGAGTCAGTACCTTACAGGATATGTTCCAAGCTAACGCGATAGGCATACCTCGATCAAGTTGATGATAGCAAACATCCAACTGAAAGTCGATCTTTTGGTTGCTGTATTGGCGTTAATCATCAAAGGCACGAACAACCAAGCAGAGAATGTGAAAATGACGAGCAAGATGCAAATCCACCAAACATGAGGAACTTCTTTCAGGAGCGGACGAGATTGTTGCTGCGCGAATACAAAGGAAAAAATTAGCTGTGTTTATAAAAAAACATCGCCCGAACGTGATTTGCTTTTTATCTCTAATAAACGACTGTGACGATTCGTGATCGTGATTGCAATGAATCTACAAAGGTTTGCATTAAGTCAAATAGTCGAGGAGATCTGCTATACCTATTGCATTTAAATGGTCTTGACTGTTCAGTTGATAAAATTGAAGATCGAAAAGTCACAGGTGATCACAAATGTGTAATAATGTGAGGAGTACAATCGCCGATTGTTTTATTTTAGTTACTATTAACAGTAACAGCTGTGTTTGCGATAGGTTATTCATGTTACTTGCATTTGTTGGAGCATACTTCGTAGAATCAAATATTGGGCGTTCACACCTGCAAATTTATCTTGTCAATGAACAACGTACCATCTTTTTGCGGTTACTTAAGTCAATCCTCGTGAGAAGGAGCATCAGTAAGGTCACAAAAGCTAGTATGCAGACTGGAATGATTAATCCAACATGTAGAGAAAATTCCCGTAAGAAGCAAGCGTGACGTTCTCTGTATTCCGATTCAAACAAATAATCTGAAAGAATTACAGCTATTATTTCAAAACAACCTCAAAAACATAAGTATTTCATTTGTGGACAGTCACTTCACCCGCGCTCAACATTTAAATGAATTATTTTTCGGGAAGCCATCAGATTGCTGAAGCTGAATGAACGCGACGTTGACTATCAGCCAGCTGTGGCACAAATGAGGGCAAGTCTACATTCCAGTTTCTCCCAAGACATGGTGAAAGATATGATATCATTAGCATCTAGGTGGAAACCGGACTACATCCACCCAAAGTCAAAGACATTGGCATAAGAAAAACTTTTAAGTTCAAGTAAAAATTCAATTGCTGCAACTTACTCGCTTTGTAACTAGAACTATGTAGGAAAAAGGTTAAATAAATTCTCCTACTGCCTGGAATGAACACAGCAGTATCTGGAATTCGTTTGGCGCTAATGCCGACAATGATCATGCAGCCCTGTTGAAACGTTTTCACAAGTGCCATGATTTGACGGCAAGACAACCTATTTCGCAATGCATTAAAAATATGTTTGTGGAACAACCTAAAGCTATTCGTCTCGATGAGTGTGAAGATGAATGTTTTCATAAAATCGACGCGAAAATTATCTGCAAAAATGATTTTGCCCCTTACAGAGTAGTTGTGTTTTGCCCAATTAAGTTCTTCTTGGTGCATGATTTCTCGCTCCACATGTTTTGTCATTTTCTTATCTGTTGGTTGCAGGGCTGTAACTTGTTTTTCGATTTTTGGCAGTGTTACAGTGCTGCACTTCAACACTGGCGATAGTTTGGCAGTGCACAGTGTGTAGTAAGGTCTACTTTTGGAAAGTTTTGCGTGCTAAACTGCCGACCCGTCGATTTTCACTACTTTTCAATTTACCTCATTTCTTTTATGATATGGCGTTTTTTGCGTACAACTGACAATGGCGTTTTGAGGAAAATTAATTTTCCCGCTTAAACAAACTGTAAACTGAGTTTTGCGGAATACTTATCTAAGGCGTATCGTGCAATGATGGAAATTTGTTAGAAATGCTGCAAAAACGAGAGACGCCAACCAAGTGACATTGGTGTTTTATGAGACATTTTCGTGATGAAAGCTTCTTAAATAGTTTTTAAAAATTATACTTGCATAATTCACAATAATTTAAAACAACAAACATTTTGAAAATGAAGGTCAGTATGAAAATGTTGCAAAATAATTTTCCCTTATTTTAACGTTAATTTACTTGAGAAAAAATGTTTTAGAAAAAGCTCCAGGATTCACAAGATAAAATATAACCATCGTAACACAAGCACTAAAATATTTCAAAACAGAGCTCACTTTAACACTGAAATTATAATTACTTTATTTTCTTTTCAAGAAACTCCTAATACATTTATAGTGTAATGCTGAGCTGTAATAAAGAAAACTTACGCCATTCCTGACCAGAATTATTTGCCACAAACGATGCTGCCAAGGTGTTTATCAGAACAATTAGAAATGATACAAAATAGCCAAGTATAAGCTCAGGAATAACACTCCACCTTGTGTATGAATCTCCATTCTGCAATAGAAATTGTATGCAAGTTACTGAAACACGCTTACATAAGAACGTACGAATGAGAGCGTTGATTTACAATAATTTTGGAAAAGGTTATCGAATGAAAAACACCTGAGTTAAGTTGAAAACCTTAGAGACTACTATTTTTGTGACTGCAATGAAACCTTTCAAAATCATTGCGTGGTTCGTTGATGATCTTAGAATCAGCCTATTCCTATAAAAATCATGAACCTTTGGCTGCCTGAAAAATGGGAGATGGGCGGATTGACTTGTCAGCCAAAAATTATTTGGTTTAATGTTGCCTGATTAAAAAATTGTTTGCTTTGATAATGCCTGATAATCAAAATTGTTTTCCTGAAAGTGTTATTCCGATTTCATCGCTCAGTGACATTGCTTGTGATATTTATAAGCGGTTTGTCTACATAAATCTTTGTTCCCTTTTCAATTAAAACTTCCTGTTGCACAGAAAGTCTTGAAAAACCAACATATTTCCCAGATGCTTCTTTACAAAATCGATCACAATATTAAGAAAAAGTAGTTGGACATTGAAAATCAATGCTGCGCCACGTCTTATCCAACATACAGGTAGAAGTGTCAATGAGTCACTGAAATTAATTTGCGTNTGTGTTTGTGTCAAATTATATGTAAACCACACAAATTTAACATAGAAGTTGTACACAATTTTGTAATAATTGCTTATGTTTTTTTGCAAAACACTTCAGCTCAGTTGCAGAGTTGCTTTATACCGCGTTTTGACAAATAATGCACGTTTGTGCCAAAGGGGAACCTTTCCCACATTTGAAAGACAAAAAGTCACTCCTTGAACGTCTTTGTCATCATGTTTTGTTGGTGAAACAATGCACCACGTTTGCAGTGACTTAAAACAAATCACTTATACCTGGAAACAATCGAACGGAGTTGCAATGATAACTGACATAGAAGCTCGAATGGGTGTTCAGACGACCTGATAAGAAAATTCTGTGTTTTGAAGTGGAAAAGGATATTATTGATGTGTGTTAAATTGGCCTTGGCAACTACATTTAACACAACAATTTTCAAACATTGCTTTGATTGAGCGAATAAGTGAAGGACCAACAAAAAATAACACGTAAGCCGAGCTTTGAAGAATCTGTGGAACATCTGCCTTACCTTCTCCACAAAATGCTTCAAGTTGTTTGCCATGGCGCAGAACCAGAACCATGCGCTAAGAAACATCCAATGCCACAAAAACGTTAAGAAATTGCAAGCTCCATGATGAGTGACTTGTTCACATCCAGCTCCTAAGAGTAGGTTGCTTGCAGCAAGACAAAATGCGCTGGACATGATGGCGAGGGAGGGTTTGTGTCGTCGCAGTGATCTGTCAATGAAAATAGTTTGATACTGCTTTCACGCCTGAAATAAATTTTGTCTACCTGTTCCAAATTTTGAGTGCAAGAATTTTGAAAAAATAGACCACAAATTTTTTCATCAGAAGAAAATAGGCTGTACTTTGACGCAGAGTTGAAAATTTGTCACAACTCACTGTGACAAGCAATTTCGACAATATTTACCAAACTATAGAAATTGTAGTAGAAGGAAAACGTATCATAGAAAAGTAAAGGTTAACGGTCATGAGAAACTGTTAAATTGAAATTTTTGAATAATATCAAGCCAGCGTGTTCTGTATTGTGTTGCAATATTTTCTTTGTTTTTTTGTGTGTGTTTGTGCATGAATGATTATGTCTTGATTCGCATCAGCTCAGATTGAACTTATCAACACGCCGCTGCGCAAACAAGCAAGCTTGGTTCCAGCAGCAACAAGATGCCGCAAATTGTGTCAAATGGTTCACTTTTCGCTTCGTTGAATGTCAGGACGTTTGGGAAATTTACCAGTAAAGTAAAACTATAGTGGAAGTATCCCATTGTTCTCAGGTGATTTAGAGGTGATTACACTCAGCGAATGCCAAACTTGCGCATATATGTCGAGAGTTTGAAAACCGCATTGTAACTTTGCGTGAGAGTGATAGCTTAGTTACATTTTCTTTTTAAATGGTCAATGATGTTGATAATGTTCAGAAATGCGCGAATTATTTCATGAATCCACCGATGTAAGCGACTGCTCCAGGAGGCCTAACGGCCATCAATCTTAACGTGCGAAAATAACTGCAAGCAGCTAGACAATATTTTCGTTTTGGTGATATTTATGATCTTGCGTTTGGGATGTACACACGGTTTGCCGTTATAACCATATCAAATATAATAGTTCTACTGTACAGTGATAATTTGCGTGGTGATAATTCAATAGCGTCTCTTAGAGTGAAAGTGAGAATTACTCAGACGTCGGGATATCGCGTATGACTTTTGGTGAGATTACGGATAGTTCGTAAATCTTCGTCTCTATAGAAGTGATCTCCGTTGTAAAATGAGAGTTATCTTTTGAATGGTAAAATTGCAGGTCTCGTGCTTGCTTTCTTGAACCAATAACGAAAAGTTGATTTATATCTCTAGTTGGTTAGCACTAAGTAGAAACGTGTAGAAATGAGCACACCAAGAATTAAACACTTTCCATTGTCAATCAATTGAGAAAGTTTATGACAAGTTCACATTACTTTAACAAAAAGTCGACTACCCTGCCAAAATAACATAAAGGTCGAGAAAAGGCGAGATTTTGTTTGGTGATTTCTCTTACTTGATGCAAGCATAAAGAAACGTTATTAGCAGATAAAGAATCGTTGTCAGGGCGCACGAAATCTCACTCTCTGGTGGAAGGTCGAAGGTCTGGATGTCGACATGTTTCCACTGGAAATGAAAGAGATTAAATTATGTGCTTTTAAACGCCAGGACATCAAGAAAACAATGGTCAGAGATTTTACACAAGTAATAATTGAAAAGGTGTTATGGTGCACAGTGCCGGATTAACAATAGTAGCAAGTGTAGCAATTGCTACGGGCCCCGCGCTTTTGGGGGCCCCGCGGTCTTCTGTAATAAATCTTATCTATTACATTATATACAAGATTGCTTTCAGTCTAAGAAGCCAGTATTTTGATAAATTTGCTATAAGTAGTAAGCGAAGGTTTTCAATTGAACGCTGTCTGTGTCCAGAAATTTTTGTTTGATTCTTTTTGTACAGTTACGTAACAAAACACATAAGATTGCGGTCAGCAGTGTTGCCATTTTAGCTGATTTAGTGCTAAATCTAGCAGGATTTTCTCACTGTTAGCTGTGAAATTTTCAATCTTGCAGTTTGCCAGTTTCTAGCAGGATTTTACCAACCGTTTGGCAGACTTAGCAGGTAACAAATTGCTGACCAAAAACCTATTTCAACAGCTTTTCAAGGTAAAAACTTTTACACCTTCATCAAAAAATATACTTCTCTTCTTTACGACGTTATTATTGGATGACACCAAGACAAAGCACAGGCCGCTGCCTGCAATTATTTGGAATTTTTATTACGATGCAACGAAGCTGCTTCAAGCAGATAATTGTATCATAATAACAAGTTATCAGATGGCTTGGTGAAGCCTAAATGATTTGCTTGTGCGCTTAGTAATGAGTGCGTCAGGTTGAAAGATAACACTGGTGGAACATGCTTTTACCCCACAGCACAATATTTCCAAGTCACTCAGTTTTGCTAGAATGTAGTAGTGTCTGGTGAAAAACTTCTTAGTAAACCAAATCTGCCAAAATTTCGACATATGTGTTTGCAAGATTCAGAACTAAAAGTTGGCTGGTAGTGCCTGCTTCCAATTCTTCTGATTCACGAAAAGCCTTTTGCGAAGTTTGCAATAATGCAATCATAGAGAACATTTTGAGCTTAAAAGGCATAACTGGTAGCAAAAGCACTCAGATAAGACGAAAGAACGCTTTGCAGCTCCCTAATGTAACACAAAGTTTTAAGTTGCAAAGACCAAACTTGGGAAGTTGTGGGGCTCAAGTCGAAGCTATGGTCAGATTGAAGGCGAAGTTATGGTCAGATTTGGCGAAGCTATGCTCAGATTGGGCGAAGCTATAGGGCTGAAGGCGTTAAGCTATGCTCAGATTGTTCATCACTGAGCATTGTTCTCCTGCAGGGGCCGGCAACCTTTCCCTAGTCGCTGGCCAAAAACATACTCTGCAAGATATTGCGGGTCGTACTAGTATTCCACCAACAAATCCGTTCCCTTTACTGTTCTTGATGTTGTTAGAATTTGGGATTTTATGGAATTATAATCAATTTAGCTCCTGATTTTCACAGTTCATAAAGAAAACGGAAATACGAGATACAGTCAGTCCCGTCGCCATGGAGATCTTTGATGGACTTAGTCCCCAAACAAAGTACCAAGCCCCCCCAAATCCAGTATGAAACACTATAAATTAGTGGAGATTATATGCAACTTTCGATATCAACCCCGCACTAACGCAAAGCCGCGCACACAAACATAAAGACCCCCTAGTGAAGACTTTCTGGCAACGGTTCCGCGTACAGTGCACGTGAAGCACTGTGCGGTTTCTCATAAGTAGTTCCGCATAAGTATGCAATACAAGAAGTTGCATGGAGGGCAGATTCATAAAATGTAATACCACTAGGTGGGCCATACATATACTAGATAGGGTCTGCGGCCGGATGGTTTTGCTTGTCGGGCTGGATCCGGCCCGCGGGCCGTAGGTTGCCGATCCCTGTTCCACTGTATAAAAAACATGCAACCATATGAAAGAGATCGTCAAGAACTGTGTGTCATACAAAAAAAAAGATAAGCTGCAGTTATGTTGCTCAAACCGTTGATTGAAATAAAATTGTGGTCCGTGTGTTGGTCAAGACCGGCATTTTTAGCCCATACTCATTGAAAGCGAGTGCAAGACGAAAAATTAATATATTGTATAACTTTATAGGTTTCTTTTAATCATCTTAAAAATGACATATTTTTAACAGAATATCACTGCCTTTAGCAGATTTTACCTGAATGTTTGTGACAAGATTTTTAGCAGAATCTAGAAGTTTTTTGTGACACCATTTAGCAGATTTAGTTCATAACCATCTGGCAACACTGGCGGTCAGTACGATAAACTCGGACTGTTTTGTCACGATGCAAACTGGAGAGAGCATGCAGAGAGTAAAGCTAGTAACACGGAATTCTTGCCCACACACTTTATGATTTAGCAGGTGTTGAGGTCTTTTTTTAACTTGGGGCCCCGCACTCTTGAAATGCTACAGGCCCCGCGCTATCTTAATCCGGCACTGGTGGTGCAATGTTTTGGCAGTCATCAAGTGCAAGTCCACTGGAAATGAATTTCATTTACGTTCACTGACGTCTTGCTTTTTGTGATGAAAGTGGTTTCAGATAAAAAAAAAACATGTTAATTTAAACCTTCTGCGCAAACAATAGAAGGAAAGCCAAATTTTTTGTGAATCAACTCACCTCAGGAAAAGGAAATGCTAGTGTTGTGAACCTTTCAAAACACTGCACGTCAGAGTGACTAACCAAACATTTCGTTGATAATTGCGGTGCTTTTCAAGAAGCTAGCGAAAATGACATTTACTAGACATTAGCACTTTTAAAGGTAAATATGGCCTATATAAAATGGTTCGAATTACAGCAATCATTCCAAACGTTCCCAAGGAGTTGCATCTGCAAATGATGTTTCGGGAAGAGGTACCAACAAGCCAACACAATCCAGAAGACCCAGAAACCCAAAATGAACCATTCCATGAGACGCACATTGGAGATATAAGACATACCTATAAACAGCAAAACGCTAAAAGTTCATTTTTATGCAGAACAAAGTGCAGTTAAGTTCTCTCAACTTGGCAATGAAAAACTAACACCATGTTCGAGAATTGTCTCTGCTTCAAATCAACTCATCATAGTTGATGCAAACGTATCCAAGTCATCCTAGTAAAAAGTATCCAAGTTAGTATTGTTAATTAAAAAATCTGAGCTAAAATCTTTCAAAATTTCATCTAATTTAATGCGCTGAGTTTTATAACGGAAGGGTTGACATCTGCATTGTTTCAGTTAATGAAACCACAGCGTAAACTTATAGACTTTTTCGGATCGTGTACCATTTGTGGGTCTCGTACTGCCACCATGTACCACCTTGTTGCACGAAAAATATCGTTCAATTAAAAGTTTGGAAAACCAGAATTGACACAAATCCAACATGAAAAAAATGCTGCGAAAAATTATAATGGCTATTTTCAGTAAACAACAAGGAAAGAGGTACACAAAAATTCCAGAATTTATTAACAGGACCCGATAAGTAAAACTGTAGCTGTGAATATATCTTTTGTGAAGAAAAATAGAAAGTAGGCCTATTCGTTTGAAAACCACTGCACTAAACATTGTTCTTCTTCAAAACCTGCACGTTTTCGCGAACTACGTCAAAGTTTGACGTAACGTACAGGTTTGTTTTTCAGGAAGTTTTCAGGAAAACGTTTTCAACAACACACGGAAAATTTGAAAAACAACATCGAGTCAAAATTCAGTTATCAGACATGCACAACCCGTCGTCCTGGTGTATAGAAACTATTTGTGGATTTAGGCGTTAAATCACAACCATTAACATATACCTGTAGACTGTTTGGATCCGTTTTGTTGAATGTCGCGCATGGATTGGGGTAGTCTATAACAATGGAATAGTCGAAAGTCGTGTTGATGGGAGGTGAGGTTTGCACAGTGATAACCTTTGAAGTGGAACCAAAATGAAACGACCAGTCAAAAGTTTTTTTCACCTCAAGATCGTAAACAAGAGATCAGGTCATACGAAAATGGCGAATATTTGAATGAGGAAACATCTTGGGAAAGATATTGCGTGCAACTGTTACAACATCACGCAAAGCATTTTTTTTGTTTACGCATATGAATGGCAGTAAACGTTCAGCTGCATAGCAAGAAAACATAAATTACTAGCAACGTTGATTGCACCCGCAATGAAAGCCTTACCAAATCTACAAAGAAAGTTTCCTCATGTCGGTGACAGGAAGTTATGACAAATTTTATAAATGATACTACACACATTGCCTGCCTACCTCAACCGGTACGTTTTTACCAGGGAACAACACCGAATCTCTGTAAAAAATGAATTGCACTGTCTGTGCACCAGAGCTTGAGTTTCCTGTAGTAGGAACAGCTGCACGCTTCACTCTCTCGTTTCCTGGAAATATCAAGTCTAGCAACTTTCCTATCAATGTGATGGTTGTTGGTTTGTACGTGCTAATTTCATTCATGTAAGACGATGTTTTGTAGATCAAGTCGTCATGAAAAATCTTTTTCATAGGTTTCATAAGCTGAAAGAAAATCAACAAGGTGTTAATAGCATATGTTTTCATTTCAAAGCTCGCAGAAACAAACGGAACGAGTGTTTTAAAAGTAAAAATATTTTACCTTCAGTTGCAAATTGGGGTGGTCCATCGTTATCGTATTGTTTCTAGGAATAGTGGAATTGAACTGCACACTTTCTGCAAATGCGGAAACATCCTGACGCAGATCCTTTTTCATGCTTGGCCTGGCCGAGGTATAAACACAGATATGTTTTTCAGAACAGCGCTATATATTCTTAGATCAGCATGATTTTTCTTTACTTTGTTAGCTGCTGCAAGTGTGTGTCATAACTTGTGTTTAGTGGATTTTTAAAATTTACATTTGCAGCAGTTTCTTAACCTTTCAAAAACTTGGTCCTACAGTATAATTTTGAGATATGTTCAATAGGAACAAAACGCAAAAGTGTTTTGTGCATCAGCGTATTTTTCATCTGAGACAGTTTGAAAGAATGTGGAATCAAATTAGATGAAATGTGATTTGTGACTTTTAATCGAAAGTGTTCATGAACACATTTCATATCCGAAGCTCTTTGAAGAATAGCACATTGTTTGTTTCAACCAGTGGTTCTCAAGGTGGTCGATATCGACTCCCAGGGTTCAACTGGACCATCCAAGGGATCGATAAATACTTACGTGGTCAAATGGGGGTCACTGAATAACTGCAGGGGTCTACTGGAACAATGAAGCCTCCAATTCAAAATTATTGTTATTTGCTGTGCAAAGAATGAAAACGGCATCTATAGTTCTAAGCAAATTTTAGGATTGTGTATTATTTTATCATGCATTTCAAGTAAAAAGTACCGATATTTATTTTGACACATACTTTCCTTGTATTAGCAACATTTTGACTAGGCCATGGGGTCTACAGAAAATTTTATACTTTAATTGGGGGTGAACGTGCAGAAAAGTTTGAGAACATTTGGTTTAAACGCAGCTCTCTTGTTCTTCAGATAATCTTGGACTTTTTTCATTTTACTTGAAACAATATTGTATATGACAATCTATGGAATTTGCTTAGTCCTGAATGTTGCCAGGTTCAACCTCATGTTCAAAAACTATGTCGGGATTTATCTAGTTTCTGATCTTACCCGTTCATTTCATTCGTGATGTAATGAGATCTGTTCAATGTAATAATTTTTGGTGAGTTGCTTTTTTAAGAAAGTGCTTCAGAGATGACAGCATTTTCTTCCATACAAATTCCAGAATGCAATCCCGTTGCTTGGATATCCATGTAGGCTATCAATGGTAAATCCAGAACATATGTTTTTGGGTCAGTCATGTAGTGGGGGGCTCTAAAATGTCTCCAATTGTTGAAATACCCAAGATTCTCTTTTACGATCGTTTCGTTGGGTATAACACAAAAGTGGTTGCCTTACGAAGGCAAGAAAGAGGCTATTTTTGTTGGTTGAACTAATTCATCTTTCAGGAAATCACTACGGTTTAAAATTGCCGTATATCAATAATTCGCAAAATTTTGAAGCGAGTCAAAAACGCGCCCCGGTTTTGCACAAGGTAGACAGTAAATACGAACACTGTTGTTGTCCCAAACAATTTCTTATGTCTACAAAATTTATTTAAAAGATTTACCCTAGAACCAATGGTTTGCGTAACTGATCGGAGGCAGGGGTGCAAACTGCCCCCTTGCAAACTAAATGTGAAACCCGGGTCCCCACTTAACTTATATTCTGGTATTGACTATTCCTTTTGGTTTTCATTGGCTTGTTGTTTTCTATGTTTTTCGGAGTTTTTTTCGGTTGATTTCTGCTTTTAGTATAGACATTCTATTTGAATAAGACAGAGGATACTGTAGGTAACTAGTCCATTAATACAGTTCTATAAACAATTAATCTACAACTTGTGGCTGATATTCTGATTTTGGATAATCCATCATATCACGAAAGAGGGAATGAACGGGTCTATATGGAAAACCATGTAATTGCGCATTTGAATCTTATACTCAGAGCAGCAGACATTTGCTTACTGATATAAAATTTTCCCTTTACAATATAAGTAGCTTCACCCTAGGGAGGTCAGCAGCCTAAACGACCCCTGGTTATTCGCAACCTCCTACTCCCCCATGCATTTTATAAATCGGCCTATTTGGAATTCATCGCAGATTCGCAGCACAATATTATAACAACCATTATGGCGCCATCCATCCATGCGACCTTTACAGGTGCTTATGTTTCATCAAAGTATTTGTGCTAGCGCGACCAAGCGTGTTTTTCTACTACTTTCACATCTCTTTTCGTGTTCTTTCATGTATTTGTGTGTTCGTTGTTACTGCCGTGCATGGTTAAGCCTACTGCGTTGCATGCGGCAATGAAGACGTTATACAATGCAATCATCAATGCCCGGGTTCATTATCATGTCTCAACTTCTTTCTCGTTGGCTAGTTGCCCCGCTACGGTGACCAGTGGCCGCCTTCGGCTAAGTTTTCTCCCCTGCTAGAACGTTTAGTTATACCACTGACTACAGCATAGTGTTTGACACTGTTAATGCAAGCTAGTGTTTAACATTGCTTTGGCTATCTGTAGATCAGAAACGCTAAAGTTTGAAGCGTTTTCCAGACCTGGTAAGAGGTAAATCCTCGAGGTATAACCACATGTTAGCATCAAGACACCACAAGGATGACACAGCCGAACCTGATCCCAAAGTGTTTTACTAGGAAATCGATTTCGCGTCAACGACGCATCCTCAGTCCAGCAAATTGCAAGCAAAAGTTTGCAGGTGAAATGGTGAAGAAGACCAATGCATAACTGGAAAGGTTCTTCTTACACTAACAAGTGACAACTCAAGTTACATGATAAGAGTCGGGTGAATAGGTAAATAACAATCGTGTTTCCAGACAAAGCTTCGAAAGTTACATCTAAAGCACATGGAAAGCATATTTGTTGTTGAAACGGCGATTCAAAAACAAAACATAAATAAAAGGCATTTTCTATGACATTGATCCCACTTTATGTATCTCTGCTGGTTATCCTGTAAAACGGGCTCATAAACGCATGATAGCTTCAACTTTGGCCTTAAAGCATGTCACACTAAAATACATAGGCTCTAACCGCAGAATTTCAAGCAAGACTTTTAAACCGCTTGGAACGACAGCATTTTCTGCGGACTCCTGACTGATGTCGAAAAAGAATCAATACCTCAAGTCCAGGCCTTGAAAAACGTTGTGGCACTGTTCAATAAAAGCAGGACACGGACAGCCCAATGTGTAATAATTTGTACTGCATATACAGTATAATCTAAGTCTTTTTGCTTGTGATATATTTGCTTGCAAATATTTTTGCATTTTTCACCTAACATCTCCACAAAATTCACCAACCTAAATATTTAATCTGTTTATCGATGTGTTGTTTACCTGATGTAATGTGATTGAACTGAATAGCAAACACGCTGGGCATAGGCTGCGAACTTTACAGACCATATACAGTTTGTCATTTCGCTATTGTATTCCACCTTTATGTTAGAACGTAAATGTTCACTGCAACAGAAGCACTTGTGCTATTTCGTGATATATATCTTAAAAATAGCACTGAGAACACAATTACCGCTTCAAACCAAACAAGGAAAGTGCCCGATTTTCCATGTAATCGTAGCACCAATACTGCAGTGTATCAACTTTGGCATGATATTGGATACTGTACGTTCAAGAGTTCCATTATATTTTCAGTTTCACGACCCGGCTAAGGCGACGCTTATCTCTGCAAAATCTGTAGACACATGACCAGTTGCCTGCAGAAACTTCCTATGCGTTTTCGAGGATCTTGCGTCAATTATGTGCTTTCCATATTGCATTCCAATTTTGTCTACTGCTTTACCTTTCAGTGCTGCCATCAGTTATTAAAAATGAACTTGCAACAAAAAGAAACCGCAATTTTACACAGCCCAGCGGCAAATCGAGAACCATGCTTGTTATCGAATGCGATTGCGTTTGTAGTTACCGAATCAAGGCTGAATCTGAATCGAGTATTTCTCACGCTCGAAGGAAAATAAAGAAACACTAGCATTATTATGAAAGAATAACATTGCTGATAACATTCCATAATAGAGGCTGGGTAAAATTCCGGCCCGTAAATCTTGCAGTTCAGCAGAGTGCTAAAGCCTTGTTTCATTTCGAAAGAAACTGCATGTTCGTAATCAGGGGGACGTGAAAGATTCGCAAGGGGGGCGCGAGGATGGCAGAGTCATATTGTTGAAACGCTTTGAATGGGTTGTTTATATCATTTGTGAATTTATTGTCATTTCGCTATAAACGTCCTAATGAAAACAAGGCGGTCAAGTGAAATTCTCTGAACAAACTATAGTATGAAGCCGAATTGCGATGAACGTTGTCTTCAACAAAGCCTGGAATTAAACTAATGCTTTCCAAAAAACAGTTTCTTTAAGCAGGATAATGGTAAATTCATTGTAGTTCTGTTATTTTCTGTTTGATTTTGAGTTTGTGTGAGACGCGAGTATTAATGACGAACGCCAAAAGAGTGCGACTGGAAAAGTTTAAGTACCACTGATAGGGAGTAATTTTAAATCTCTGTTTCTACTTCGATACGCTGCACAAAATGGTGCATTTATATGAAAGGGCGCCACATAGGTTTGGGGAGGCAGTTGCCCCACAATGTTCGCACCTGGACCCGCCAATGCCAAACAATGCAGTCTATTATTGTCAGAAGAAGTCAAACCCGCAAAGATTGAGAGAGTTTTGTAGGCATTTCATAACAGTGTTTCATGTCCTTGAGAACTTTTCGAACGAACGTCTGATACCAACAATTAAATGATTACAGCAGGAAATTCTGGAATAACTTGCTTAAGTTTAAAAGCCAGAAAAGTGTCAAAAATGGGTCCTTGTTTGACTGCCTATATTTCAAAGACAAAGGCAAGAAATTTACCATACATTGTTTCATGCCTTTTCTCTAAAAATATTCAAAACTGAAAGACATAACGAGAGATCTCAGTACAAACTTATTATAAATACAACAAAAACGCTCACACAGTATTTTTAAAACTTTGCAGGGTCATATGTTGTAAACTAGATTACTAAGCTGAATTACCGTCATTTTCTGTGAAATGTAATAGAATTCAACGAGATACTCACGAAAGTACGATTGCTGTAGAGCTCTTTCCTGTTTTTGTTGACTGAATGATGCTATTTACAATCGAAATGACATTGGAGAGCACAGGAAGTCGAACCTGAAGTAAAATCAATTCAACATTAATTGATTTTGCCAGCTTACTTACAATATTTCAATGTTTCAGATGAGTCAGCTTTTACTTCTATTTTGTAGGTTCAGAACGAACTCCTCTCCCTGAAGCAAGAGACGCTTTGTTACATTTCTTGTATGATATCGGAGAGTGTTGTAATTTTTTTCTTCAGCAACCGACTTTCGAGATCAGATAACATAACCACGATATTGAGGCTTGTTATTGTTATTGTTGCTCAGTATACATTAACCTGGTGTCAGACGGTGGACAACATGAAATATCTTATAACATCACGAAAATATCTGGTTTCGGCAAAGTAGACAACAGACGTGCAACGGTAGGAGACCAACCCTACGAAACGAATGCTGTGCTGCAGCCAGTGGTGGAATTCAATTTTTTCAGAACAGCTTCTCTCACTCCAGGACTTACTAGCAGCAGGTTGTCTCATTACCATAGTCTCCAGGGGCAAACCATGCTGGTTGCCCCGATATAAGAGCAAAGGTTGATCTTTGTGTGGCCAACTGATACAGTCTAGCAAGGGACATTATTGATTTTATTTATTTTCCCAAATTTTAGTCTTGTTTTTCACTATTTTAAAGGTTAGTAACAGGTCTATGATAGGTTTGCCAACATAAGTTATAAGTGAAGATGTTCATGGGGAAAGATTGAGAACCCCTGACGTAAAGCCAACAACCGGTTCTCGAGATTAAAGAAATTCCAAGAACAAGTTCTTGCGAACCGGTCGAATCCCATCACTGGCTGTAGCGTCCTGGGCATCAACATATAACCAAACTTATCATCAAGCGCCTATGAAGTCGTGCGAAGCAACATCATGATGTGATCTTCGACAATACACGCTGCTATTATTGCGTAGAGCAGAAGTGGGAAAACCTCTTTCATTGAGTACCACATTGTTCTGTCAGTATCCAGGGAAGGATAACTTTTTATATAAAAGTTAAATATAACATATTTTATTATTTGTGATGTTTCATATATTCATGTTTTACTGTTCAAGTGTAGCTTATTTTATTAACATGATGATATCTTATTGCATGTTTTTTTGTGTTTTTTAATACCGTATTTTGATACTCGATCAGTACAAAAAAATACCAAATATGTGCATTGTGCATACGAGGGCCACATGCGGCCCGCGGTCAGTAGTTTTCCTACCCCTGTGGTAGAGTCTTGCAAACGTTTGTCCTGACGCAGACATGGCCACTTGCCAGGTCGAGCGTGAGTACCCCACTGGATTCACGCATTTCACAATAAATTTGAAAAATACAATGCGCCTGCATTTCTCAATTCATCGTAATCGCTTAAAAATATAAGTTCGAAAAATGAGATAATTGCCAAGAGGCAGTCCAAACCTTAAAAGTTAAATATAACTACGTCTTACCGTTTCTTTTACGGCACGAAAAGTTGACACTGCTAAAGTGAAGGTGCGAATTAAGTCATTCGCTTGACTGGCTGTTGGTCCTGCTTCTGTCAGTTTGTATAGGTCTTGAGTCGCTTTCTCCATCATTGATGCATTGGAAATGTTTATTCCAGTAATGAACTGAAGACATCAAAATCGTTTTTGAAAGCGTGACTTTAGGAAAATTATCAAAAAATAGGCTATATTTGAACAAAATTGAAAATTGCGAACATATTTCTCACAAACCAATGGCACTGCCTCTCACCAAGGTAACCACATTGATATCCTGCTTACCTACGACCTGCACAGCACGAAGGCCACCAATAAGCGAAAGACACCTGATATGCATACGTAATGTGATTTTATTTATCACCAATGCAAGTAGTAAACTGCACAACAAACACGTAAAGCAGGGAAGATTTGAAAAAAGGTTCTGGGGCTCTCAATTCATATGCACAGTTTTGAAACGTAGCGATTGCAAGAAAATACAAAAATGATGCAATTTTTGATTATCTCATAGATTTTCATTCTATGCTTGAAAAAATCAAGCGATATGTTTACGATAAATATTAAAAACATAAACAGTGCTGTATGTTAATTACTGCCAGCAATATATGACTCTACTTTTATATTGATCTGGGTGACAGCATTGGCGGCAGGCCCAAGTTTAATGTTTGTTTCTTTCCTGGGGGTTCAAGTGAACGATTTTGTTTATAGAGCACCGTTGTATTTCACTCAGTTGCCGTGAATCCAACACCCACAATTTGAGAGTTTTGCACTTCAACACTGAACTATCGGCGCATAAATATATGTGAACTTGGATTGAAATATTTATTAAAAGTTCCATAAAAATAGTTCAACTGACAAACATTTTTGTTGCGTCGACGCAAATCTCAGGTTTAATCAGGACGTTTTTTTCTGTCGACAATGATTTCACGCACGGGTACGTGTTTTGTGTGTTAACAAAAACAAAATTTGTTTAAAAAGCTTGTGTAGACCATTAGTGTACTGTATATTCATTGCTGATTTACGTGGCATTAAATCTCTATTTGCAACGTTATTTGTGATGTTATTGCAAATTCTTCCAAATAATGTTTTTCTGATTCTTACAAGTAATGTTTTGGTCCTAGAATCTGCAACCATGCTGTATTCATACATTTTTATCAATTTCGAGTAGTACTGGCAATAAAGTGTAATAAAAGGTAAAGTATATTAGTATGGAAATTGTACAAGACCACTTACAGATCTCTGCGCTTTTTGATAAAACTTGATGCAAATGTTTGATTGTACGTTTCGTTTGCAGGCTTGAGTAGCTGCAACAAAATATCAAAATGTCAAAAACATTCAAGTAATTAGTCCTCACCAAAGGGACTGAGCTGAATCCTACGCAAATTTCTTTAATAGGAAACCGTTTTCTCGTAAGACCGCGCGTCCTCAGTCCTGGAATCTGCAAGCAATGCTTACGGGTGAAAAGCTGAAAGGCTAAAGCAAGAACACAGAAAGCAAATAAACTCGAGGCTAAAATTCAAAAGAATTTTTCCAAACGCTGGAAAATACGTCGCTCCTAAATAATTGCTTTCACTGAAACTGATACCGATACAAATCAAGGGTTTTCCTAACAATTTCGCAATATGTGGAATGCGTACCTCGGTAAGAAAATGCATGGGTTGAAAGTTCGCATTTTATGCGTAGCACGCAACAAGGGACGATCATGAAACTTTGCATTGGATGTAAACAGCATCAAGACACCACAAGGGTGACACAGCCGAATCTGATCCCAAAGTGTTTTACTAGGGACTCGATTTCGGGTCAACGACGCATCATCAGTCCAGCAAATTGCAAGCAAAAATTTGCAGGTGAAATGGTGAAGACTAAAGCAAGATCAGAGAAAGTGCGCAGACTACAGTAACAAGTCCACAAAGCTGCTAACGCGAGAGCCAAAAGCCAACTAACTCCAAAACCAAAGCGGCTGAAGGCGAGGAGCGCAGTGAATGAGTCACCCAGCTTCCCAAACATTACGGCAGGGAACTCCCGTCCAGCGCACTAACCGCGGCCGTCAATTACCAAGTTCGTAACGATAAAGCGGTTCATTAGAACTACCAACAAAATTTTAACTCTTGCGTCAGTGCAATTCCAACACTTCTCGAAAGCTGCGTTTGCAGGGATAGCCTCTCCGAATCTCAGAGAATAAAAACCCCAGGTTTGGCTGATAAACTGGAGGAATCAGCCTGCCACGCACTGCTTTCTTAACTTTGCGATGATTCTGACTGCACATAACCACATTTCAGCATCAAGACACCACAAGGGTGACACAGCCGAATCTGATTGCGAATTCGAGCTTTCATAATATCCGTTTTCTTTTGAAATGCTGTTGAGCGAAAGTGAATTTTACATTTTGTGATATCTGAGTTTGAAGTCAGTTGAAATTATTTTGCCTGCACAGATAACCTGCCCAGTTTGGCAAAATCATTTTTCATCTCATTTGCAGTAATAATTACAGCTCATGAGCTGCTTCTTCCAGTAGCTGAATTTTTTATGTCTTCTCTCGCGCGGTTCTACCGAAATCTGCATAGCTTTTTCATATTTAAAGCAGTGGTGTGTCTCATCGATTGATCTTTGTCCAGTCATAACTTCCCGGCTGATAGAGCTAGAGAGCTGTTCAAACCCGCGACGGATTCGGGAAGACTTCTAGTTTAGATTTTAAAAATTTGTTTAGTTTTGGGTTTGGCTATTTTTGTGGGTGACGTCATGACGGTTTCAGGTTTTCGCACATTTTTGCTGAGGTTACCTGGCCCTGGGTGCCATCCCAACAATCCAGTTTTGGGCTCAAATTTGTTTTGGAAACTAGGTTATAATCCGAGTCTCAGAGGCCTTGATTGGCTTTCTAACATTTTTGGAGCCAAAATTATGGTTCAAAAAACAAAATTTTGGTAACAAATCAAGGCCTGCAGATACTGTGGTAACCTTGGCCATTTTGGCTAAAGGCCATGACTCGCCAGCCCATTGAAACTGAGAGCTGTTCAAACCGTCTAAAGATGCAGAAAGTTTTGCAGTTCGATTAAAAATGATTGAAAATATTTGAATTTTGTGTTTATTGTCGATGACGTCGTAATGTGTGTAGGTTTATGCATATTTGGATTTCGTGATCAGGCCCTGGACGCTAACCCAACTAGCCATTTTTTGACTCGACTTTTATTGGAAACGAGGCTGTAATACAAGTCTTTTGAGATTTTGATTGACTTTCTAGCGTTTCTGGTTCGCAAGTTATGGCCGAAAAAACGCAAATTAATTAGGGAAATCCCGTCTAACACCATAGGAAATAATCAATTAATTTGCGTTTTTTTGGCCATAAATTTGGCATCAGAAACGTTAGATGCAAATCAAGTGCAAAAACACTCGTATTATAGCCTACTTCCAAAGAAAACTTTGAACCACGAAATCGGCTCATTGGATTGGCCGATGACGTCATCATAAATCGCACAACCTACCCCAATTATGACGTCAATGATAAAAAAACGAAATCCGAAACTTAATTCTTTTTTTGTTATAAACTACAAGACTTTCCGAGTCTTTGGAAGGTTTGAACAGCTCTCTAGCTCAATCTGCAGCTTTGTTATGGCTGATCAAAATTTGCCTTGATTGGGCAAATCATCCCTTTCTTGGCATTTTTTTTATTTTTGCCCAAATTTGGGTTTTGAGCCATAATTTTGGATCCATAAACGCTTGTAAGCTGGATACTAGCGTTTGGCCGCGCTAGATCTCGCGGCTGGTGTTGAGCAGCCAATCGATCGTCTCATCATCTAAAACCGTCTGGCCGTGCAGTCCATGATGAGGTCGATGGATTTGACATTGGAAGAAAACATGGTCAACGATTTTATTTTCTGCGCCACACTGACAATTCTCAGTAGCGGCCATACTCCATTTGTGCAAACAGGAGCGGAAACGTCCGACACCAGTTTGGAGGCGGTTAATTGTTCTTGTTATTTTGGTCAGATGAACTGATGAGTTGTTGTGTAGGGGTTATAAATGGGTGTCTCGGTTTGAGATGCCTTGCATTCCCATTCGAGGGACAGGCGAGTGCTGTGTGGAACAGATGTCTAGGCTCCATCGCACGGCGTGCTGGAGACAGTATTGGTCCATTGCGACGAAACTCAGGAGGTTGGATGCCTGCGAGGATAAGAAGGTTGTCCGCTGGTTTAGGTCGCAGGTATCCAGTCACAGTTCACAAGGCGTCGTTGATGACAGAGTAAATGAGGCAGGTGTGAGCACTGCGGCACCAGACAGGAGCGCAGTTCACTGCTGTTGAATGGACC
>JGI24021J15306_10002042_pt1 | contig 21107 bp, 20 predicted proteins | sample Ectturendosymbi1_FD_15306 | JGI IMG/M metagenome (IMG submission 15306)
TCATGACCTTCTATTCCATGAAAATCTGCAATTTTCGAACACAGTACGGCATTGGTCTTGCACAGACTGCCAACAAAGGTTACTGGCGGCATTTCGGGCTTCTTCGTGCATTTTTTGTGTCATTTTTATGCCTGTCCCACGCGTTTCTTCGGCGTGGACCTGTGTTTGTTTTGCTAATAATAAAACTGTTCCGACGTTGAACAAGTTACTTTTTGAAGGTTAGATAAGCTCGAGAATAATTTCTAAATTGTTTTGAAGGCCACTTCTGTTCCGGAAACGTCCCAGTAAGCCTGGGTAATGGTGAGAACGCGAATTAGCCAAAATGTCTATGGTTAACCATGTTTGTTGAAAAGAGTTAACTGAGCAGGTGTGTCTTCACTGCTATGAAGTCATTACATATCCGGATGAACTCGTTCTTGAGCCCCCCCCTAAAAAAATCCTGGATCCGCCTATGCCTTCACATCCTGGTCAAAGCACCACTTTGTTGTGATTGGAAAGGCCGAGCAGCAAGCGCGCAAAGCTTCACACTGTAGCACCAAGCAACTATGAAGATCCCACATCGTGCTCATTCTGTTTTTGCTTGTTCGCGCCACACTTGCACCAAGGTTGGGCTTGACTTTTTGAAATGACTGAGAGTGAAAGAGACAAGTAAAATGCAATCTCAATAAACTTAGATATAAATAACCTGCAATCAAACTTGTTGAAAAAACATTGGGCAGAATTTTCTATCTTATCGGGGGCCATTTCAGAGCATGTTGGGCACCATTTTCTAACTTATCGGGCGCTATTTCATAGGAAAAAAATGTTGTAGAAAAAACGTGAAATTTCGTGTGACTCGACATTGACTCGAGCTTGCAAACCAATGATTCGAAGTGACTCGACAGTTCTCGTGATTCGACTCGACCAAGTCATGACTCTGACTCGAAAAAAATTTGGATGACTCTGACTCGAAGGGCTTGTGACTCTGACTCGACAAAAATGACTCGGACACATCACTGGGGGAACCTGCGGCCCACGGGCCAAATGCGCCCAGCGTGAACATTTGACATGGCCCGCATCAGAATTTTCGTGACCAAAGTTAGAGCACAACATCGTGTCAAAACCAAGCTCCATGATAAGCAGGTACTTAGACAGTAAGTCAAGAGAAGTCACTCTTCCTCATAGTTAATGGTAGAATTTTAGGATAAATTCAATTGATTTTGCGGCCCGCCAGCGATAATCAACATTTCATGCGGCCCGTGATAGTAAATAGGTTCCCCAACCCTGGATTAAACTGTGCAGATCACCTATTTTCGCGAATATTTCCCGATATCAAATATTTTGGAAAAGGTGGACAATTCCCCGTCTCGTGCGGCTATGACAATAAGTTAGTGTTGTGCACAGGGCGTAACGAGGGGGAGCAAGGAGGGCACAATTTCCCGGGCGCCGAATCACTACGAGGGCGCCAAATGACTGCGGGTGGCGCTGAAAAGTCCCAACAATGTCACATGTACATTCTTCAATACAGTAAATTTGCTTCCAAAAGATCTCAGGTTCGAACAGTGGAGCGCCAAACATGTTTCTTGCCCCGGGCGCTATCTAACATCGTTACGCCCCTGGTTGTACAACTTACGTGCCAGATGCTACCATGAACGTCGGAAGGATTTTTTCCAGGGGGGGCCAGTAGGGGATTTTCCCAAAATTTTTTCCAGGGGGGTAAAAAGTGGTGAAATTTCGTTTTTACCCCTCGAAATTGAAAAAACAACTTTTTTTTGCTAATAATTTCAAAATCCGGGGGGAGGCTTGGCCCCCCCCTTCCGACGCCCATGGATGCTACAGTGTTTCATTTAACGGCACGACACGCGTTACCTGGCAACGGACAAACTGGCTTTTGCTTTAATTACGAAAAAAAGTTTCCAATATTCAAAGATACTTAGATTGCAAACATTATCCTAAATTCTTGCACCTTGGTACTGTTGGCTATGTTAATGCTGCCACTGATTGACAATTTTAAGCGTTGTGAGATGTTCAACACTGATAATGCAAGTTCTGCCATGATCCACTCGACAAACTGATTTGCAGGCAAACGAGAAAAAACGTTTTGAAAGACTCTTGGAATTTTTTTCGGACTTATTTCTGGAATTCACTAAACTTTACGTGAAAAGCTTCATGAACAATAAAGCAATATTTAAACAACCACCACAGAGAGCTAACCATTCCCATCTTTATTTGTTACTTAGCCTTTTTTAAGCAGACCCAAAAGTGAAAACGATTGCGTGCAGTGGTAATGAGACCACGAAAAACGACAGGAAACGCCTGGTTTTCCAAAAACCCAACTTTCCTTTCGTTTGATCAGCGCCAAGCCGCGGAGAAAATGGACAAGGTAGGAAATAATGTCATATACGCGAACGAGACACAAGAGCGCGAAACACTGGAAGCATGCTGCAGATCGTAGCTAAGCACTGGCACTGTACTGCCACTGCAGTAGCGCTGCAAGAAGTTAGAGGAAAAAAAGAAATATTAACAATACTGTATAGCTTGCAAGGCTGTGTACTTCGGGCGCCGTTTAAACACCATAAACGCAAAGGCAAAATATAAGGCACAATTTTTAGACATGCGTCGGGTATGCTGAGTCGAGCAATGCGGATAGAAAAAAGGAATAACTGCATTGTTACATCATAGACGAATTTGTAAAGTGCGTGTCCAGCGATCCATGATTAGTCCATTCTGCATTCAAAAGCTCGTGAACAGTAGATAACGTCATAATATATACTTGAATGCGAGGACTTCGTCATGGATGCTTTTTGATCCGCCGTGGGAAGTTGCAGAAACTAAAATTGTATCTTCTACATAACGCAGCGCTCTCTCATACGACTATACGACTGCAAACTTGGCATCTGCTAATTCGAGACCGGAGATATCCTGGTTTTAAGGTTTCCATGGCGGGCGTGCGGAACTGTTCATTTTCTGCGATAGTGGAGAGCCAGAAACTGAACTGGTTGTTGTAGTAGAAGCAATGTCCTCTCGCCCCGTTGCACTCAATGAAGGGGGTGGCCCGGAAGTCTTGCAAGCAGGAGCCAGGGCTTGCGAGTGACTGTCCGCTGCCCTCCGCTCCGGAGGCCGTGTGCTGAAATATAACGTAAGGATGTGACCAAAGTTGTAACTGACCTTGTTTACAAAAAAATAACGCGATGGAACATAAACGCATTTAACGATAAATCTTACTGACTTTACCGTGTTATAGACAGCGGAAGCACGTCTTAGCCATAATTTTCCGAAAATGGTAGTTTGCACCTTTCCAAAAAATCGATTTCGAAAAAACTTACTACGCAAACATTTCTACAAATTGATATTTGTCACATCTAGATGCAGTTCATATTTTAAAAAGTGGCATAATCTTTTCCTGGATCATATCTCAACTGCTCACGCGTTAAGTTTAGAGACCTGGATGCGACAGGTGAGTAAATGCAACACACTTGCTGTTAAACTATGTTAAGTACATTCTTCTCAGATGCAATGCGAAATAGCTTTCTGTAAGCACGGTTGAAAACGGCAGAAAGCACATGTTGCTGCTGTAAAGTGAAAATATTTCAGCAATTAAGTTGTTTTCCATTTTCATCAGCGCTCAACAAGCGACATAAAATAACTTTTACAGACGTAAGCGTGATTCAGAGAAGGTTTTGCCACTTATTGTCATCAAATAAAGCACAAACATGGTATTTGCAGGGACCGGTGAAAAGGTGATCTGCATTTTATAGTTGCCTGTAGTTCAACCAACAAACACACGGAGGCATGGGGTTTGCTACAGGGTTGTGATGTCGTTAGCGGTTAAAAAGATGATCAGAGGAAAACTTTTGGATGATTTGGAAGTATTGTCAGTGTTGCAAACAAAAATGTAAAAAATAAACACAACAAATAATTTTAAAAAATTCTTCAGACAAATTAGAAAAAGCAACAACGCTTTAAAAGCTTTCGATTGAAATGTAAAGACAGTATCGAGCAAGTACATACCATGGCAAAACTATAACCGAACCACAATCCAGTCCACCCGGCCGGGCATGGAGGTATTGTTATGTCCTGACTGTGAACAGCCACTGCGATTGAAGGTGATTCGCAAACCGTGCATCGACTGATGTGGTCTTGGATCTGCACAGTTTCAACAGAAGCGACACATTTAATCAGTGTACAGCATGAATGTATGTCCAGAGATCGTTTTTAGATTCTATACAAATCGACAACAAAACTGCTGTGTTCTGGTTGGCTGCAAAGGTTTCAAGTGATTTTAATTTTAGTCCGAAGAGACAAGTTATGTCTTGAATCCTGGTTCTAGCTAGACAGCTTTGGCTGAATCAGGTGGCGGTTTAACTTCTTTGCATCACGACAAGCACTTTTGTACTGCATATGGATGCACTGAAGTCTAAACTAACAACAACGCCAGGGAAAGGGATCCAAGCGTTCTGAGTCGGAAAGCAGCGACGTAGGCTACATGCTGCGTTTTCTAACTGTTGCTGTTGAGGGCGAAGGCACAAGTGTTACTGAGGTTGCGGTTATTTTCAAGTCCTAATTTGAGCGCTTTGTCGTGAAGAAACACCAAAATGATGAATAGCTCCTTATGAAAATGTAAAGGTACTTTTCGTCGTACACCACCCATCAGTCCATTCTAAATTGGTTACAAAATCTTCGTCTGATAAGCGCTTTTCAAAAGTTAATAAGAGTCTATTTGGAGGAATGTTCAGAATGTAAATCAATTTAGGGAGATTTTCCCTTGTATTAGGTGTAGATTTAGTTTAATTTAGTAGCAGGAGAGATTAGTCCTTCCGGGGTTTTGTTCATCACAGACTTTGTCTTCCAAATGTTGGATTAACATCGATAACGGAACCTTCTACGAAGTTTAGGTCCGTAAGACCCCAACATATTACACGTTTCACCCACCTCACTAGTATTGAGCTACTGCAGCTGGTGGCCATCCGTAATGCTGCGGTATTAGGGGGTGTCTCACTCTCGAAAGCCATTGAGGGTGTCTCGAAAATGCGATGGAGACGGCAGGTCCATTCAAACTTTTGTACTGGTCACACATACAGTGCACAAAACTCACAAAATCTGGTAAAGGTCATTTTTCGTGGTTCTGTTGATCCCGAAAATGCGTTTATTGGTGGAACTAAGTAGAAACGCTAAAAATGGTTTACTGAGTTGATCACTGGACTAGATCGTCACCTACCATATCAACCCCAACTGGCATCATCGGAATGGGTGCGGTAGTTGAAAGCCAGTACGACTTGTCGTTGCGGTTTCCATAGCGACATAAGTTGCCGTTGTTGCAATAGAGGAAGGGCATGGAACTGAACCGGGGTAGACAAGAACCGGACTGACCTGGATGATGGAAAAGGTTTAAAGTGATCAGAAAAGTTCATTCATGCGTTACATATTATCACCAGTAGAGAACGACTTTTTTCTGACGTCAAACCCCACGTTAAAATGCAAACCCGAGGGTGTTTGCAATGTTTGCATTTTTAGTTATCAAAGCGTCTATTTTCGGCAAAAACAGCAAAGTTGAGGAGATTGTGGCGCCTACAATACTTGAAATCGGGAGCATGAAAAAGGTTGCATTGCAACAACAGGTGCCATGAAATTACCCACGTATGTTGGGCAAAGTGACCATATGTCACCGCATTCATGTCACTCTTACCGAGATCTTGGCCATGAGCCTTTTCGCTCCCCTCGAGGTACAGCAAGCTGAAGCCTTCCCATAGCTTCCTGGTGCCAGCAGGACAGTCAGGTACCAAATCAGTCTGACTGTGACGTACTATAAGGTGGCCAGGAGGCCGAATGTGACCGTTTCTACCAGGTATGCCTTGACGACCAGGACGGCCGTCTATGCCGGTTGCACCCTTGGCACCTTCAAACCCTTGAGGTCCGGGACTGCCTCTTGGGCCATGAGCCCCAGGGTTGCCGTCTATTCCATCAACTCCCGGCTCGCCCTGAGAACCCTTCAAAAAACAAAAACACCATTAACAAGTTTTTCAAAGAAGCATTCGTTACTTTGTCAGAAAATTACACATTGACGAATCTTTACAGACGTGGCGTCGATGTACTTGCGTTGTTTTTTACGAATCCTTCAAATGGAACTATTTGAAAGCAATGCTTTCGTTTGAGACCTCGTTTGCTTTACCCTGAATCCAATCGGTCCCGGTGGCCCGTGTTTTCCTGGAAGCCCAGGAATACCCATCCGTCCAGGGGGACCTTGCTCGCCCTTGGGACCAGGAGGAAGGTTAACTGGTTCTATCGAACGGCCAGGAACGCCTTTTTCGCCAACGTCGCCCGGACGACCTGGAAATCCAGGGTTCCCACTCGGCCCGGGAAGACCTTTCGGGCCGACCACGCCAGGTGAGCCCGACGGGCCTAGATTTCCTCTGTCGCCTTTTTCACCTGAGACAAAGAAAACACAAACTTTGCAACTACAATGTATACATTACACGCAGCAACTGGAGAAAAATTCCGAACCTTTGGTTCCCGGTAGGCCATTTCGGCCAGGAACTCCATCATTCCCGCGTTCTCCTTTCGAACCAGCAAAACCAGTATATCCCCGATCACCCTGCATGCCTTTGACACCCTTCCATCCACGTCTTCCAGTAAAACCTGGTGATCCCTGAAGACCAGGCGGCCCTGAACAAAATACGTCACAATCCATGCGTAAACGAACAAGGTGTTCGTGATAAGCTCGTTTGAAAACACGACTTTGACGACCAATCGAGGATACTAGCAGCCTCTACGCATCAGAAAGAAGAGATACAACAAATAAGTAATAATAATGCAAAAATTGAACTGTTGATTAGAAAGTTATATTAAAACTGTTGATTAGAAAGTTGTACATTAGACACAATCGAAAATACCTTGTTGTCCCGGAAGTCCAGGAATCCCTGCTTCGCCTTGTTGGCCACGGAGGCCCGGGAATCCTGGCTGGCCTGGTTCGCCAATAGGACCTTGTTTGCCAGGTATACCGGGAACGCCTAAAAATTATTTTGTTAATAGTGCAAGAGACAAGATTCAAATTAAAGCTTTCTTGTTGGTTACCTTTGGCACCTATAGGTCCGGGGGGCCCAGGTGGACCCATCTGTCCAGCGATCCCAGTCTCGCCTTTTTCTCCAGGCAAGCCTGTTGAGAAACGAACAAAATTGCAATCAATCAAAACCTTGGATTGGTAAATAACTCCAAATATGTGCTTTACACGAGAAAAAATAGTTTTGAGGGTAGACGGTGTTCGAGAATTAAGTCGGTGAAATTTGCTAAATTGTTGCCACCCTTTGAAAGTCCTTGGTCTGAATTTCCCTGCAAAAAACCTTCCCAGATTAAACTCCGAAAATTTTACCTCTGATCCCTTTGAGTCCCGGAGGCCCAGGTACAATGGACCTTCCAGGGAACCCCTTCGGACCCGGCGAACCATCTCTTCCGTTAAATCCATCATCTCCGGGAAGACCAACAGCGCCTGTCAAAATAAAATGCACGGTTGGAATGGACAAAATTTTGTCACAGAAATTTCGGGCCGTCGTAAAGTCTGTCAGCAGCATCATCCACTTTCGGACAATGCAGCCAGAAACGTGCTACAAAGATAACGCATTCAACGGATAAATATTACTGCCACAGCCAAAATTTCACAGCGACAACCTTTTAACAAAGTTTTCTTTAAACCAGTGTTAGGAATAGGTAGTATCTCTCGGTGGAGGTCATTTACAAAGCACCAATACAGAAATCTCAAAAAAACAATTGAAATTTTTGCAATCATTTAAGAAAGATTTTGCAATATTTTCAAACCTTTTTCGCCTTGCTCTCCCTTGGCCCCTGCGGGACCAGGCTCACCGTTGCGGCCATCTAATCCTGGCAACCCCAGGACTCCTTTCATACCGGGAAATCCCCTTTCACCTAAACACATCAACAAGCTGATAGAAAGCAAGAAGTTCATACAAAGCAAGACGTGAGAGCTCTGAATGATCAATGCAAATACAATGACTAAACACATCTATGCATTTATATCTTTGCAGCCACTGAAATGTACCTATCTTAAACAAAACGATATTTCAACATCTAATACACATGCACGGATATAATTATGATACAAGCTGATACAACAACTAGTCTAGTAAGCTTCAGCGCGTTTTGGGGTTTCAAGTAAAGCGTTATGTGTTCCATGACGGAGATAAGTAGAAATCAGACGCGTATTAATGCATTCAGTATTGAGGGAAAGTGCAATTACATTAATGTTGTACCTGTGGTTCCATCAGAACCCCTTTCACCGCGCTGGCCTTTCATGCCGACATGACCGTCAAGCCCGCTTAAGCCATCCAGTCCTGGCGCTCCCATTAGCCCTTTCGGGCCAGGACGTCCATTCACACCGTCATTTCCAGGGTTACCAGTGCGACCGCGGGGTCCTGGTGCACCTTTCTCTCCTGGTAATAATCATAGATTGTGATCGAACAATCACTTGAGCATTGATAGGGATGCAAAATTTTTGAGAGAAAGTACCAACAGCACTTGGCTGTGCACACAGCTTTAATACAATATAGCAACATAAATACGTATTGCAGATTTTAAGGCCAGGCTCGTGGTTTTGATATTCAATGAAAATGTCTCTACTTCATCCAAACGTGAACTTGCGACTACACTTGCAAATGGAAAATCTTGGATTTCCGGTTACAACTGGTTCTAACCAGCAGCCGAAGCACTAAGTAGCACAACACTAATATATGTTCAGTGATAAGGTAAATGGTAATTATGAAGCAGCTTTTGATTGCTGTGATGACAGGCGTGCGATTAACATGTAAGCCAGGATCCGAAGGCGAAGACGTAACTGCGCGTTGTTGGCTGTTCGTGTCCACCAAGATAAATCATATTTCTGTTCATGAATCGTGAACTTTCTCAAATAACTAATTGTACGTTTAGCATTTTAGTTCGATCACATGACAACCGCAATTTTGTCTGTTGCAGAAGAAAGTAGAAAAGTGAAAAGCATAAATGCAGCTTCTTTGTTTCATAATAATTGCGCCGTTATCATTGGAAGCTGTACACAACACTAACCTTTGGCTCCAGCAGGGCCAGGCCAGCCGATTTCACCGTCAGGGCCCATCTCGCCCGGTAGTCCTTTCACTCCTCTCAAACCTTTGACCCCTCGCAGGCCTCGCTCTCCTTTGTCCCCCTTCCGACCTTCTCGGCCAGGAGAACCGTCCAGCCCGTTTTCTCCGGGCAAGCCTGGCTCACCAGAAATGCCAGGTGGTCCAGAATCGCCCTGAGGCCCGGGTTCACCAACGAGGCCATCGATTCCTGAAAGTAATTGCTAAGTACAATAAAGGCTAAGACAACTCGCCAACCACTAACCAAAGAGCAATTGAAATAAAAGCTACCTTTCAAGTTTACAAGATTCCTAAAAGTTTTGTAATAGGGAGGTTTAGCCTTTAACAGTTGTTTCAGTAGTATTTCGTGATCAGCAAATGCTTGTTATATATTTACAGTTACTTGTCTTGCACAAAATAATATAACAAGCGCCAGTCACATCTTCGAAATAGCTTTCAGATTGATTGCCATTCGCCATACATTAACCCAACTTATATCACCGTTTAATTACAACCTAAAACAATTTTTGACATGTAAAAAGGCATGAACTACCACAGCCGGTGGATGGCGCTCCGCATCCAGGAAGCGAATGACCTACACGTGATCGCAAAAAGCGCAGTAAGTTTTTTAAACTTTCTTTACATCTGTGGATGTCAACATATTAGAAACGTACTTTTAACTTGTCTCATTCCAGGTATGCCTCGGTTAAATGACTTCAAAGTTCAAACCATACTTCGCGAATTTTTAATGTCAGGAAATTGACCCAAAACGTTTGTTTTAAAGTGCCGTTATATAGTTCACCAAAAAAGAAATGAGGTAACTGGTAAGGCATAGGTTTTACCCATTTTATCATCTGGTTATTCTGCAATGCGGCAAGTGCTATTAAAGCAGTGACATTGTTTCCGGAAACCAGGTAAACTGAAAATTCACTTAAAGCGATACATTTGCATTTTCTTATGACGACATCATACCAAAACAAACGTTTCAAAACATTCAAAAAACTGACCTGGTGGTCCGTCCCGGCCTGGCTCCCCGTCATCCCCGTCTGCTCCTGGGTATCCTCGCATAGCTGTGAGAGCATCTGGCCCAATTGTGCCTGGTTCGCCTTTTACGCCGCGTCGCCCTTGGAACCCTCGAAGACCTAAAATGACAACAAAATTGAAGCGCATTTGCGTGGCAGCATTTCATTAACAGCGAAAGATGCAGTTCCCGGGACACTTTTGAAGGGGTTAACCAATTTTTTCAATTTTTAAATAGTTTAGTTTTTGCATTTTTTCACATTACAGTTTTATAAACGCATATCTTAACTTACAATCGAAGAGAAGTCTTTTTGAAGAAAAGAGTTTTAGAACTAGACAGTATACCAGACAGAAAGCACTTACAGCACCTTGTCTAATTCAAAAGAGCTACTTCATTACACGTAAGAAATGATGAAAACACCCGATTCATATTTTACAAACAACGCTCCACCTCTTGCGCCTTTCAATCCAGTCAATCCCTGCATTCCCTCAAGTCCAGGAAGACCATCCATGCCTGGTTTGCCAGGTTTACCCGCAAGTCCAGGTGGTCCCACAACACCTGGAAATATTAAAATATTGGAAATACACTGTCGAAGCTAAATATCTGAAGTTACCGATAAATAATACCAGCTAGAGCGTGTGTTTCATGAAAGATTTGTTTGTCACTTCTCTTCATCTTTTAAAGTACCTGATGAAAATCATGCACAAAACGTTTGAAAGGCATTGAAATAAGCCTTCAAGAAGCACAAGCACATTCGCTAAAAGGCCGTGCTGCTTTTGTCAAGAAACGGCGGCCCATAAACCTCTTTGAGTTTTTTTCAAAGATACATACAAACGCAATCCACAAAAACAATAAATTTTTTGTTGTTTTTTCCGCATATGGTTTATGAATATATCGAAAAGTTGAATAAAATAATGAGTACAATCCATCATTAAAGGAAACGGAATTTCCAAAACTGAGACTGAGGTTTTTTTCCAATGCCAGACTTGATTTGAAAATAAATTAATGAAGCTTTGTAGCCCGTTCGCCGAAGTTGGATTTTCGTTTTCATTTGAAAATTAAGAACATCCTCCATTTCCAGCCCAGCAGCAGAAGACAATATAAGGAGGGCAAGAGCGAAAGGTCTTAGTCTTGAAAAGTTATATAAGAAACAGCAACGTGAAAAGCAATGGTTTCAATGCAATCAAATTGGACATTTCGATAAAAAAAACGTTTTTAATATGTGCGCCGACTCCGCGTTCTGTAGTGTGAGTAGCGCTTTGCACTTCGTTTCAGGAATTTTTGCTGACAGTGAAAACAGTTGTTTTGTCGAAATGTTCAACGTGATTTGATTTGAATCATTGTTTTGTGCGTTTCTGTGTCTAAAGGGCAGAAATATGTTCAAACCATTAAAGTCCGAAGCGTTTCATATACATTTTGGAGAATTTGATGTTTTGCAAGGAATCTGCGGCATTTCCAACTGCAGACATTTGCCCGTAGACTACCACCACACTACTTCACATCCGCTAACTTTTGATACGTAATCCCAACGGGGCAAGATAAAATGTTGACGCTCTATTCAATAATCCTAAACCGTTAGGCTACTGGCAATTTTAAACCGTTGGGCTACTGTTGTGTTTTGACAAACAGGATAATGCAGGGTGATTGAATTTTTCTGGAATTTCGCTGTAATTTTGCGCTGAGTCAAGTGCGGCTGGCCGTTACATTACTTCTGTTGTTGCCGTTAAACAAGTTGACTTTTTTTCTTGTGCACCTGCAGTGCAGTGCAATTCCTACGATGCCAGCGCTGCAAAAACAGGGACTCATTCGACAACAAGAAACATGCATCAAATGCGATATTATCAGCTTTCTCGTAATTGGACTATCAACGATAGTTGCTTAAAAGCCTTTCCGACTAAGCAAATCAATTCGACAATATTTATCACTCCATACAAAGCAGCACTGAACTTGCCATTGATAGCAAATGTCAAAGGCATGCATAATCGTTTCACTCTGGTTCAGTTTTATGAGTCACGTTAAGCTGCATTGCATTTTCCTAGGTGTGATCAAAAAGCAAGAATACTTTGAAACTCGACACTCTTGAACTATTTTACCATTTTCTCCTTTGTCGCCTTTCTGTCCAGCTTGACCAGGCCTGCCATTCACGCCATTCAAGCCAGAGAGCCCTGGAGGTCCACGTTCGCCTTTGTCTCCGGGGGAACCTGCAAATCACAAATTTGATATTTCCCGTGCTGTTGTTTGATTTTACCGAGTTTCCACTCGGTAAACAGTCTCAATAATTCACCAAACGCTGGCAACTGTATGCTTTAAGGGAATTGTAAACAAGTGCATATTGCAAAGCGTAGTGTGCAACACTGGTTTATGTCGCTTCGTTGGTGTTGCAAGGGAGCGTTTCAATTATGCCCAGTAACAGCTTCTTGAAGATTTTAGCATCAACTTACTCTTCAAGCGCGTTTGCTCGTGAAACAAACTAGTGCAATTTCGTTGTTTTGTTGATAATGAATGAACTTCGCAACAACTGGAAGCATTGAGCTTTTACTAAAACTGCACTAGTTAAGTTTCGAAACAGAATTAAAAGTTTGTGTTTTAATATTTCCTAGCAGAATAAGCTACGGACATATTTCGGGGGGTGAGAATGCACGCACCATGCGCCGTTGTACAACAGTGGGGTTATAACATAGTCTATCGTTATGGACGTCTACTTGTGGGCGCCCTCTATCTGTTCTCCTGTACAATTCATCCTTACAGCTGAGGATGCACTAGAAGAGAACGAGCTGAATGCGACACAGTTTGGGGGAAATCTGTAACAGGAGGAAATGTAAAAGGATGATTTGTGTGAAAATGCATTGGACTGGATATAAAACTTTTCAGTCTCAACCGAAAATAAAAACTCGTCCGAGAGGCTTTAATTTTAGTTGAAATCAAGATTTCTACCGGCATCGAAGATCATCATAAGACTTTTTCACAGCACACAAGTTAAATTTCAGAAACTATGACCATTCCACACATCAACATCTGACGAAAAATTGCATGGCTCACCGTCTGTTCCGGGTAATCCTGGCAAGCCTTTAATGCCCTTCAGCAAACCACTAGCCGGGGGACCTGGCTCACCCACTTCACCTTTCGGGCCTCTTTCTCCAACTTCTCCTGAATACCCTTTTGGCCCTGGAACTCCGGGAGGGCCTTGTCTGCCAATAAACGCCGGTTCGCCTTGTTCACCTGGAAGGAAATTTCAGGTAATAAAAGTATTGGGAAACTGCAGAAAACATGAGACTCGCAACAAGGCTTGCCTTTGGCTCCATCAAAGCCTGGAAGACCAGGCAGACCAGCAAATCCATCCAAACCAGGAGGACCAGGAGGCCCTTCGGGGCCTTCCAAACCGGGAAGACCCGGAAATCCAGGTTCTCCCACTGGTCCTGGAAGACCGGGCAGACCAGGTGGACCAACATCACCTGGTCGCCCGGGAATGTCCGCACCAGGTGGACCTTGCTCTCCATTGATACCATCCCTACCTTTGCTCCCAGTCGGTCCAGGAGTGCCAGGTGTGCCAGGCTCTCCAGTTTCGCCTTTTCTCCCGGGATTGCCTGGGAATCCTAAAAAATACAATCAAAGTGAGCGTGTTTTGTCTAATTCGATGCTGAAAGAAGGCTCACCTTTTTCGTGCTCACCTTTTTCACCTGGGAATCCAGGTTGTCCTGGCCGGCCGGCATCGCCAGGCTTGCCGTCTTTGCCCAAAGGGCCATCTTCGCCTACACGGCCACGTGTTCCTTTTTCTCCTTTCAGGCCAAGTCGTCCTGGGAGTCCAGGTGCACCTACGTCACCTGGCAAACCTCTTGGAGCTTCACCAACATAAATCTCTCCAGGAGAACCTAAAATGAAGAAAAAGCGATTGCTGTACTGCAACAAAAAAGTGAAGAAGACCAACGGTACCACTTCATTCAGATGTTAACGCCAACCTTTCTGTCCTTTGAATCCTGAGGATCCCTGCGGTCCGCGATCTCCCTTTTCTCCTTTTTCGCCAATTGGCCCTGATTCACCGAATCCGTCACGGCCAGGTCGCCCATCGCGTCCTTGCGGACCGTCAAAACCTTTCACTCCCATGAGACCAGGCAGACCGCCCGGGCCCATTTCTCCCTAGTATACACAGATTGAAAAACTGTTTAACAGAAGAACAACTTCTGAAATAACAAAACAGTCACAAAACGTACTTTTTCTCCTTTCTGTCCGAGTCTTCCAGGACGACCATTAGCACCAGGTATACCCATAGCTCCTGGAGGACCTTGACCTCCTGGCAAACCAGGTTCTCCTGGTGGTCCAACTAGACCTACAGGGGCAGTTGCGGGCTCACCCTTTGCTCCTTTGGGGCCTGCAGGCCCTAAAGGTCCTCGAGGACCCTAGAAAAGTTGCGTAATATTGGAAAATGTACTCATTGGAATCGCAGATCAGCATTCAGCAGCTGCCCAAACATACTCACCGCCTCTCCAGGAGGACCATCTGCCCCAAGTTCTCCTGGCTCTCCGTATTCCCCTTGCAAACCAGGAAGTCCAGACAATCCAACAGTTCCATTCAAGCCTGGTAGACCAGGTGGGCCCCGTTCTCCCTGTGGGCCAAAAGCATCTTGACAATCGCATTCACCGCCTTTAACACCCTTGGCTCCAGGCCTGCCGTCGATACCGGGCGCCCCTGTTAAAATGCAATTCATTCGAGTAAACAACACATTGGAAATGTTGAAAAACTTGGTTTGGGGTCGTGCCACGTGGAAGAAATAGGATTAGAACGTGAAGCTGTTTTCAAACAGGTTGCGTTCACAGAGCTCGACTGCATCAAATCGTTTTCTCAAGTCTTTTGATTTTCAAAAAAGTTGCCTGCCTTCATGAAAAGCTTGTTTGTATGTTTTAACTACCTCTCCTTGCTCTTCTTGGGGAAGAACAAGCAGCACAATCTTTCGGCCTGCAGCCAAGTTCAGATTGGAAGCAAGAGCTTTTTGGAACAAAGCTGAAAGTTTATGATATCATGGTTTGCGCAATGATGCTTCTTTGGCTGAAAACAAAGCCATTATATCTCATCGAATTTCAGAGCGTTTTAATCAGATGGAACGATAGATTGGATGTGTGAAAGCAAAGTTCATCAGTACGTTGTTTATCGGGCATGGACCTTGTCTGCTAAAAAAACCTATGTTGTATCATGGAACATGAAGCATCATAATGGTTTGGTCAAACCACAGTGTCGAAAAGTCAACCCGCATCATTTGAAAATATCAGATCTGATCCAAGACAAACGTTTTACACTGACAACTGCGACTCGAATCTGGCGATATTATGAAAGTTTTTTGAGGAGATGAAAAATTGTACACAGTGACGTCGCACACCGCGCAGCGAAACGAACGGTTGAAAACACACTTTACAGCAATCAGAGACCAGAGATACAGCATATTGTAGTTTTAATAGTTTTACTGCAGGAATTTTTTTTCTTTCACGTAAACAGCGTTCAGGTACAAAACATTCTCATTAGAAAGGTGAATTAATTATTTCTTGCTCTCCTTACCTCCTGATGCATGCCTGTTTTAACCAGCACATCATGTTTTTGCAAGCTCTCTTACCTCGAACACCTTTTTCGCCTCTAGGTCCACCTACTCCTGGTGCCCCTCGAGGACCAACCATTGTATCATTGGAGGGCAGAATGACTCTTCCAGGCTCACCAGCTGCTCCTCTAGGTCCAGCAGGGCCTGGTGTCCCAGGCAGGCCTGGGGGACCATCACGGCCATTTTCACCAGGTATTGATTGCCCAGCAGGTCCAGGTTCTCCTTTCTGTCCAACAACTCCAGGTAAACCCATTGGGCCATCTTGGCCATTGGGACCTGATAGACCTAAAACACAGGAAAGTTGCCAAATACCACAATGCAAATACTTAGAAACAAGAAGTGAAAACGTTTGCCCAAAAAATAAAGCCTACCCGGTTTTCCAGGTTCTCCTCTTTCTCCAACTGCGGGCAATCCAGGGGGTCCAGGGAAACCGGGCGCTCCAGACACACCTACTTCTCCAGGAGGTCCAGTTTCACCATCTATGCCACGATCTCCGGGTGGTCCAGTAGGTCCTTCTATTCCTGGCTGCCCCGGAAGTCCCGGAGGGCCAGCTGGGCCTGGTAAACCCTATACAAAGTGCGCAAAAGATCGTAATACGGCGTTTCAGTTGTATTTAGGCAAACATTTATCTAGGCTAAACAGTTTGCCCTGCATATTGCACACCTTTCACGTTATTTACCTTAAGGCCTTCATCGCCAAGTGGTCCTCTTGAGCCTGACATGCCTTGTTCACCTTTCATTCCCGGGGTTCCGGCCAATCCTGAAATTCCAGTTTCGCCTCTCTCACCCTGTACAACATCCAAAAGTTTAAGGAGGCGGTGCAAACAACAGAAAATCGTTTCTGTGAAGACGTTGGAAAAAAATGAAGCGTCAACATGTTCCTCAGATATTTACTTTGGCGCCATCGAGTCCATCTACTCCAGGAATACCACTTGGACCTCTTCCACCAGCTAAGCCTCTCACACCCTTTTCTCCTTTTCCTCCTTCCATTCCTTTAAAACCCTTCAAAAAAACAGTCGGAAATTCAGCGTTGACAAGTAATGGAAGTTAGTGCAACATGGTGCAAGTCAAAAAATAAAAAAACAACATAAAAATGAGCAAAAAACGTGAAAGGCGATGCAATATTACCGGCGGTCCCGAATATCCAAATTCACCCTGCATTCCAGTTTCACCTTTCTGACCCTGAATTCAAAAAACAAGCAAAACTCATCATCAAACGCAACAATAAAAAAAAAAGATAAAAACATTCAGCACAACTGCATCGCAAGCGCAAATATTGCAGGTGTTTTGAAATCATTTTTTCACCATTACAATGAACAGGCCCGTAGGCAGGCTTTAGGGCTTGGTGGGGCAAAATGCATTTTTAGGGGGTCAAGGTTTTTGTTTTTATTATATGTTTAAAACCAATTTATGGGCACAACAAAATCTGGGGGCACAAAAACATTGGGGGACATTACCCAGGAATTCTTCACGTGGGTACGAGCCTGGCAATGGAACTGACGAAATTTACCACCTTCATGTTACCAGAAGTATCACTCGTTTTTTTTCGGCACGAAAGAAGCAACTTCAAACATTCCCACTAACATTGATCGAAAATTATTGAACTTAAGACATTGCGATAATCTGCCTTGCAAATCGTTTCAGTTTTTACTGTTGCACTTTAATACGTGTGTCCGCTTTTTCAAATTTAATGCAAGACAGGCCGTTGCATGCCTACAGAACAATAAATCAGGCACTATTTGTCAAAGCACTGGCACGCGCAAACATGGGTGTACCTGAAGGTAGCCGTAATGCCATAACAGTTTCGTAACAGCTTCAATTTGTAATATAGGTTGTGATCAAGGATTTGTCGTGCTCATTAGCCGCAATTTGTATCTTAGCTTTTCCCTAAAAGTATATTGAGGTGTGACGAAAAAGGCTTTTCCAGAGCCACGATTTCACTAAAAACTGCAATTTCCGTGCGTTTCTGCCGCTGTCATCGATGTTCGGTCATAAATCTATCCGCTTCATCTTTATATTCCACTACTGTCATTACCCTGTCTGTATGCCCTTATTTTTTAAACTTTGTCCTGGAAACTCAAAAAAATTATAATGATTTGCCTGATTTTTACAAGTTTTGCAGTGACTGAGGGCTTCCGCCCCTTAGGCCTTTCGTTTAACGTAAATTAATTATTGTCAGTGTTTCAAAAAACTCAGTATTTCTTCAATTCTCAATCGATAAATTTTGATGCTAAATCACTGATCACATGTGACAGTGGAGCGATGATGTAAGGTTGAATTAAAATTGTTGTCTTTTTAAAAACTAATCTTGGAAGTTACGCCTAACCGCCTAGCGATGGTTCTTCGTACGCGATATTTCTAAACTTATTGTTATCAAAATTTTGCTACGACTGCAAATAAACAAAAAACTTGTTCAACGTAAATTCAGGAAGGTTCAGTGTGCGCTCAGTGCAAACGAAAGCATCTAAATTTTTGAAAAAAAAGCTGACACTCTTCGAAGTGCTTCCAAAATTCCAAGTAGTACATGCAGGGGCTTACCTTTGCACCTCGGCGGCCAGGAGGTCCAGGCTCAAGATATTTGCCGAACTCGTTTTGCGCTCGCAAGAACTCCGGTACTCCTGGAGGCCCTGGCAATCCTGGAAAACCCTGAGAGGAAAGAACTACTGATAAACAAATAGCAAGTTTGAGGAGGAAAAAGGAGAGCTTTAAAAAAATTACTCCAGTTCCAAAGGTTTTCAGTATCAATCGCCAAACACTGGAAAAAGCGAATCAGTGCACCTGTTCGCCCTTTTCTCCTTCAAATCCTATGCCTTTGTGACCAGGTTCTCCTTTGCTTCCCCGCCTGCCAGGAGATCCCTAAAAATTACCGGAGGAAGAGGTCAAAACGGGACACTCCCCACGAACACATCAGTTATTTTGAAAGTTTTACGCACAGGCGGTCCTGGGTTTCCAACGTAACCTCTTGGTCCCACTGGACCAGGTCTTCCTGGCCTGCCTGGAGGTCCAGCAGGGCCAATGGGGCCGTCTTCACCTCTTTCTCCCTTCATCACACTATCGTCGTTGATGACTGCAGGTTCTCCTTTTTGACCCTTCACTCCACGTACTCCCTGCATCAGTGCAACAAACGTTGTCGTAAAGTACTCTCGCAGACAAATAATCTTCGACTTCACAATTTCGCTAAACTCGTCGGTTTCACTAAAAAGAAGCGTTACTTGCAACTTTTACCTATTTTAGAGTTTATATGGCATACATACATTGTAGAGAGTGTATTAGTAATTGTCAGCATGTGTTCAACAATCGAAACTTGCTATTTTCTACTTAGCGCTGTGTTCATTTCACATTTAATTAGTAAAATAACTTGAGATTTTCTTACCAGTGGAGAAAAAGCTTGTCATAGAAATTTTGAAGAAACTCTGCGTGAACCAAATGTGATTGAGGCCCAACTAAAACTTCAGCTGTTCTTACCAAAATTTAGGTATTTTCAAACAAACACAATACCACGCACATGCCAGCCTTCGGTGCTTAGATAACTTGCAGAACATTCCCAACAGTCTATGACTGTAAAACTACACCTACCAGTCAATATTCAAGGCTGCCTAGGGAAATTTTTTGAAACTATATCTTAAATCAGGTCTTGTTGAACGCAATGACGCAAACTTCAACTTTAAACGCAAAGCGGTCTGCACGTGGTAAACATTTACTAATAAACCACCTATATCAATGCAAGTGCATACGGATAAAGTCTGCAGTTGAATTACAAATATTAACGTCCGTGCTACTACTTTTGAAGTACAAAAAATGAAGCTGCTTTCAATAAAATGCAGCTTCCATCGGCCCGTACTATTGTATAAATAACCAAAATATTCTGTCAGGCTTCTTGACTGCTAGCAACAGTAGAGTCCGCACGTGGACTTGATCGCAGTCGATGCGAAATGCTGGCAACATGGACTTCGACATTAGAAGAAGTTTGACCGTGTCCAGACAAACCATTGCCAAAGGTTGTGCCTTTCAGTCATAGTCATTTTTTAAAAGTTATCTCTTTGAATAGTAGAAACAGAAAAAAACGGCAATTTAGACTTTATTACTTCAAATTAACTCGAAAACATTTCATACGTCTAGTCCATCGAACCCATCTGCTCCTGGAGGCCCAACTGGGCCCAGATCTCCGGTCGTTCCGTTGCAACCGTCTTTGCCTGGGTACCCTCGAGACCCCTGCTCACCAGGATGACCGGGAACACCATTCACTCCAGGAAAGCCGGGAACACCAGAAGGACCCTGGTCAAAAGTAAACAGGAATGCACTGATTGCAAGAAAAAATTAGTACTTTCGCTATAAGCGGGTCGCCAAACGCAGACGCTTTCTCCGCGTAGCTTCCATCGGTTTTCACGAATCTTTTATCCTTTTTGGTCGCATTTTCACGATGGACCATACACGTACGTTTTGGAGAGATTCAACGATAAATATTTTAACGACAAAATGTACTAAGTTTCTTAAAAATTAACAGACACCGTTTGTCATTTTTAGTGGTCAAACGTTGCTTTTCTTCGTGAGTTTTATGCAAAATTGGTAAAATTGTCGGAAAAGTTGTGTGAAACGTTTCCTACAATCCTATGCGTAAGAGCTTCGAAAGTCTGTCATCGCAAAAAGTAAAGGACCTTTGGTCATCCTCAATAAAACTGAAAAGCACCGTTACCCAACCTCACCCTTTTGCCCGTTTCCTCGGCAAAGCACCATTTACTCAGTGAAAAAATGTCCATTTAAAACAAAGCCTTTTCCTGAGTTTTACCCAAAGTTGTTATTACGTATTGTTGATTTGTCTTTCGTTAATAACAGGAACACTTCTATTGCTTGTTATTACGTCCATTTAATTTTATTGACTCGGGATACTTCTTTTGAGCGAGTTCTATCCACTGCTTGGCCGTGCTAGATTTCAGGCAGGTGTTGAGCAGCTATTTGGTTGTCTCATCGTCCAGAACCGTCAGGGCGTACAGTCCATGGGGAGGTCGAGGGATTGGACATTTGAAAACATCATGGTCGACGGTTTCTTCTTCTGCGCCACACTCACTGGTCGCAGAGGAGGCCATCCCTCATTTGTACAAACAGGAGCGGAAACGTTCGACACCGGTGCGGAGGCGGTTAAGCCGGACCCACGCTCTTCTTGGGAGGGTCATTCCGAGAGGGGGGTACCTGTGCCTGGAATTAAGATGCGAAGTCTTGTGGGGGGTTGTCCGCCCACTCCGCATTCCATCGGTGATCCGCCCCGAGCGCGGCACTTGATGTCGTCGTCAGATGAACTGATGAGTTGTTGTGCGGCGCGTAGAAATGGGCGTCTCGATTTGAGGCGTCGTGCATCTGCACTCGATGGACGGGTGAGCGCTGAGTGGAGCAGATGTCCAGGCTCCATGGCACGGCGTGCTAGAGACAGT
>JGI24021J15306_10002043_pt1 | contig 21106 bp, 10 predicted proteins | sample Ectturendosymbi1_FD_15306 | JGI IMG/M metagenome (IMG submission 15306)
TTTGTTTGCAATCTCTCGTCAACTGTTCGTCTTGAATTGTTTCGCTCGACACGACTCGACGAAGAGTACATTCAGGCTCCGGCCTGCCGCTTGTCGTCGTTAAATAAATAAATAAACATAAACATTATTTCATACGTTTATCAAGGGGGGGTTCGTGTTGAGTTCGATAAGAACCCCTTTTCATAAACAGTTTTACCTAAAAACACAGAAAAAATGTTTGCACACTTCCAACATGCTGAGATCTCATTAGTGGAATTAAGGCTCGCAAAGCCGCGAAAAGCATCAAGTTGATTCTATAAGTAAATCATAGACTTGTTCAAACCATGGATTCCTACGAATTTACACGGCAGCCACAAAATCGGCTCTTTACAAATTAAAGTTAGTAAAACTGCTTTGCAGTAAAAGTTGTGTTTATGTTTCACAGAAATACTACACAATCTGAAATTCATTATGCGGTGCTCGTTGAAGTCATCAGAAACCAAAGGTTTCCTGGTTTTGATGAAAATTGTTAGTTGTTTCAGTGGCATCATGCAACTTAATGAACCAAACGTTTGCTATCCAGATACGTCAAACAACGCTATAACGGGATGCCTTACAGCTTAATTAGTAACATGTAGCGATATCAGGGGCGTAACGAGGGGGGCAAGGGGGGCACAATTCCCCGGGCGCCGAATCACTATGGGGACGCCGAATGACTGCCGGGGGCGACGGAAAGTCCACAATGTCACAAGCACTTTCTTCAATACAGTACATTTGCTTCCGAAATTCCTCAGGTTCGAACATGAGGGCGCCAAACTTGCTTCTTGCCCCGGGCGCCATCTAACCTCGGTACGCCCCTGAGTGTTATGTAGTGATGTAGTGTAGTTTTTTAAACAGGCCTGAATTTATCCCGGACTAAACTACGTCTGCTACAGCCCGTTGTGTAATAGGACACGCTTCCTCTTCGTTTTCAGCTGTGGTCTTTTCATCGCCATATTGTGGAGATTGCACAGCAACCAGGAGTCTCTGCACACAAGATGAAACTAGTGAGTGGAGAGTTACCAACTTGCTGGCCTTGGTTTAGCCAAATACAGCACACAGGAACTTGTGAGCGTAATTCAGAAACTTGACTTTGTAAATACATTTCGGGAGTAAACTACATATTCTAATCAAACTTACTTTCGAGAAACTTCCTTTTGTTTTGAATACATTCCATGCAAACACGCCTGGAATGCAAAGAATTGACGACAGAGACATTAGCCATCCTACTGCATTCGCCCACGGTGGATAAACGTAATTTTCCAACGTCAAGGGAGTGTATTTAACGCAGTAGAAAGTGAAAATAAACTGAAAAACAAACGTATCAAAAATTGCTCGCTAACAGCCTTGCGCAGGAAATCTTTGAAGTTACGCATATATTTTATTTCGGTTGCATTGAAACTTTGATGCTTTCTGACAGATAGGATAGTTGGTTTCAGAATTGACGTAAGAGTAAACATCACAGCTGTTATTTGCACAAGCAGTTTAAGCTTATCTATGTGGACAGGCACATCGTCACACTGTGAATGACCTGAGGCCCGAAATACAAACACATCATAAAATGGATGTAAGCCTGTGTTTTGTGAAGACAGCCTTTTTTGAAAAAGATTGGGGAAAGGTTAAAACAGTCAACATCTTTTACATCACAAAGCACTCAAATACTGGAAGAGACGACGTAAACCGTAATTGAGATGAATATTCTGAAACCAGAAAAAATGTTTTGAAATTGATAAAAATTGAAAAAGTAATCATTATTTGAAAAACTCAATTAACCCGCCCAATAAACGCTGAATGAAGCTTTCAACAGCAAAGATATTGAAAAAAGATATGCTAAAATTTTGACATGACAGCACATGCTGTAATCTGCGGCTAGTTTCAGCAGTATGCGTGATTAAACTCCCTCTGGCAGGCGACGAGGTAATGGGTAGCAACAGAAGTCTGTGCTCTGCTCCCTTCGGAATATTTTATCCTTTGCCTAGATATCAATAAAAATAAATTCTTCTTCTTATAAGTGACTGACGCACGTCGACTTGTCAATTCTTCTCCTTCCACCTTGCTCCCCCACACGGCGATTTAGTGTTGCTAATGACCAATACCAGTGGTGTAGGAGCTGGGGGTACAGGGGGTGAAAGCGCACCCCCAAATCTTTTGATTTGTCTAAAATTCGGGCAAAATCCCTGAAAGTTCGGGCAGAGAAGTTTCGACATCTTTGTTGCTTATTGACTGATCAATGAATCTGACTGAATAAAAAAGTCTGACTTTTTTGTCTTCAAAACATTTTTTTGACTCCATAAGAAAAGAAAGTATGTCATATACCTAGAGTTTTAGAGTTCGTGAAGGTTGTTGATGAGTAAACAACTGCTACAGAAAATTAGTAGGGGTAAGTTCGCTGCACAAATATTTTTCCGACAAATTTGGGGAAATTCGGGCAAAATATCCTTCGCACCCCTAAATTTGCCTGCTCCTACACCTGTGACCAATACACATAGGTGTCGGAACGGGGTGGGTAGTATGGGTCTAGGCCCCCCCACTTTTAAAATTCGAATTTTGCCTAAATAAATTTAATGAACACAATTAGTATTGGGTCCAGTAAATCGTTGGCAGTATTTTGGCAAAATTATTTGCAATATATTATTCGTAATTTGACAGTGAATTTTGCAGGATTTCGCAAATGTTTGGCAGAATAGAGTACACCGTTCACTTTCAGGTCACCATGCTCGGTGTTGTCGAACAGTGTTGCCAGATGGTGAAATACTTCACCATTTTTTACAAAAATGTTGTAATTTTACATGCGTGTGTGTAGGAAAAATTTCGTGCCACACTATCGAAAAATTGGTGTAATTCAGTATAATTTCAAACATTTTAACACCATTCTAAATAGTGGAATTTTGCTGAATCTCATACGTAAAATTAAATATTTGACAGAACAATTTCAATTTTGTTTTTGTTTTTGCATTGGCAACACAAAACAGCTATACTGTATTTTTGCATTGGCAATACAATTGACATCCTTACAGACAACTTGCTACATATGCTTTGTCTTGTCTTTGCATTCCGCCATCTAATGCATTTGTAGAATGAGTATTCCATCTTGTTACTTCTGTGTTCGAGATGTGGAAAAGTTGTGTTTAAGACAGGTATCAACACTGTGTCATTTTTGCCTTTTTTAAGCTGTGTTCTTGGTGTTTTTAACAGCGCAGTGGCGACTCTGCCATGCATGCTCCTCGGCTTAACCTGAGTCTTCGATTACGATTTATATTGGAGAACGTGAGCTTTCTTGCTTTGTATATTTGTGCCTCCACCTACTTCACTCAGTTGTTAACTCGGGCTCTTTTCATTGGGCCTTTTCACTGTTCATATATTTTCGTTCCATGTCTGGCCTTTCGCGTTCATGTTGCAGGTAACCTGAATAAAACAATCTCGTTCGTAGTCAGAACCGTCGCCAGAAAGTCATCAATAGAAGGACTTTACGTTCGTGCAAGGGGGGCTTGACATTCAAATTTGACAAAAATTCCACTAAATTATAATGTTTCATATGGGAGGTTTGGAGCTTTGTTTGGGGAGGCTAAGCCCACCAAAACCCCCCCGTAGCGACGGGACTGTTCGTAGTAGACGCTCTCTCGCTTCGTTTGCTCGCGCTTACTCGGGCTCATCCGTTAGAGCCCGAGCTGCCCTCTGCAATATCAGATTGAATGTTTTTTGAAGCAGTGGATTTGTATAGAACATTGGATTTAAATACCAATCTGTGGACAGCTCCCAATTCGAGCATAATTTCAAACGAACGATAAATTGTCGAGTAACTCGAGTTAATATAAATGAACCTAGTAAGCAGAGAACTAACTGGCGTTATCATTGCTCTGTGACGTACGTTACTCAACAGTGGAGAAGTTATCATGAGAACTTCTCATTCAGTGTTACGTAACAAGCGTCACAGTGCAACGATAGTGCCAGTCAGAATGAAAGCAAATGGAAATTTATTAACGCAAGCCCCGAACGGTTGCATTCAGTCAGTATAAATCGTGCGATGAGCCCGAGTGACGCTGTTGACCTGGAATCGCCCCTGTAACAGCCTATTTGAATTTTAGGTGGCTCACCGATACGTTTTAATAGTGGTGTAAGTTTGTTTAAAATTATGTAATTTTGACCTTCATATGGTGTAGTTAATGTCGTCATATTTCAATGCTTGTGACGTCATAGTTGCTAATCCAAACCACAAATTTTTCTATATTTTTTGACGTGCACTTTGTGCCCCCCTACTTTGAAAAAGGTTCCGCCACCTATGCCAATACACAAATTAATTATTCCCAGCTCTTTTTCCTTTATGTTCATTGTATTATTTCTCTTTTTCGTTGTTTGTAATATTAGTAATTTCTGTGTCTGTCAATAAAGGAACTTAGAGGGAAACATTGGTTTAATTGTTTTAGAGCAGGGGTTCTCAACCTTTGATGTATGTGGCCCAATTAAACAAACAAACACAAGGTCCATGGCCTACTGACTATACAACTTCTCCTATGCGACAATTGTTGCACATGCATAGAGCAAAATTAAACACAGCTGAAAACAACATTTAATAACACGACGTGCCCTACAATCAATGCGAAGGCTGAGTCTGTTTGTTGTTAGAAAGCAAAGATATTCGAGGCTCAACACATGACAATGCACAGATCGAGTCATCTTCCACATTAAGCCTGCTTCCAGATTTCGTTTTCATGGCAGCAAGAGCCCCTGTTTCCAGTGCCGGATTAAGGTGGTGCGGCGCATGTAGCATACTAGCAGCGCGGGGCCCTAAGTTAAAAAACACTTGAACAAGTGACCCATTGCTAAATGAAATGCCAATGAAATTTTTTGAAAAGCACTATATAGACTCACCAAAAAAATCTCAGATTTGAACCGAAAATCCTAGGCAGACACAGAATTAGGTGAATCTTTCTACAATGTACTGGGTTGCTGAGTCGGAGGCAAAATGTCCGACTTCGAATCTTAGCTTCCAACATTTTCCCACTCCGACCTTTACAAAATTTCCGACTCCTATTACCGACTCCGCTCCTTGACATAACATTAAGTTGGGCTGTCAACAATGGCAAAGAAGTTGGCTAACGTTATTTTAGAAATAAGCCTTTCGTTGTTGTCACTAGATGCATGAGCTAATGCTTTGAATTAGTCTATTTAAAGAATATTTACTAATCATAAAATCGATAATGTTTAGTATGAGTAGCTGCTATAACGTGAATGACTTAAACAACACCAACATATGAACTACATTCAAGAAATCTTTTTAACTGGAATATAGCGAGAGCGAATAGTAGCTAAATAGCTATACACCTAGTCTATATTTGGTAATATTTTAATTTTTTGAACACAAAACACAACATAAAAAAGCAACACTCCCGTTGCTTAAGAGGAAGCGCTAATCCTATGGTGCTAGTGGTAGGTTCTTCAAGCTGAAGGTAGCTGATTTTNTAGCAACTAACAATTAATNAAAATTGTGGTACACAGCGAGNATTCTCTGTTTGAATAAAAGTTTCAACAGAAATTGTACCATTTCAACGGGCACGAGTTAGGACTTGTAACTTAGGAGTGCTATGTAAAATATGATTCAATTGGTCTTCCGTAGTAGGACAAAAAAATCCGACTCCGACTCCTGGTGATGTCAGGAATCCGACTCCGCATCACCCGAAAACCTCCGACTCCTTGCGACTCCAACTCCGCAAGCCTGCTGTCTACCATGTCCGGGCATCTGTAAGTCACAAAACGTGCCAGTGAATATGTACTGCACCTTTGTTAATGAAATTTTTTGTCTGTCGGAATAACTATGGTGCAGTAACATGGACTTTGTTGCATTTCTGACAGTAATCTGGCAGCATTTACAATAATTAAGTCTTAATCCCAGTGTTCTTTTGTAGCTAATCTTTGAGATCTAGATCTTGCAACCACTCCACCTTAAAGTTGCTGTGTGTACCACTTAATATTTTTCTTTGGCCTTGCTTCACTAGTATCTCTGTCACTTAAACTCATTGCACCTAGCTAATCTTTACAGCTTATATGCTGACAGGGGCTTGTTCATCAGTTATGCTGAAGACTAAGGAACCTTGATACAGCAAGATAAAGAAAGATGAGACTAGAAATAAAGCTTAATCAATCATACCCTATCTTAAATCACCGCTACGCAGTTAAATCCTAAAAGCCACAGATCTTCAGAAGAAAAAAACAGAAAGGCATTGAAAACCCCAGATCTGGGGGCAAACCCAGGTTTGGCACCACTGGCCAAATCATGTTGAAAGTACCAAACAGGTAGCGCAACTTATGGAACAGGTCAGTGTGATCTAATGATGTTTTTTTAAAATGCCGTCCATTACAACACTATCAAGCAATATCTAGAAATTGATGCAATTTGGCCTCATTGATTAATGATCCCATTGTTGCAAATAACTGTAAAATACTTTAATATTCAAACAGCAGTAGTCCAATGTAAAATCATTCAATCGAAAACCTTTGCTCAATTGCTTGTGGCAAATTTAGCAAAATGTTAACTTCTTGGACTGAACAACTTCTATACATATAATCAGGAGTGGATATTAGGGAAGCGAATGAGGAGGTCGCCTCGGGCCCCTCTCATTTAGAAATGCCGTGAGGGCCCTCTTTGAGAGTTTCGCACTTGATTTTTGCAATGCTTTGTTCAAAAGCTTGTTAATGACTCTAGAGACACATTTAATAAATTCTGAAGCAAGTCACGTATTTGTCAAAATGAAGCAAACATTATGTGCAAATATGCCAAAAAAGGCCCCTCAACAACTTCAACGTGTAGACAAAGAACAATTTAAAATCAAATTACTTCAAACAATTCAATATGTGAAATTGACTTTCATGCAGGAGGAAATTCCCAGACAAAATGCAAAATTTAATTTCCTTTGGTGAATGAAATTTCTGAAAACATTATAAAATATAGGTCCCCTTTTCTGAGAGTTTGCCTCGGGCACCTAAATTCTAATATCTACCTTTGCATATTACAATAGAGAACAAATTTAACACAAGGACAGCGGGGCCCCCGAAAGTCCGAGGCCCATAGCAATTGCTACATTTGCTACTATTGTTAATCCGGCACTGCCTGTTTTCGGGAGTCGTCTTGCAAAACGTACTCAATTTCAATAATACAAGGCCATGGCCTGTCAAAATTTCTTCTAGTGGGCCATGGCCCACAGGTTGAGGAACCCAGCTGTTTTAGAGCAAAGATCATCACTTTATTGTTCCAGTGGCGCACTCCATTTTTAATGCGAGATGCAAACGACCAGTCACAAAAATGATAAATACAAGCCTTCTTTTTACTAAACACAATATGTATCCAGGATCTTTAGTCGACTTTCTTTGAATAACGTCATGATATCTACATTTCAGTAAACACAGTAACGACCAGTAAACGCAGTAACGGGATGAACTTCATGTCTCTGAAGCAAAGCAATCGTGAAATGCTCATTGAGGTGTTAACCTAGTGGTTGTCAACTTTTTTATTTGGGTATGCTCTTTCAAAATTTTCCGAAAACCTGTACACCCTTGCCATCCACTAAAATCTCGTGCTGTAAAGTGAAAAATTTAGCGACTTTTACGCTGTAAATGTCGCTTTCTTAGCCGATTTTTGGGTATCACTTCTGATCTTACCTAAATACCGAAATATCAGTCAAAAGGCGATTTTTGCTTTTGTTCGCATGCCAACAACCTATCTTTGCGTACAAGTATGTTCTGCTCTGGTCGAAATTAAATGAAAGAAGCAAACTCACTGAAGGACGTTGATCCCCGTACGAGAGAGGCCCTTGAAACAGATTTAAAACCTTGTTTTTCACAACTGGTGAATGAAATTCAGCGGCAGCAATCATAATTTATTCACACTGCGCATTGTCCAAACTTCCCAAGCTGGAGGATCGACTTTTATTGAATTTTGTGTTAGGCCTACGTGCGGTGTCCTGCCGTTTTCTGTTTTGTTGTTGCTACATGCGTATAGTTCAAGCCAAATTCATTATCTGTAAAAGGCTGTGCAATCCATAGCAGAGAACTCAAGTTCAAATATAGTCAAAATTTGCCTTGGAAATTGGTGACGTTGGGTGTCCTTGTTTGAGCAAGGAAAAACCGCAACTCTTGCCGCAGTTGAAACACCCGATCTGAAACGTTTCCTCTGGATAACCAACGTGCCTCAGCATGATATATTACCTCGTTGCGTCTGCTTCCATGTCTATGCATACTTCTGAAAACACACGATGCTTCTTTGAAGGTGAGCGAATGAAACTCACAATCTTTTGACATCATCAAGAAAATCTCCAGACGTGAACGCTGTTTTTTCTTGAATTGATCTCTTAACCACAAGTTTTTCACAATGAACCATGCAATGAGTTGAAACAAAGTCAAGGGAAACCTTTTTTGTTTTTCGGACAACCCCATTAGTAGAACCTTGCATGGCTCCTTCTTCATTGGATGCAACTGACTTACACTTCGTCCAATCAAAACCATGTTCTTCAGTGAACTGGTTCAATTGGGCGAAGATGGCTTGAGCAGTTGCGCAAACTTCAACTGCTGGACAGCACAAGTATATAATAACCGACAATCGTTTTTGTTTACCCATCTGCAAACCTACTATACAGAATAAACTGCACTTCGTCAGAAATATCTGTTGCTTCATCGAGCTGAATACCAAATAACTGTGCTTTCTTCAGCTTGTCAAGTTGTTTCACAAATCTTCTGAAATATGAAGATATCTTCTGTAGATTTGCTGTGGTTCTACTGCCTGGTAGTGGAATTTTTCTTACTTTGTAAACGGCTTTTTTCCTCCATGCAGAATGCCAATGGTAATTTCTAGATAGGGGAGAACTACAGACTCTAATTCGGTTTATAGACGTTTTCTTCGCATATGGATGTGAGCCATTTTCGGGGAAGCAAGTCCTAAATTGATATTTCTTTTTTACCACACTGTTCTTAAACGACGAAAGCTGCCGTCAATGACTTTCTAGAGTTGCTTCAAAGAATGCCTTCGACTTATTTTGATGAGGAAAATGCTGTGACTGTACACGTTTTTTGAAATGTCCTGGGACCAAATTACTATTACCAAAAACGGTTGTATAAAACAGGCAATGCTCTGAAGGATACGGGTTCAACTTTTTATTTTTCGTGCGATAAAACCCATACGCGATGTACGCATTATTTCATTTGTGCTTTTATACAATGCAAGCTTTTTCTCCTGAATAACGTGTTTTACAACTGTCCACTGCTGAGTGCTGACTCTCGATGTTACTCCCAGAAAAGTGGGCTACATTTTACTCAGCAAATGATTTGCTGACACCCTTACTCTCACTTGATTCACTGAAGTATTTACTGTGGCAGTTGCTATGTTCTTTTTCACAACTATTTTTCGTTCCTAAGTTTTCTTAAAAAATTGGGTATGTCCATTTTCTTTGAGGATGAACAGCTTACTGCTATAATTTTCAAAAAGTGTAAGATGATAACAGCCTAAAATTTGAACTGAAAAATTGCAAAGTTAAAATTAACGTACAGATTACTCATTTCACCTCGGTATAAGTTCTCGCTCAGCTCCAGCTAACTGCTTGAAAAGTAATGTGGAAAAATACGTTACTTATCTTCCTACAAAACAATAATCATTGCCGAGAAAAGCATGATTGTTACATTAGCTTGCATAAAATCAATGGTTACCAACCTTTTCCTACCTGTGGGCTCCCGACTGCTGCATTTAACGAAAAAACGACACGCGACGGTCACCTGACTAACATTACAAGCAAATAGGCGGGAAAAGAAAGGCAATTCGCACACCCCGATAGATGCGATTTTAAAATCTATGAAAAGTTGGCCCACTGCGCTTGGGCAAAGAACATTATATGCAGGGCTACCATACCGTCCTTATTTCTAAGATTTGTCCTTACTTTGCAGTGCTACGTCTCACAAAATATTAGCGTCCTTATTGCTAAGAAATGTCCTTATTTGTGACTTGCGTTCTTGTTTATTCTAATTTTCTATTTCATGACAATTTGAATAAGCGTTATCTGATAGACATACAGACGATTTCTATCTCATCGTAAACCTTTTGAATTCAGGATTTTGTGACATCATGAAAGTGGTATAATCTTGCAGCACAGATACGGAACGCAGGCATTGTCAGCGCTGTCAGCTGTCTAATCTGGTGAGGAAAGCTGGATTTGCAAACGAAAGCAAGCGAAAAAAGTTTTTTTCGTGACGATTACAAGAAGGAATTCAAGAATAAGACATTACAGAAGCAAATGGTTTTTGGAGATAAATAGGCAAACATATGATCTGACGTTAGTCGTGCAAACAGAAACAATTGTTTTCTTTCTAGATAACAAAGTTTACCTCAGCCGTCCTTATTTTTAGTTATTAAGCGATGGTAGCCCTGATTATATGTGAGACAGTGTGACTGTTCTTGAAGAGCACACATCTGGACACCCCTGTACACCCCTTCGCTGTGGTACACCCCTGAAAAATTCTGGTGTGCCCTGGGGTTAACGATACACCCGGTTGACAAGCACCATGTTAAATGTTAAATGGCTTGTCGCGTGATGCAACGGGTTCATCTTATGATACAGGGGCGAAGTTAGATTTTAAATCTAGCTATTGTTCTAGCCTAAGATAAGTTTGTTATAGGTTTACTAAATTTGTTATAGGTTTGTTTGTGTGTCGCTTGTGTAATTCTATAACGGTGTTTGTGTCGTGACTCGTGAGCAACTAATGATGGACCAAGTCTTTAGTGTAGGACCCGCGCATTGCCAAGAGGTAAAGTGCATTCTTCAAGTGACAAGCAATGAAAAGCTGTTTTGAAGTTTGCTATGAAATTTTTGTGATCCCTTGTGTGCACGAATACAACAGCTACAAATATGTAGTTTCAAATTTCTTCTCACCAAGAGTTACCTTCAGTTTCTCAAAAGATTACTGAATTAGGAATAATAAGGATCTACCACAACTCGAATGCTAACTTAATAAGCTGGTTACTAGTTCATAGGTAAAGGCAATGAGTTACCGCAATAACTCCAGGCGCCAGATATTGGTAGCAGTAAGAGAAGAAATGAGTCGGGTAGTATCCAATCATCTGCTTAACATTTTCGCGCAGTCTATCCGCTCCATACAACCAGCCTATGGTAACCGATTCAAAAAAGGCCACCCACAGCACGGAAATTCCGCTAGCACCGTACAAATTGAGCAGCTCGAAGAGATAAATGCCGCCCTGCGAAAATAAAACATGTTGTCAACACACCCAACATAAGGCAAGTTGAAAAAATGCTGGTGAAAAATCCATATCCAGTAAACTGCCCCAAGTAAAACTGCAACATGCCTAGAAGTCAGGAGAACGAATATTGCCTGACACACGTACAAGTGTCTCAAATGGCGCATTGCTTTTTTCTGTAGAATAGCATGAGATACATTCATCGCGATAGGCCATAGCGTTCGTCAACGTATCAGTATACCAGTGTATCCAAATTTATTACGCGAAAAGTCTGTTTGAAGATTGTTTTGATCTTTTTTTTGGTGAAAAGGTTTTGTACAATCGTTTTTGCGCACCAACAATGCTGCTAAAAACGATATTTGTTTCGGTTGTCAACAGTTGCTCTTTTTCACAGAAACGTTGACGTTCAAATTTTTCACAAATCCGGCCATATACAGTCAATCAGACCAATACAAAGTTTTGGATGTCCGTAAAAAGTTTTATGAATATGTAGAAGGTCGAAGGTAAAAGCATACAACATTAAATAAGCAAACCACATAGCAAAAATATGTTGTTAAACCAAAAGTCGTCTGTAACCGAAGGTTTGAGGAGCAGCTGCCGGGATAGCGGGATGATTACCTCCTGCTTTTCTTTCAACTAAAAAATAACGCAAAAACTCATTGCCCAAAGCACTTCTGAAAAGTACAAGTTTTTGATGTCAAACAAGTAGCTTAATAGTTTCTTGTTTTTTGATCTGGAACAAAAAAGTGAGTTTTTCGAATGTTCTTATTTGTTAAATTGATTGTTCTGTGTATCCTACCCACCCCAAAACTACTGGCTGAAATAAAGCTGCGCTCAGAGTCTTATCAACATCTTCTCAGTATATATAGTCATGCAACAATGCTGAGACCAAGTATATTTCTCACGCACACGTCTCATCCGATTATATTTATTATCATTATTATTGTTTTTGACATTTGACGGTTGTACGCGCAGCATTGCATGGTGCTGGCTGTAGAATATATTGTCAGAAAACATTGGCCATGACTGGTAGGAGCAGACTGCTGGGATGTCTTTTTTAATTAAAAGCTCAATAAATGAAAATAGAACCAGGAGCTACGTATGTAAAATCGATGGTTTTATACTAGCACAGGCATCAGGCACTACAACTGAAGTATATTTGAAAGATGAAAGTTTGAAAGTTGTTGCCTTCTATCAGTCAGCGTCGAGGCTTATTTTAACATCAAATTGGAAATGAGAACTTTACTTGTACATATGTAGCGGCGAAACATATAAAACTCATTAAAGCTTGATATTGTCAAGTGACGTTGCCATTTCTCTTGTCGAGATATTGCTTCACACCAAAAGCTTGTTAACTCAATCGAGACATGATGTAGTGTTGTACTGTAGTTGATAGTTTTGCAAGCATATGTCACTCAGTCAAATACATAAACATCCGCTTAGTGAGGCTTGGATAAGCCTAACACATCAGGCTTGGATAAGAACAAATAGTACATATATGTTTTACTAATGCTGCGTGAATTTTCACTACAAAAAGGCAGGTCAATATTGACATTCTTTTTTGTGACACCAGTTGTTTTCACGAACAAATACCTATGGTTGAATTAAAATTTTACAATATGTAATTCGATAACAGGCTCCAAAGGTTAATTTTAGAAACTTTGTCCCGCGCAGTCCAAAATTTTGGTGGAAGATAGTGGTGAACACTTTCTACCATATCTTGCTAGGCGATTGGGCTAGATGTTTGGTCAAACCCTCAAACGATCCAGTTAGACTAGTAGGCCTACTTTAGATTTTAAAAAATTGGGAGGTTAGGACTAGGGGATTTTTGGGTGACGTCATAAATTGGGGAAGGTTTTAGCTTTTTTGGCTCAGGTTACCCGACCCAGGGCCTCAAGACCCCAGGGGGAATTCTTTGTTTGTTTTTTAAATGAAATTAGGCTGAAATCTGCATCTTTTGAACCCTTGATGGCCCTGCTAGCGTTTGTGGTTGGCACGTTATGCAAAATATTGCTTAAATTAGTTAATTAATTCCCTAGCGGATTAAATTTCTTTGTTTGTTGTTTTAAGACCATAACGTCCTAACCACAAACACTAGAAGGTCAATCAAGGGCTCTAAAGATGCGGATTTCAGCTTAGTTTTTTTTAAAGAAAGCAAACGTTAGGCCTTGAGGTTAAGACCCAGGACCCGATAAGAGGGATCAAAAAGACCTAAACCTATACCATTTTTGACGTCACCAACAAAAACCCGAAGTCCAAACTTATCCAAATTTTTTAAAATATAATCTACTAGGATAGCATTTTTAGAGGGTTTGAACGCCTCACTAGCTCAATCGGCCGGCGAGTTGTGATTGGACAAAGATTTGCCTTATTGAGGTAAATCATGCTTTTCACATTTTTGTCAAAATTTAGGTTTTTGGCCATAACTTTTGACCCAAAAGTGCTAGACAGTCAATCAAGGGCTCTAAAAACTCGGACTCTAGTCTAGTTTCCAAAACAAATTTGAGTCAGACTTTGACCCAATGTGTTGGGGCCCAGAGCCCGATAAAGAGGGCCTAAACAAATTAAAACTACCCTGTTTGTGACGTCACCAAAAAAAATCTTAAACCGACCTAATTTTTTGATCGAATCTACTAGGCTAACCGCATCTTTAAAGGGTTTGAACAGCCCTCTAGCTCAATCGCCTGGCGAGGTATAACTTGCCGAACTTGGCCAAAAGTCGGGACTTAAAGGGTAGGAATTTATATTAAACTTGATTCAGCTCTAATTGAAATTATTTTAGCAGACAGCCAGAGTTCATTTATTATATTCTAGCCTGATAGCTGTGTACAAAGAACATATAACAGTACTTTTCACTCTTCATACCAACGTTTATACCAATATTTAATGTTACCTATTTGACCAAGGTTTAATGAATAATATCTTTTGCATAAAACCAGCCCGGCTAGTCTTTTGCGAAAAACAAAAACAAGTTTTTGAGCAGCCTTGTCCAACGCAGCTTAGTAAATTGCGTTTACATCCTGATAATGCAGTTATGGTGCTGGACAGAATTTTTGTTAGATTATTTCATTAAACAAATTGCCGCTGGCATAAGCGTAGCAGCAGGTAAATTTTTGGGGGTGCTAAGGATTTTTGCTAAATTTCCCCAAACTAGGCCGAAAAATACTCCAAAGAAAATGACCACCAAAAAAAAGAAAAAAAACAAAAACACAACTGCATTTCTTTTCATGTTGGGCGCATTTTTTCAAATCAAAGCACTTCAAGCATCGTTTTGGCCTAAATTTTCTCCCAAATTTTCTCTAACTTGCCCCAAAAGAGCTAAATAAAAACATAACCTTCAAAAATATGTCTGCATTTCGATTTTGGGTGCCATTTTTTGTTAAATCAAAGTACATACAGCGATTTTGTAAGGTGTTCACGCATTTTGCCCAAATATCCACAGATGTTGTCCGGATTTTAAGTCATTTTGCCCGGATTTTCACCAAATCAAAAGTTTGTGGGTGTGCTTGCACCACTGCTTTCCACACCAGTGGCTGCTGGTATATGTCAGCAAGACATCAGCTATAAGCGGAAAGAGCAGTGTTGAAATTGTCCGCCTACAGTATTTCGATATGTGACAAATCTTGAAGCGAAGCTATTCCATGACCAAGGAAGCTCTCCAAGTTCTATTGTGATCATAGACTTATTGCTACATACAGCCACACGACCGAACTTGACAAATTTATCAAGAAACTAGTGTGCAGCATAGTCGAATACGACACTGCTGGCAAAAAAGAACAATTCTTCGGTTGATTTACGCGGTTGCTCCGAGCGTGTACAATCACTTTTGCCTAAATGACATTGTTAGAGAGTGTTGTAAACAAAATTAAAAAATTGAATACCTACGTTACACAGCAAGGGAAGTCCAAGAATGAGAAGAAACAGGCACACAAGAGCGGACAACAACTCGTGCCCGTACTTGCGTCTTGTGATTCCCGGAAAGACGTCAGCTGCTGAATTTATGAATCCTTCAACACAGGCAAACTGCAAACATAAAGCCCTAAGTCGGATCAATGACTCTTTTAAGAAACTACAGTAGAGCAAGAACTGACACGAGATACCACAACAAATATACCACTGAGGTGAAAAAACTTCAACCGTGTAGCTTTGTCGTACCTTATTCTTTTTATCTGCCCATTCATTTTTCTGGATACACAGAGCCCGCTAAATACTTAAGACTCAACAGGTGTCGGAAATTAAGTTTATTTTGGATGGAGCAGGTAGCACAAAAGTTGTTTTTTTATGTAAATGAAAGCGTCGAATAAAACGGAAAAACGCAGATCTGCAGATCTCGTTGTGGCGGCAAAGTTGAATAACATGATTTTGAGTCGATCACATATTGCATCAAACATTCGCGACAAATTAAAAATACGTTACGGGTTCATACAAACGAGGTGCGTTCTTGCTCGATACATACAATCATAACAAAGTACATTGCACTGCTTAACACTAAAATGCAGGGCATGGGAAATCCATAGCGAAACGTGAAAGGTTGAAATTATGTCGATCTTTGAAGATTTATTCTTACTTGAGAGTCAACGCCAACCAAAAATAAGGTGATAAAAAACAAGCATGACCAGACTTTCGGTGATGGCAAAAGGGACAGGCCCACTGAGTAGACTGTGAAGACCAAGCCTGGCCCTGCAAGAAAGTAAATCTCATTAGAAGAACTAAGTGCAGATGCGGTTATATGTGCCTTTCTGACATTGCTTAGCGACAACCATTGACCAGGACATGTTTTACTGGACCGTCAGTATTGACTGACTGATCCCATGTAAACAGCCAATAGCATTTACAGTAAAATTTAATACAGACTATGATTCAACGCAGCAAACCTATTCGCTAGATTTCCTCATACGACATTGAAGGACACGGCTGGGGCTCTTGGTGGCAGCAGCAAATCTCAGGAATAAAATACGCTCAGCACCAACTGATGCTTCTTGCTTGAGAACAGTTATGTCCAACCGAAATGCCTTTCTGGGCCAAAATTGTGTTACTATCTTCATGAGGACCGCACTCTGAATGACGTACTTTCATTTAGCAAACCAAAGTTTAGTTTAAAGCTGCTGAAATCTTTCGCATCCTAACTGCAATGATAACCACCGTATGGTACTTTTAATCACTCTGAAACTGTGATGCCATAGGCAAATTTAGTGCTAATGGGACAACAAGGGTGTAGTTAAATATCAGTTTAGTACAGATAAAGACATGAGTAGAAATCAGAAAACTAGAAATCAGTTTTGCACCGAGGTGTCAGTGGACACACGGAAATCTACCAGTGCGTGGTGAATGAAAAACAAGCACTAAAGGCCATTTCATGGAAATTGTCCAAGTTAAGATTACCAAAATACAAACAGGTTGTCACTGCATTGTATATACAGAATAATGAAAAGCTTACTGGGTCGCAAAACCTTCGACTAGGCGGCATGACCCACGGGCAGCGGATTGGACATATAGCTGCTTTAGAGAGTTTCCGCATTGAGGTGCAAAGCAATAACAGGTGGTAGGTAAACACTTTGCACACTGACGGCTTGAAAAGATGGCTACCACCACTTTTTAACAAAATCCCAAGCAGGAACAAAGCAACTTAATTAAGTCGATTTATCCCAATTGCCTCTGCTCTAGACTTAAACTCAATTCAGTTTTAGTTCGTCCGTTACGCCAACAACTTAATGCAGCTTCCACATTTGTTACCAGGTTTTAGGTCTCGCAAAAATTTTTGATTATACTGTATTTGAGAACGTTGTAGGGCTATTTGCATTTTTTCTGTCTTTGTGGCATATTTCACTGTGTTTACTTACTTGATACACTAATTACTTTGCCAGTAGCACAAAAACTGAGAATGGTCGGGTCAAGAGAGCCACTTGGAATGGTGAAAGCCGCCACTGTCGAGGAAAGGGCTAAAACAAAGTTTCAAATTTGCAAAATGTGAAGCAGTTTAGATAAGCGCAGTTGACGCATCCGCTGGATTCATTTTCTTTCATAGTTTTCAATATGGTTTTATGGAGAGTTGTTTTGGTTAAACATGTTAGGCCTACACATGTGTACGGAATTAAACTGCTGAGCTTGCAAAGCCAACTACAAGCAAAATGACTATTTTTGCCTCACAACATGATCAACAACAGGAAGCTTACATTTGACTTCGCCCATCCTTTTTCAACAATATGTAACACAATTCAAACACGACTGGGTTTTTCTTTGCCTCCTCTGACGTATATCTCCCGTATGCGAACAAGCAGCCCTCATAATGCATAATCGCATCTTAGAAATTTTAGTCGACTATTTCAGTCAAAACAAAAGTGTCATTTGTAATTATGTGTATTTTTGGACGAGAATTACTCTTAGCGTCCTATGTAGCCTACACAAGTTATATAAGAATACAGTTTAAACTGTTCGTCCTCTTTAACATTTCAAAACGTGCCTTTTAATTGCATTTGGTAAAGAAGAAGACAATAACGTTTTTTAATAATTTCTAAACATTCCGTTCAAACAGAAAAGAGTCTGGTAACATTTAAAATTGCTTCGAATTGATTCCTGCATCCCTAAAGGCCACTTTCCAGTGGCGTGGTTACTAAAATTATTGGGTTCTTATCTAGTTTCTTTCTCACAATTATACATCAAAGGCGGACCCGATGTTTACGCGTCACAGATTGACCAGAATACATTTTCCGCGCTTCGTTTTCTCAAAATTGCTCGAATCGTACCCGACGTTGCAACTTCACTGATGTCTTTAGATTGAACAAGAGCCATGTGGCCGAGAATGCTGAAGATCACCAAAGACGCCAGCAGTGAACTGAAACTGCACGTGGTTGCCAAAGCAATGCTTTGTCTGAAACAAAGTCAAAATCGCTACATTAGCAACTTTAAAAACAGATGTTGTTGCCATTTGTTTTCGAAACGAAGAGTATAATAATGTTTGATGCGGAAGCAAGCTTGAAGTAACAAAGAATTAACGTCGCATCGTTCGACATCAAAATCTTTCACTATAAGGACCAGTTTAGACCCCAATTAAATTTGGCACAGACATTTCGACTGCTTATAATTATTCTAGAGATGATTTTGCATAAATGACAAAGTGAAGCTGTTAGCTACCAAATATGTCATAAGAGTGGCTCGACAAATTTTGAAAACGACAGCAAAGGCAAAAAAGGTCTGTTTCATAAACGATGGAAGCAGCACCACCCGTAAATAAAATTAATGCCTTTAAGACGCAAACCATTTCAAATGAACGCTGACTTTCACAAATATTAATTAGTAGTCACGGCTACCTAGATAACATCCATGATTTCAAAGAAAAATCAGTTTTCTTTCCGAAATGGCGCAGTTGCCAAAAAGACATTACCTGTAGCAGTTGTTGGAAAATTTATTGAAGCTTCCGAAAGTGATTAAGACTGTAAAGCATACACCATATGATAAAATGATTTGGCCACCTGCTTCCATCCAAACCTGAATGAGTACATTTTGGTTTTGCAGCAAAAAAAACTGCCAGTTGCCAACAGTGAAACACGAAATTTTTTGATCGCCGCTAAATTGCATCGGAAGCTAAGGGAATGGAGTGGTTATTTTTATGATTGAAAGCAGAATACTAGCATACAGAATTTAACCGGACCTCAGCTTAATGACACGGATAACAACTGCTATAGTCCAAGAGTGCATCCAATGATTTTTTATTCAAGCATGAATTCGGGTCGAAGTCATCAAATGCAAATGCAGCAAATTCCGGTCAGCGTGCAGAGGTGAAAACGATTGCTATATAACCAGGATGTAAGCATTACCAGACATTACAGCAGGTGATAACACATACTGTAGTACTGTAGAAACGGGTTTTAATGTACGTTTTATTCGAAAAGCTTACATCACAGTGACCAACACAATCCGATATTCATCCTTTATGCGTGAGATAGTTGTTCAAAAAAAATGAGAAAACAACAAGGCTGTAATGTGGTTCCACAAGACGCCATTATGGGCACAAACTTTGCCGTTCCAGTTTGCGCAATGAAGTTAAATGAGCTTAAACCAAAGGCAGAACTCTAGATTCGGTGTTCAGTCTAAATTTTCAAACTGAGAAAATCTGAATTTCCGCTAGTTTTCAAAACTTCTATTACCACTTCCGAACCGCTTTAGTTTCTCTGTGGAACTTTTGCAAAAGTACTGGCATTCTCTTATCCGATGGGCAGTGAACACACAGTTTAAAGCTTATTTTGATGTTTTTTCTTCAACGCAAAAACTTCAACGCATTTTGACGATCACGTGCCTTTAGGAAAGAATAGTAGCTCAGTGAACGTTGAGAAGCCAAAAAAACAATATGCGAAACCAAAACAAACAGTATTGTTTACACAGCAAGGAAATCTCGTCAACTTCTTCTTTGACGCATGCACGAAACCAACAGAGGTTGCAAAAAGAGCGAACAAAACAGAATAAAATGTGAAAAACTACAAAGATTAGTGGTACAGTTTTTACGAGTTTTGACGGGTGGAACATTTACAACCTGCTCTACTTACGTGAGATTCAATAAGCTTGGTAAAGTTCGGTCGAAGCAAATAAATAAGTCCTTCAACAGATCCTTCTAACGTCACTCCGCGTATTAGCAGGACGAACAGAAAAAGATAAGGAAGAGTTGCTGTCAGGTAAACGACCTATGATATTGCGGTAAGACAACATTACAATTGGTGCATTTATCACCTTCGGTATGTACAGCAATGCAATAAAATGTACCTATATGTTTGACACAGCAAAGCCAGAAACGACAAGGACAAGTAAACACTATCTCAACTTTCAAGTTGTGAAGGAACCAAGCTGGGGGCGCAATATAAAAATGCGAACCATCCCCGGAAAATCTTCTTGCTGCGTAATGAAAAAGCGTAAAGGGGAACTCCGATGTGGGGCCGGTAAAATATCTTGTGACAACGATGTGGCGTTTTGTTGAATTTAACTTCTATTTGATTCAATCAGTGCAAAGACATTTTCAGCAGATGGTGTTCAAATCACTACTCACAAAGGCATGCATGCAGTTGTTCCACCTTATAATCAAACTGTTGGTGATGGTCGCAACCATTCATTAAAGTAACTGCACAAACATGAAGTGTGGTTTACTTATTTCGGCGGTTGTTGACGTTTGGAAAAATTGTTTCGGAAAACTATTAAACTTGCCTTTCCACTTGTCAATGCCCCTTTGAAAACACAAAGATAGATCACTATCCACGACGCAATGAAACTCAAAACCATGAGCCAGTTTGTGATGCTTCCCATCTCATGGAACCCTGACGACTGACGCAGTACGTCGTACCTGAAAAATAACTGCGTTTGCCGCTTTGTTTACACACAAATCTGACCAGTCAACCAAATCGAAATCAGAAGCGCAAAACAGCGAAATCATCGATTGCACCCAACTCTTTTCGGTCCAGTCCGATTTTCTTAATGGTGTGCTAGGTTTAACTAATAAAGCAATCTGGTCAAAATTAGGCTTTGTATCACAGACGTTGCTAGCGGCCAGAAACTAGTTCCAGCAGTATAGGGTTGCCATACCTCAGGTTTTCCCGGACATGTCCGGGATTTTAGTGGCCAAATATCAGTCAGGGAGAAATGTTAAAAAGTGCTTCAATGTCCGGGATTTTGGAATAATGCCTTTTGTGAAATCTAACCGCAATGTTTTCACAGCAAGAATTACTAAGTGCTAAAAATTAAACTTTGTAATTTTTTACTATTAAAAATGGCTAAGCGAAAATGTAAATTTACTGACGAGGTGACGGCAATACATCCATGTTTCCGGAAAGGTAGAAATGAATGGGAAGCAGAATGCTTAGTTTGTAAACCAGGAAC
>JGI24021J15306_10002044_pt1 | contig 21102 bp, 14 predicted proteins | sample Ectturendosymbi1_FD_15306 | JGI IMG/M metagenome (IMG submission 15306)
TCCTTGGGCAAGAGCGTTCACCTCAATCGCCCCGGCAAGAAGCACAATTCAGGCTTAGGCCTGCCGCCAATTGCCGTCGCCAAAATTAACAAAAAGAAAAACAAATAGACTTCACGCATCAGTACATGCTGTTAGAATTCGACTTCGGTCTTGGGAAAGATGTTCTGCGTTATTTTCATTTTGTCCATGGTCGTAGCGTAACTACTGAAAAATGTCTTCTTACCGCACTTACTAGTCTCTGTTGGCTGGCAAGTTTGGCAAAATTTGTCTGGCAACTGCTTAAGCTTTGGTTGAGGAAGTTTTGAGCCAGTTTTGCAGCTGCTCTTTTTAAGAACCCATTTGTCACGCATAAGCGCAGCTTGCGCATTAATAACAGAGACGGGAATCACAAAAATGCAATTATCATTGAACCATTGCAAAACAACAAGACCGGGAACTAAATTTTACTGAACCTTCGCACAGTAAGTTAAAGCTCGTAATAAATAAAACCAAGTTGAAACAATGGCTGCTTTGCAAGCAAGTTGGTAAATGATTAGTCAGAGCGCGTTTGATGAGATCTTTTATTTACGAAACCGTTTTCGTCTCTGATTTATAATGAGGAACCACATTTAATAAAATCAAGTAACTAGTTTCCACATGTGAGATAAGCAAGGAATCTATCGCAAATTTTTAATAGGAAATCGATTGCACGCAACACTACGCATCTTCAGTTCCTAGATCTTATATAAATAGATGTCAACATTTAATAAAATCGTCAAGATTTCGTACAAAAATGCCCAAGCTAGTACGTGGTTCCAAAAGCAAGACATAGATTTTACGCTTCTTGTGTAGTCATTATCTTGTTGTCTATCCCAACGCATACTCTTTCACATACGGTGGTATGAGGAACCACATTTAATAAAATCAAGTAACTGGTCCCCACGTGTCAGTTTTGTTCAATTCTGTTATACTCGCTGTTTGTAGTCCTTCTGGGACTGTGTCACGCGGGCTGCATGGTAGCGACTCACTGGCAGCACCGCACGTGAAGCCTTTGCTTGCACCACTCCTCAGCCCCGAGCATGAGGTTAGACAAGCCGCAAGCACCGTTGGTCTTCAGTATGATCCGACTGGGAATCGAACCCAATCTCCAGTAGTCTTGGTTGAGCGGGCCCAGCTCAACTAACCGTGCCGCTTAGCCTGTGAGCAATTATTCGCAGTGTTTTATTTACTTGCTTCCAAAGTGTATGCTCATAATTGTTTGAGCTGAGGATTCTCTGTTGTATATAAAATACATATACAAAATAGTCATATATGTTTCTTTCCTGCCCTAGTTGCCAACATTACTTTTGCATTGCGAACTTTTAACTTTAATTACTGCAGCACTAATTTTTTCCTCAAAAGACTGCTGAAGTACAGTTCAGGGACGTAACGAGGGGAGCAAAGGGGGGGCGCAATTCCCTGGGTGCCGAATCACTGAGGAGGGCGCCAAAAAGTCCCAACAATGTCACAAGTATTTTCTTCAATGCAGTACTTGCTTCTTGAAGCCCTCAGGTTTGAACATGGGGCGCCCTACTTGCTCCTTGCCCCGGGCGCCATCTAACCTCGTTCCGCCCCTGGTACAGTTTATCAACAGTAACCGGTGACACGTTGGTAGGCCGGCCGTTGCAAACGCCCAATGGATTTGCGAAGCTGTAATAGTTGTGCAGATGCTTCTTCCAAATGCAGTTTCGATTTGTCGTGCTTCACCTAGTCATTTCCGTACATCTTCGTTGTACCGTTTTCACCGACTACAAACCTTGTAATGCGTTTAGCCATTTACAAGTTGCCAGCGAGCTTGCCATAACTTTGGTTTTTGTTGCAATTACTGTAACTTCTCCACGAGGAAAACAAGTCAGTATCAGTCAGCTACTTCATAATTTCATTGAAGATAGCATTGATTTCGCTAAAAACATCATTGGCCGTCTCTGTGAAACAAATGCATCGACGTATGGTGCAAAGTGAATACTAACCAAGTAAACGGTTTTGTTGTTGCAAGCCAAGCGTAGTTCAGTGAAAGATGCTGCGAAAGAGCGTTATAGGCAAATGAAAATGTATGCTTTATGATACCGCCCTTGTATTCACCAAATGAGCTCTGTTGTGCTGAATTGTGTTATTCGTTTAGAGCAGTCCATGAGTCTACTGCGTCTGGAATTGCTTGCCCGTACCACATAATTTTTGTTGCAAATCAGCTCATCGTTTCTTCGTTGGAGTTCCAATCCACCGTCTTTCTTCAATGAAAAACCGTCATTTAACTCGTTGGAATTCGATGCGCTGCATTTAAAAAAAAAGTTTCATTTAAAAACTTCTCTTTGCAGCATAAGCCAATATAAATGAAAATCACACGTGGTTTCCAAATAACTAGGCCAGCTACGTTTCACAAATAACTAGGCCAGCTACGTTTCATGTTCAAAAATTGCTCACCCGCATTTCCTCTCGGGAGGGTCGCGGCAGCAGCAGCCGTAACAGGACTAAAATACCTCATGACACTAGTGTAGGAGGTAGGGGTGCAACCGCACCTCCAAAAGTTTTGATTTGGTGAAAATCCAGGCAAAATCTGTGGAAATCGCTGTATATGCTTTGAATTTGCAAAAATGGGATCCCAAATTATCAGGCAAGTTAGGAGAAACTTGGGCAAGTTTGGGGGAATTTGGGCAAAAATGGTGCTTGAAGTGTGCTTTGATTTTAAAAAATGCGCCCAACATGACAAGAAATGCAGTCGTTTTTTTTGGAGGTCATTTTCTTTGGAGTTTTTTTCGGGCACGTTTAGGGAAATTTGGGCAAAAATCCTTCGCACCCCCAAAAATACGCCTGCTCCACCTATGCCTCATGATTTTCAGCAACTTCAGATAGTCTACTTGCTGCTTCCACACCAAGAACAAGCCAAGACGGAGATGTAATCCCACCACTGGTCCTTGGTCGACCTCATGGTCGTTTTCCCATGGGTGTAGCCAGCGGGGTTCGCCTCAGAAATCTTTCCTGGGGCATTCTGTTCACGTGACACCTGATAGAATCATCGTAACTGAGATCTCTCTATTCGGAGAAGCGACTGGGCCTTCAGAGCTTTACGAATTTAACAAATGCGCGCTTTTTCGCGAAATGTCACATCGTGAACTCCGCGAAACTCCCATCTCTGCCGCTTGTACCTGAAAGATTGCACTCGTTCGGTCATTACCCAAAATTCATGACCATTGGTGAGAATCGGGACAAAGACTGATTAAAAACTGGAAGCTTTACGATGTTTGGAAACTCCTGTTTTGTGCGAACGATGAAGCTCACGCAATACTACATTTGCTTTACGAATCCGCGTATCAAGCTCCTTGATCTGCTTTCCGTTAGTTGTGAATAACACCCCAAGGTACTTGAACTCCCCGGCCTGCTGCAGTGTATTGTCACTCGCATGTAGCATGCACTGCCTTGGGTTTCTGGAGAGACCAGGGGCGTAACGAGGGGGGCAAGGGGGGAACAATTACCCGGGCGCCGAATCACTACGGGGGGCGTCGAATGACTGTGGAGGCGCCGAAAAGTCCCAACAATGTCACAAGTACTTTCTTCAATACAGTACTTGCTTCCTGAAGACCTCAATTTCGAACACAGGGGCGTCAAACCTGCTTCTTGCCCCGGGCGCCATCTAACCTCGTTACGCCCATGGGAGAGACATACACCAGTCGCATTTGCTTGTAATAACAACAATAATGACACAGCGGGTAACACTTCGCTTTTCTTAGTGGTAATTTCCATTCCAGCTGCCATTTTGAAGATCCTGTTCAGAAGATGCTAGCAGTACCGAATCGTCCGCAAAAAGCAAACGGTTGATCCTGAAGCTTCCAACAGTGACACCCTCGTCGACACGGTCGTGACCACCAACCCACTTCATATAAGACTATGAAAGAGTCTTGACAGCATACACCGTTGTCAGAGTCCAACACCCACTGGAAACGGTTCTGATTTTAACACCGTCGACACGCGCACAAATTTCTGGAAAGGAATGCCATGACTTGAAGCCCAGTAACGGGCGTGCGTGATCACCGCGCTCCCGCAACACTCTGACGATTTTGTCGAGAGATACAGTCACCTGCTTTTTCGAGGTCATAACAAGATAGTNGTAAACNTTAATGCAATTAGAAAAGTTAGTTGCGCACACTGCTTCCCATGTTGAGTGGAAACCATTAGAAACATCCCAACACCGTACTGCCCACAAAATGCTTGGCGGGAAAACATTAACGAAATGGCACAAAGAACTGCAGAGCAAGTAACAATGCGAAGTACACTATATTGTGACGTATCGAGCAACGAAAATATCCGAAGTGAAAGAACGAATCAATGTGTGCAGGCAGNGTTTTTTAAGGCCTGGCTTCGGCGAGCGCCAAGAAACTCTAGGAGACCGAAACTGTTTTGTGTAAATAGCGAGGTCGTATCGCAAGTTTCTACTGTATTTTGAGAAACTGTTTGAGGAATTTAGGAAACAGTTTTGCTCCTTCAAAACCTGGCACTACTCGCAGGTGATGTGGATTCAGACGCGCAGCATTACAAATATTTGGCGCCAGTACTCAACGGCCATTTCTGAACTGTAGAAAAAGAAATTAAAACCATGCGAAAACTTTACAAAGATTTTCAAACGTTGCGCGCAAACTAACAGTGCATTTGAAAGTTATATGATGTGAATTTTGTCAAGCCAACTTGAAGTATAACTGTGTATTCATTAACGTTTTTAAATTAATTTTTCGCAGAAATTTGAAACTCGCTGTGTTATTATAAATCCCAAGCCAAATGCCGGTATGCCAATGGAATGTATGAGTCTTGCTGTCGGGTTAGAACCTTTTATTCCTAGCTACAGAAACGTAGTCAAGCGTAAACTTGGGCATTCGATTTACAGACTGCATATACCTTCCTAACATTTTAGACAAATCACCATATGATTTTCTGAAGTTAGAGGTAGGAAGAAAGTCTTCTGCAAAAGTCGACGATCGTTTTAGATTTATTGGATCGCTGTGTGTTCTGTCACATCTCACCGCTGTCTACAATAATTGCGTACTTACACACAAACTTATTGAGAACGGTGTCTTTCTTTAGCTGACGTGTGCCAACGAAATTTTGTGTTGTTGCGATTTACTTGGGTAGAGTAAATGACCTACACTCACAACACTTTGTAAGATGTCTTGGTTTTCAAAAATTTTTTCCCGATTGTCACAGTTTTTCTCTCGACTTTTTGTTTCGATTGCAGGTGTGACCTACCCAGGGCCGTCGCCAGCGGGGGGGCCAGTGGACGGGCCTGGACCTACCGTCTTTGCCCCTTACCGCGTTACGTTTGATTAAGAATCTACAGAAACGCGTCTGTTTCTTGACACTTTTGTTTATCACGGATCGAGTCCATTATTTTTTGGAATTATACGACCGCATTTTTGCATAGACGCAGCACAGGGAACTAAACTTTTTGGGAGAGCCAAAAATTTGCCTGAATTTGTCTAACTCAGTGTTTCTCAAACTTTGCTGCACGTTGACCCCCAATTAAAGTATACAATCTTCTGTAGTCCCGTGGCTTAACCTAACAGTTACTAATGCAAGGAATAACAACTGCCAAAGTGCGACACATGCACTACAATATTGATTGTGACGTAACAAACAAAACAGTTTTCATAATGTCATCACAATGGATGATTTAATAAAAAACTATTCGAATCAAATGTACTTTTTAAACTACTGTAGCTGAGATTTAATCAGCTCTCTTAATTTTGTTTGATTTGTTGAAAAACGACGTTTGCATTCCTTTACCCGATTAACAATAATTGTGAATTGGTGGAGGCTTCATTGCTCCAGTACACCCCGGCAGTTATTCATTGACCCCCTGGCCGTTCAGTGACCCCCATTCAACCCTATGACTACTTATCGACCCCTTGGATGGTTCAACTGACCCCTGGGGGTCGATATTGACCACTTTGAGAATCACTGGTCTAACTTGTAATATGGCAAATGAAATATCACAGCAAACTCTTCTTCAGTATAGTTTTGTCTTCTTCAATGAAAGTATCCGAAAAAGTAAATCAGGCTGTCATTACCATTTTTTCCAGCTTTTGAAACATTTTCCCAAATCTCAATTTTTTCCAGTCGGGGAAGGAAAACTGTCCTCCCTGATTCACGCCCCTTTCTTTACACAGGCTACTTTTCATGTTTCACCTTAGGCAAAATCGACACCAGCTAAGAAAAAATCGATAGAAACTAGCTCACAGATGCAGAAACCACGTGTAAAAATTTGAATTTTGCTAAGTTGTTGCTGGCCTGGCAAGTAAATTCGATTGATAAAAACACAACTCAATCGTACTTTAGCCACTTTCAAACGATTTTGGAAGTCCTCATAAGCCCTGGATTGCTGTAGTCAAGATCTGTTTTTGTACCGTGCTTCCAAACAGGTTTCCACAGTCGGGGAACGGCGCAAAAATGATAAATTAATCTTGTTGGTGGAGTTTTGAAGGCCAACATCCTAGGAATCTTTAAAAAAACGCACAGCTGCTATGGCCAAGGTTTTTTAAGGCGTTTTGAGAGACCGATACAGTCTCTCACATTTTTCCAACGGTCTCTCAAAATATAGTAGAATCTCACTTTACCGCCATCATCAAAACACGTTAAAACCTTGCTTTAAGTGCATCTCCGTATTCAGATAAAATGGTTGCGGTTATCTCAAAATGTCTTTGCGGTCACCAAGGTTAAACTGCATGGCTATGGCTATCGCAAGTGCCTATTAATGTAAAAATTGGAGGGTGCTTAAAATTTGGAAAAAAATATTAGATCTCGCTTGCATTTTCCGTGACATGCACTCAAAGGTTGAGCCAGTTCGTGCTATTCATACACAGCTTGCGCGTGTGTCCTATTTTCTTTACAAGGAATACTAACCAAGTTGCAAAATAAGGGTTCTGATCTCCTTGTAGTTTACAAAAATTTCCCGACTGATTATCGTTTTTACTTTAGGTACTGAGTATGTATATGCAAGGAGGGTCGGGTATAAGTGAGTGTGTCAGGTGCACAAGATGTCTTCGCAAAAAATGAAATAAAAATAACTAATCAACGTCAGTGTGTAGCTAGCTGAAAGATGGACTCACACACGACTGGCCACTTGACAGATTTATATTCTAAAGTAAAAGGTTTCTCGCAAATCTTTTGTATGCAAACCAAAAGTGTTTACGAGTTAACTTGTTGCCATCCTCTTCACTGTGTGACCACTTAGCAACACCTTTATTACATTACGCCCCGCTCCTGAGATAACGCTGTTGAAAGCATGTTCCTAAAGACTCTGATCTTTTACAAAATGTTGCAGCTAGCTGTTTGGTCCAGACTTAGCAGGCAAATCGCCCCAGCTGCGGAAAAGCATTCGACGATGGGACTGCAATTTTGCCATTCAAAATAATTTTTTGTTTGATAACTTTGAAGCTAAAACTCAGAATTGTGAGAATTAACCAAAATAAATTGTTATTGTTAACATGTCAACTGACTGTCATGCGATGCTGTTTCAGTTGTTGTTGCTTCTGTGTGAAGATGGCCTGCACTTCACGCTTAGACTGTCTTTAAAAAGATTACTGCTACAGATGACCTTTTCTTTCAACAGTATCAAGATGCTTTTTGCGTGTAACTATAACTTCTGGGTGTGTATTTCGCTGCTTACAAAACGGACTGGCAGAAACGAAAATAATGCGACGAAATGTATTATGAGCTTGGCACACCTTTGATACTTTTCTGCTTAAAGGCACGTCTCAACTAATTTAAATTTTGAAGCGTCCATGCAGGCTTCGCACTGAAATGCTCGAGATGATCCAAACTGAATCAACGTTACACTTTGCAAATAACATAATTTTTCCAGAACAACTACTCTCACAAAAAGTATTTTTTTAAGAGAAAATGTTTAGTGAACCAGATTCTATTTGAACAAGAACTGATGAGGCCTACCTAGTCGGTGAGATATATTCTCTGTTAAGATCTTAGTGTCTGAGTCAGCTGTGAAAGGATTTCTTTCGATAGACAGTCCAGTGAACCAAAAGAGTAAATGTCTTCTCATAAAAGTTGGTACAAAGTTTTGTTATGACATAAAGTCAATATGACAACACAATCGATTACTATTTGTAAGGAATCCATGCTTACATGCGTTTGCTCTCTTTCATCAATAACTCCAGAGTATAAATTTATTGGATTTAAAGTTGCTTAATCAAGGATGCATCCTCCTGGTCTTTTGCAGCATTAAAAGTTACAACCTGCGTGAGTAACCTTGTAATTGTGTTGATTAAATACACTAACGTTCATTAAATTTCTTGAGGCGTTCTTCTCGGGAGCCGAAATAGTTAACTGCCCCTGTTATATGATCTATTTCACAGACTGAACAACAGTACAGGAGGTTCTTATTAAACATAGTGTCAGCTTACCACCGATTTGTAAGGTTCCACTAAAGATATCCGTCATGTTTTAGCAAAAAATTACTTGACAGGGTTATACCAGCAGCTGCGAAAAATTTTAGATTGTGATATTGTGCTTGCTGGCACGGGTCTTCTCTATGTGGATCTTCTGGCTGGGTATTGTTTAACTGGTATTTTATCCGTTCACCTTTCAGATTAGGTCTCAGCTTTCAACCGCATGTTACGGTTACTGTAGCTAAAACCAGAAGCAAGTCATAAACTGCTTTAAAAGTACGCGCTCTTTCCAGGCCCGTAACCAGCTCATCCTTATTTGAGATTTTCCTGTGGTACAAAAAAGGCGTGTTTCAGTATCCATTTTGTCAGATTCCGATTCTGAATGGCATTTGAGGATGATCGACGTGATCCACCTTTTACGAAGTTAAAGCTCGAACGTTCTTTCAAAGGCATTGAATTTTAGTGTGGTGAGACGAACGTTAGCTCTCCACCGACTAAGCGCAAGTGAACTCTGCCCTGCATTGCAGCAAACATTTCTTAGTATTTGCGTTTGTGATGCCATGAATAGGCAACAAAAATGTGTAGGGACACTGATTAACTTCAGACATTTCGCAGTTCCTATCTTTTTTTGAACGGTAATGAGCATTTAAATTATCTTTATAAAGCCGTGCACCTTACGTATAAGCGTGGGTTACAGTTTGTCTTCTTTTAGTTAAGTCTAACACTTGCGACATCTTTTTCTTACGTCCACGGCGCGAAGAACTCTGCACGAAAGTTCGCAAGACCGTTTTTATAAGACGTGTGGTCTTCCGGTGAAGTCTACTCGTCCAGGTCTTCTGCCTTAACAATAGAACAACGTCATCCAGGGTGAAATGCGTGTGCTTGTGCAACCTGAAGCAATCTTACGCCACGGCCCACGACTTTGCTGGTCCACCGTTGTACATGTATTCATTGTGTATTCACGCACTTCGTACAATGAGTCTTATGGGGCGCTGTTAGAGTCTACGTAGTTGTGCTGGTCTGTTTAAGTCGACTGCAACGTTTTCTTCACAAATTGACTGTAATTAGATTGATTACATGACTAAGTTTGCCTACAACTGCTTGTGCGAATGCTCTTTTCAATTTTTTCAAATACGTTACAAATACAACTACTTTTTGGAAAAATATCAATCAAATTACCATTACAAGTACTCTTGAACATGCAATTCATTATAAATCGCAATTATAAGTTACAAAGTTACATTGTAATATACGGTCATATATTTTTAATTTAGTCCATTTTCAAAATACATTGTTTTCCACGTAAAGGCGTGGTGTGCGGAATGATACGGTCTTTGTACTGTTGCAAAATTTTTTATCCATGTTATGATAAATCGCTTGTATTTTTAGGTAACGTTTTCTATGTGAATGATCCATAGAAGTGAAACTATAGTTCTCAAACGAAAGTATATATTCGCTCAAGCATGAACTAAATACTACCCCAAACGGAACACCACTGCAAAGCTAACAGTAAAAAACGCCATTGGGGGCTGGGGTTGCAAACCAAGGAATCGTACAGTGGAAGAACTTCATTCGTTTTGCGCACAGCACATAGTTGCCTGTAGGCTCAGACTTGGGCACTGTAGCACGGCAAATAGGCTACTTATCCACCACCCAAATCACAAGCACAGCATATCTCCGAGATTTTTCTGCTGGCTCAGCAAAACTGCAGTAGGCCACATGGCAAGTGTTTCACTGGTTTTGTTTATGTCTTTGTTCAAGTTCTGTGAAGTTATTGAAAGCAAATATAATAGTAATCAGATAAAAAATTTCAGCAAATTGCGGTTAAGATTATACAAAACAATAAAACTCAATTGCAATTATCAGTAGATGACAATGGGTAATTTCCACTCAATTATAAATAGTGATTGATCTAACTCTGAAACTGACGCAATTGACCGTTGACTGAGGCTACCAAAAAGAGGTTTTCATGACTTTCTGGATCAGTCAAATGTAAATCAAAGCATAACACAAAGAGAATATTTATATTTTTTGACTTTTGTTCCAACTGTCCGAATTCCCCTTTAATCGAACCTGACGACTTATAACATATATAAGATAGATTTTAAAAAAATTCCAGTAACCGCAATCTTAGCCCAAGTTGAAGTGGTGTCAGGGGTCTTAAATTGCTTTCTGCCTGCAGGGACACCGCACTGCGCAGGCGTAACAGAAGACTTTGCCTTCGCGTCTTCGGACTTGGCGGCTGCTGGTCCTACGGGGAGTTCTTCTGCCGGTCTTGAGGCGTCGACGGCTGTTCAGCTTTCATCCTCAAGTTCAAATGAATCTGACGATACTTTTGAAACCGATGAACTAGAATTTGTTCTTGACACCACAAAGCAGCACGTTGACAGAGTGGACGATTTTTCGCAAACAAGCCGAGCACTTCACCACCTTTGCCGCTCCGAAAGCGTCGAATGCGCCAGAAGGTCGAGTTTGAGGACGCGGAGCTCTTCCACAAGCTTGAGCTTGTCCCCATCACATTGCTGCAGCGATTCCGATTGCGACAACCTGTGGTGCGATGCAAGCAATTCAAAGCGAGTAAAGCACAGTGCTGATGCAGACAGGTGGGTGTGCTGGTTAAGTGAAGCTCGCGACCTCTCTCTGCTTTCCGTACAAGCAACGTGTGCGAAGAGTTGCACCGTAATTCTTCTTCGGAAGTAGATTATTGTCTTCAGTGACTGTTCTAACACACGTCATTGCGATTACTAGCTTTCAACAGCAGTTCGAAGCATTTACGCGCGGACGTAGACGAAACAAACCCAAAGGTTATGTGGGGCGAACGTTTTTGGCAAACACATTATTTTTGCCCAACAACTAGCAGTTTCGCTCAAATGTTGCAATTTATTGCCGAAAATTGAAGCGTTTTCGTAAAATTACAACATTTGACCGGGACCTTTCGTTTTGCCCGACGGTTCACTTCTGCGAGTGACCACTGGCATATTTTGACCAGGAAAATATTGAACCTCAAGAGCATTTGTGATTTGATTTAAATATTTGTAACTGCAGCAGGCGCTTGATGATATTCCTGTCCAGCAGATTTCATTTTTTCGCAAAATTCAGTTTTGAACGCTCTCGGAGGACAATTTTCGTCGCAGCTTCCCAGCTGTCCTAGTTATCAAGTCTGTGTGTTACAGTAAAAAAACGCAGATAGTTTCATTCGCTCCTTTGCACTGTGCGTTTGAGATTCAACATACTGCAACTATGCAATGCAATCCTTTGCAGTAGAGAATTTTTTATGATAATGTTTTTGAGAAGGCATACGTGAACAGACAGCACACAAACAATTTTCATGCTGATAAAACAAAGATACATTTTTATTTGATATTCTCCGTTCATCGCGACATTTTTAGTCGTTATTATCTCGTGTGTTCCATATATAACCAGGTCTCGTGCTCAACATTTTTAGAATAACGGGAAAATCACATTTTGTCGTGTTTTCAAGTTGTATCGGTTTAACGCAATAGCCTAATGGCTGAACAAAATTTGCTCATTTTCCTGATTTATTCGTTCATCTCTACATCTGAAGCGACTTTCATGTACTTTTTGTAAGTGCAAGACACAAACTTGGTTATTTTTGAAGAAATTCTGCGTGAAAGGGCAGTTGCGCTAAAAACATCACTGCTGCATGACTGATCGACAAAGGTCGAAAAGGATCATCAGAAGCTGGGAAAACGGCCTTTAATCTTTTCTTATTTGTAACGCAGTGAGGATAGTCCCCTCGGCATGGGATGTCTTCTAACTCGTGTGAAACCACAGTCGCCGCCCGACACAGGTCCTCGTAAAACATCGAATGGCACGTCGAGCTCGGCCGACGACGAAGATGACTCCGACGAAGGCCGCCAGCCAACGAAGAAGGACGTCGGCCTGAAAAGCATCAGCAACGCCGATCTGCTCACAGTGCAGCGCCAGACCTCGCCCGACGTCACCAGGAATCTGGAGGATCGCTGGATGCGCAGCCACTTCGATATCCGGCACTTTGAAGAACAAACTGTCGGCGGAGAGCACAGCCTTCGGCGAAAGAGCGTCTCCAGGACTACCTACATCAGCGACGAAATAGACCATCCGTCTCTTGCGCAGTCTCACGAAGTATGCGATCGATTAAGATGTGATATTATTTATCTGTGTGTGTTTCTCTTCGATTGCCGCGAGAGCGTAGTTTGGTGCTGGAGTGAATCTCGTTTTCTGATGAGTGCTTGTACTTTCTTCAGTACAGTACATTTGCTTCCGAAAGACCTCAGGTTCGAACATGGGGGGCGCCAAACTTGCTTCTTGCCCCAGGCGCCATCTAACCTCCTTACGTCCCTGGAAACCGGGCAAAGAGCCGCTGGTTGGCCACCCCTAATCTAGTGAAAAGCGAGATCCATGTGATTTTTGCAAAAACTTTGATACTTGTTTTCTTTGACGTGTCAGACACAGCACGACTGCAACTTTGACGGGTGTTGCTGAAACGTCATTTGCCGCACACACACGAAGCAGTGGCTGTTGCAAAAATATCTGCGCTTTGTGGCCAAGTCCTGATCTATCAGCTGAGCTCGGACCAACGATTCGAGTTTACTAGTGCTATTCGTTGCAATGTGCCGATTATTATTATTATTTACGACGATTATTCCGATGCAACGCACTAGATAAAGTCATTTTCCTAAAATTCGCCGAAAAACTTAAGTGTAGCAAGATGATAGCCGCAAGACGCTTTCACACTAAGTACATGCCTCCAAAATTTTAGAAATGTGCTGTTTGAAGTTTGATGAAAAAGGCTTCGTAATGAAGCACATTTTGACAAGATTGATGACACCGTATACACCACCTCCAAAGCTCGGGAATACGTCTGCATTGAAACAATGTAACTAAGAACGGGTCAGTGGAACAACACCGCGGGAGTTGAGTACTGACAATGGGGTTGCCCCTAAGCGTTGCATTTGTTTTCGTCTTGTTGAAAAGCTCTCTCGCGACGGTCGCGCTCTTTGTGAGCACAGTTGTTTCCGCCCACTCGTAAAATGCCTCGTCGGTGGCCAAGTATTATCACGTGACACGCGCTATTATTCCATCGCTCTTACGTACAATTGTGGGTATTTGTCATAAATAGCTGTGGTTGTTGTGACTGTCCCAATGGTTTTGACGATTGTTTTCTGTGCAACGTGCAATTAGCTCATCAGGGCTAGTCTAACGATATTGTTGTGATAGCTTTGAGCAGTGCTGCTGTGGATGGTGGGTTTGGGCTGCAGAAAAATTACCCGCAACGTAAACGAACGAGGTTAGTAAAATATAAACGGCTAGAGAAGCTTCGCTGTGAACCAAAATATGTTTTTTTAGCTAAATTCCAAGTCTGTCCGGTTCGAATTGTGACACATTGCAAAGACCTTAACATAAAAACAAGATTTGCGACAGTCGCTGTTTCTCCACAAGATTTACTTCACCGTCAAGCTCAAACAGACCGATCCCAAAAAATCGGGCGAGATGGATGCGTAATTGGCAAGCAATACTAACTCTACAAGCCTATGGTAACGTTGAAAAGTTCCTTCCGAAAAGCTCTTCACGAACTTGTTTTACAGTAATATTGGTGTGTGATTCTGCCTGGTGTTGCTCAGAACGCGAAGCGACTGAGCATCCTGCATTTCAACGACGTGTACGAGGTTTCCGAGCGGCGAGTTGAACCAGTTGGAGGCGCTGCCCGGTTTGCTTCGGCCATCGAAGAACAGGTTGCGAGAGTCCTTCAAGAAACTGGCGAGAAACCATTGATAATTTTTGCCGGCGATTGTCTGAACCCATCAACGCTTAGCTGCGCCACGCAGGGAGAACACATGATCAAAGTCATGAATCTTCTGAAGGTAAACAAAGGATTTATTCCTTTATTTCTGTCGTACGCGAAATCGTGTGCAGATGCCGAAAACAGCTTGGAAATGGTTTCAGTTGCAACTCATGCGCAGTTTTTGTCACCAGGGTAATGTTTCTTCCGTATGGCGATTTTCACTATCTTTTGGTGCGTTTTCTGTTCACATTACTGGCAGTTTTTGCAGAGTTCTGTTGTTTTATTCCTAAAATCATACTCCAATGTAAATAGGGTTCTTGGGTGTGATCGATCTGCTGTAAATATTTGTAAGACAAACGCGCTTGCTGCTTTTCACTGCCATGAAGTGCAAAAGAAAATTTACTTTCGCAATTGCTAGCATTTGAAGGAAAGGACGTCGCCAAAGAATGGTTATTGTTGGCGAACTGCCCGCCGTACGATCATTTACGAACAGGAGAAACCACTGCATTTGCACCAGGGCCCTGTTTTGGTGAACGTTTGCAACGTACGTTGCATGCCACGCTCCTGTGGGCAAGCGCAGTGACATTTTAATGAGAATAGCAATTGTTTGAAAAGGCTTGACACGACTCGCGGCTGTGGCGAGCTGGCTTTACCTGCTTCTGATTCAACAATCACGCGCAAAATATTTGCAGACTTTGGTGCACGGTTGCTGGTTTCGCTTGTTACGTCACAGTTGTGTGCGCAGTGCGAACTGGGTTTTGCTTTGAAGCACAATTCACCCTGATAACCTACTGGAAACAACGCTTTCGAGCTTCTATTTAGCTTTGGGAAGCGGAAGGTCTGTCGAGTGCCGCGTCATCATTATCTGCGTGCGTAATAACAGTGGCTATGCCACTGAAGTCGATCAATAATATCTCTTCTCCGCCTGGCGGCCAGTGGCGTAACCAGGCTTTTGAGCCAGCTGAGAACACAGCTGAAGGTGGCCCACTAACCACTGTAGGGGCCCACTAGCCGACACCTGACTTTCTAACTTAAGAAATGACAGTGAAGCTGGGTGTGGATGGCTGTACCAAAACCCTACGTCACCGCAAAATATTCCGAAAAAACACCGAAAAACGCAGAAATAATAATAACCTACTGAAAACCAGAAGAATACTAAAACCGAAGTTTAAGCTAAGTGGGGGCTGGGCTTTCACATATAACTTGCCAAGAGGGCTGATTCGTACCTTGCCCGCCGTAACGCCACTTCGGGCGGCATTATAGCCTAGTTCAATGTTAAAAGGACCTTTTCTCGTGGTAAATCAAAAAATTAAACGTGTAACTAGGGCGGTGGAGTACAAGGTCATTTTGCCCCTGTCTTTCCCTAGAGGAGCTGACAAAAACAGAAGTGCTCTTGTGAGAAATCTAGCAATGGGTTATTTTTCGCTCTACCAACACTAGTTTCAGGCTAATTCATTACAGCGTCTTGCGCAATCCAAAATTCAGAATGTTGTAACTACTAATTTTCTAACTTAAATTACGTTGAAAACGTACGTGACAATGATTCTTTTTGAATATGTAAGCATTTCTACACTGAATACTTAACGTGGGTCAAGCTTTTTGCTTGAAAGTGTTAGGTAATAACGCAACAATACCTAAAATTGCAGCGTGACATCGTGCGCTATCGTAGAAACACAGTCAGAATCTTGTTAATCCCTCGTGGTATTCTATATTTTTACATTTCCCCAACACCCTGCTGCCCTTCTACTGCTTCACTTCCCTGGGTATAACTTAAATTTAGACTTGAACGAAAGTGGTACGTAGACAAGACATGATTGGAAGGCAAATATGGTGCAGATGCTTAGTGCAGAGGTTCGAATCTTCTTTATGCGCCCAAGAAGTGAAATTTTTATGTCTGAAAGGGGGCCGTTGAAGCAGACAAAGTTTGACGACAATGCTGAATCGGGTTTTGTTTACTTGAACTTCGCGATGTTTACCTTTCGAAAAAAAGTCGTTCGCACCTGTTTCGAAAGTTCAAAGCGTTGTTTTGCTTTCACACAATCAGGTCGACGTTGCAGTTTTCGGTAACCACGAATTCGACTTCGGCGCGGAACACGCCGTCAAGTGCATATCGAAGATGGACTCCACTTGGTTGCTCAGCAACGTAACTGACAACTTGACCAAGCGCAATTTGGTTGAGGGAGAAACAATGAAAATGGTTGAGCATAACGGAATAAAAGTGAGTACAATTTAAGATTGCTTGACTTATTCGAGGTCGCATCTTTTTCGAAAAGGTACTTATGGTTTATCTTAGGAAACGCTTTGTTAGGACAAATTGGTAATTTCGTATGACGAGAGCTAGCTTGACTTGTGAAAATTGTGAAGCATTTACAATTAAATGTTGTTCCATTTCCGTGAAATGCGAGACCAAGTGACGAGTGAGTGGTTAGTCAACTAAAACATCAGACAAGAGCCATCTCTGCGTAGGTGAAGACAAAGAGATTACAAACTTTGAACATGTCGTTTATCGTGTAATAACTTGGATCTTTTTTATGAGAATAAGTCGATAACCACGTCAAATTATAATTGTTAGCAACTTTCCGGGTTCGGTCGTTGTGCACGTAAAATGCACAATCGACGGAGTTAATTTTTAGCAAACTGCTTGATGCAAATCACAGCAATGCTTTGCCTGTTTGTTGATAATGTCTTTTTACCTGCCGTGAATTTTGTAAACTGTGGAGAAACGTGTTGTTGCTGAAAAATCACAATGAAACCTTCTACAGTGAAAGCTCATTAATGTAAGCTTTTGCTACATGCTACATTCAAATGTTGTAAGCGCAAGCTGACAACGCAAGTACTCTATTTCTGTGCTTCTACAGATTGGCTTCGTGGGTTTGGTAGAAGAGGAATGGTTGGACACGCTGACAACAGTAGACAAAAGCAACCTCAACTACACAGACTACGTCGAACGTGGAAGACAGATTGCTTCCGAGTTGAGAGTGCGTATATTGCGTGTGTTTGCTTATTTCTGGGTTTGATTGCTATTGATACTGTAGATTTCCCTGCTAGATGATGATAAATTGACTGTCTGATTTGACAAAAAACTGCACAACTAACTTTTATTTAATGGCATCTTGAGAATATAAGCACTTGATAGAATTTGTAATTTGTCGGGTCTGTTTTTCGTGGCAAATGTATAAGTTCGCCGAAACTCGTCAACAGCGTGGGTGTATGCGGGTAATATAGTGAAACGAAGTAATAGGCTACCTCCAAGAAAAGTTAATTGCTCTGATATTCACCAGAACTTGCATAATAATACGCGACAAACGAGCATTCTCAGATCTTGCCCCTATTTCGAACGTGGTAAGTTCTCCTCCGTATTGAACTGCTTTTCTCGAGGGCAGAAAGCATTTGGTTTTGACTTATTTTTGACTGCTCACGTCAGCATGAGTGCTTCATGTAGGCCTGCATAACAAATGACGCAACGCTTAGATTGACGAAGCAGTGCCTTTTGTGACGAAACAAGCGTTGGCGGAAAAATGGTTAAAAAACTTAAATCAGCCGCCATGGTTTGCGTTCCTATCCTTGCAACCCAGTTATACGACGTTTTCTAACCTCACGATCCAAACTGAGAGAATGAGGCTGTTTCACTTCCTGCGTTGCTCAGAAACGCAAAAACCACCTTATCGATAACCATGAACCATCACATGAGAGCTTCTCAAGTATAAAGTGAACAATTCAAAGTCAACATTTCGCATATCTCAAGTAGTGAATCAGGTTTGAATACGCACAAATAAGTTTTTTATCAGCAGTTAATACTCTCGCAGAAAGTTTTGTGAATGCACTAAATAAAACAAACTGGAGAAAGCTTGTTATTTTTTGATATTATGCCGATGATTTGCGAGAAAAGCGCCACTCATTCAGGCAACCCAGTACAGCGGTATTGAGTCCAAATATCTTTTTCGAAGCTTAAAGTAGACGTTTTGAGTTTAATGACAATGTCAGCAGAACTGTCCTTGAATTCTAAGTATGTTACCTCTTGTCTTTATAACCTAGGAACTACGCACAAAGGTCACGCTCGAGCTGTTTTTCTTGGTGCATTCCCGTTTGGGATTGACTTTGTGACACGTGCCAAGGTCTAATGCATCTGATTGGTTGTGTGCAGAGGCAGGGAGCTGATTTTGTTATTGCCCTGACGCACATGCGATGGCCTAATGACATTCGTCTCGCCAGGAAAGTGACCGACATTGACCTTGTCCTCGGAGGTCACGACCACGAATACGGCGTGAAGAAAGTTGACGGTAGGTTGCGGTAGAGGAAAACAATATTTGTCAAGTTCTCGGTCGTTATGCTGTGTTTGTTTGCATTATCGGAACCTTTGATGTAAAGTTTAACAGAATATCTTAAACACTTGCAAAGCATTAGCTGCATTTTAAAATCAGGTCATACTGGCGATCGCACCCTTGAAACCTGTCCATTTGCTCGGAGAAATTGCCAAGCTTCACAGATTTTTGATGTGCTAAAGTTCACGCCCAAAATCACAACTAAGCAACCGATGCAAGGAGCAGCTCTTCGGCAGTAAATTCTTCTTGGTGGAAATTGAGGCAAAGGACAGTGGTATTTAGTCGCTGCAGCTGTCTGTTAAACAGCAACGTTACTATCACGCATGTGTTAACAACTGAGCGAAAAACGAGCATTTCAGTAGTGATACACGTTCAGAAAACTTGTACCGTAAGTGAACCTTATTTTGGTTCCAAGTTATCTGCGGCAGCCTTACAACAGAAGCAAGTATTTGAGATATTTTACGCGTCTACGGACAGTTTCTGAATAGCGTGCTTTAACTGTTTGGGCAGGAAGGAGTTAAGAATCTAATCGTAACAGCCAGAACCTCTGAGAAAAATTTTACCAGAGAGTAGGAAGACCGATACCGGGCCCCCTAAGCTTCTGGGGCCTTCGTCGAAACTTGTATAACTTGTTTGTTTGTATAGTAATCGGAATAGAGATAAAACAACCACCGTGCTAAGATTTAGAAATAGATTCATTGTTATACTGGCAACTGACTTACACTGGTACTTTTGGGTTTGATTACAGAAAAACTTAATGTGCGCACTTTCATGCTCCCGGGCCCTAGTACCTACCGGCCCAGGGTACGATGTACCTCTTGTACCTCCTCTCGTAGGCCCTGGCAACAGCATTTCTACCTGTACGCCAACTGATCTCATGTCAGAATTCCGGAAATTCGATTTTATGATATCAAAAGCGCGTTGTGTCGAATTTCATCATATTTTAGATTTTTGTCTTTTCAATGGTTATGCTTTTGGCATACTGGATAAAAGTTGATGTTTTGACGCCCTTCAGTTAGTACTGTACTACGTCTATGTTGCAGGTGGAACAATAGCTAAATTCTTCATGCCTTTTCTCAAAAATTTACTTCTCGCATTAAATTTCAAAGAGACATTTAAATAATTTATCGCGTTTCATCGAAGCCTTGTTTTTAGAAACTGGTTTTTGTGAACAAATGATTTTTTAAGTTCATGTGCACTGTTTTTTATTTGTGCGATCCGAATACCACCTGTTTCTTTAATAGTACTTGTGTCTTGCGGTGCCTTTGCTGTATGTTATCGGTTCTTGCTCATAGCAACAACTGGGCCATACAAGAAGGTTGTTTATTGAGTCATGGTGTGGTTGCGACGCCGTATGCTTATCACAACTGCTGGCGACGCTGCTTGTTGCTTGCTTCCTGTTTATAATTTACTTCTTTAAGAAAAGTAGACGCATTGTTTTCGACACACATAAGTGAAGCGCACATATTTTCAGAGCAACAAACTCTTTAATGCTGGTTTGGTATTTGCATTCTTTTGTAAGTCGGTTGACTTTCAGCGGATTATGTTCAAAAACAATGTTTTGGAAAGCAATTACAAATTTTTATGTCATCAGACAAAGCTTTTTGAGTGATAATTTAACATCTACTTTGCGAAACACAACTCGCTCTCACCCACATTGCTACACACCACAACAATTCGATGATCTCGTGCTGCTTTTTGACTCAAGGCCATTCAAATACACTTTCTTGAATCACGGCTCACTGGTTGCCAAAGCAATTATTTTGTCTAGCCAAGGCTCTTATGAAAATGTTTTTGTTCATGCCAGTTGAAACGTCCTGGTCGAATCGCGTTTTGATCAAAAGCGACCAGTACCAGGTGGTTCAGGTTGCGATAGGGGTTATAGATCCGTGTTGTTCAGCAGTTATTACGAATACATTTGGCTGACTGCCGCTCTTTGTTTTGTGCAAAGAATGTCTAATTATCAAGAGCGGATCGGATTTCCGAAACTTCTCGAGTATCGACGCGTTCATCCGTGAAGACGGCTGCGTGGACGTCAAGTTGGCCCGGTTCGACGTTACCAAGGTTTTCACCCCTCAACCTGAAATGGCTAAATTAGTCGAAACGTACATGTCCGCCTTAGAGAAAAGCTTGGACAAGAAAATTGGGGAAATTCAGGTAAATCTTGCTGTAGTCTAATTATAGCGCAAATTGGTAAAGAAAAGATGTGTACACCTACGGCTTAACTCACGTTGTCTGACACTTTTTTCGTATATTCTTATGTCTGTTACTTCAGGGTACACGGTTTTTGATATTTTCAATTCTCCACAAAAACAGATTTTTCTGCTGTTTGCGTCGAACAAAGATAGGTCCAAGAACGCGACAATCTGAGGCAGTTCTCCTCCACACAGTCAGATAGCGTTTGTTAAAACTACCCCCCTTTCAAATAATGACGTCCCCTTTCGCGGCTTGCTCCCCAAAGAACAACTGCGGATCTGTCTCTGCGTCAAACGAACATTCAGGTCCGTAACCACGGGGTGCTAAGGGGGGGCGCAAACCACCCCGTACGAAATTTTTCGCCCCCCCCCCTGGAAAAACGAAACTATTGGAC
>JGI24021J15306_10002045_pt1 | contig 21099 bp, 17 predicted proteins | sample Ectturendosymbi1_FD_15306 | JGI IMG/M metagenome (IMG submission 15306)
TGTTACGTGTTAGCTAACAATAGTGTTAAGAATGTGTCTGTAAACCTATGGTTCTGTCTTCAATGCAGTTGCAAAAAGTGTCTGTAACCCTGTGATTCCGCCGGCTTAGATCTCAAAACGTGTTTGTACAAAAGTATGCTGCGCACTTTGCTGCTCTGCAGAGTGTGCTTTCGGTTGTTTCAATCAATCATATGTCGTACCAGCAATCGGTACAAACCACGCCGTTGGTTTAAAAAATCTTTAGGAATTCAAACATTTTCGGTCAACCATAAGTTTAACTTCGAATATATCTCATCTCGTTTTCCTTTTCTTTTTAGTGCCACTACGCAGAGATAACTAATAGGAAATGCTTCATGGACTCAAAGTAACATTCCATCTTAGGCAAAATAAAAAAGTAGTTAAATTCTGCGAAACATCACAACACCAAAAACGCTTTGCAAAACTTAATAGATTTTAGGTAAAAGTACAGTGAATTGAAAACTTTTTCGATGCTTCTTTTGCTGTGAAAATTCAAAACAGCACAGACACAGTACCTCACTTTATTGTAAGACTTTAACAATCAAAAAAAGAAAAAATATAACAAACAAGTACAAGCACCATTGCCAGGGTATTGCGTAAACGCAGGTAATGACTTGTGACCTTGTTACATCATCGAATGCGCAAATAATCGGAACGTCACTGACGAGCGATGTACGTGTACCAGCACAACGTTGGTAAGACAGAACAAGTGGTATATGTTAAGAACAAGAATGCATATGAAGGTGTACATGAACATATATCAAAATGCAGTTTTTGTGCGATTGATGGAATTTAAAGCATTTTCTGAAATTCGGAAAATGAGTTTATGCAGAAAAAAATATAAAACCCACGTTCAGGCAGATGCAGAACAACGTTATCTCTCTACATGCGAGTTCAAAATACAAAACAAAGAAAAGTATTGTGCAGAATTGTCTTGCCATTTAGACTAGGTCCGAAAGACACTATTGCTGTAAAAATTGATTAAGATGCGAAGGAAGTATGTCTTTGTTGAAAACTGAGAATACTGATTTTGACGGAAAGATTGTCTCATGTGGTAGAGATACTCCAGGTCAACACAGCTTCTATATTCGACCAGGTACGAAGAAACATGAAATTTGACAAATTAGAAGTTCTTGTTTATGCAAAATGTTTCTACATGCCAAATTCATTTTTTATTGTATTAGCTGATTTTTGCGATAATTTATTCCAGTCATATGAAATGTTTGAATTTGTCAATACCTCTGTTTAAAATTTAACGTTATCGCTCTGCAACAGAATGTTTTGGAATTAATGAACTGTGATAATCTTTTCAAGAGTGAATTTCTTTCGAAATTTTTATCCACAGATTAAATTTTAAAATTCAAAGCAACTGTTTATCACATTTGGTAAGGGATAATTCGAAAGAAAGCAAATACGGCGAAACAACATTGTTTATCAGGCGAACCAGAACGTGAGGTTTACCGACTTTCTACTTTTGAAAACTTCCCGACACACTCTCCTGCAAACCCATGTCAGTTGGCAGCTGCAGGTTTTTTCTTTACTGGATACAAAGACAGAGTAAAATGTTTCAGGTGGGGGCAGTTTACCAAAATATCGTCAATAAAAATTGCTGCAATTCTTTGCTCTGGTTTAAAATACCATTTTTTCAATGCTGCATGTGAAAGAAAATTCTTATCGCATTGTATCTGCGCTTTCTGCAAAAAAGCACAAAAAATGTTAGCTGAAAGCAGGTTTTTATTATTTATTTTGAAATCAAAGTTACAAAAGAAATTTGAGGAAACTTTTTTAGTGTTTTTGTTTGTCGTTGAGGTCCTAAATTATACCGAGCAACTCCTGCTGAGGTCACCCCAGCAAAAACCGTAGTAGGGTGTTGAACCTCGTCTCTGAAAAAAGGTATTCAAAAATGTGCTGTAAAACATGTCTCATTTTTTAATCTGGTCTGTTAATTATGTCGTTGCAATAAAAGCCTTGCACTGAAAGTTCATTTATGTACAGCTGTGCTCACACAATCGAAGACTGGTGCAGTGCTGACGACCCACTTTCTGCTCGTTGGCATAGGAATGACTGTTCATTCATTAGAAGGACGGATAATAGCAATGTTCCCATCAGTAAGTATTAACACTTTTTTCTTTTGCTGTGATGGTGCTTTTCACATTCAACTTTTGTAAGTCAGGCACTATGAATGTTCTGATTTCCGCATCAGGCACTTGAAACGATATTTGCTTGAACACTGGCGTATATAAATCTCCTGAGTGTAATCCTGACCTTGCGCCGTCGACGAAAGAACGTCAAGTCATCGTTGCGCAGTGTTTTTCGCTTGGTCGTCATGTGACCTTGATTTAATGCTTCGGTGATCGGGTTACGCATTGACTCAGTTTACACGTTATCACGTGATTCCGGGAACGCGGGATGATTGGCAGTTCAGAGGTGTAGCAAAACAGCATTGGCAAACACATTATTGCTATATACGAAAGAGATTTGTTACTGGTAGATTCATGCGCATCGTTGCTTTCGGCAATTTAGGTGACAGTTTGCAGTTTTCGGTTACAAATTCTTCGGTTGGTAAAGATAATTCTGTGAACGAAACAATAGTGCCATAACGGCATACATGTAATATCTGTCGCTTCCAAGGAAACCTTTGAAGTATTAATACAACTAAGTTTGTCCTGGTGTTGCGAGATGGGGGTTAAAATGGGTAAATTGATTTTGGAGTTTTCAGTAGCAAGGAACCAGCTAAATCATACAAAAACGAACAGTTTTATGCTAAAACACTCAATTGATAAATAGCAATGTACTTTTGTACTAGCAACAACGATTTAAGTTTGTATTTTTAAATAAATATCTGCAAGTCAAACTTTATTTGCTGTTTTGCAAGCAGCAGTAGCTGTATGGTACATTGACAGATGTTTGTATAAACAAAGGGTAATTCTTCAAATTCGTATATATTTTATCAGCTACTATCTTCGAAAACATTCAGCAAGAAGCAGCTTCAACAAACTTTAACAACTCACCGTTTTTACCGTCACAACCACGAACTCAGCCCCCTTCATCATCAATAGCATCAAGTTCTGTCTCAGCTGCTGTAATCAACGCAAATCTGGAAGCTACTGCAGCTTCAACACCTCCATCCAATCGATTTGTTATCGAGTCGCCAGTAAATACTGAAACTCCTGGACATTCTACGTCTGCCACTGCTTCTGCTGTTGTACGAGAGCTGAATCAAGCTTTTCCCTGCACAAACCCAGTCAACCCACACATGCGAAACTTGGAGACTCGTCTGCAAACATTCAGAGATCGAGCTGATATTTGGCCAGCTCATCGAATAGCAGCGACTCCGGAACAAATGGCTCAGGCCGGGTTATATTTCTTGGGTAAGATGCTCGACATGAATGCGTTTAAAGCAGTGGATCTTATGCTTAACCATTTCCAATCTCATGGAGCCACATCCCTAAAGATATTGGCTTGGGGACCCCTCGTCTGCGGTTATGTCACTAGTCAAAGTTGTGGTCATTGTTGTTTGGGCATCTGAGGGTTAAAAGAAAACACTTTGGTTTTCCTCCATGGAGACCACGATGAGAACCATTGGAGAACAAGTCAATACATTTTTATTAACAAAAAGAACAAACACTGGAGAATTGTATTTGTGAACAAAGTTTCTGGCTATCAAATTGTTAGTGCAATATTTTTCAGGCGACAGAGACCGTGTCAAGTGCTGGTACTGCAACGGAGGACTCCAGAACTGGGACAAGTTCGATAACCCTTGGTTTGAACATGCGAAGTGGTTTCCTACGTAAGAGATGTGACGCATGTGTGGAAGCTTTTTGGAAAAGCTGAATATCACGACGCAGTTTGCTCGGCTTTAAACAGTAAACTTGCTCAGTAGGAAGTAAACTTATCAAGAAGTGTTGTAGAAGTCTGGTGTTGACGCCCGGTTAACGCCAAACATTTTTTTTCCTTTAAAATACACTTATAGTGTATAAAGCGTTGGTGAAGTTCGGAGGAACACCGTATGCGAGTGTCTTCAAAGGGAACAGCCTTATTCTTATTTTTGAAATGGTTACAAAATTTCCTCTTATATGTTGTCGGTTTTGTTTTAGAGAAATTATCAAATATCTTATGTGAAGCAAATCATTCTTCTTTCATTCAAGACCAACACTTGCTTCTTGTTTCGACGTGCACCACTAATATGGAGGGCTGCATTCAATCGGTTTATCCCGTTTTTTGGTTTCTTTCCATTGCAGTTGCGAATACGTTCTTCAGAAGAAGGGACCAGAGTTCGTGCATAACGTTGTGGAGAGGTTTCCAAACTTGAACCGGCCCGAACCAGTTAATCTTGCCGGACCGTTTGTTGCATCAAGATTCAGGTGAACGACTTTTCTTTAAAAGTATGGAGACAGAATTTCGATGAAGTATATATGTACTTTTGCCCATTTTCATTCACGATCGTTGCTCTTTCAGTGATGTTGAACAAAAAACTTAGTTGTCTTTGTGCTTCTTCAAAATGTTCACTTAGAGGTGCTTTAAATATTGTTTTCTATCAAACTTTGACATCTGCCGCACATTCGCATCTTATAGTTGCAAAAATAAACACTTCCTTCGCCGCTCAGCAGAGATCCATCTTCGTCCAACCGACACCCGCAGGTTATTGATCCACAAGAACAGAGAAGAAGTCTGGAAAGAAAAGTTGATGAGGAAATTCAAACTTCTTCACTAGTGGAAGACGCTCTTTTGATGGGATTCAGCAATGAAGAAATCCGTTGCGCAATGATCAAGTAATTTTTCGCTCATTTTGATTTTTTCTGTATCGGAGGATCGGGCACTTTTGTTAGTTGTAGAATTAAGCAGTGAAAGTTGGCACCTACTTTCTGCTAACAATTTTGCCAATTTTGCTGCAAAGATTAACATTATTGAAAATTTTTCCTTTGAAATTTATTGCACAATTTATGTTTAAAGGCGCTTTCGACAACACGGTTCAACTTTCCCTACTTTTGCGAATTTGGTTGAAAATGTTATCGCTGCACAAGAAACCAATCTATTGAATGAAGCTCCAGGGGGTGATATCACAAATGTGGCTGCACCCTCTACATCGGCGTCAACCAGTGCGACATCTAGTGTTTCCCAACGCGAAACCTGGAAACAAGAATTCGAACAACTCAGCCGAATAAGATTATGCAAAGTTTGTTACCAATCTAAAGCTTCTGTTGTGTTTTTGCCATGCGGACATCTTGCAACTTGCAGTGAATGCAGCAGAAAAACCTCAAGGTGTCCTTTGTGCAAGATGACCGTTGAGGAAACCATACATTCATATATTGTTTAAATATGCTCATGCAAATTCGCAAAATTGCTGTGTACACGGGCAAAGAGGAAACAATTGATTTTAAAAGTTTTTTAAATCGAGAAAAGTTGCAAGCTGTTGTTGGTGTCCAGACGCTTTTTACAATGAAGCGGTTGATCGTTTATCTCGCCTCCATGTTTGCCTCGTTTGCCAAGTGTCTCATTTTGTTCAGGGTTTTTATAGCAAGCTAAGCCTGCCTCGTTCGTGGTGCAAGTTCGATTTTTCTCATGCTTGCGTCACCACCTATCGCTCAAGCTTGCATTTGACAGTGTGCTGACGACACCGTTGTCACGTCGCAGATTCCTCAAACATTTGTCTGCGTCATTATTTCCGTCACTCTGATATAAGTACAAGAGTTTATTTCTACCTGCATAGTTGTTTAAACGTAATATTTTGGCATTTGTTTCACTTTCGTACAATGCTTTCACCAAAAAACAGGTTATTTTTCAAAATCCTAAAAGAGCCGTACGAGTTATAAACCTACAAACTTGGCCAGCTTTTGCAGCAGATGTGTCACCTCCGCACCAAGCATGTTTGTAACATTTGGTTTAAAAAGTGTCTGCTGAAGGTTTGAAGGTTTTTGCGATTGCAATTTCTTTTGTAGTAACCTTTTTGTATGTTTCTCATAAAGCATTGGTTTAGAATTCAATTGCAACACTGTTTTTGTGCTCATTTGACTTATTATTCTGGTTCTTGTTTTTCCATGCTTGTTTCGTGGTATCTGCATTGAACAGCCTGAGGAGAATAAACCCGAACAAACCTCCATTCATCCATTCATCCAAATCTCTTTGATGGCTCTATGTTTAAACGTTTTTAAATGTATTGTGGTGTATCTTTGTGCAATATCTCTTCACACCATAAGCATTTGATGATTTTTTAGCACAATTCACGTGATTTCCAGTGGGTACATTGCTTGTGTATTGTTTCTTTAAAAATGCTTTTGTTAATACGTTTGATTTTACTCAGGGTTCTCCAAACTACGGCCCGCGAATCCATTTCATCGGGCCGCAAAGACTTTTCGTTAATAATGAAAAAAATAATACATTTACAAAAATTGTGTTGATTTGGTAGAATGTAACATATCCCGAAAAATTCATATTACGTAAAATGTCCAGTCCTTGAATTGTTGTGTAATAACTTATGCGACCCTCTGACAAAAACATTTGGAGACTCCTGTCTTAACTAATAGAATTTCCATTACTTAATGACGTTACCTAATAAGTATGAACATGTTAAAGTTCCGCCAAAAATATCAGCAAAGCAATCAAGCGATGACAAACTGTCTTTAGTATTTGTAGTGATGGTAGTTGGTTTTCAAGTAAAAAATAGAGTTTTAAAGAACTTGTGTTTTCACCTCAAACATGCTTTTAGCGTAATAATGTACTGTAACTTTGATGTAGATATCTTTGTTGATCTTTTGAAAAGACTGCAAAAAATAATATCGCCAATCATAGTTTTACCACCTCACTTCACATCGCATGACCTGTTTGGATGTGTCTAGTTCTGTTCACCTGTTTATCTGTGGGTTCTGCTTACGGGCGTGAACTCCGTAAGTACGAAAACATTCAAGCAAGAGTCAGCTGCGAGATTGAAATGTCGAAGTTTTCGAACAGTGAAAAAACTTTGCCGCATTCGTCTTGTGACGAAGGCTACAAAAGTTATTCAATATCAGATAAACTACCTGGTATTCAACCCTCTCACTAAGACAAGTTCAATTATCCTTCTGTGAAATGCAAGGTTTGTTGTTTGTTCTCAAACGTTCAGACTGTAAAATATAAGTACTTAGATCGTGACTGTCACTGCAGAATAAAACATAGTAGATCACCAATAGGCTAACAAAAATATCTTCAAGCGCATATTATTTCATTCTAGACTTAAATTGGTTTTGATGAACGTGTATAACTATTAAAACCAAAGACGAGTGATGCCATGCAATGGTTGCGTACATGTGGGCAAACTCGCGTTTTTGCGTCATTATCAACAAACGTGACGAATGTGCCTCGCATCTCTTATGTGTTGCAGTAAAAGCTGGTGGGAATTTTCACGTATCCAGCTTTTGTTTAATCAGCGACGTTTTCATAATCGGTGCTTTACTCTTGCTTAGAGAGGGATTACTTGTACGTTTGCATTGAAACTTTGTTGCTGAAACTTGTGGTGTGATACCGGGCTGGTCGCTTGTAACATAAGTTTTTGCTCGCTGAGTTGCTTACGTCATTGTCAATGCCATTTTTTCAAGTGCGTCTGTTCATTTTTGTAAAATCTGATCGCTGAAAATATTATGTGGTAGTAGAAAGTATTCTTCTAAATTTTTATATGTTTGTTATTATTTTTTTATTTCTTCAAATCAGTTTTCTTCTAAGAAAAGAAAATTGTCTTAGGTGAAAAGAGTACAGATAATGTCTGATATAATTCATCATTTTTCTCAAAACGCTAATTTTAATTTTATTCTGATTTCTACCCAAATATAGTTTTGCGTCGTTTCACGTAACCAATGCGCGAGGATTTCAATAGCGTTCAAATGATAGTAACTTGTTTTGCTTTACTGAAAATCTAGAAATAGCGCAGATATTTTCATGTCGTTATCCTCCGCATAAAAGTAATTGACATAATCTGAAACAAACCTGAAGCTAATTTTAAACACTGTGAGAATTGGAGAATACGTAAATTAAAGTTTGTATAAATAAATTGCGCATGTTTTCAGATATGCCCTGAAAACATTTTATTGACTGGAAAAAATTGCGAATTAATGGTTTAATTTTGAAGGAAACAAGAATGCTTAATTTGCAAATAACGGCAAGTGCTTTGCAATGTAACCGTTACACGAAGTTCGGCTGTAATCAAGTCTCTTGTTCGCAGCCAACTACGTGAAGAGCGTCACCAGTATTTTTGAGTTGTTTTCCTGTTACGCATAAATCGAAAATATATTGTAAATTTGCAGTGTCATAAAACAAATAATCTAACTTCAATGATTGGTGTTTGGTTGACACGATTGTTTTGTTTCGTTTTGCTTTCATTTTTTAAAAAGTTTTATTTGAAATTTGCGAGATTTTAATAGAAATTACAAGAAAATTTTAATATCTGAAATTCGTGAACAGTGGTGGGATGGGGAGGCGAGGATAGTCTGAAAACGGTGACCCTCTGATAACGTCATGATATCGAGTCAGCCGTGATAAGACCTTTTGATCAAGCCTAGGAAGGAGATATATATGCGGGCCACCCAAGGATACGATCCTGAGACTACGGCATGACTGACACAGCAGAAAATGCAAAAGGTCTTCATGACACGCAACATCAAAAACAATGAAAGTTGGAAAGACAAAGCTAGCAACGCACAAAAGTTAAGCGCTAGCAAGCTGGGATCGCCGCCCACTGCTCTAGCTTTACAGTTGCTGTTGGGGGCCCCTTTGAAAGAAAGAAAGAGAAACGCCTTACACCTTTGAAAGAAAGGCCCTTACACATTACAGTTGCTATACTGGAGACTCCTGTGAAAGCAGAGTACTTGCACATTGCAGTTGGTTTTGGGGAGCCCTTAAAAAGCAGAAAAGAGTATTTACACATAGTGTTTGTTGGTGGCCTCTTTAAAAGCAGAGTACTTACGTATTACAGTTGCTGTTGGGGGCCTCTTTGACAGCAGAGTACTTGCACACTGCAATTGCTGTTGGGGGTTCCTTCAAAAGCAGAGCACTTACACATTGCAATAGCTGTTGGAGGCCCTTTTGAAAGCGGAGTACCTGCACATTACAGTTGCTGTTGGGGGTTCCCTTTGAAAGCAGAGTACTACAGATTACAGTAGCTGTTTTTGTGCCCCTTTGAAAACAGAGTGCTTACCTATGATCTGCTTCGCAGTATATTATATGAGTGGATAACACGTTTTTCACCACAAATGAGAAAAATTTGAACGCCAAACACCTCGAGAGGAGCTCTAAAAAGGGGTGCCCGAGGCAAGTGCCTCACTCGCCTCCCCTTAAATACACCACTACTCGTGATATCTCCTGAGGCTGCGTCAATAACAACTTGAACTAAAATATTGTATGAGGTGTCTGCGTCATATACTACAAATTAACAAGGAAATCATAAATACCTACTTGACGTCAGTATAATTGTAACTTGTTTCTGAATGTAGTTGAGACCACAGTTCAAAACGAATTTTATACTCATAAGTGTTTTCAGACTACATTGCGAACATTTCAAACTAGACGGAAGGTGACGCTATTGAGCGAATGGCAATTTACGAGTATTTAGCATGTGATGTACAAAATGTGATGCTCACTCATAATTCAACCAAGAAACGAATTGTGTTAAGCGCGAAGGCTGGTTGAAGTTCAAAAGTCGTTCGTTTAACAATCTCTGAAAAAAAAGTTGAAAGATATTTGTTGAAATTTGTGTTTTTGATGAAAAAAACAGTGTCACAATGTTTTTAACAAAACCGCGGTGCTGATGTTGAACAGGGGTCACTTCAGGGGTCACCAACCTTTTTGAAACTGCGAGGTACTTATTGTGCACCGATTAATGCGGAGGGCTATTAGTTTGATACAAGTGTGTATACACACTTCTGAAATAAAAATTTTGCTCAATTTACCTTCCATTATTTTAGTATTGGTGAAGACATTTATCATGCTAATGTTATTTTTAGAACAGGCCCGCGGGCGACCTAAATGGTCCTTGCGGGCGACCTGGTGCCCGCGGGAACCACGTTGGTGACACCTGATGTAGAATGATGTGCCCAGCTTGTGATTGCGGGATGAAAAATATTTTTTAATAAATTACCTACAAATGCGCTTAAACCAAGACCAGAAAGCAGGTTATGTACCAGAATGAATACGCTGAGAAGGGAGATCAAGCGTACATCACAGCTTCAGTCGACTTTTAGCGCCATATTTGGCAAAACCGCTGTATCTTTTACAAACTAATGTACATTTGTCAGCGAAACGTGCAAAGCAAGAGTCCACTGGCATCTGAACTCAACGAATGCCTTGACGAAGATAACGCAATGAATTTTAGTTTTGTTGCCTTATGATTAGAGCAACCAATTTTTTGACCTAAAAATTTAAAAGTTTGACTTTATAATTTACAAATTTTGACTTTATCTTTACCTATAAATTTTCTGCATTTGCAACTGCAAAATAATTCAGCCTTAGGTGTTGAGGTTAACTGAGAAACATATTCATGCACTTTATACATGAAAAGTTTTAAAAATTTGGTTGTTTAACTTTGGGGATTATATATTGATAAGTACATTAATAACTGCAGTAGAGTCAAACCTGAGAACATCATGAAGTTGAAACACTATATGCATAATGGATTGAGCTTTTACCAAACCACGTACTGTAAGACCACTTTTCTTGCATTACCATGCCTACCCTACATAATATTTAATCGTCCAGTAGTGGGCAAAACATCATCATTACGTCCGAAATCGCAACAAACCCATTATTATTACAGATTTGCAAGTAAACTTACAAAAGCATATCAATATCTGTTGTTGTAGTTTTAATTAAATATCGATAAAGAGAAAAAAACTGTGCTGCAAGAAAAGTTTGACCCAACGATAAATTTTGACCGAATGATTAATTTTGACTTTTTTTGACCCAATAACTTGGGATTCCCTCATGGTATGAGCGTGAAATTTGGTTTGTGGACGTTTCATAAACTTCAAAAACGGCAGAAAAATTTTGACTTTATTGACTTTTGGTTGCCCTACTTATGATAGAAACCATTTTAAACTGTGCGAACATCAAACAAAATGTTCATTGAGACCTTTTCTATCAGAAAGCAGCATGCAGTTGATATTTTTATTTGAAAACGAATACAAAATCAAATGCACTTCTACTTTATTACATCACTTGTGAAAGCGGCTGCACACATGATTAAAAGGCTTCAATTGGAGTCAGAAATCTTTTGCTTTTAGATTATCCTAAAATTAGTTTGATGAGTTCATTTATCCCTATCTCCATTACGCTCAGTTGAGGAGAGCGCCATTAATAAATCTTCAAAAAGATCTAAAATAATTTTATGCCATCTTTTACTGTCTCTCTCCCTTTGGAGATTAAACCTTTGCTCTAAAAAAGTGTCACATTTTATTATGCATTGGCCTCTGAACAGTCCTCATGTATGAGTAAGGGAAAGAAAACTCACCAACTTGCGAAACAGTTAACCTTAGTGCCTCGTCCAAAGAGGACTAATTATAGAGGAGCAGAAATTTACGCTTGCAAGTCTTACACTTGATCCATAGCCGTAAAACTTGCTTCAACGGCAAGTAATGGACAGCAAAGAGTTGACACCGATTCCAATGAAAGCTCTCCCAGACCACTTCGCGCAAAAAATCTTGGGATCTATCGGACTATATGATCTGGTCATTAACTTGATACTTTCCGTTCAAGCACAATTGCAACGAGAACACAAATTCATTTAACAGGTGCAGTGCTTCAATTACTCCCCAAAGCCGCTCTGTAACACGTTTTTTTTATGAACTAGACAAAATGACATGTTTTGGGTGTAATGTCGCCTATTGTATTTGCTGCACTCATCTCTCCGCAACAGCAGCCCTAAATGTGTCCATTATTTTCACATTCACTCAATCGTAGAATTTCTTTTTAACGCCTTTTGCAAAAACAAAGCACTCGATCGGACAGCGCCCATGCGCGACCAACTGGGCGTGAGCTGCAAATAACAAACTGATACTGATGGTTATCATGTAACTGCGAACAAAGCGGAGCTGATGACGACCTGTTACTTTTTGTGCAGACAAGATTTCATCTTTTCATCACCTGCTGCATGCACTGTGACCAAACAATAGCAGACAATCGATGAAACAAAGCGCCGCGAAAGTTTATTGAAATTCGAATGAGACAACAATCATGCGGCGCGAGCGCCCTGTCCGTTGCTCTAAAGATCTCCATGCGACGCGTTAACGTCGAAACGTCGAAATAAACTATTACCGGAACGATCTTCGCCATCTTTCAAGCTTGCCCACAGACATCTTCCGCAATGCAGAAGTCATAAACGATCGGAAATACACGAACAGCGATAGTTTCTTAACGCGTCAAACAGTTGCGGAGAAGATCTCTCAGTGGAATTCACGATATTGTCTGAGAGGAAGTGACGCACGAAAATAATAAAAGTTCTGCAGATGGTGAGTTGAATTTATGTGAGCAAAGTGCCTTAGACGTCTAAAGGTATGCATGTAAAACACAAGGAAGCCTGGAGTTGCCAGGACAGGTGTATGGAAGATTGCAAAGACTGATTTGGAACTTCAAAAAGCAAACACGTTGCACATTGAGAAATAATATGCCATTCCACCATCTTTAACAAGTTTTGTAGTAAATTTATCTGATAAACGGATGAGTGGACTTGATTATAATTTAATCATAGGTACTGTTAACTTGAATATCAGTTACTTTTAATTTAAGCAATTGGAGTTTCTCCCTGGTTGTAGATTGAAAAGCAACGCGAAATTCAAGGCGGCTATTTAAAGCTTTTCCTGCAGCAAAGTACTCTCTGAGCAAATATTTTTGAAATTTGCAAAATTTTTGTTCCTTTCTCTGGAAGGAACAGAAAATCGTAGATAGCTGAAACACTCTTTCTCGGGATCAGGAAGTACTGGATAATTTCGCATTTTGAAAAGTGATTTAGTAAAAGAAAATTTTATTGAAAAAATTTATTGATAATTTATTGAAAATACATAAACATGAGTAGCGCTCATATTTGTACTTAGTGCTAATTTTGAGAGTACATTGGTTCGTTTTGACCCCATGAATACCAACGGCTGTGTCCAGTCTCTAAAAGTCTTTTGTTTTGAAACGCAGCTTCGTCAACGCAATGTTTTGAACCTTGATGTCTGCCGCGAAACAGTGGCGTAACTAGAGGTTTCAGCCAGGGAGGGCAAAACTTAGCTGAAGGAGGCCCACTGGCCACCACAGGCGGCCACTAGCCAACACTCAGAAAAAATTAAGAAATGTTAGTGAATCCGGATGTTGTAGATGTTTGTTCTAGCTACAAAAAAACGAAACACCTAAAAAACGCACGAAAAACAACCACCTACTGAAAACCAAAAGAAAACTAAATATCCAAATGTCAGCTGAAGGAGCCGCAGTTTTTACATTTAGCTTGCCAGGGGGGGCGGCTCAATTATTCTCACTTCGCAATCTTTGAGAAAAATGGAATAAACTTGTATCAATACGAAAGGTCTCAGCCCTCGATGAAGATTAGAAAGGATTCAAATGACTCCTATCAGCATTTGTCGAAATGATGAGAAAGTACAAAAAACCAACACCTACGAAAGCAACACTAAACCAACTAACGAATACGAGCACCCCTGGCAACAACATATTTCTGCTTAGACAGAGTGTGCGTAAAGAATATGAGAGACAAGAAGCAGGTTGCACTACTTTTTGGATCAGTTTTGTAATTTCCAGTTTCGCAGCATGTAGTGTTGCACATTTGAAAACATATGAAATGCTTGCCGTCTTTATTTGACTCGTTGCGCAACGTTCATCTACAGGAGGGGCCAAACAGCAAGCATGAGCCACATTCCTAAATACAATCCAACCCTAAGTTGTTGTGAAGAAACCAAAACTTTTCTATCGTGTTTCTTACCCGCATTATGAAATAGTTACCGCTTGATCCGATTGCCAAATTACGCCTAGTTTCATAAAATTTCAAAATATTCATCCGTATAACCTCAACTTATGCTAAAATCGCAACTTTTACTCCACGACATTAACCATTACATGAGAGGCAGCGTCCCCGTCATCCTCCACAGCCTCTATCCTGATTTTACTTCGAAAGAGCAAGTGCGCTCAAAAATACATAATAATTATTATCTGCATCAACCAAACAGCTCACTCACTCAAACAAGGCGAACCGATCGTGAAAAAACTTGGAGTATTCGTCACAATGCAACCACATTTCGTCGGTTAAAAACTGGAAGACTTTTTTTCTAATTTCATGGAGTTTAATGTCTTCGAAAGCAAACAAAGTGTTATTCCTTAAAGATAAAAAAGATTACGTTTCGTTACACGCTTGGTCTGTGCCCATGTTTTGATGCCACGAGTGATCTGCGGGTGACCATGTGTGTTAAACGTGAACCACGCGCCTGATCCTGAACTTCGTATAGTGAATGGTGCAGTGGTGACTGGTGATGAGTGAAGAAAGCACAGCGTGTCGGGTAAGTTTCCTTTTTCGAGAAGTGTGCTACGTGGAAAGAGTTGCTACAAGTGCTGATGAGAAGAGAAAAAAGAAGCAAAGAAACAAAAGAAACATAAGTTTCCTCTATATATGCTCATTTCTTGTAGCCAAGGTGCAAATCGCCGTCTGAGATTGCCGTCTCGCTTGGAATGGAGGAGTGAATATCGTCGCCTAGCGCTGCCGGTCTGCCACTAGGATCGTTACCCAACACTTTGATCGTTTACTAAGTTTGAGGTTACAGTCAATCAAGGACTGCTAATTTTTGCAGCTCTGCTTCGTAAATTTTCCCATTTGGTTTCAGTGAAAAAAATCTCAAAAGCTCCTGCAGGGAAAAAGGTGTTAGTTGTTAATATACTCTTTAAAAAATTTAGCTTGTTTCTGTAACGACTTAGCAAGTAGCGCAGTCTCGCAGTAACTTCACAGCGGCAAACGTTCCCCGAAACATCTGGCACTGTCCTGCTCTGGTACAGCTGCACACACCGTTTGGTTTCTACTAGAAACATCGCCGTGGAATTTTAAGTAGGTATGAGGCAAAACTGTTGTTGCTGTGGCTGATATCAAAGTGGCAGACGGCGTATCCATCAAGATCTATTCTATCTGGGAGTCTTTGCGTGGGAGGTTTGATTTTGGCTGAAATAGGGCTTTTGTGAAAAAATGCAGGTGTTTTCCGAAATATTTAAGAAAGTTTGCGGCGTGCAGGAGTCGGCACAGGCAAGATTGCTCGGTTGCGTTATGACGTCAGCCAAATACCAGCCGTCCCTGCGATGCACGGCTGCAGAGGCGGGAAAGATGAAAGCGAAGTGCACAGGATGCGCTGGTCATTATGCGAAACAATCCAAAAAGCAGGCAGCCCTGACCCAGACAGCAGTGATTCGAAAAGTTAGTTACGCTTCGGCTTTGGCATTGTCGTTGTGGTGACGTCCCGCGTGACGTTGTGCGCACTAAAGGCGAAATTAAAGCGTAAGAATGACTTTGAGCGTTTGATGCTGCTAATGCATGCTGGAAAGCTTTGGTATCAGAGATTTTCCCTCATAAACGAAACTGTTACTTATTCATCGTCTGCTAAACTACGAATTATCAGTAATTACAGCTAGTGGCCTGTGCCTCGTTCGCTTGCAAGGATTTTTTTTCAGTAATATCAGCGCAAAGTCTTCTTCCCAGGCATTATTCTCCACCAAGCACGAATTTTATACATGAGGTAATGAATCTAATGATTTAAAAAAAACTTTGAATACGTCCAGTGTTTTCTAGAAAAAAATTACAAGTGACACCGCATACGTTTTGTAGCAGTGTTCTTTTCAATCGATAAAATATTGCTGTTTGGAACAGACAAGCTGGATTGATTTTACCCTGCATATAATCAATATTTTTCAAAAAAATTACTTTGACGAAGCCTGATATTGAGTAACCTGTCAAATCGCCTTCACACAGAAATACACAAATTATTTTGTGATTTTCAACTTTCATCAAATGCTCGATTTGTCGCCGTAGGAAACAGTATTTTGTAGAGGTGATCTACAGGTTAATGTTAAACAAGGATCTACTAAAATTCCAGACATTTCAAAGCCATATTCACTGCAAGCATTGCTTTTTAATTGTGAATGAATTGAGATTTACGTCAAGAATTAAACAAAAACGTGCGTTCGTATTTGAATTATACGTATATTGTTAAGCAAGTTAAACTTCCTAAGCTTCGCTTCAAAATACTGTGCAACAGACGCCAACCATGCATTTTGGTTTTAATGACTCTGATTTGAAGGTCATGCCAGGTTTTCAAAGGATTTTTAGAACATTTTTGCCATACATTTCGAAAACGTGCAATGGTTTTCGGTGATGTTGCTGTATTCGTGCAGAACGTTACAAGGTTACAAATCGTGGAAGAGCATTAAATTTGACCACATAGAAAATTTTGCGAGCACTGTTTGCAAATTTTTCAAATCTTACTTTCAGCTGCAAAAAATTTCGTTGATCGATCAGGAAAGCTGTTTCTTTTGTCTGAGACTTTTGCAGCTGTTATATCGCACGATTTTAGTTATTTCACAAAACCCACACCTAGTTACAGCGTTTTTCATCAAACAGCATGGTATGTACTTACCCTTCGGTATAGAATTTCATTATTTCGCTTGCTAGACGTTTCAACTGATTTTTTCTTGAGATTCATCAAGCAGATATCACCTTTTATTGCAAACAATTTTCAGTGAAAGTAATTTCTCCTCACGCATATGAACAGTTTTGGAGACGAGCATCACAAATGAATTTGCAGTAAATTGCTCAACATTTGCTTTCGCGATGCAATAGTTCAATCTAATGTTATCTCCGAATGTTTATTGATAATGTCGTTCTTGATGGTCTTCAGTAAAAGTGTGCAGGGTGCTTGCATCAATCTCTGAACAATTTGAAGAATTAAAACGGTTTTCATATCGGGGATTTTGTGTCTCACTCTTCTTTTTGCCAAATACCCTATTTTTGTTGTATGCATCTGCAGCTAACTTGAAAAGTTTCACAACGTTTTCCAAAAGTGAGACATTGAACCCAGCCAGCAACGCATTTCTACATGTAAGTTGTGGAAGATTGCATGTAGTCGTTCTCTTTGGCAAGCGGAAGAAATAAAGATAGATCAAACCCAACGGCATTTTAAAAAACATTTTTTGTGCGTTTTTATTCCCATTTTGTTCTCATTACTGTAGCGCAACTCGTTGGATGACAAAACTTTAACGAAACTCTTGTTCAACATACTTTCATATCGTTGCAATGTGGGGTAAACAGGACAACTTGGATAGATTCCCCGTCAGTGCCATATGGCCAACCTGCTTGTATCTTGGTCCAATTTAGAAGAATGCACGAGTGCAGCAGATGACGAGAGGGGGGAGTGTCCAGGTGCCAGCAGCCAAACTTCACAGTCGCGAACTGTCGCGCAGGGAAAAAAGTTTGCAGGCTTCTCTCTCAGCCACATTTCCTTTCTCTGCGCTGCGAATAAGATTTTTCAAAAGCCGCGTTGTTATCTAATTAATATCATTTGATGGGTGTGCGCGATAAAAGAAGGAAGGTAGAATTGAAGCTATGGATTATTTTGGCAAATGAAAAGAACAAACATCCGTCGTAGCAACGGTTAGCAACAGTGGAGCGAACAATCTTCAGGAAACAGTTTAATCGTATTAGTGACGTAGTACTTAAACTCAAGGCTGTCTATGATAGAGCAGCAAGTCAATTGTTTACCAAGTGTATACGTCGCTTCCTTGTCTGTGGACGTGAGAAAGCTAAAGCAAGGAAACGAGGGTTTTTCACTTGCCAGTAGCTTGGAACAAAGTTGAGCCATTGGTATAGTGCAATGGTTCTCAACCTTTTTTGCCCATGGACCATATTTTTAAAAAAAATATCCGATGGGCCAATTTGCTATGCGGACATCTCACGAACAACTAGTCGAAACTGTATTTCACAAAGGTCATGAACTCAAGGGCTTGTTCAGTCTTAGTCCTGCAATTCACTGTGGATCACTAGATATTCCAGGTGGACCGCCGGTGGTACACCTGGACCACGTTGGGAATCACTGTTTCAGTGCAACGTGTACTAAGTAGCACGTTTTGACGAAATAAGGAGATCTGATGATAAACATCGCTTACAGGTTTAACTGCACGCTTTAAATGCTTCCTTTGCGCATATTTGCATAAGTAGACTTTTTTAATACTGTAAGACAAGGCGCTGCTTTGTGACTAAACAACACATGCCCTGCGTATTCGAAATTATCTTTTGCATTCTTGAATAAATTCAAAATTATGTGCATCCAGTGTCATGGCCGGCAGAGTATCTTAATCAATCAGGCATTCATTTATCCACTGGTTTCACATTATTCAGACGTTTGCTTCACAAAGGTTTTTTTAACAGAGTTGAAAACTGCTCATGAGTACATTTATCTTCACAAACAGTTAAAACATTTTCTGTGGCAGAGCCTTTTTTAAATATTTTTAGCTTTTCTCACGTCACAAACGACGTTTAGCCGCCAAAACCTTCTTCATTCACGGTTTGAGAAAATGCAATAATACGAGTTTTATTTGCAGGAATATAATTTGAGAAGACGTTTTCGTAGTAATTCTGAATAAAAAATGAATTTTCCAGCGAAAGACACAAGAACACAAGCATACGTTGGGAGGATTAGATTAGCTGTTATTATCATCGTCTTTCTACCTCTTTCCTCCTCTTTTGCAAAGAAAGCTCATGCTTTGCCTGAACTTAACGATGAAAACAAGACACACCCAAGTCCAGGTGATGCTGAAACGAGTTCTCCGAAGTCTTCCGGCCAGCTTCCAAAGCTTGCCTCCCGGCCTGACGCCCCTTCGCCGCCTGCAGCTTCTTTCCGTGGTCGTGTGGCCACGTATTACCCCCCGATAGCACCCCCACAAAACGCTGTTATTCCTGAACACATGAAAGACTTTCACTCACGAGTAATGAGCTACCTTCACTCGTTCAGCGAAACTAAAAACATGATCGAGAAGTCCTCGGAATACATGCTGAATCTTTATCGCCATCAGCAATCCTTGACATCCGCCGGAAACAGACAAAAGACAAAGGTTAAAAGGAAGCAACAATCCGCGTTGAAACGATCGGATCTGGTTCGAAGTTTTGAGGCAGTCGGTAAGTTCGATTTCGTCTGATTCCACCTTCAAAATTGATTTTAATCAAATCAAATAGGAAACCGCTTCTCCAGTAATGATCATTATTTTTTTGGGGAAAGATTGCAATTTTTTCTTACATATGATATATTTGTTTGCGATATGTGGAGTTTATAAGTGACGGAAAACCAGCATTACAGCTGCTCATTGCGTTTTGATATCTGGCACAAGACCGTTGCTCTCAACACACCCGACAATTTTGTGTATTCGACGAAGCTTCGTCCGCCATCTTGCTACAATCGCATAATCCAGTGTCATGTCGACCTAGTGAATCAATGCAACAGCAGACGGCAAAACAATTGACTGCGGCGAGCGAGAGATCTTGTAATGATTTCGAATAACTTTAGCCGTCAGTTTCTTTCTGTTAAGGCAGTATAAATCGCAGATGCATTGTACATCTGTTCCGACGCGTCAGTGAAAGCGTCAAAGCCTGTTTCGTCGCAGTGAGACGTTGGCGTGGTATCGAACCCGGTTAAGAACGTAGCATCGTAGAAACTGTCACCAAAAACGTTCCCATTCTTGTTGAGGGGCTATAAATGTAGCTTTTCCCCAATATTCATTTGTTTTAAAAATCTCGAAAAAGAATGTAGATTTTGCTGTGCTACATGCTTTTTGTAATAATTTCTCTCTTATCTGTTGATGAAAACTTTCCAGTGCATAAGCTTTCCAACAGCAAACAAGATCGAGAGGCAGTAAACTGCTCAACCTGACGCTACGGGGTCTTTGGAAAGTAACCTTTTCAATTGGAATTAAGCACTCCATTGTACACAACTATAGTTAGAGTCACTAACCGACAAAAATGTAAATAACTGGTTAATAGTTGATTCTTGATCTTCCTCTGCGAGGNGCTGNGTGACGACACGCCTGAGCAGAGACCGTGTATGCTCNGGATGGTATTCCTGGTAGAGGCAGAGACCATCCAGTGGTTGTTGACGTCAGTGCAAGAACATGATCGAATTCATTCCCAAACCGAAAAGTAAACCTNGAAAATCTATGTTAACTTCNTTGCTTAAAATATTTCTCTAAAATATTTGTAACTCTGTATCANGTAGAATTTTAATTCAAAATAGGCTTNACACTTGACCACACGTTTTCNGAAATACGTCAAAAATTGCATTTGATGAATGAATTGACCACACAATCGAATGAGAAAAACTTACACACAAAGCTGTGGNAAGGTCTGAGTTNTCGCAAAGCGATAAAGGCTCATCCTCATAGTCCGTCTAGCTAAGACACAAACTTAACTTCTTTTCAAAAAGTGGGCGGATCAACGTTCGCAAATTTCACAAAAAAGCTTTCAAAAATTGCTGATGGTTGTTCCTCAAAGTTTGGCAGCATAGTTCATTTCCTATTAAAAAGGTTAATTTCTCTGATACAGAGACTTGTTTGACACAACACTCGGAACAACAGGCTAATACTTTCGCAATTGCTCTACTCATACAATTATCCCTTTCCAAAAAATATCGCAAATATCTATCAATGATGAACCGCATCCAAAATATCTCCAGGCCCTTGCACCCTCCCAAAATCACATAAATTCACAAACAGATATTCCACAACTTGTTCATAGCAGAAAAACGTTTTTTTGTGTAAGTGCTATAGCTGTTACTATTTTTCTTTTGTTCATAAATGCTATTGATGCTTTAGCGCCATCCCGCGTCAATTATGAAGATATACCGACACAAATAAAATATTTATTTCTGAGAAGAACGAAAATAATAATTAAAACATAATCTCATAATGTAAGGCCACAAAGAATTCATTATTTTGTTGACTTGTCTCCTCCGAAGCAAAAAAACAGGCGAAAATTGAAAAATGACAAGCTCGATTTTTACGCATCAGTGCGATCATTCCCAGGAAAAGTGAAGCCGTTAAATGTGAAATATTAAACGA
>JGI24021J15306_10002046_pt1 | contig 21098 bp, 24 predicted proteins | sample Ectturendosymbi1_FD_15306 | JGI IMG/M metagenome (IMG submission 15306)
TACCCAGCAACTTTCGCGTCCCACAACCAGGACTCTGGAAAATGGCTTCGAACAGTGGGTGGGGTGTTCGGACGCTCTACTGAGGAGGGTGCGGCGAGTAAGAGATCCATAGAAAGAGGCATTGACATTTCCATCATGTCTGCGGCTACGTCATCGTACATCATAAAGTTTGGATGGAATGGGGCTGTAAAGGACAGGTGACGTCATGAAACGAAATTAATCGCACACGTCAACGGAGCGCAGAGAAAATACGTTGATTAAATATCATGCTCTCGATCAGGAACACAACGATGCAGATTTAACTACATTTGTAGGGAATAAATAGCGTTTTCCAGTTCCCAGTTCCCAGCATGACAATACACGTTGCCAAGGTGGAGCCAATATATCAGAGAAACATGCGTAATCTTCACTGCACGTGGGTTAGCTAGCGAAAATAGGAAAGCAAGAGATTCCAATTTGAAACAGGAGATGTACAGTATACTGAGGGTTCAAAGACCATTTTTAAACTGCTTCTAAAGACCCAAAAACGAACAAAAATTGGGAAAAAATCAAAGAATTCAGAAAGACACTAAAAAAGTCTAAAAATACCTACAAAATTTCTGAAAAATGTCTAAAAAACGAAGTTTTTTAGTGTCCCAAAAAAACTCTTTATAAAGTGTCCCAAAAAAACTCTTTATAAACCCCAAAAAATCATTCAAAGACCACTCAAAACTTAAAAAATATCATTCAAATTAAAAATAACAAAAAAAACTCAAAAACACAAAAATATCATTCATACATCATTTAGATGTCATTCAAATATCATTGAAAAACAACTCTTTTTTGTCTGTTGAGAGCATTCACAGGGAGTTTAAAAACAATCTTTGAACCCCCAGTTTACATCTACTACCGTCTAACTACATTCTTCTACCGACATTTTCAGATAAACCGCAATTTTTAAAAACAACTTGAAATACCCTGAAATGTGTGTTTAAATATACCTTGAATATATTTAAATGCACTTATGCGAACCTAAAGCATACCTAAAATACATCAAAGTATACCTATGAAACACCGAAATTTTCCACGATAAGTTGTTTCATTTTTGTGTGTTTGAGTTTCGCTAACAGTGTGTTAAAATACTGTTCGGAAATAGTTTCCCCTGTGGTCTCAGAGTTCTCAGTAGTCACAGAGCCCTCTGTACCGCTCTCGCTGAAATGTTTTGGTTTTAAAGTGAAAAGAACCTTAACCCTTCTGGCTTAGAATTTTTGAAAAATTTTTCCAAGCATAACTTCCACCTTTTTGGAGTCTCGAAATGACACTGTCAAATTAATACTGTTAAATTTGACAGTGTCGATTCAACACTGTCAGTTCAATTGTACCACTGTCAACTCAACACTGTCAATTCAACAGCACCACTGTCAACTCAACACTGTCGAATTAACACTGTCAAATTTGAGTGTTCGCTTCGTTCGTTTCTGTTGTTGCCGCTTCGTTTACACCAAACCAAGTAACTACAAAATCATCCATTTGCATACCGGACAACCTTTTTGAAAGCTTTAGAAATTGCTCTTCGAAATTAGTCTCACCCCCACCCCTGAAAAATCTAGGCTTCAGAGTGATGACTATTTTAACCCTTTTGACCGTCAGGGTGGCAATGGGTCGTCTAACCATCACTTGTCGGAAGGCTGTGATGAATCTAGGTATTTTCGTCAGGCTGTGAAGGGGTTGCAGAGTTAGCATTTTCGTTGGATGCAGCATTTCTCTCAAGTCTTATGACTCGAACCTGTAACCTTTCCAATTCTTGATGTAAATGCTTGATTCTTTCGTCAACGTATAATTTATGAATAGCGCCGTTGTTCTTTGTTGGATTTGCAAGTCCTGAAATTTTATAGTTATTCATTTTTGAATTTTCTTGAGCCCCCTCTGGATTTACGTGGAAGGTTCTCGTCCTTAGAATATAGTCAACAAATCGTTTTGTCACAGCATCGTCGAGGTGAGCCGGTTGCCCAAGGTTCATTATATTTTTCCATTATAATTTTGATTATTTTCTGGCAGAGAAATTCAGTCAAGAAGCATAACTTTTGAAAAATCATTTTAATTCTTTGCAAGTACTAGTTGCTAGTTTTCAGACCTCAGTGAATTAACAGTGCCGTCCAAAGTTCTCAAATTCACGCCATCAGTCAGTGCGGTTGCGTTAGTCAATCCGACAAGTTTGTTTCCGTTCATTTGAATGGGCGCAGTGATTTGGTTTTGTCCATCAAGCCGTAGATATTTTAGTGACTCTAGCTGATTATTTACCCCAATTTCTTCCAAAATTTTCTTGTTCAACGTTCGAATATTAACCGCCTCACTTTCAATTTCGGGGTCAGCATCTTTCAATCTAACAATTCTATGATTGCTCATATTTATATTCCATTCTGTGGAACCATCTGGCGATAAATCTAAACTTTTTACTCGAATTTTGTGATTCAAAATGTTTACATGGTTTTTATTCGCGTCGCTTACGGCGGTGTCAGCAGTAGCGGTTGTTTGTTCTAAAAGACGTGCTTCCGAAACTTGAAGTGTTCTCAAACTTACTGCGTCCTGGGCGGTTTGTGGATTTGCCACCCCTGTACTTTGAACCCGTCCAAAGATAGATCATTTCGCATCCAATTACTGCCATCGCATCTCAGATAGAATTCGTTTGCAGAACTGAGGCGGATTGCGTCATTTCCATGTGTGGATTCGCCCAAATGCCTGAGTCTATGCCCAGATAATCCAACATCGCCCCGCACGTCTCTCCCACGAAGCAACAATTTTTTATCAGCGTATCCTTTCGTTGACACATTGTGGTCATGCTCTGGTCCTTTCAGGTATGCGGGACTATCACAACTTAAAAAATTGTTTTCAATCTATTGTTTTGGAACCACCTCATCTTCATGCATCTGATTTGGGTTTGAGTACCTTATTGAATGTTTATTCATATGAATGTCTCCCGTCATTACACCTCCTTCAAGCGATAGTTTCGTGTTCGCAACAGAATAAACGTAGGCTCGATTCACCGCGTCATTTGCTTTTTCAGCCCATCTCACGTTTTCAATTAAATGTCCATTCATATTCAAATCATTTCCACCAACGCTTTTAGAATCCACATAAGATTTATTTGCTGCATCACCATCGTCTACAGGAGGTAAAACATTTCTAATTGACTTTTGACACATATCAATTGGAGCACCTTTTTGAAGAAATTTTTCCTTTACATATTTCTTTCTCACTGCTGAATTTGGTTCAGCACTTCGTCCTAAGTTACTGATGACTTGTCCAGACATATCAATTGTTTGACCTCTTCGCAAAAAGTTGTTTACATAGCTCAGCGAAACTCCGCTCACATTGGTTACATTTTGACTTGTTGGAGTTCTTCCAGCTTTATCGACAGGTATCTTTTATTATACCTACAAATTATACAGTTCACCACTCTCGTTACCGTTCACACCCGCCCTCGCTTTATCTTTTACACTTACCAAAAAGTGTTTAGTATTTCTTGCAGTCCCTTTCCGTTTTACATCTGCTTCAAAACGTGTAAAAAAAGATGGCCACAAAATACTTCTCGTCTTGGTTGAATCTGTTGGATAGAACGCACTACCTTGCAGATAATCGTTCAGCTCAGTTGGTGGAGGCAAACCGAAGCTATCAAAATACCATTTATCGTTTCCACGTTTAAAATAGGAAGCCCAATGCGACCACCACCTGAACTGCTGTCAAGATTCGTAATACCACACTCGCTTCTTCTCGCTGTTTTGGCAGAGTGTCTCTCAAGAAAACACCCCTGAAATTTTTTAAACCAAGCTTTTTCACAGCTTCCAAGTGTTCAAAGTTACTCAAAGGCTTGTTTGGTAAAATCACATTTTCAATCCGTATATTTTTCGCTTCCTTCATATTCATTCTTTTATTCTAAACATAACTTTTCGATTTCTTTCCCGCTCCCAGCGAGCCCCGCCTCCCTTCGGGCGGCTTCGACCCCGGTTTCGAGAACACAAGATCTGCGATAATCTTAATAAGGTATAAATCCACTTCGTCAACCTTTCTATATTTCTTATTCCACTTCGTTATCTCAGTAAGAATCTTTTGAAACTCAACTTCTGAAATTTCGTTGTCTGACAACGCTTTTGACACCATGTTCCTTATACCGTTTGCTTGCATCTCAACCAAAGTCTTTTGCTTCTCGTGTTTCTGAACTTTTTTAGACAGCCGCTTTTCGATAACTTTCAGAAATATTGACACAGCCCCAATAAGCAGATCAAAACCCTGCAAAATCATTGAAGAGATTTGACCTATAATTCCTCAGTATTTATTATTTATTTATTTATTTATTTATTTATTTATTAACAAACAGCCAATGATGGCAGGCCAAAGCCTGAAGAGTTCATTGGCAACGCAAAGATTAACAAAAAAGGTCGCACATACACACACAAAAACAGTACAAACAGAAAACATGGTAGATGGTAAGGTTGTATTAAAAGGGTGGGTGCTTATACAAAAACAGACACGTCTGCTTTGAACAGGCGTGAGGATGGATTTTTTGATAGTTCAGGATGTCCAAAGAGAAGTATCTTATTTAGTTCAATTCGACTTAGTGTAGTAAATTCAGAGTGGGAAAATATATTTTCTTCAACAAGAATCTTAGAAAATTTGTGATCAACATTTGGCGTGATGTATAGGTGGAAGGACATTCGAAAAATATGTGAACATCAGTTTTAATAGCACCACATTAACAAATGTGATTTTAATGGCCATCTATGATTAATTTACTATGTCCTAATCGAAGCATACACCAGATAGCAGTTGCGTTTGTATTGCAACCGTGCAAATGCCAAGCATTAGTTTTTTTGGTAAGGAATAAATCTGATACTTTGGAGCAGAAGTGGCGTGAATTAAATTCTGAAATGCCGTGGGTAGAGAATTCCAGAATTTTGAGCCTTTATGGAAAAAGAATTATGTAGGGAATGTGTTTCACAGGATGGTAGCTGAACATGCGTCTGGAAGCGTGAAAAGTAGTCGGAAAAATTTTAAAAAAATTTGGGAGCAAGGGCGGATATGAAGGATGGGCATGGTCCAAAAAGCATGGTACGGATGGCTTTAAGAATGTGAAACTGAAGACGGACAAACTATGGAGTAATACCTAATTCTTTCAGAATAATGTCGTGGGATGTGGTCCTGAGACCACCGAGGATAATTTTAGCTGCAGCAGTCTGAACGCTTTCGAGAAGATTGGAGTCGGTAGTCGTACAGTTGTCATAAATAATATCACCATAATCAAGGATGGGCGAAACATATGCGCGATAAAATACAAAAAGTGAATACCTGGGAAGAAAGTTTTTAATCTTTTTTAACGTGTTAATTATTGACATAGCTCTGTGATGCAAGGTTGAGATGTAAATAACAAGTTAGGAACCGATGCAAACTAAGCGCTAGATGCTTGTGGGAAAGAGTTTCAGTAAGTGCTTTGTTGCAGAATCGTAATGGAGAATGAAGAGATGGATTTTTGGTAATGGTAAGAACTTGGGTTTTCGCAGCATTAAAAATAACACTCCATAAACCGGACCACATCTCACACTGACGTAAGTCATTAGATAACGTAGTATGCAAAGCACTTGGGTTATTAGAACAACATAAAAGTATAGTATCATCAGTAAGCAGGGAAATTGAAGATTTAATGTTTGTACCAATGTCATTAACATACACTAAAAAAGTAGCGGACCAAGTACGGATCCTTGAGGCACGCCACAGTTTATATGTAAATGATCAGAACAAAAATCTCCTAAACGTACGAATTACGACCTACCTGATACATAGGACTGCAGTAAGTTACAAAGAGAACCTGTCGCGCCAAGCTGACGCAATTTGAAAAGAGCGCAGTGAATGACTTTGTCAAAAGCTTTAGAAATATCTAAAAACACAATTCTCGGTGAGCAACCACTGTCTTTGGTAACGAGAAGTTTATGAGCAACTTCTAATATATTAGATGGCGTGGTATTTTCGGAATACAGAACTGCGATTATAAAGCAAATTGTTGCCTTCAAAATAGCTGTAAAGATGTTTATGAGCTAACTTCGCAAAAACTTTAGACAGAGAGGGAAGAATAAAAATCGGTCTGTAATTTTTTATATCATGCAAAGATCCGGATTTGTGAAGAGGAATTACTGACGAAAATTTCCAAGCTGTAGAGAAGTGGGAAATGGCTACGATGAAGTTGAAGGGAAGACTGAATGGAGTGGCAAGAGATTGAGCGCAATTTTTAAGAAGTCGATTGGGCAAGTTATCAAAGCCTTTAGTTTTATTAAGATTAAGAGATAGTAGTACAAGGTAAACATCAAGGGGATCGATTATGAGGGGAGGAATGCATAAATCGGTGTACATATGAAACCTAGAAAGTATTTTAGACAGTATGGAGTCTGGTGCGGTGGAAATGGAGGTAAAATATTCATTAAAAATATTTGCTTTTGATGTCACGTCATAGTGAACAGTGTCGCCACGGATCAAAGGAACATTTGAATAAGGACGTTTGCCAAGCAAATCTTTGACAGTTTTCCAGAAGTCAGGTCGAGATGTCGATACTGAATCAAGCTTACTGAGAACAAATTGGTTATACTGATTCTTACGATCCTTTATATATCTCTAAATTTTATTTCGCAGGCGATTATTGGCAAGACGGTGATTGCGACATTGTGTCTGACGCCATTTGGCAAACAATCTACGTTTTCTGCGGATCCTTTTCTTTAGATTTTGTTTGATCCAGGGTTTAGCATCTACGGATGTTGACTGATTCGATTCAATTATTCTAAAGGGAATACAAGTACAAGCACTTGGTTTATTATGTCAGGAATATTAGTCAAGGCAAGGTCTGGTGTAGGAGATGCAGCTATGATATCTTCCCAGGGTGCTATAAGTAAAATTTCATTCAATTTCTGGAAGTCGGCTAGAGACTAATCCCAGCATTTGATGAATAAAGGGAAATGGGTACAAAATTTTAAATTTAATTCTAAAAAAATTGGAGAGTTGGTCAAGATTTCCTAAAGGAGGTAAAATATCAGAATTTATGACCAGGCGAAGGTTGTTAATTACAAACCAATTAAGAATATTAGTGCACCTAGTGGGTGATTGCATAACCTGGTGAAAATTAAACATGTTAAATAAACGAAATAGCTCAGTTTGTAGATGAAACGGTTTGCCTACAGAATGATCATTAAAGTCACCAGAAAAAATTATGGTGATCGAAGCATCACTCAAAAAGTTCCTGATCACGTTGGAACAACACATACGAAAGAAGAGCCTATCCGCAGCAGCACTATTTAGGGGTTGCCAATATACCGCAAAGAGCAAACGGTTTCGATGGTTTAATTTAAAAATCTAGCCACATAATTTCAACACTGTTCTAAATCACGTCTACGAACACAAAATAAATCACTTTTCACATACGCCGCCACCATGGGAGTTTCGGTCAAGACCGAAAGGTACTGAATAGCCAGACAATGGAATGCACGAATTATCGACATTAGAGCTCAGCCAGCTTTCTGTGACACACAAGATATCAAAATGATGAACAGATGCTGGGACAGCTAATTCATCAAGTTTGTTATGAAACCTTGACGCATAAATACTACGAGCGTTTATATGACAGATTTTTAATTACGGGTGATCATCATAACAAAAGACTAAAAATAAAAAATGATCAAAGATGATAGATACACCTAAAGTAAAGCTTACACATTGACACAATGTATAAAGAGATTAGTCGGCCATTAGTTCACCATCAGCATAAAGACAATAGTTGGTGCCAACAACTCGCCAATGGACTCTCTTCCCCGCTTTGAACAACTTGGCGGCTAGGCTTAGTAGGTTAGCTCTTTGTTTCTGCATCGAGAGCAGAAGGTGACGAGTTATATTTAAATTATATTGTTTAGCTGCACCTGCATGTTTCAGAAGAGAGAACGTATCTCTCATTTTCAAAAGTTTTACCACTGCAGGGCTTGCCTTTGTAGATAAAGTTCCGTTGTATTGCGTAGCGTCTTTCCGACTTGGTAGACGATGAATGTTGCAAAATGTTATTTCCTTCAATTTCTCAGGAGGAAAACCTAACTAATTCGCTATTACGTCACGCACGGTTTTCTCCAGATATTCTGAAGTTTCAGAGTTTTGAGTAATTGAGACAACATAAATAAGAACATGGTACTCTTTAGACCGGAGTTCGTCCAAAATACGCTGTTTATGGTGATCAGTTTCAACAGCTTGCAGATGCGTTTGAAGTTTTGAAACAGTTGAATATAACTGCTCAATTTGGTTGTGAGCAAATTCCATACCTTTTTCAGCGTCAACAACGCGGCGAATCAAGTCGCCTTCAATGGTGTCGAGGCGCTTGCTCACTGACTGCAACAGTTCGTAAAGGTCTAGAAGCGTTGGTTCATCAGTAGCTTGTGGCGCAGGCTTTTTGTTGCACAATCTGGTGCTGGTCTCAGACGTCGCCATCACTCGATGATGAAGATGAAACAAGCAAAATTGATGAAATGCACCAACTTAGGGAAATGAGACAAGTAAATGAAAGAATCCAAGAAACTAAACCAACTTGCAAAACGCACAACGCAAGATCCCAGAATTGCAGACCAAATCAGTAGAAACATCCGCGCACTACGAAGGCCAGGCGCAGAATTTAGAGCAGTAGACACCGCACACTGTGAAGGCTGGAAGCAGAAAAAAAATAATTTCTTGGAAATTTGACAAAAACCCAACATGTAACAAGAACATGCGGAATTGTACCACCAAAAGACAAGCGTCACAAAAGTTAATTATGCTATGATATTTTTGGATTATTGACCCTTGTTTGATTTCCTCTTCGTGTAACTCACATTCATTTTCATTTATTTGTTTAAGTCTGTATAAATGGTCATTCATTTTTATTTAAATAATAAAACAAAAAATTAAAATCAATGCGCCTAGCATTTTAGTCTCACTTCACGTTTTGGTTTATGCGTTGCTCGAGATGTTGGTCGATTTGTTGAAAAATGTGTTGGTGAACCGCCAAATTGTTAACATCTTCATTTTGCTCTTTGAATACTATATCCTGGTTTATTTTTTGGTGTCTGTGATGAATGATACCTTGCGTCACCTTTTGCTTAATATTTTTTTCTGATTTAGACTTATTATTTTTATATATATTGCACATCTTTTATTTTATGTATAAATGATTTATATACATTTCATTTACAGGCGACAGCCGAGCATGGGGATGTATTTGAAGGGGCTGTTCGGACCCAAAAGTAGTCCAGAACCGTCAAATATTTGACCCCCTTGTTTCAAATATAGGCCGCTTCCAACTCTGCCGAGTCCAGAGCCTTTGCAACGTTGAGATACAGTCCCTGCCCGCCAGTTTCAACCCTTGCGATGTTTGAGCCTTTTTTTAAATACAAGCCGTTTCCCGCAATTTTATTTGTAACAATGTTTCCAGTTGCTTGGCCAATTCCNCCAATAAGTCCAGGTAAAAGAGTTTTTCCAAGAAACGGCAGAACCTTTGAGGCTATTCCCATTAAAGCACCGGGGAATCCCCCTTCAATTTTCATGTTGCAGCGAAGTTGTGCTTTTGACATTTTAATTGTCAGACCCGCTTTGTTGTTATAAGCTTTTGTCATTCCGTTCACTTGTGATTTAGTCAAAGCTAAAATATCGTCGCCACAAAGATCATTGTAACCGAGACGAAATTGACCCAGGTTCTCCAATTTCCATCGCACGTTTCAGATTTTGCTTTTGATTATCTGAAATGTTTACTTGAACGTTTGTATATCTTGTACTCATTTTACTTCGTTTTACTTTATTTATTATATGCAATCTTTTTTCCAATTTCATATTTCCCGTAAATGAAATCTAATCGACAAATTTTCTCCATGATGATTCAACTGCTTTCCAGTCTGGTTTGTAACAACTGATTCCATTTTGCTGATCGTGTCCAAAATCACTGGAAGATAGACAATGTTTCTAGGATTCTCTACTATCTTATACCCAGGGCTAAAATTTAGAAAGAAACCACAAATTTTGTTTTGAGTTCTCCCGTTCACATAACTCCCACTAACTACGTCAACATTCACAAGTATGTTATTGATGCTCAGAATGTTTACAACACTTTCGCTTTCATGAGAGCATTTGTTATACACTCTGTTTCGAAAACCAAGAACACTTGCAATTGAATTGTTTTGCCTAAAGTCAACCTGATAGCCATCTTTTATTTCCAGGACACTTTTCAACGTGTTTGTGTTTGCTGATATCTTTACAGGCTGGTCGTCATGCTCGTTTCTTTTAATTGCATTTTTAATTGTTTCTCAGGTGTCAATCAAATCGTAAGAGCCTTCAGGAATGTGTATATCCAACCATTGTCTTTGTTGCGCCGATGAGTCATCGTTATTTCTCTCGCTCGCACTGACCTCTACAAACCCTGGTGAATATCTAAAAATATTGTTTTCATCACGGAGGTTCGGAGAACTATAGTAGGTCTCCAGATTAACCAAAGTCATTTCATATTTTCAGTTTCTGTCAAGTTCGATTGGGGATTAAAAGCCGTCTTTATTTTTGTTGAATTATCTGAAACAACAATTTGAGTAGAACTTTTTGGTTCAGTGTTTGAACGATTTTTTCGAGTAGTTCTGTGTTATTCATATTTGCTTTATTTCTACATAAAAAAATCATCAAAACCGTTTCGGTATTTCCCTGCATCTTTATTGCTGGTCAAATCAATCACCACAAAGTTATGGGGTTTTGACCACGCTGTTTTGCACAATCGCTGCTTGAATTTGTCTTTGCTCATATCTTGTGACACGTGGTCAGTGTAAATGTGGTTAATGTTCTTTTGGTCTTGGGGAACCAGACAAAAGAAGTTTGCGTTTTCTCTGATTGCTTGATGAGGAAGTTTGAAGAAGTTCTGTGATAAGTATAAACAATCACAATTTGAGTAACGCCCTCACGCGTCCCATTTATTCTGCTTCTGAAGCAAGAGGTCGTCAAATATCATCGTGAGATTTTTATGCTCTGGGGAGAATTCTTTCAGGTCTGGAACGTCATCAGCCGATTCGTAAAAGTTACATTCAATCTGTTGTCTGCTTCTTAGTCGCTTGTTTGATTTTGACAATTCTTCAAGCAAGGCGTCTGGGGGAATACCCTCCCCTTGTATTTCATCACGATTTTCAAACAAACTCATGATTAGCCCTTTAGGTAATTGTTCTTCAAAACCTTTTCGTAAAATTTTATACTCTGGTTGAAACAAACTTCTTCCAAAAACTGAGAGTTTCTGAAAATCGAGCCAGTCTGGTTGAAGAAGTATATTCAGCGAAGGTGTGGTCTTGCCACAACTGCTTTCCCCTACAATCAGACCCCGCAAACTCTTTGGCAAAAGAGGGTGATTATTTTTAGATGTTTTTTCATTCCACGAAAGGTTTTTCATTTCCATTTAATTAATGGACAAAATTGATTGTGTTAAATGTAAAAGTTTCACGGAAACAAAAGACGTGAAAACAAAAACAGCTAAAAACAACCGTCAAATGCTTCAAGGAACTTGTGTTGTCTGTGGCACGAAAAAGTCAAAGTTTGTTAGCAGGAAAAAAGTGGAAAAGCGAGTGGCAGTAGTTTTTTGGACAGTACAATCAACAGCCTCCCATTTGATATCCATTTGCCTGGACACAATTTTACAGGACCAGGCACAAAACTGAACAAAAGATTGAACACTGATATGACCCCAAAAGCGTGGAGCCAACCCATCAACAGAGTTGATAAAGCCGCTTATCATCATGACATTTGTTATGCGAAAAATAATGACACTAAAACACGCAACGAAGTTTGTGAGAAAAATATGCTAACAGAGTTTGACGCAATTCATTACCCGAGAAAGAATGGAACGAGGGGCTGTTTCTAAAATTGTTGGAACAAAAGCAAAATTTGGCTTTGGTGTAGGCGCTGGAATAAAAAAACGACCTGATTTGGAGTTCACAACTCGCTGACGAACTTCACAAACCAGACATCAAAAAATTCCGTAAACGAAAGGTGTTTGTGAACGGCATCAATAAAATTTGTGAATGACATCAATAAAATTTTGGCTGCAGACCTCGTTGAAATGCAACAATTTTCAAAGTTCAACCACGTGGTCAGGTATATCCTGACAGTGATCGACGTATTTTCAAAATAGGGCTGGATGCTTCTACTGAAAAACAAAACTGGAAAATCTGTCGCAGATGCGTTCAAAGAGATTTTCAAAACGTCACACAGAAAATCACAGAAACTTTGGACAGACAAAAGTCGAGCGTTTCATAACAAACACGTGCGGGAGCTGGGCGTTGAATTGTACTCTACTGAAAATGAAGAAAAATCTTCTGTGGTTGAGCGTTGGAACATGACGATGAAAGAGCGGATGTACAAGTATTTCACAGAAAACAACACACAGAGATATATTGACATCACTGACTCTTTCACTCAAAAGTATAACAACACCAGGCATTCATCTATCAAAATGACACCAGTTGAAGCAAGTAAGAAAGAAAACGAACTACCGGTTTACATAAATCTCTATCCAGTGAAACATGAAAGGTAACCCACAACAGCGAAATTCAAAATCGGAGACAAAGTTCGAATCCATAAGAAAAAGGGGATTTTTGAGAAGGGGTTAACCCCAAGTTGGACTGAAGAAGTCTTCACTGTTTCAAAAATACGACTTACAAACCCGATTACGCACAAGATAACTGTCTTCAACGGTAAAGAGATACAGGGCACGTTTTACGAACAAGAGCTTCAGAGAACAACACAAGAGAGGTTCAGAATCGAAAAGGTTGTGAAGAAAGGTAAAACAAGGTCTATAGTGAAATGGAAAGGCTATCCAAAAAGTTTCAACTCTTGGGTTGACAACAAAGAACTCATTAAACTATATATTGTGATAATGTATTGGACTGTGTCCCCAAAGGTTCAAACCCTATTCAAAAATGTGTTTAGACCCTATCCAAAAATTTAAGCATACATCAAATGTCATTTCTAAAAATCAAAGACCCATCAAGAATATCTCAAAACCAAAAGCAAAATTCAAAATGATTTTCGGTCAGAACGAATTGGTGAACAACCACTTTTTGACGATTTTGGACAAATCTTTAAACCAATAACAGAGCAACAGAAAAAGTCATCTGAAGATATTGTTTCTAAATTTGCACCACTTCAAACAGCAATGAGAGAAATCGGTGAAAATATACCTCTCGCTCCCGCTCTCACTGAAAATGCATTGCCCCGGGGACCTGAAGGCTTGCCTGAGCCTCCATTGCCTTTTGATATCGGAACAATCGCGGAACAATATCTGCTTGGTTCGTATGGAAAGGATGGCGACAAAACCTTTGGGCTTAAAAACAAAGATGTACAATTTTATTTGGCTAACGCCAAGGTTTTTATCGATGGAAACGATTTGGTTATTGAAAACAAAAGGTATCGTGGAACGCAGGGTTTATGGGATTTGATTGTCATAAAATCCTGAGACTGGTTTCGCTACAAAAGAAGACAAGAGAAATTACGAATAAATTATGGTTAATTCAGGGGCAATGAGAAACCCAAATAACCCTCAAAAACCAGTCACAAGCAGAAGCAATAAATGGAAAAATATCATATGACCAATTTGGGAGAAACACGTGAAAAACCCAACGCAAAAAGCGAAGCGTCAACAAAAAACGGGCAAAGGTATCATCTTACCATCTGACCGAAACGCCTTGTGTGAACGTCTCGAACTTTTGAAGGCAAGTCGAAGTGCAGGAAACACCGTTGTTCGAAACGAAATCGTCGCATTTGTGACGAACTTTTGCGACAAAAAATTTTACCCCGAAAAGCTTACAAAATCTAATGAATAAACTTAACGCTCTCATTACATAAATTGAGATGCTTATTATGAAGCGTGGATACAAAACGAAAATATCAAGTCGGTGGCTCTGGCATTTTTTCAAAACTCAAGGACTTTTCGTCAAAATTCATCAGTGAAAAGCAAGTTGTTGACACAGCAATGAATATCGCCAAATCTGCAGGTCAAACAGTTGGAAAAACGCTGTTCATTTTGCGAGTTCAAAACTGAGTCCGAAATCAAAACAAATTTTATCAAAACTTGTATCTTCAACAACGACGCCATGGGTCAACCAAGGCAAAGCAACGCAGAAGGCAACGTCACGGATCAAAGGCCTCCAAGTGACAACACCAAATTTGAACAATTTGATAGCTGGGTCGGGACAACGTGCTGAAGCGCGAGCGATCAAAATTCAGGACCTCGTCAGACGCTTGAACCAGCGATAACGGACAATAAAAAATAAAAATAGAAATAAAATAAAATAACATATTTAACTAACAATAAACAATGGACATTCTTAACATTACTAAAAAAACTTCAGTTGATGAAAGCATTGAGAGTTATGAAATTCATGAATAGACCACAATTGTTGGCACTAATCTCAACAATCCTGGCGAACTTAGAATTAACATAGAAACACAGGACCTGTTTGTGCACCCGAGTGGAAGCTATCTGGTTTTCGACGGAAAACTGGTGAAAAACGATGACGCTTAATACGCAAACGTGGATGTCGTCGCGCTTACCAACAATGCCATGATGCATCTGTTTAGCAACATTAAATACCAGCTTTCAAATCAAGGGATTGAAAGCCTGTTTCATCCAGATCAAGCAACAACAATGCTCGGGTTGTTGAAATACCCCGACAATTTAAAAAAAGCAAGGGTTGTGACCAACTGTGAAAAAAAGATTCTGGCACAGACGTTTCAATTGCCGGAAATAATCTCGACAATGGTTTTGCAGTCCAATCTATATAATACAAAAACCAGACCCGAATGGAAAGTTCAGTTTCAGAATTCCTGTCAAACATATCTTTAGATTCTGTGACGACTTTGACAAAGTTATTTATGGATTCAAACATCACTTGACTCTTGTTAGAAAAGGCGACAATGACGCGATTTTCAGAGCNGCTGCTGCTGGTAATTTGAATGTGTGTGCCACATGTGCTTCCAGCACTTGAACAAAAACTTGCGTTGCACAAAACAATGGAGTCAAAGGCTACTATTCCAGTTGGTTATCGGATGATTCAATGTGACTCAATCCTAGTTGCCCAAACGAGAAATTTCACTTGGCGTTTGAGCATAAAATCAGACCTAGAAAAGCCTTGTTGGATAATTGTAGCTTTTCAAACAGACAAGAGTGGAAATCAAGAACATAATCCAAGTATTTTTGGCCACTGCAATCTCACCAATACGTTTGTGACATTGAACTCCAGACGTCACCCAGAAGTTGATTACGACGACAACAACTTTACGCAACACAAGTTTAGTAGAGTGTATGGTTATGCCGCAAGTTTCAGAACAAAATTTTATGGACTCGAAGTGTTGGTTTCAAGCCTAAACATAACGCCAGCAGACTACAAAGATCTGTCCCGCTGTTTATCTTTGACGTGTCGAAACAAAGCAAAAAACTCCGTGACAGACGTCCAGATGAACGCAAAGTTCTCAGAAAACGTGCCAGCCAACATCGAAACTTATGCAGTTGTGATTTCAGTTAAAAGTTTGATTTTCCAGAGCGATGGTAATAAGATGAGAGTTGAATATTACACATGTTTTGAACTGGTTGAATATTAGGTTCTTTTTGTATTATTTTCTTTACCATTTTTGATGCTCAAATAGCAAATGGATATTGATAAATTTAAGTTAAAGAATTTTTTTACCCTATAATGAAATACCAAAAAATGCCACGCAGTGACAAACAGCTTCTATATAGCAAGATAAATTATTTAATAATTTCAGAAGTAAGAGCATTTTTTTCATAATTAGAAGTAAGAGCAAATTTTATTACCTGAAATATATGACTTAAGATATAGACTGATCATTGGCAGTTTTTCGATTAATAATCCTGTTGATGCTTCCCGACTCAAAGGAACAAATTCCTCGTGTATATGACAACGAAACCATAATTACAGAAGGAAGATTAAAAAAACTTGAAAATATTTTTTAGACGATTACACTACATACTCAAACCAGGAGGTTGCTGACAATGTGAAATCTTTTTGTAGATCTTTATTTAACAAACTAATTGATGACATTTTTTAACGATTATTTCAACAACGAAGAAATATTTTGGAGGTGGTTGGGTTTTTCTTACTCTCAAGATAACTATTTTGAAGTGAAATTCAGAGAAATCCGCGAATTGAAATAGGTGGAAATTTTAATGAAAGTTTTAATTCTTGGTTGAAAGGTAGTTATAACTGGTTTAACAACAGGTATATCCTACATGCCACGACTTCTCATGAAAATGATATTGAGAATGATATTATAAATGACATTGAGAACGATATTGAAAATGATAATGAAACAAGGTTTGAAACCGAACGTGATGAAGCACTAGACGAAAAATCAAAAGTTGTTTCATGTAAAATTTGTTTAATAAACATACAAAAATTACATTTACAAGTTGTGAACATTGTGCTTGTTTTAGTCCCACTGATACATTAAAAGATTGTCATATTTGTAGAAAAACAATTTCAAAGATAAGAAAAATATTTTTTAGTTCACCTAAGTTAAAAGAAATTTTATCATAATATAAAACGGTACCTCCAAAGATTTCAAGAGCGACAATGATGGTTGTTTTAACAGACGCAAACGTAAGAAATTTGTCTCATATGAACAAAAACCAAAATTTGGAAAATCATAGAACAAAATTGTTTTGAGGAGGCAATTGCAATTGCAATTGAAAATACGCAACAGAAAGCAAAAACACAGAATTCAAGAACGTTGGAAATTACTGACAATGAAACGGGTGAAAAGCAATTTTCAGAGGCTGCGAAACGTTTTGACAAATATTACACTTATTTGTTTAAAACGGTGGAAGAGTTTGCAGTGCGAATGGTAAAAATATGAAAATCAAAGTGATAAATAACAACTACAATAATGACAATGACATTTGAGTTAACGAGTTCAACAATCTTTCTCATACTTGGTCAGATTGCTAAACTTGATTAAAGAAAAATTTTACCTAATAATAAAGAAGAGATGGTAACTGTGATATACTTGAAACAAGTAGCTGAAAGAAATGCAACACAATATGATATTAAAAGGCTATTCACAGCTACAAAAAGAAGCTTAGACGACGCTTCTGAGAAATCGTCTTCCATTTGACGTTTATGAAAGAGAAATTATAATACCAAATCGAGACGAATTTGTCAAGAGATTGAACGGAGGTCGAGCGAGTGGAACGAGCAGCGCGGGTTCGTCACGCTCCGAAACCAGTGTAAACAGCAGTCTGCTGCATAGTGAAAATCCAGACACAAATCTTCCAACTTCGCTTCAGCCAACACAATACGTTCCACCTTCACCAACAAAGAAATTGAGACAAACACTGGGAAAATCGTGTAACTGGGTATTAGACTTTGTTCCTGTGTCTGTGAAAAGACCAATTAACAATGCTTGGGAAGCCTTAAAGGAAAAAGTCATGAGTTCGTATCCAAAACAATTGAAGTTTGAAGAAAGCAAAATATCTGCTTTGAAGGCTTGGCAATACATCATACCATCAAAGCACCAAAAATCCAACCTATGACCCTAAGACGTTTTTTTGTGACTGTTAAACAAAAAGCCCTTCAAAAATTCACACCGCAGGAAAAAATTAGACTTAATTTGAAACCAAGAATGGAAATAATTCTTCCAACTGCAGATGCTCAATCTGTAGTTGAAGGGAGAAATTTTCAGTCAAAAACTGAAGTTGTTCTGGAATCAACCAATTCGGATGAGTTGTGAAACGAAGTGCATGAACAAAAATGTGGAAAACATAGCGGTTTTCAAGTGAATGGAAGTGGTTGGACTTTTCATTCGATTGTGAGTCTTGATATTCACACAGTGAAATATAAACCCTTGAGGAGGTTCATTGGTTCCACTTCCAAAATTTCTTGAAGAGAAAAAAGCATTGATAACATGAAGTTTCGAAACATCCATGCAAATGCTTTGGACAACCAGTGTTTCAAGTGGTGTGTAATTAGAGCATTGAAACCAACTGAAATTTATCCTGAACGAACAACAAAACAGTTGAAAGAAAAAGCAGAAAAATCCCTCAATTATGATGGAATCGAGTTTCCAATGAAACTTAAGGATATAAACAAATTTGAAAAACAAAATCCAAAAATTTCTGTAAATGTTTTAGGGCAGTGCTTTTCAACCTCTGCGACGGTACGCACCAATGAGGATGACAAAATCGTGCGGTGCGGTTGACAAACACGGTGCGGACGAGTGCGGATGATAAAAGCCTGTTGTGTTGTTCTAAAACATATTCTGAAAAATCATCTGTTTGATCACTGTTAAAATTAAAGAAAGGATCATCATGATTTTAAGGGCGTTAAAATCGTGCGCTCCACTACGGTTTGCATTGGCAGCCCGCCCCGACGCTTAAAAAAATCTGTGGGTCCGGCGGCGGCACTACATAAGCAGCTTCAATAGAAAATGTAACTTTGCGTAGGCTGGTGGGTGGGTGGGTGGTGTGGTGCGGGGTGACCTTTGGCGCATGGTCCGATAGGAAGCAATCGGTCCAATTGGCTAATGGCTGGCCCTGGTTGTGAGTATCCAATGTGTCATAAACAGTGGTGTGCAGAAGTCAGGTGATGCCCAGGACGATTGCTTGATTGGATGCCCACTACCAAATTCTAGTATTGAGCGCAGTGGCGTATGGTCGTCATTGTTGCTGGATATACGCTGTTTGTGACGTCATATTCACGTTTGCAATCAATGTTTTGGCGAAGCTTGTTGACAAACATGCATATTTAGCGGCGGCGAAGCAGCGGTAGTGCGAGGGGAGCAGTAAAACGTTTTATGGCAATGGAAACTTATGAAAAACAAAAAAAATCGTTACCAATAATGTTTGTTTCTGTTCATCAACAATGTTGACTTCAAAAATAATAACTGAAATTATAAAAAATCATTGTGAATTTTCTGGGTGCTTGAAAAGCTGCAATGACTATGTTTCAAGTCGATCTTGATCAACTACGAAATTACCTATGATACTGTTATGAAAAACAGTGGTGCTTGTTGGAGGTGGGTGTCAAGCGCACCCCCAAAAGTTTTGATTTGCTGAAAACCTGGGCAACATTCCTGAAAATCCGCTTGAAAATGGCGCCAAACCTTGCTTGACTTAAAAAATGGCGCCCAAGGTTTGCAGAAAATCACTTGAAGACCTTTTTTGGAGGTCACACCAAAAAAGGTCTTCATGATATGTAAAAGTTGCACAAAAACTTTTCGTGAAAGTTTGCTGAAATTCGGGCAAAAATCCTTCACCACACCAAAAATTTCCCTGCTCCTAAACCTATGGTGAAAAAGCACCTCCGCCCCCGTTGCTCCCCTTTTGAAAGGACAAGGGATGAATACCCCCGCCATACCTCCATCTTCCGGCGTCCCTGTGCATATTAATCTACACGCACTGTCTTTACTCGTTGTTGTAGGTTACAATTGGTCACTGTAATAAACATAAACTATCAGCGGTAGCACAGTTCACAACTGCAAAAATACAAGGATGCGCGAATGTCTCGTCGAGTAGCAGTCGATCAGAAGGTATGCGGCTGGGATGACGGACACCCAGGGTTGGCAGTTTGAAACTTGTAAATTACACAAGAATTGAGTATGCGCACAAAGTACGCAGGAAAATTTTCGTTTTTTGTTATGTTGCTTTGTTATGTTGCTGTTATATGTACTATTACTAAGCAAAAAGAAGAGATAATGGCTTTTGTGAGCCGTTATGATCAATCCGCCTGAACAGCCAATTGATGACGAAGCTCGAAACGAAGCACATATTGCAAGCACAGGTGTGCGACTGTATTAGCACAAAAAACGAAAAGGGAAGCCAGTGATGCATCATAAAATCAGCTAAATCCAGCACGTTGAAATTGGACAGTTTTGAAATTTGACTCAGAAAATCAATTAAACGTTCATAATTATCCTCAGCGTTGATGTAATTGGATCCAAACAAAAAAATCACCCGTTTTGAAAGGCCCACTTAAAACAATAAAACCCAGCAAAATCCCACTCTTAACTTTTCCTTTGAAACTGTACTATGAAGTAAAAAGCAAAATTAGCAGCGCACTTGTACAGCTAACTACAAACAGCAACGAAATTTGAAGGACTTGAAGAAAAGCGAACAATAATCCGAACAATTTGAGTAAATTCTGCTGGTTATCTTCTTCAGCTCTGTAAATTCGGTATATTATAATCATTTTTTCTGCCTTCTCTGCATCCAAGCTGTTTCTGATGTTGGACCATACCAAACCGTATGTTGAAAAAATACACAGATGTTGAACTATCAGGGCATGTACGTAAACTTGACGTGAAACTGCAGAGTTTGTGTGGGAGTGGCTTTCATCTGTTTGCTGTGCGCATTCTTGCTAAGCTTTATTACTTTGAAGTGAATTGGCCAACAACACTTTGCGAAAACAAAGAGAGATGGGGTACATTTCTTTACTCTCAAATTAGAATGCCAGAATAGCTATAACAATTTAATATTTTGTGGTTCTGCAAATGGTGATATTGCATAATGTAATAAAAATAATTCAGAATGGGATTTTGTGTTTTTTTGAAAAAAGAACATAAACCTGTTTCTTTTCAAAAAAAACAAAAAATCCGAATTTGAAAAAAACAGGAGGGTTGGAATTTTTGAAAAAAAAGCTTTTTTTGTCAACCCTGACTATCTTTCAATCCTTTTTTGTGATTTTCCCTTGATCGCACGATCTGGAACAACTGACGTCACTATCAGTTTGATTGGGTGTGCGCCGTACGCCGAGAGTAAAAGACCATTATAATGAAGCTGAGAATTACTGGCATTTGAATATGTAAAAATTAGTGTTGACAACAAACCAAGTTTCGATAAATTAAATCCATGCAGCATGTATTAGTAGACTTACAAGAGGAAAAATCATCGAGTTACAGCATTTTAATTTTTGTAATCTTACTCTTTGGATGTCCCCCTGCCTTGGATGCCTGGGGCCGTGGCCCCGTTCGCCCTCCCCCCCTCTGCACGCCACTGGTCATTAACCGTGACGCATTGGAGGACAAGAAACTAGGCAATG
>JGI24021J15306_10002048_pt1 | contig 21094 bp, 13 predicted proteins | sample Ectturendosymbi1_FD_15306 | JGI IMG/M metagenome (IMG submission 15306)
TCCATTAAATAACATCAATGCGTGCTGATTTTTGTTACTTGTGCAGTGTGCACAGACAGTGCATAGCTTGTTTATTATTAATATGGGATTAAAAATGGTATTTTTTATTATTTTAAAAATATTTTTGTATGAACACATTTGATTCTGGCACCCGTCATTATGCATGTGGTTACTCACCAGCTGATTGAGCTAGAGAGCTATTCAAATGCTTTGAAGATGCAGCAAATCTTCTAGTTTGGATTTCTAAAAAATTTAAAAGTTTTGGATTTGTTTTTTTTTGTGGATGATGTCATAAATGGGGTAGGTTGAGGCCTTTTTAGCCCAGGTTACCAGGCCCTGGGCACCAACACCAAGAGCCAATTTTTTGACTCAAGTTTTTAGTGTAAACTAGGCTATAATACGAGCCTACAAAGCCTTTGATTAACTACCTAGTATTTCTGGTTGAAAAGGTATGGCCAAAAAATAAGTAATTAATTAAGGGATTAATTAATTAATTTGTTGTTTTTAGGCCATAAGTTTGGAACCAAAAATATTAAAAATACAATGACAGCTTTCTAGCTCAATCACCTGGTGAGTTACGGAGTTGCAAAGTGGTGTAAAAATAGTGACTCAGGCGTGATTTCAAAGTATGAGTATATCGTACATCAGCTCCCAACGTGCTAAGCTACTAGCTAAAGTTTTATAATAAAAATGATTGTTTTACTGCTATTTCCTTAAGTTATGTTTGAAGGTACTATTCAATTTTGCTAGTCTAGCATCACAGGAATTGCATTTGAGCTTTTGCATGTAGATCTGCTGCAACAAGACAAAGATAAGCTGAAATGCAGGTTTACATTAGAAAGCACAATATTTGAGATAAGGTCATTCTTAAACCACTGTCATAAACATCAATAGTATGTAATAGGACAAGTGAAGATTGTACTTGTGCATAAGTTAATCTTTAATCTTATCTCCAACACTAGTGGTACCACAGAAAAACACGAGTAACTATTGCTGATTGTTTGCATGCAAATATGATAGAAACTAGAGAAGAATAGATGTCTTGTGGATTTCTTTGTAGACTGCTCGAAACATTGTCTTACAGTCAGTGTTATTTTCTTCCAAACTGACCACAGCCAGCCACTGTGACCTTTAATGATATCCTGTACACTTGACGTCATAGTATGAGTATATCATTGAATTTGTCCAGGAGGCACTTTATTGTGAATCTGATTAGACTGTTTCTGCCTAGAAAGTCCTGTTTTGAAATTGTTATTGGGTTCGGAGAACTAATTTTGTCATGAAATACGCCTTAACAATCTTGATCCTTTCCTACATGGAATATCTTGCTGCATGATCTGTTAAGACTGTGAAATAAACTTTAGAGATCCAACTATGATTTATCTGGGAAACAGAAGCCTGGGTTAATTTGATATGAAATGATTACAATAGTAAAATTATTATATCTTTTCGAATCATCTTGTACCTGACTTTTTTCCGCATTTGAATTGGAAAGTTGATCCTTAACAAATCAAAGCAGATTGATGTAGTCACTCAGTTTTCAAAATGTGCAGTTTTCAATAAATCCACTCTTGCTTTTGAAGATCAAAACCATCCTGATATCAGTGAATCTGTCATTTATTTACCTTATCATTTTTTAAAAACTTTATCAAGGATTTATCTGCAAGACAGTATTTGCCAGTATCTCTTAAATCTTATTATAAGGATAGTAGTAGTGCAATGATGAATGAAGGTTTGGCTCTAGTCTATTTCTTGCGGCAAAATAATCCAGAGGTTCTGCTCCCATATTTAAATATTTGCTGTGTTTTTTCTAGAGTCTACAAAAACTCTGTGAACCTTTAGTTGGGAAGTTTTACTGAAAGATTTTGTAAATTGAGTGCTTCTGTAAGTTTTTTTACTTGTGTGGCATTCAGTCTTATATATCTAGTTTCAGGCAGTTAATGTCCAACACTCGAGGGAGAAATGATGGTTTCTTGTTGCTTTCAAAGACTTCATTCAGTTCCTTTGAGTTGCTAAACAAAAACATGACTGAAAACAAGTTGCTGTACTTCTTCCTTTTATGACTAAAATTTTGCTTAGTACTTTAAAACTTGAAACAACTTTATACATGTGCACATTTGTTCAATGGTATGAATTTTGATGTAACCTATTTATCCACTCAATTCAAGTGTCTAATGCTTTCATAAGTTTTCTGCTTTTTATCCATTTTGTGAAATTTCTGTATGTTAATGAAAAGATTGTTGTTGCTGCTAGCATATTTGTTCTCTCATAGGATTGCTTGTGTGTATACACTCACACCTCTACTGTGCAGTGTGGTTAAATTATTTGTATTTCTTGTGTAATACCCACCCAGAAGATATGGTACTTGATTCAAGACAAACAAATATATAAATGCGAAAGTATAGGGCTTTGCAACATGTCTATAGTCTTAAGTTGTAGTTTGTATTTCAGGTAAAAGTTTATTTAAAAATGTTGTATGTAAAGGCAGTTGTAAATATACTTCATTTTATCAAGCTTACTCATTCTTGTTGAGGTTTACTCATTCCTATTTTGTATGTCATTTTTAGTGGGTAAGACAACTTGCTTATATCTACTGTAGTTCTTACTGGCCCTTCCTTGAGATTCAATATTTCACATGTTGTGTATGTGTCATACATGAGTGAGGATCATCAAATATGACCAGTGGATTCAATGCATGTGTTTTACAAGGTCATCTTCGAGATAATTCTGAGAGTCCAGGTATGCTGATTATTGTGGATACACTATTTCAATCCAGATTTTATTTTGCAACTCTTGGTTTTATTTCATATGGTAAAAAAGAGAATGTTGAAATTGTATACCTTTACTTGTTTTTATAAGGAGTATTATTATTTAGCATTCAGTAAAAGAAATGGCTCGACATGAAATGCTACAACTGAGTGAAAACCATGTTTATTTACTGCCAGATATAATTCCATGGGACAGTTTATAAGGCAAGGTGAAATGTGCTCTAAGTGAATTAAGAAAGATAGCAGAAAGTCAAAGATAATCTGGACACTTACATCAATTATAATTATGTCATTTGTGTATCATTGGTTTTGACATAAAAGTAATTCATTTACCATGAGAAGAAATACCATTCTGTTATATTTTTAAAAACCATAATGGTACTTGAAGAAATTAGTCTTTATTATGTTTTAAGCCTTTTCTAGGTGGCCGCTGTTTGGAATCTCAGTGACAACTATGACAAGATATACAAAGTGAACTATTTTATCTGAAGACTCAACAACTGTACATACCACCTGTACTTCATCGATCTTAACACCTTTGGATTTACCTTTAAATCCTGTGTGATCCACTATTTTCACGCCACTTTGCAACTGTGTGACTCAGCAGGAAAATTGAGCTAGAGAGCTGTTCAAAGCTTAAAAGATGCAGCGAGTCTTATAGCTTGATTTTTTTTAATTGGGAAGTTTTAGATTTTGTTTCTTTTGTGGGTGACGTCATAAGTAGGATATGTTTTGGCATTTTTGGTTGAGGTCAAAGGGCCCTGGGCCCCAACCACAAGAGCCAATTTTTTGACTCAAGTTTTTGTTAAAAACTAGGCTATAATCTGAGTCTTTAGAACCCTTGGTTGACTTTGTAGCGTTTTTGGTTCAAAGTTATGTGAAAAAAACATGATTTGGATAAAAAAACAAGTTTGGGTAAAGATATTTTTTACCCAAATTTTGGTTATTTCAGCATGACTTTTCCCCTTGTGTGAAACTCTACCTTTTAGCATAACTAATCTGTTAGTTATGTCACGGTGAGACTCTACCTTCTCTTTACAATTAACACCTTTGGCACCAGTGTACGAAATTAATGAATTAGGGGATTAATCAATTATTTTGTTTATTTTAGATCATAACTTTTAAACAAGAAATGCTAGAAAGTCAATCAAAGGCTCAAAAGACTCAGATTACAGCTTAGTTTCCACTAAAAACTCGAGTCAAAAATTTCCTTTAGCGATTGGTGCCCAGGGCCAGGTAACCTGAGCCAAAATGGCCTGAAACTTACCCACTTATGATGTCAAACACAAAAAAAGGAAGCACAAAACTTTCCAATTTTTTCATTGCAATCTAGAAGACTTGCTGCATCTTTTGTGGGTTTGAACAGCTCTCTAGCACAACTGGTGGATGAGTTATAGAGTTGCAAAGTGATGGTTTTTAAGTGGCTCACACGGGTCTTAAAAGTAAAAACAACCACGAGTCGAAGGTGTTAAGCCCAATGTGCACACAGACGGCTTCTAGTGCATTTTCAGCAGTCTCAGTCTAATTCTATGATGTCACAGCACCTGCTTCAGATTTCAGCAAGGTCTGTGTTCAACTAAAAGCAGTTTCAACTTTTATGCAGTAGCTGGCTTCGAAACAGCTCACAGTCAAACACAGACCTTGCTAGTAGCTATAACATCATAGAATAAAAAACATATAGTTGTCATATCAAGGATCCCACACGCCCACAAAAATTTCAAACTTGGCATCTATGTTATTGGTACAGGCTGAGTGTGATTTCCAACTCACAAAAACCTATATGAAAAAAACATAACAATCATTTTATCTTGATACTGTGTTTATTTGTAGATGTTTTCATCCAGAAATATGGAAAAAATGTTTCACGCAACAAACTTCTAACTGTGAAGAAGTGAGTTACTTCCATGTATTTGTTAGCCTGAAGTTATGTCTACTGTTTGCAAGAAAATATATGTGTATATCTGCCTACTAGTAATTTATGATTGTATGGGAGAATGTTTCGACAGCACAAAACAACATTATGCAATACATTTATGAGAAATCCCAATGCAATGTGGGAACCATAATACAGTACAATTATAACCTAAACAACACTACAAAAAGCTGTTTTTGCCAAAGCAGGTCTATCTGTAGTATCCCCAAAACACCTAAAACGATCAAATGGTTTTCTAGTTGTGTAACCTAACAACACAGTTGAAGACTAAAGTAGAAACTGTTCACATTGATTTTAGATGTTTTGTTCTTTTTTGCCTTTAAAGGACTTCTTTTTTTTAATGTTGTGTTTGCTTTTTGTTGTTTTCTTGGTTAAAAACAAGCGAAAAAATGAAAGAAAAATGGATAACACGTCCTGCTATGCACACCAAAATGAGTGTGTTGTGTGTGTATGTGTGTGACAGAACCTCCAAGCAGAGGTTGATCACTTTTGGAAACTCCACACTTCATACACTCTGGTGAGCCCCAAGGAAAAGTATGGGCGATATATTGGATCTAAGTTCAAGTACAAGGGCTGTCAAAGTGGAGAAGCATTTCCTGCTTGTGTAATGTTTTCCCCAATTACTTTGCATGGCCAAAGATCTCAGTTTGCCTGTAATAGAGACGATTTCACTTGTAGCCGAAACTTTGTCAGGTATAACCCTTTGGACCAGAGTGTACATGGGATTAATGATGTCTAAAGGGTATTCGACTTTCCTTAAATCTGCAGATATTCAAAACTGTAGTACCACCACTGATTGCAATTTAGCTTCATGCCCTGAACTCAAGTGACTAAATACCAGCATTTTATGCTGCCCTTCTTGCTGGTATTGACTATTTCTTCTTCTGTTCAGTGTTTATGCCTACCATGAGGAAGATTTAACCTGGTATTTATGCCACACAACTGTATGATTGCATATTGTGAGCTTTGCATTTTCAAAATATAGCTTGTATGTAGCAATGTTTTTGGTTGGCTTGTTGATTTTTTATGTTATTGATCATCAGATTACCAGCATTAAAGAACTTGTATTATACTCATACCAAATCAATATATATGTCATTTCATGGTCCACAATATTTGTGATATATGATGGAAAAATGGTATGTAAACACAAAATGCCAATAATCATACGTTAGATAGGCAAGCTCAAGAAAATCACTACAAAAATAAATAAAATCAGCTTATGTCATTCTGTCCTATGTAAAACCAGTTTGATATCTTGTCCAAGGATCTATACTCTGTATAAACTTCAAAAAATAAACTTCATACTTACTTTTATGCAGTTTAACCTTGCATTCATGTTTTCTATTCTCATACATCAGACCTTAGTATTTACATCACAGTTATTGACTTGTCCACCAGTCTCGATGGTTATAAAAACTTGTAAGTAGTTCCAAATACTTTCTGAGCTTTGATAATCACATTAATTTTTATGGATCATCGACGTAGTAGTTTTTTTTTTCGAAACAAGTTTGAGGCTTGATGTAGATTGTTCCTGTCAGAACTTACCATTACAAACAACTTCCTATCAGAGCTCAAAAAAACATGTCTGAACTGAAGAAAAACAGAAGAAAAGGTGAATTTGAGCAAAATTTAAAACGTGATATTGTTTAAGGCTTTTGACAAAAATTTTTTCCAAGATGTCTATAATGCCTTTATTTTGTGAAGTTTAATACCTGCTGCTTTTGTTTATTGTGTCAATTTTGGAAGGTCACTTACACATTAACAGTTTAATCTAACAATTTACTATTTTTAGATTGCCAGATGCAAAGTTGGATAAAAAACACTCTGCACCTATTGTAGAACATGCTGCTACAGTCCAAGTAAAGGTAAGGAAAATTGCTCTGGTGGTTGCTGCTGTAGATGTGAATGTGATAGACTGTTGTTTCACAAAATGCTTACTTCCTTTTCACAAAGCTTATGGTTATTGGCAGTTACTTTTTTGTGCAAAGTTTGGCAAATGTTTCTTCTGCAAGTTACTCATTGAGTGCACACACCTGTTGTCTCATTAGAATCCGTTTCTGTTTCAGTGTGATTTATCAAAGATTTGTTACCTTGCTAAAGAGGTAACAACTTAAAAATTGAATTGAGCCCAATGCAATCTTTTGTTAAACTGCTCATGTTTTATTTCACCCTTCAAATCTATGTTATTTTTTCATCAGATTTCACTAAAAATACAAACAGCTGTCTGGTAACACTTGCATGGTTAAATTCGTGCATTTTGCATATATTGTTTATTTTGGCAGATAAAATTCTGTGTCCAATTATGCAACTCATATGTGCTCAATCTCTGACTTTAGTTTAACTCTGAATGTATTTTGGTTTTCTTTTTCTGTGTGGAGATTATGTTTTTTGCACTGTTCTTAGAATATATCTGTTGATAGAGTGTTTTTTCTGCTGGTGTACATTTTTTGTTTTAGTTCATAGTAAACTACCAAAGTTTTGGATTGCGCAATGCAAAATTTTTCCAAAGTAAAAAGGGTTTTCTTTTGAAACAACAACTTATAGCAAAACACCTTTTTTCGTGTGGTGCACTTCACTGTGTGGGTCGTGTATCTGTAACTGGTATATGTGCCGATGTGTTTGAGCAGAGCGTCAGCAAACCAAGTTCATGTCTTATTGAAAACAAACTGGAACATCTGGAAGAAAACACGTCTAAAAANGAAGCTTTGTTTGAAAGAACTCAGCAGTTGGAGAAAAAGATGAATGAGTTGACTGAGCAAAGACTACNGTTTCTGGAGCAACTGCAACAGCAGCAGCATGAATGGCAGGTGTGGAGGTTTCTGTGGGTTTCTTTGTCATTTTTAGGCATTTTTTTGCTTTAGGTTGCAACATAATGCCCGATTTACCAAGTATTCAACGCTCAGTTACGGATTGATTTGTTGTTTGCTGAGTATTGATCATTGCTGATGTTAGGCACTGATCCATCAACCCGGGGTGTCCCCACGTATTTTGCAGTCACTAGGATTTGGTGAATCAGATGGGTCATACGTATTTTGAAGAAAACATTGTTCATTTCAGTTTTCATTGCAGGCTGCTCGCTTTGTATTCCCCTTGGTTTGACCACAAGTGGTCTGCGGCGCCCACCTCCGCTTGTTTGCGCCGTGGGCCGCGCAACTGCTTTCGCAGTGAATGCTGCGCTGGTGGCGAGACAATGACAGCACCGCGCGTGAATCATTCCTAGAATTTTGTCTTCTATAGTGAAGTGTGACGTCACTTACTAATGGTTAGCGGGTACTTTGCAGATGCAGTATTTCAAAACTATGGAGAAACTTCAAGCAAGGCATGAGAACAATCAGAAATGTAAGTTTACTTTAACCTTCAAAGGGTGTGCAATGTAATTGACAGAAATCACTTTGGGTGGTGCGTTTGTTTGATTTTTGTCCAATACTTGTTTCAGTAATGTTTTTGCATGTGTGCAACTGTCTGCCTCTGATTCTCAGGGCAGGTCGTAATTAAAACTTAACTCAGCTCCTTGGAACTTGTGCGAACTTTGCAATATCTGTTGAGATTTTGATTCAGCACTGATTCTTTTGGTGCTGACAAACTTTATCGCGGAGTTTATTTTTCATCTTCAGGATGACCTCTTCCTGTTTTCTTACAAAATGTTTTACGTCACATGCTTATCGAAGTTCTCGAATAAACCTTGTAATTAACGGAAACTAGTTGAAAGTTTCTGGGAAGGAAGCAAAAGTAGTTCAGTAGTTTCCCCCAAATGGAAACTTCGGGCGATAAAACTATCCCGTTGCTTCACTGGTTAATCCGTTGTCATTCGAATGAACGATAGAACGTTTTATCTACATGGAAATATAAACTCTCAGACAACTTTCAATTATTTCGCTATTTGAATGACCGAAGACTAATAAAAAATGTAGCTTTAGCAAGAGTAAAAGTTCACCACAGAATTTCAATGACTTCTGCTTCACATACATATTAGATAAATAGTTCTCAACCTTTTGTCATTGCGGACCCCTTTTACTGCCCTCAAAATGATTGCATACCATACGCCTTTGTCAGTGTTTTTTTAGGTTAAATGTGATTTTTTTGTCAGAAATATATGATATGGTCACTGCTTACTAAGAAATACAGCAATATACAACATTGACTGCATGACATGGCCATAGAGCACAGCCTTTAAGGATATATTTATCTTATGCAGAAAAAATCAAAATACCCTGTGGTTTAATATTTAAGAAGTTTCAGTAAAAGCTGCACTAAAGCCGAAGAAAATTTCCAAAAATGCAGTAAATACCTTGTGTTGTGTTGACTAACAAACTCTTAGTCTGCGTAAACTAAGTTGAAACCAAGATTGAAACAAAATACTCAAAATTAGGTTGATAGTAGCATGTTCTGCTAGATTAGGATCCACGAACAACTTGCAAGTGTAGGTTTCGAACTGGTAACAATTCCTTAGCAAATTCTGATGTAACAAAGAAGGCAATGATGCATTGTATCAGTTCCCGCTAAGCCATTTCATCAGAAACTATTTGATCCGTGAATGGTGTATGATGATATACGACACAGCAAAAATATTACGCGGTGAAACACTAACTTCAAGTTTGAAAACTGATAGTGGACGCCTGGTTAAGAATCACTACATTAAATGTTTCGGTTCTTGTGCTCTGGCTACAAGTGTATGTGACGTAGTTCTTTGAAATCTGCTGACGGTCTGAAACAGCTAAAAAGGAAGGCAGTTTAGAAATCGCCGAAACTTTTTTCCGATTGATGTTATTTAGCCTGGTAGCATCACTCGGAAATGTTTGTAATAAAGGTTTGGGCAAAACTCCAGCATGGTCTGCACCATTTGTATGTATTCGTCAAAAGTTCACTCGCGTTTTATGGTTATTTACGAAAAGAACCGTTGACGTGGAGTTTCGGATAAAGCGTTTGCAAATTCCTGAGTCCGGAATGATGTGATGAATCGACTTGACCTTTAGAACTTTTCTCCCCAAATTCATCTTCAGCTACTGCTCACGATCTTTGCGTTGCTGATCCACGAGAAACATAGGAATGCCGCATAAAGGTCTAATAAAAATTCTAGAATTAAAAAGCTGCGCTTCGTTTTTCAGTGATGCCTGCGTTGAGCGGTGGCAATATACCAGTCGACACTCCTGCGGATCTTGGCCCTGCTACGTCTGGATATAGGTATTGTGTTGTTCAACCTCCGCCCGCGAAATATTCACACACACGATTGCAAATGCTGCGCATTTACTGGTTTATGGTTTGAAATCGTTTTCAGCAGTTCTTTGAATTTTGTGGATATTCTCATAAAATTTACATAAAAATTCACATAAAAATGAATTGTCAGCATCTTTTCTTGTCGCTGTGATTGTGAAGAGCTTTATCATTTCGTGTCCAAGAACATACTTAATGTGTGATTTTTACTGAAGTTGCTGTTTCTAAATGGTTTAGAAGGTGTTTGCTTTTATGTTTTCTTAGCTTCTCTTTCATTCATCAATATGAGAAAGCTGTGACATTAAAATGTAGGTCTAATAGGAAACAATAATGTCAGAGATTTTAATGCTGCCATGGTGGACGTATCGAAACTAATGCTTTCATATTTACCCGAAATTCGTTGAGTTTTCATTTAAATGATAGAAATGAGTCATTTAAATCTGCGCTGTTGTTAATTTGCCAGCCTTCAAAGTTCCACCACGTTCGCTTTAAGTCTTCACCGACCTCGTGCATGAAATGTTTCTGATTTTCGTGTTTTTTGCGCAAACATTATTTTTTTAATCAGAGTGGAACAAAACCGGGTGTTTAAATGAACTCATGCTTGATGTTTGAGAAAAGAACATTTCATTGTAATTTATGAACAGTGTTGCGGGTCAAACATTTAAAACCGTTTCAGCTTCTTTACAAACGAATGTCCTATTACCACGTGTTCAGGTTTGCTTGCTTTTTTGGGGGGGCACAAAAAACGAAGGGTTATTTCACAAATGCAATCATAAAAACCAAATACCTACAAATTTTCGTGAGTGCTTCTCCCAAACCTTCAGGTTTTCAGCGGAATTGAAAAACGCCTTGGGGTCAAATGGGGTCAGATCCGACCGTGAAATGACTCAAAACGTCAGAAAAGCTCACAACTTTTTATCATAATTCCACCAAAAAGCAATCACTGTTTTACACTTCCTGGCCAATCGAAAACCGGGGGTACCTGGTCGCGCCGGCTTCTTCCGGCGATCAGTTTTCATGTACGACTTATATTTGATTATATAGAAGCTTAAGCTGTTGCCGGGTTAATTTTCAACACAAACCAGTCGCACGATCTCCCCAGCGCTTGGTCGCTCGTTTATGATCGACACCTTCTATTTATGATTGACACCTGATATTTATCTTCCACCGTGTGTTTTGTCAGTATCCCCGCTTCGTTCATTGAACTTCCTATTTCCTGAACGTCCAACGAAATATTTTTTTCATTTGCATTTATGTTTTTAATATTTTCCCCGCAGGAACGAATTACTAACAACTCCTCTGCCGAGACAGTCGGTCCCGAAACCTTCGGTCGAACATAACATCGGTGAGTAGCTCGTGTGATCTGTGCTCAGAGTCAGGCCTGTGTTCTTTATAGAATATGATGCATGTAACGAACGACCAGGAAAACTGACTTCGTCTGAGTTTGACTAGCCGGGGGGTAACCTTAGACAGATCGCTGTGAACCCTTAAATAACTGACCTGGAAAGCAGCCTGGCAAATAGACCTTCGCCTTCGCTTCAACAGCCCGACGCTAAGACAAACCTGCATGCGCTCAGGAGTACAGGAACAAATCTGCCGTTTAACGGTCTACCTCAGCATCAACTGCATACAACAATTACGCAGCCTCCACTGTATAAAACCACAATCTGGACAAAAATATCTAAATTCAGCAAAAAAGTGAACACTGCAATATTCTAGTCGTGTCGGTTTCCCGGCTAGCACCAAAACTATGCCCCGGTCCGCAGAAGACACTACGCAGACTCACTCGTGCAGAACGATATTCGTTCGCAGCAATGCATTTTCATATTTTTCATTAGATTAGTCCTGTCGTGTTACTGATAGTAATTTATTACGGACAACATGTGGCAGTGCCGCCTGTCGTGACGAAATCACGACATTAAACCACTATAACATCGCTTAACTTATATAACATGCTTATCTTGGCTTTTGTTTAACTGACATGTGACATTTAAACAAACATGACCATATTGTAAATCGACTGTAAGTGACGAACTAAAGATCTGGGCACAGAAATGTCAGGGTTTAAGTGACTCTTGCAACGACTTTCACGAACTGAAAATGGCCGCCGTACAGTCGCGGAACAGCGACACCAATCGGCACTTACGTCACTACCGTTTTACAAACACACGTCATGTCAGCTGTTCGTCATCAGTGACTGATCAAGCATGATATCTCGAAACTGTCTATTCATGTTCCAGACTGTTGTGAGACAGTCAGACAGTGAGGAAAGGTGGATGTGTGTGCACTTTGGAAATTTTGCCACTACTGGTTATCTTGTACGTGTTTAACAAAATCGTTGGTTGAATCAACTGCTGCAATCATGAACGAAGTGGTTGAAGTTAGGATGAGTCGTTTCACACTGGCGTCCAAGCGCGTGCAAAGTTAAATTTAAGCAATGCTCGCCACCATGCGGCCAGCTCCGTTCGTTACACTCACAGCTGGGTGGCAATGTGCATCTTTTTGATGCAAACTATTGTTACTTGAGTTGAGTACTTCATTTTTGGTCGGTTTGGTTGGACACGCGCCGACTGCCCCTGGAGTTTGTCGTGAGAAGTTGACCGCCAAGGTTGTGCCATTACAGTGTCGAGGAATACGAGCTTTGTTTGTTGGAATCGTAAGCTGACCTTTTGAAATTTTTTTTGATGGGTCCATCGATAATGATTTCATAGCCAACCGATCATTAGGAATACCTGGTGTTTAACCGTGGCTATCCATGCTATGCATCTTGCTACTGATTTGCTACCTCAGATGACCCACCCAGGCGGGCACGTGGACGTGTCAGCAACCCCCGCTCGGGGGACGAACCACACCAATCCCTCCAGCTCACCAATCCTTCATTCCCGCATTCGGTCCACAACCACCAGGTTGCGACCTCCCCAGAAATGCACGGGTTCAGCTCAACCGCCTGAGGACTGGTGTTGCCCGATTTGCGGCCAACATGAAATTAATTAGCCTGTGCGGCTCAGATTTGTGTGAATGTGGCAAGGTGCAGACTGCACACCACATCTTGCATGATTGCACCAAATTAAAACCTCCGTGCCACATCAATGAGGTGGACAACCCTGCTATTTTGGAATACCTTACCCAGTCAAAGTTCTGTATACGAAGGAAAAACGCCAACCGATGATGATGTCAGAGCCAACCGATGATGATGTCAGAGCCAACCGATGATGATGTCAGAGCCAATCGACTTCAAACTTACTTTGCGGTCTTCACCCTCCAAAGTTGCAAATCTTGCGCCTCGCATTGAAAAGTCCCAAAAGTTAAATATCATTGGCTTCATGTGTATTTGTGACAAGCACGAGAGGAAGTTGGTTTTCTTGACTTTCTGCGCATTGCAACGAAATCGTTGATGTACATATGTGGCTTCCCGTGGAAAGTATTTGTTTGACCAACTCTGTTTAACACCTAACCAAGAAATTTCAAAATAAACTTTACCACTGGATTCAAGAAACTTTACCACTAGACAAAAGCAGCAGGTATCCCGCAATAGTCAACACTATACAACGCCGCCCGACGCTACCGCTCAGAACGTTTCCTCGTAGGCGACTGTGGAAGTGCAGGTGGGATCCTCCGCAACCACTGTTTACATGGCTGGGTGGCTTTACGTCTGCACGGCTGTCATTTCATCGGGCAACCTGCACGGCCCAGCTCATTTCCTTCGCTTCTCTGAAGCCCCGGTGTGCTGCTGCGGAAAGAGCACATTTCAAATGTGTTGTATGACTTTTGATGCGTGTGTTGTTTCCTGTCAAACTACGTAGCTGTTTGACTTTCTCCAAGCAATACGTACATTGCCAGTATTTTCAAGCAAAACACGGGTTTTTGCCAAAACTAAAATTATTTTGGGTTCTCCTATTCTTCAATGTCAGACAAATAAGCCACAAAACAAAATACTTTTCATTTCTTTCTGTGATCTCTGGGCCGAGAAATATTAATTTACTTGTAACGTGCTTGACTGAGGGATATGTTGATAAACTTCCAGCAATTCCAATGTTTTTATCTTTTTTCTCTTCGTAGAAATTAGGGTTTGAACCGCTGGTTTGGATGGATAGAACCTGGAAGAAAAGCTGTTGAATATTCAGAAGGTTTCGCCCGAACCTCATTCATAAGCAAATCATTTGCTTTGCAGTGGAATGACGTGGTTTGCTGTTTAGACTTGACGGCGTCTTAATGAGAAGCAGATTTTGACTCTGAAACCAGTTCTGTCTCAGTGGTCACTGTTGCAATCAACTTCTAAGCTTTGGTCCCAGCTTCTCTGGGTGAAGACAATAAACCGAAGACGCCAACAGACTTCATATGATTCAGGATTATGCTCAAACTCGGTGAGAAACAAGGCACCGAAGTATCATTTCGAAGCTTCGCCACAAAGTCGCTGCAGAAGTGGAGCAAACACAGACAGAGCTCTGTGCACAGCAGTTGGTAGGTACGTCACGCACCATTGCATGCACTTCATCGCAACCACCTGTGCATGTAAAAATTTTGACAAAGTGTGCAGCTGTGAAATTCGCAGCCCTGAATGTTGAACCACTTCTCCGAATCGATAGATCCCAGCTACGTTGGTTCGGCCATGTGACCAGAACGTTCCAGGAAACTGGCGGGGCAAGTCCTGCTGGCCACACCCACGGGAAAGCGGCCCAGAGGTCGACCAAGGACCAGGTGGAATGATTGCATCCCCGATCTTGCTTGGTCTTGTCTTGGTGTGGAGCGAGCAGAACTCAGATTGCTGTTGATCATGAGATATTTCGAGTCCACCTGGAGCTGTTGTCCCCGCCACCCTCATACCAAGAAATGTTGCTGTGAAACTGAATCAAAAATGAATTTTAAAATAGCTGTAAAATTTTTTATCACTGAAAACAAACTTTTTGAAAAATTTATTTTTATAAATTGTTTTTCACAACTAAGTTTTTATTTAAATTAATACAATTTAATTGACAAATTCTTTGAAACTGAAACAAATTTTTTTTCTCTAAATTTTCCTGCGGAAATATTCCTTCCCAGAAAAAATTTCTTGACGGATTTTTTTTACTCTATTGCGCCCAACTCAGCCAACCAAGCGTTTCCCATTGAATTTTGTGAATAAACCATGTTTTAAATTCATTTGTTGCACGTTGGTTTTCACTGCATTGTTTATATAACAAAATCATCGATAACAGTATCTCTTTTATCATAATCTTGTTGAAGTCGATTTGAAATTATGACTGTTGTTATAGTAAGCGTAAATTACAAACATTAGATTTCGTTGAGAGAATGCAAAGCAACACATCGTAGAAGAAGCACGGTTAGCAGTGAGTTAGTACATACAAAACTGCAGTAAAACCCAACATGCAACGTGCATTTGAAGCATGGTTAAACCTATGGGAGGTTGGAGGAGTTAGGCGTAGTAGAGTAAAAAAAATTCGTGAAGAAATTTTCTGTGAAAAAATTTTTTGGAGAAAATAATCCCTTTCAGTCTCAATGAATGTAGCAAAATTTCTGTATGGCTCAAACAAGCCACCATCACTCTGTACGTCGATTCCATCCTCATGGAGTAAAGCTTCTTCTTCATCATTTGAGCGAGTTCTCTCAATCCACAGCTAGGCCGCACTAGACCTTGCGGCAGGCGTTGAGCAGCCATTCGATTTAAAGTTGATATTGTTCCACTTTGAACCACGTGTCATTGCAAAATAGCCTTAGTTTCCAAGTATTGTGTGAAAGTTTTTAATGAGATACAGTCGCGTAATGATAAACCAGGCAGCGCAAGCACATTCGTTCATTGTAATAAATGTTTTCTTTCAAGATAATTCCCCGACGTATCGATATGTGTCAGTCCATTTGATACTTAATTAATAAATGAAAATGTATAATTTTAATGCTCGATGCGCATTCACAAAGACACAATCTGCCACAAGGAAGATGTGGAGGTGCAGAAGATGTACCCCAACCAGACTCGAACGAATAAATTGTGAAAATAATTGAGAACAAGTTTGCGTTCGATGTTCGTCTTGTCACTTCAGCTTTCTGACAGGGCTTGGAATGTACCTGGACCAGGTCAGGCTGAAGCCATGAAAAGGTTTCGTCCCATTGAAGAGTCAGGTTTAGACTTGGCAGACTAACATATGATGTTTTCTTTGTATGATCATCACTTTCTTGGGTTTTCAAAATAATATATAAGTAGAGTACATTCCAAAACAAACAGTCGCACTTAACCAGTTGTGTGATGGAAAACCTGATGTGCAGAAAACTCTGTTTCGGAAAAATCTGTTTTGTTACAGGAAGGACAATTGCGCCCAGGTAAGCCAGCGTTGTTTCTATCCAGCAGAGATGTAGTCGAGACCTGAACTTCGAGAGCGGGACCGGGTTAAAACTTCTAGACCGAGACTTGATAAAAAAATCCAGGAACGAAACTCGAGACTTGAAACTTTTCGTGGATTATGTCGAAATTTTTCTAAAAATTTTCAAAAAAATATCACCACTTCGCAGTTGAATTTTTTTCGAATTTGTGGCATTCTTCCTGTCTGCTTTTGTTGTTTCTTACCTGCCGATACAGCAGACGAAAAAAACGTTGAATTACAGAAGTTTTCCTAAACCACGTCGTTAGAGTATTCAAAGTCTCAAGGCTTGCGACCGAGACCCGAAAAACTGAGACCAAGTCTTGAGACTCCATCACTTCTTGAGACTCCATCACTGGTATCTACATTAGCAGCAATGGGTTGCAGTGCTTCTTAGGATCATTCGTACATGCAGTTTACAAACTATGCACGATTCACCCACAGACAAAAGTTGAAATGAGGTCAGTACGGCAATTACCGCCACAGCGGTGGTGGTCAGGCAGTTCTAATGTAACTCAGAACAGCATCGAGGTCGGTACGGGTGGAAACACCGGGGCAATAGGCATGAAGGTTAGCGGATTGGAAGCCTAACTTCTCAAAATACGAGGTTATTCAAAGCTGTTCAGTTATGTTTCGTTTATACTCGCTTTCTTGCTCCTTTAGGAGTGCCACGAGTGGTCTGCGCCGCCCATCTCCACTTGCGCCGTGGTCCACGAGGCTACTTTCGCAGTGAATGCTGCACTGGTGGTGGCAAGGTCCATGACAGCACCGCGCGTGAATTGTTCCTTTGCACCCGACCATCAGCGCTGAGCATGAAGCTGGACAAGTCGCAAGCACCGTTTTTCAAGTCTAGTCGAACCCAGCCTACTAGATTTGATAGCACGTGCTCAAGCCTCTGCACCATTTAGCCGGCAATCAAAGCTGAATTGTTATTAATTATTTTAATATACAGTTGTCGTCACTAAAGAATGCTTTGGTTTTTACCTGAAGCTGTGCTCAGTCCTTCGTTAATTTGCCAAAAACTGTGCGTTTGCTCCGCCCGGTGTTCCACAACCAAGCAATCTCAACCAACAATGCTGCAAACATCGTTGGCTTGAGGGGATTCCCGGAAGTGCTTGACACGACTACGTTTACGTCATCAGCCGGTCCTTTCTTGACCGCACATGCTTTGCAAGCAGGGGCACCGGAGAGCATCGCCCTGCCCTTTGAAAAGGGTGTCACGAGGAAGGAGGTACCTTATTCACCCAGTAAACACTACATACCATGTTTATTTTTATCAGTTTGTTTTGCTTGTTCTTCCACAACAAGTGTATTCGTTTTACTCAGTGGTTATAGTTATACGGAATTTCAATAAAAGTTTTTTCGTGTAAAAATCTCNAGTTCTGTCGAATAAATTCTATTTTGAAAAGAAACAAGAATATTGGTTGCGACATTTCTGTTTTTTCATTGCTTTCAAACTTTCCCTGCCCCCCCGTGCCCCACCTGCTCCGGCAAGCGTCCCCGAACCCAGCAACACACCCGCAAGTCGCATTGAGATCCGATAATATAGAGCCAGGACTGTCGAAGGTGGTACTTCAAAGAACTGATTGTGACCTTTCGCTTTTATTGCTATGTCCAAGGCGTTATTTTTCTGTGAAACTCTCCCACGCCACGCTCCCCCCCACTTGCTCTCCAACAACCTGCACGATTCTTCCTCCCTTCCACGCAGCTGTCATGGTTTGCTTGTTCATGCTTCTTTGTGTGCTTTCACACCCATCACAAAGGACGCTGCTGGAGAATTGTTTTGAATAGAGGCACGACATTCTGTACGAATTTTTGTTCTTTGCCGAGTAAAATCGTGCAAAGCGTGTATATATGCGAAGGAACCTCCACCGGAGAAGATGATTGCTTTTAGAAATTCCGCAGCAGGTAGGAGTTGCGTCAGTTGGTTGCCCAGTCACCAGCAGACCGCGCCTCCCTCCCCCGCTAAGATAATCCCAAGGAAAGGCATTAGCAATAAGTGGGAGTAGGTTCAGCTGCAGGGGGTGGCAGAGTGGGTAAATATTTCCCACCTGTCCATCCATTCTCACATCACTAGACTGATTGCCTTGCATGCTGAAGAGCTCTGTCTTTCCTTTCAAAGAGACCGTTTGATCCACAACTGAAGCTCTGTCAGGCCTCACCACTCCTGTTCAGAGTGGGCCAGAGAGTAATGATGACTAAACGGAATCGCATTTTCCCAAAAACTACAGAATGCCCGAACTGCAGCCCCATCACCGGTAGCAGTTTGGTGACGTGCCCAGGGCTCTACGTGCTAACCCGTGATTTGGTCATTTGCCAAAGTGAACATCGCAATGAAAGAAAGAAAAATGTTCAGTTCAGCAATGAAAGAAAAATGTTCAGTTCAGCTTCGTTACACTCAATTTGTGCTTCTCTGGAGTTCGGAGTGTCACGACCTGTCAGCGACGCTCGCCTGCGGGAGCACACGCGGCGAGTGAACCTTTTCCTCCCACCCACCCACTGACGCCAAACACGAGATCGGACAGGCCGCCATTTTTCAAGTTATTGGTGTGACCTGACTGGCATTCGAACTCAGTCTATCGGCTTTAGCTTCGTGCTCGACACACAGTAGCGGTCAACAAAACAAAAAGTGAATAAAACATAGTTATCAGTTTAGGTCTTCTTCATTCAGAGTTCCATTTTTGAAAGTAAGAGCGAAATCGTTAAGTCACTGCAAACCAGCAAGCATTTTGTTCCTATGACTGTGGTTAACTGGTTTTCATAGCACTGGAACTTTCGAGATAGGCTTTCATTCATTGCGCGACCTGAAAGAGTCATTTAATGTGTTTCTGCATTGTCAGTTGTTTGAATATAATAAATTAGCGTTTGCTTCCAACTCACCGGCTACGCGCGTTTTGCAACAGTTGCATCAGGTGGATTTTGAACCTTTCGGTGGAATTGCGTAGTGAGTTAATTTCTAAAAACCAGGCACTGTCCAAGTACTGTCCATGAAACTTGCAGTTCTTGGTTGTTTTTTTGTTTGTTTTTTGGTCAGTCTAGCTTTTGGCAACTTGAAACGACGCTGACGTTTGCTATGGTCACCCGTGTCGTTGACAAATAGCAAGGAGCAGCTTGGTTTGTTAATTTTTTTCGAGAAATATTATCTGATTTACGGATTTATTTTTAATGTCGGGAACACCACTGTTTCAAAACGTTTGGATTGTTGTTCCGCCTGGCTGCGCATATTACCACGTATAGTGTGGTTTCTTAACAGCTGGGAATGGTCTACTGTTCCGGAGGCTATTGGACCAGAGTGGATCTCCTTTCACCCCCAACATAAGGGCGCGGCACTGTGACGGAATAATGAATGACTTAGACGTAACCCCAGTCAGAGGACCAGCCACGTGAGTCATTTTTTAAATGCTTTGAATTCAAATTGTTGACTGTTTGACTCACAAATTCGAATTGTTTACCTCGATTATTCAAACGACCAGCATCTCTCGTAACGTCCAAGCTAATCAGCAGTTTTCAACTACTGTGCGGGCGCTTAAAACATACATTGCACAACATTCAGCATTTCCCGATGTTGAATGTCGGTTCTGCCGCATCTGTTATCCTGTGATTGGAACAACAGGGTGTTCTGAACTCTGCAGTCGCGTTGCGACCACTGACAAAATTGACGCCGCCATATTACTAAGATCCTCTAGGATTAGATTTTCATTGAGAAAGGTTCGCATGCTTATTTGTGGTGTTCTTTTGCTATTATCGTGGACTCCCGTAAACACTCGATTGTTTTTAACTGTTCTGTTGCTTTGCAACAAAGTACGTACTGTTTGCGCCTGCTGCAATATCATTGAAAATAATTTTACATATGTGAAATGTAGTACAAATGATTTATAACTAAACAACATTATGAAACATCAAAATAATATACTATAAACAGACTTTTTCAAAAACGTGTTTTAGGGACCCGATTCGGGTCCCTAGAATCAGAGAAAATTAAATTAAGAAAAAAATACTTAAGAAAAAGAAAATACAGATCATCATCATCATGGCCTAACGATGGCGCTCAAAACACCTCTAATCATATGAAATTTAGTGGGAAAATTTTTCGGGTCCCTACAGGTCCATACCGGGTACCCAACATTTTCCTTGAAATACCCTGCTATAAAATAAGTCATGGCAGATTTTGATGAGGATGCTGGAATCCTTCGACAGCGTTTGAATCACTGTTGTTTTGAACCACTGCGGTGCAAACACATTTGTCCCTTCGTTCGTTTCGCCCTCGGCAGCAGCAACAGCGGTCCGTTTGCTGCGCTTTCAACGAAACTGTTTTTGTCACTAATTCGTTTTTTTGCAAGACTCCCGAGCGTCAGTTGCTGTGAGCTTCGCAAGGTGATGACGCACTTGTTTCTGTAAGTTTCCTCAAAATACTGAATACTAGAGCCGAAGAAGCCGCGTTTGAAAGGCAGGGAACTAAACATGCTAAGCGTTCATGTCTCAACAGTTAATAGCGAATGTGAGATACATGTACGTCATAATAGCGAATGTGAGATACATGTGCGTCATATAAAGAAAATGAGGTTTGTTGGTCATGGTTCGATGGGCACAGTGATTCACAAGAATTTGTAATTATGTGATAAAAGCATTGGAAAGATGCGTGGCTTGGAGTGTCTGAGGTTTGGGGATAAAATAATAGATATTTCCAAGTTTTGGAGATGAAAATATTCAACACGTCAATAGTACTTTAGCGTTCAAAGCCATTTGTTGGCGATCAGTGAACTCATAAAACATGACCAAGTCACGTGCGGTTTGATGGTATGCGAACGTGGCAAGTGCCCTGGAAAGAC
>JGI24021J15306_10002049_pt1 | contig 21086 bp, 9 predicted proteins | sample Ectturendosymbi1_FD_15306 | JGI IMG/M metagenome (IMG submission 15306)
TTAAACTGAAGTGAATATTTTCTATGTATCAATAAGGACAACTGAAAATTACCAGTTTGATAAGTCTAGGACTGCTGGAGTGACTGGAAACGCCATTGTAAACAGCCAGGGGCAGGGCGACAATCCTGTATGTTCAACCAGAGATAAAATTTCGCAGCCCTCCCGGCCATTTTCACCACGAGCCGCCACTGCTGATAAGAGTCTAGAGCAGACATTTGCATTTCCATTCGTTTCAAGGTAAATTGTGAAGTTATGCCTCTGCGCAGTTTCGCAAATCTTTAGTTAATATTGATTCGTCGTAGAAAAGAGTTGCGCCGGGTCCCCAAAAGCGCGGGGCCCTAGGCCATGGCCTATTTGGCCTATGCGTAAATCCGTCACTGCAGCCCTTGCAGCAAAGTGTAAAGTGACATTGTTCCTACGCAACGGAAAAACTGCTGCACGTTTGTGCTGAAAAATGCGAGAGCCNAATGTTGCATTGATTGACAGTGATTGTTGCCCGTCAATGCAGTNCAGCTTGCTGAACCACTTGCGGATTCTGGAAGGTTTTAAAGTAGTGGTTGTCAACCTTTTCGCTGAAGGGAGCCAAATCCAGACCTACAATTTTGGTAGAGAGCCACACTAAAAAATTTTTAACACAAGTCAATTGAGATGTCTTGTTTCATTGCAGAACGATATCTGTTACACAAAATATCAGAGGTGTTATTGAAAAACTGCTGTAAGAGTCGCACAAAAGGTGCTTGCAAGGCGCATGCCGCTCTCGGAACCGTGGTTGAGGACCACTGTTTTAAAGAAGAACTTGAAATTGTTTTTTACAAAAAAAACATGATTTCCTTGTTTTATACCCGTTAACACCTCATGGAAATACTTTGTTGACGTTCCTCAAGGCTAAATTCCAAGTTTTACTTAATAAAGCACATCACCGGCAAAGAACGTTGGCTGTGTTGTTATCTCTCAACACCTGTTCAAAAGTATGCGCTTGACTCCAATGCAAACAGGTTTGTGGCAGGATATTAGGGCCTGGGTTTTTTTGCTGTGGTAATTATACCTGTCGTCGATTTCAACAGTTCAGCTCAGGAAGGTGTTTCCTTGACGCTGGATGTTCTATATGTTGACCTTTCAGATTTAAAGTCCGGAACTGCGATGCTGTCTTCTATAGCATTCGCGTTTTGTCCTGCTAAAGAATAAACTCATCGCGGAACGGTTTCTTCTCAGTCTTAGGGTCAATACAGTCCGCTTTACATTGCTAGGCTACCACTTTAAAAGTAAGAGTCGAGAAAGTTCGGTTCGCTTGACGTATTTCGTAAAAAAATTGATTGCACGAAGCAGAAAATTATGCTGACAACCTTTGTCAAGGTTCGCAGTATGTCATAGTTTATTGTTTGTCATGTGATTTATCGTCTCTTTTGCACCATCTCCGCAAACTTTGCTGTGTCTTGTCAAACTTTGCATAAAAATTTGCAACCGGTTGCGCCACGAGTTGCACATAGTAAATTTCTGTTCAAAGTTTTGTTAAAAGCCAATTGACCAACTCTGTTGCACCATTGTTAAAAAACTGTTGTGTGCGCAATGTTCTATGCCCTGCGGTGCTTCCCAGAAGTGACCATCTCTTGCGACAATGGCTCTGGCTGTATATGGTCACGTGGTAGTGTCGTGCTGGTCGGAGCAAGGCGTTACCGAAGGGGGGACAGACAGCTGCTAAAAGTCTTACCTTTGCGGTTCAGATTTTCGAAACGTCGCTTTTCTATTAGTCTTTGATACGTAGGAAAGCTGGTCGTTCTTGCCACACACGCTAGTCGGCAGCACTTGAGCGGTAAAAGCAGCATGTTGTTTTTGCAGCCACCTGGCGATATGCGCCGGATTGCGGTTTCTTTGCTGCGTCGTTGGCGTCAGCATGCATCGAACGTTTTGTCCCGAGACCTTTGCGACATTTCGAAGGTATGTCAATTTGGTTGCGGTGTGACAAAATGTGATTAATGGCGTCCCGTCAGACTACCCGTGTTGAATCAACAACTCTTAATCTTTCGGCATTTTAATCCTGCAGCGGAAGGCGCGGTTGTCGTTCTTGACTGACTTATGGTGATTTCTTGATCGGCTTATCGATGCCGCACTTGAGGCACATGTGGCAATCTTGTTCTGAAATTACTGTTTCTTGTTTCGAGCCGTCTGGTTTAGCGACATTCCGTCCTTGCGAGTGAAAAGCTGAAGGAGTCACCATTGAACTTTTTAAAGAAAACCACCTTCAAACCTATCGTGCGAAGTGTTTTGCAGAATATCGTTCGCTTTTGTTCATTGGCTTGTTTTTTAAAAAAAAACACCAGGACGCTTTGAGTCCATGTTCAGATATAAATCGCCGTGTGCGAAGAAAACAAAACAAAATTGAAGTCATATAGTTATTTAACGCTTTTGACACCACACTGCGCTAAGTGTGAGTTGCAGGCGAAGTAATTTCAGTTTGAGCGCATGTTTCTGCATTGCAGTCCATCATTTTTGGTTTTGTTTTTTTGCCAAGGAATTTCAAACTTGTTAACAAAACATCGGAGAATCTGACGAAGTTTACTTCGAACAACGTCAACAAATGGAAGGAAACTTTAAACTCGCTACAAAATTTAAGCGAAACAACTTGGTGAAGATCGAATTGCAAAAATGATTTTACCCTTCTATTATTAAAATACGAGTGCAATCAACTGTTGATGCGTGTAGTGCTACATGGTGAATGTCGCAATCTTGACATGAAAATGCAACACACGATATCTTGAGAGACGAAAAGTCGCGGCAGTGTTTTATTTCAGTTTAAGCGAGTTTAAATAAAGCCCAAGTACTGAGAGTGATATATTGTTATGTACAACCTTTTGCATCCGCTAAAATTTCGTGGGTTGGAAATGCGATCAGTTCGAAACTTTGCATTTTACTTTAATCAACTCCAACTTACTTCACGTCAGAAGCATGAAACGACACTGCAAAATTAACAACTTCTTCGGAAAGGTCAGGTGACAAAATTTCATATCTTCTGAAAATTACGATTGTGCAACGTGCAGCATCGACCATTAGAAATTATTTTATCATGGAACGGTGCCTCGCGCAGAAATATGGGGCTGTGATCTCACAACCCACCTGGGTGGAAAATCTATGAAAAAATACTTTCCTGAAACGTCATGCAACAAAAGAACCGCTGGCAGGAGCGTGAATAATACACAGGACAAACAAGTTGTTAGAATAGAAACACAGACCTACGAACCAAATCTTTACGGCGTGCATAGTTATCAGAGATGTGTCGACATATGAATGTCAGTGCCCTACTGCTGGGAAGCTAACCATGATTACTTCCTAATACTGTATATCTATTTCAACACTATGATGAACTTCATAGCACAAATGACATCAATGCCTGCCCCATTTTATGTTTGGCTCCCTGCTGCTTCGTTTCTGTTCAGAATTTAGATAGAATCGATCGGATGGGATCATGCTTCATGCTGATTCTTTTGTCTGTGTAAGTGATGCCCGTGGATCAAACAGCTGGTTGAATCCTCCGTAAGTGCATATGACTGCCAAGAGCTGCTAAGTTTGAATATTTGCTCACTACAACAACATAGAAGGTTGATCGTTGAATTCCTAACTTCGATCTACAACCTGAAGGCAGCTTGACTGTTACATTGTCCATTGTCACAACCACACTGTATGTGCAATGTCCAGAAACGCGTGGTATGGTATGGTTTATTCATGCATTTTTGTGACTCAAATCACGAAACAACACGAATGCAGCTAGGGCAATTACAATAAAATCAAAGATCACAAATTGATTTCATGTTGATGAAACTATAAATATTTCAGGTTTCGCAGTTTAACCTTTTAATCGTGTTCTAACATGTTGAATTACAAAGGGTTGGCGAAAGACCACCTGGGTCAAGTTCTCAGTCAGCCCTGTTGCCAGCAAAAAAACAAATTTTAATTGAAGACGTTTTACAAACAGTAAAAAAAAGTAATAAAAAAGCATCAAATCAATGTTAAGTAAAATAAGAAAAAAGACATGCCTATGTACAGGAGGTGGGGTGAGCAACTGTAGAGGTAGATAGGAGGGAAAAGTGGCATCAACACAGTATTACAGAATGTGACAAGCATATAAAACGAAGATCAACAGGAATTCTGGCAAGATAGCAGGACGTTTTTATATTGTTTTCCAAATGAATAAGGTAAGGTGAAGAAGATTTCAAATTTGCAGGAATGTTATACCATACCGGAAAGTTGACCCATAGACTTTCTGGGTAAATAATATTTTTGCAATGAAGCAAGTCTTGTTTGATATTTGTGGACTGATGCAATCTCAGCAAAGTAGTTTTCAAAGTGATTAGGTAATCCACCACTATGAAGGGAGTGCATGAATTTGGCAACAGACAATTTAAATAAGCCTGGTAGTTCTAAAATTTTGTGCTTGGAATAGANTACAGCTGTTTTAGTTCTGTTATTTTCAAGGGCTCTCGCAGCTTTGTTCTGCAATCTAATTAAAAGGAGTAATGTCGTGNTGTTGGCCCTTCCCCAGTTAAGTATTGAATAAGTCAAATAGGAATAGAAAATGAAATGTTGGTATAGTCATAGTGTTTTAGTTTGAACAACATTCCAGACATGATTTGGAGAGTTGTGTCACCAACTTTTTTACGTTGAGGCTTCCAACTAAGTTTGTCATCAAGAATAACGCCAAGATATTTTAAGCTGCTTTGTTTTGATATGATGATTAATTGAAACTGAAAAATTTATATTGTTATAGTTGTTCATGAGCATGAAATATCTTTTGGAACAATTGACACATAATTTGTTATCACGAACCCAGTGATCAATTTTTTTGAGCTCGTGTTTAACTCTTTTTCTAACATTTTGTGGTTTTCCCCCGAAGGGCATGTTAGAGTGTGTTAGACCCGGGGCCTGCGAGAGGGGCGTACAAAGAGGTGCATCGGACCCTGTAGGTACTTATCGGGCCCGGAAGGATGAAAGTACACACGCTAGGTTTTTCTGTGATCAAGCCCCATATTGATGGTCATCCTCTCAAGCTGCAACGCTGGCTGCTATATTTGTAAATCTTAGCATGTTTGCTGTTTTATCTATATTCTGATTATTATGCAGTCAAGCTATACACGTTTTGACGAGGGCGCCAGAAGTTAGAGGTGCCCGATCTGTCTTCACATGCCCTGATAAAAATTTCCCTCAGAGGCCCCGGTTAAACCCTACAACAATATAGTTATGTAATGCAAAACGGCAGCAAATGAAGATAATCTAATACCATACCATCCAGGCATCACATCCTTGTGTTGGTCTTGTCTGTGAGTGACAAACATTGTGTGATCAGAAATGTCTACATTTGCTGGAAAAACAATATTAGGCGCCAAAGTGGAGCTTAGTATGACAATATGAAAGAAAAGCACAAAGGCTTCAAATTTGCACTGAGATCCTGTCGCAATACAATGAAAAAATACAAAACAGACGCACTTGCGAGTGCCCAGCAGGCATGGACGTAGCCAGGGGGCCATGTACCCTCAAAATTTTTGCCATATCCAGTCATTCTGTACTTTGAAAAGCGGCGTCCCAAACAAAAATACTGTTGCTCGCCTAAAGTCAAACATTTTAGTCCCTCTAAAATTTTGGACTGGCTACGCCACTGCCTGCAGGACCACTCTCCCAGAAAGATCTGCAAAATATCTGAAAAAGAAAGCCAGAAAGCCATGCTCCCTTCAACCGTGGGATACAACCCGAAATGAAGTTGTAGCGATGCGCTAAAGTCACTTTGAGGCATTACTAAGTTAATCAAAAAATAGCAATATTGACAACTTTGTAAACCAAATTTGAAATTTTTTGAAAAATTAAATTTTTGCTGAGCACATCACCTATAAGTTGAGCTGACCCTATTGTGTGCTTTTGATCTCAGTAATCTTTTCAATGTGTGTTTGAGGCGTGGTAAATTCTACAGCAATGCATGGAAAGTGTTATTGTGCCTATTTGCAAAAATAAGAAGGTTGATATAAGTGATGCTGGTAACTACAGACCTGCTTAACTCGCAACAACTATCTTCCAACCATTTGAGCATTATATTTTAGCCTGCATTTCACCAATTGTTGCCACCACTCACTAACATCCTGTTGGCTACAACATGGAAGTGGAACCGACATGGGTATTTTAAATCAAATAGATTGTATCGTGTTATGTAAACAAAGGCAGTCCAGTGTTTTCAGCGTTTTTAGATGCATCCAAAGTAATGCTTCCCAACCTTTTCCAGCTTGCGACCAACTTTGCTGATAATTTTTCTGGGGCCACTAATGAAAAAATTTAGTTCTGCGAAGATGAATAACTAAAAAATGTGAGATACGAGGAAGAAAAAAATGTTAACAACACAGGCCTACAATTTACTGTTAATGGGAAACTTGAACTTGATTATTAAATATTATACTATCAATCCGAGGCTTGATAGGAGACAAGCTCACTCGCAACGCAGCATTCAGATAATTAGTTTTAAGGCTGAAATTCTAGTAATATTCACAATGACCAGTCACAAAACTGTAAAGAACAGAATTTGCGAGACCGTGCCTTCAATAAAATGGGCGACATAGAATGGTGTGTTGTTTCAGTGTTCGTTCTTCTTCAGTATCAACTACGTGTTCCAACTAACTCCTTCTCTGTGACGTGCAGGGCTTCTGTATCCTTATTGTGTTCTTTTAACTAACCGTGATATGAGCGTTGTGTCTGAGACAAACATGTAAATAAAAAATAGATACATTCGGAGCCATTGTTTGGTTCTCCGAAACCTCATGTTTGTGACACAATGTTGTTGCTGCATGGCACTGGTTCCCAAAGTACGGGTCGCGACCCAAACAAGGGCCGCAAAAGGTCAAAAATGGATGGCGATCCAAACCTGAGTGATATAATTTCAGCATTACTACTGCTTGTCTGAGTCTGTCTGTATAGCGTAGGACAGGTACCCGATAAAAGAGTAGATTACTGACAATGAAAACGAACTTAACAAGTTACTGCCAAAAATCACCCATACAAACATTGCTTTTTTCATTTTACATACTCTGTTTGAGGCTTGGGTCGCGAGATTTTCACCAAACTCAGATTTGGGTCGCACCAAAAGTTTGGGAACCTCTGCTGTAAAGAAATATAAAATATTTCTTGTACACGCATAAAAGATTTCCAGTTGTTAAAGTATCGAAATGTCGATTTTGTAATTTTGAAAATTGATATTGCTCAAAGTCTGAGTATTGGTATCGGTGTAAAAATCGTATTGATACATCTTTCGATAGTTATAGATAAGTTAGTATCACAGTGTACGTTCATGAGTTATCGTTCCACATGTACCCATAATGGTAATGGTTACAGTAGAACGTGAAGGGCGAGTTTGTTTTTGCTTATTCATCTCAGGAATAAGGTCCATATCAATTGGGTTAGAAGTAGCATCCTACACGCATNAAAGAACATGTGCTGAAATAAGAAAAAATCTTGGGAAAGAACATAGGCCTGCGCTAAAACAAAAAAATGCGCTNGCGACAACTACCTCTAGCCATCAAACAGTGGTTCCCAACATTGTTTGGGCCACGTCACACTTATCAATTCAGTTTTCTTCATACAGCACATCACAGCTATTGACAGAAACCTACAGTATCTAATGGAAACATCCTCTGTGGATAAGTTAACCTGAACTTGAATTGTATAAATTACTGGAATGTTGAAAGTAAAATTCCTCTCTCGTTAGCAGTGCAAAACTGAATAAGATAAGCGAGGCCAATTATACAAAGGTTTTATTTTTTGCAAGTGACTAAAAAAGTTCATCACAACATTCTATCATTCGTGCAAAGGATGGTGGCATCAAGGGTAAAACTTAATTGAATCTCGTAGTATATATGCAGGTTTTTTTAAGGCGTTTTAGGGACCCGATCCAGGTCCCTAGAATTTCAGATCGGGTCCCTAGAATCAGAGAAATCGGGTCCCTACAGATCCATACCGGGCACCTAACATTTTCCTTAAAAAACCCTGATGTATGTTGATTGAATCTCATAAACCAGGGCAAACTTGTTTAAAATTTGCAAAAGGTGCGAAGAGTTGTTCGGAAATTTTCACAAGAAGAGAAAAAAGTTAGTTTCAACCGTCAAGCACTCAGATGCAGAAAGCAAGGAAAGCAAAGGAAGCAAGTGATGACATTAAAATTTTAATTCCTTCCAGGTTTAGAAAAGTTCTTGTGTTAATGAAATGTGTTGACGAAATCTTAAACCTAATGCTGAAAAATAGTTGCATCGTTTGGGAATATGATAAAAAAATTAAGTGCTATTATAGGATAAAAGTAGTCAATAAATACAAAAAAAGGGGACATGCTCCAACGTCATTGCTATCCTTTAATGAAGCAATGAAGTCCTACAGTAAGGCACTGAACTTGTTCGACAACATTCTCATCACTCAAAAGAACATTTGGTACTCCAGTTCTTTTATACTTTTGAGCGGAAAACTGTACAAACTTTTTTTTTTCATAAAAATGTGATTCCATGATCAGCAGCACAGTTACAGCAATTGCATAAGTATGCAGGAGGTGGTTGCCAAACACTCTTTCAATACTACAATCTGCGCAGAAAGAGTATTTTGTTTTTAATCACTATTTGTTCTGTGCCGCTTAGTTACGTTCCTGCTTTCTTCAGGGTTTTAACGATTAAAACGTTCTTGTCAAATACCTTCAAAGCTACCACAAGTAAGTTCGCGGAGAAGCGCCAGAGTTTTGTTTTTCAAAAGACAACCTTTTGTGTATTTACAAAACTCTGAAGCCAACACGTTTCTAAAGTTTGGGGGTTGGAGAAAACCCTGAAGCCCAACTTGGTACCACTGTTATTCCACGGTTGTCGATCACCAGGTTTAGATTTTGATGATAAAATACTTTCTGCCGAGTTGAAGTTGTTTGGCAAACAATCAGAGCGAGGTCAGCTCGACTCGCTTGTTTAGAAAGAATTTTGTCACAAGTTGTTTGCGATCTTCGCGTTGAGTGGCGTTGACATCGAGGTCTACCAACTACATTTGCTTGGCAATGTTTTACTCATGTAGCGACGTTGTAGGACGAAACTTTATGTTTCACAGGATGGAAATTAGGCTTATTTTCGTTTAACCCTGAACATCTAATTGCGTTTTGCTTAAACGTAGTTTTATAGGATTCGTGAACAATTATATTTCACATCAGTGATAGTTTCAACTGGCGCAGTTCAACACAGTCGCCCCTACTAATGATCAACACGCTGTATTTCCTGGCTTCCAGACCTCTACCTCTACTGTGTATCGTCCGAATTCAAATCCATTTTTAACTATGTAGTTTTTGTAACAGACACAAAAAACAAAGGCAAACAACGCTTATACACTTGAAAAAATGCGATACACAACAATCCAAAAATGCGGTTTAAAAACAAAGTTGCAAGAAGACGAAAATCAGCACATGCGTTTTTTTATCTTGACTGTCGAACTGCAGTAGCTACATCCAACAGCTTGTTGAGTAGGTTTGAGTTGTTGCAAAAATAGTTGGGAAGCGGCCAGCTTGGTTTTGCGAAGCAGGTTTTTCTTTCGTTCAAATTCTCTTCCTACTTGGTTGTTGGTTGTCTTCTTCGTCTTTTCCAAAACCAGTATTGGATTAATTATCATCTTTTCTGCAATGAACCTTTGTAAGTTTCCTTGTTTGGAATAAGATTTGTTAAAATGAGGCCAATGACAACAGCAGCGTTTGTAAATATAAATATAAGTGCAGAAAATGTTGTTCTAAGGGTAAAAGAAAAAAATGAGCGCAGGCAAGTGGCAGATTAAAATGTGGCAGTTTCAGAACTGTTGAAATTTTTTCTTGGAATGGTGAGGTGCTAACTACTTTTAGTACGCAAAAAAGCATTGTCTTAATTTGCTCTTCACTTCTGTCTGTACCTTCAGCCTCTGGGTGCCAACCTCTTGTACAAGTAATATGTATTTGGGAATTCGCAATATTTTCGAATTTTACTGCGTACACGACCATCTTGAGATTCCTTACGGCACACAGACGGTTTGCTAATTTGTCACAGTGATGTTTGCATCAGGATAAGCTTGCCTTATCGATAAGGGCAAGCACCTAGCAAAATTTTGAAGATGATATACTTTATAACGATAAAGTAAAAATACTGTANAATAGTGGAGTTTCCTTGCCTTTTGGATAACCCATAAAAATATAGGGTCTAGGCCTCCGACCCCTTGTCTCACGGACCATGCGCCCATGCTGGAAACCAAATCCTGGCCGCCTGCTTAAAAGCGAGAAATCCGATTACCGCTATAGGTAAAATGCGGAGTGGTTGGTTGATTACCTGTTCTTGACATATTTCTTTTATCGGATAGCTTTTCACCCAGTTTTGGATTTACATTAAAGAAAAGCACACAAAATAAAAAAGACGTGTCCTTTGTGGCATTTTGGCAAGTTACCCATTCTACACGGTTTGAACGATTGAGAAATTATGTGATTTGTAATGTTGCTATGGACATTGATCTCCAATGGCATATACACAAGCATTCCAATGATGGTGTAATGGCAATAGGGCCATTACAAGGTTCGGCGCGGTAGTCACCACAGATAAGTACCTGAGCTAGCTGAGAAGTATAAAATCCTGCGCATCCCAATACAGCATGGAGTGATCATGGCATGTGATCTCTGTTGCTGTCGATTCGGACGCTTTCCCCGTGTAGCGCTTATCGCTGCTCTTAAAATGGTGGATTTATTGGTTGTGTGTCTGCTATAATAGTGACCTCAACGTGCAAAATATATCAGTTAGGTTTTTCAATCAAATAATTTTTTTCTGAAAAGAGTTTCCTGCTTTTACTCTGCAAATGCGTTTGGAGCTATTCGCATGGTTTACTTAAACTTTGCAAAAACAATAATCTATGCTTTATGCCGTGACATTTATGACAGTAAAAGATGACATTGCGAAATCGTATTTGAATTACTGACGGCAAACTTAACTAAAAATCCTACACCATTATCTTCGGTGAATTGCTTTGCGACGTAAAGCTTTGAATTGCATGACAAGTGTTTGATTAGCCAGATGTAGCAATGGGCGTTGGCTGATGCTTCGGCGAGATTCGTGGTATCTGATAGTCACCATGACTACCGCTGTCGAATGGGTCGGCACCTGCCTAGGGTTGAATTACGGACATGCCTAGCGTGTCTTTTGCTAACTACCCGCCGTCTAGTCGTTGGTGGATGTCCTCAAAGAGAAAATTTTTCTTGGGCGTTGTTTGCATGCGTCACAAACGTTTCAGCGGCTCAGTTAGTAGCACTCACTGCAATCTTTTTCAATCGGTTTGCGTTTCCATTTTTGACACAATATTACAAGCACTAGTTTCCGATTATTTCACGTAATGTTTCGTGCTCCGCACCGATTTCGTAGCTGTTATCTGTTTAATACTATAATAGTGGCTCAATCATTTGCTGTCGTCCCAAATGGAAATTGCTAATGAAAATTTATTAATAAGTGTCTTACTTTAATCGCAGGCTGTTTAAACTTTTAACGGGACCGCAAGTCGTATTGTTTGAAAATTGGTTCTACTGAGGATATGTTGTTTTTTCGAAGATCAGAACAAGATATAGACCAACGACACACACACACTTTTTCCCATACGTACGTGTAAGCATAGAAATGCACCAACAAACAGTATGAGCTTGCGAAAATGTTGGTGTCACACATAGGCGTAGCTAGGGGGGGAAAGGGGCCATTCTCCCCCAAATTTTTAGAAAATATAATCATTTTGTGCTTTGAGAGGCATTTTTCTAAACAAAATAGTGTTATTCGCCTAAAATCAAACATTTTGGCCCTCCAAATTTTTTGCCTCCCCAAATTCTTGGGCTGGTTACGCCACTGGTGTCACACTGAGAACGCCAATCTTAAGATATGAACCATTGTGGGAACAATTTTTGTCTATTTTGTTGGCTTGTTGTTGCATTTCAAATGTTGAAAAACACGCCATCTTAACTTTCGACAAACTAAATGCAGTGGCATAGTCGGGGAATAGCATGTCCAATGTTTTCAAAGTGAAATATGTTCCCTTGCTTTGTGATATGGATCTGAAATATCGGCGTTCGTGTTTTTTTGTGGAAATCGTCACATTCTTCGTAATAGTCTCTCTCTCTCTCTCTCTCTCTCTCTCTCTCTCTTGACCAGGCCCGTAACCAGGGGGCGCAGGGGAGGCGAACCTCCCCCTAGAAATTTGTCTCTCCCCTGGAAAAATCTGTTGGACATAGTTTAAAAAATTTGGGCACCCCTCAGAAAACTTTTCGCCCCCCCCTGGTGTCCCAAACTGGTTACGGGCCTGCTCTTGACACTAAGCACACTGAATAATGGAGGCATAATTAGCAAGAGAATTAAAGCTATTTGTTCCCTGAACGCATAAGATTATTTATCAGCTCCTTTTAACAAATTGGGTATAGAAGTTAAAGCCTTGAAAATTGAGAAATGGGTGCAGCTCTTTCTAAAAGAAAGTAACGAAATGGTTGAGTTCCGTATTTACTTGCAAATTCACATATTATGAAATATTTTTGTGAGTACTTTGTCAAGTTCTGTCACCTGGTAACTACCTGCCGTATGATTTTGTTTCACACAACGTGTTTCATTTTCATCACAGATAATAATAACTTAGTAGCTTCATGACTGATTGTGTTCTTTATCCCCTCCAAAAGAATTTGCCTATATCCTTGCATACCTGTGATTTTTCTTTCTGTCCACATTCTTACACTGCTGCACATGAGGGTTTTAGCAGAAGCTTTGCATTGTTGCTTTGCTCGCATTAACAAGCAACCTTTTACCAAGTTTGTATGCAGCATCATTTGCGTGGTATAAAAACTTCCCACGCCTATGATTCTATACCAGGGGTTCCCAACCTTTCTCTGAACATGTACCCCTTCAGCATTTCGACAGGCGAGCATGTACCACTAACAAGTCTCATGAGTCATGATAAAATATTTTATCGTGACTAAAGCATGTCTTGAATTTTGAAAATAATGTTCACTGATACATGTATGAATATTTGGAAATAAATACTATAAAATGTATTATTCCCTTCTACTGCTAACCTTAAATGTACCTCTTCAGATAAGTAAATGTACCCCTAAGGGTACATGTACCTCAGGTCGGGAACCTCTGTTCTATACACTCAAATAAGCGCAAAATGTTTACAGAGATGTATCGATTCAAAATACTTACGGATAGATTAAAGATCCTATTCTGTTGGCTATCGCTGTCACAATCGGTGATTTCAACCCCATCGACGTTACCCTTTAAAGCAGTAGAAAACTTGTAACAATTTGCAGCGAGAAACTTTGCACAAAAAGCAATGCACATCATCCCAATTCTTGAATCCTCAGCATATGGCGATTGAAATCCAGAATAGCACAAATGAAATCCAGACTTTAAGAGGATTCCAGACTTCGGACGTGCACAAAAGAAAAAGCACAAAAGACATAACCGTGCATGAGCTCATTTCTTTGAGAGAGCAAAAACATTTTCCACATCTTTCTGTATTTTTACCTAACCTGTTCCTTGATTGTCACTGTTTTCATGAAAAGATGCAAACGACTAAACAGGTCATACTCACACCCATTCCAAGCTTTCAAGAAATTTTGCTCAAGAAAAAAGTTAATAAGCATTTGCCCAAATTGTGCCAAATTTTTGCCTGATTTTCAATTACTTTGCCTCATGTTATTTTTTGCCCAATATTAAATTTTTCAGATTTCTAATTAATAATGCAAATTTTTATAAGAATTTGCTCGATTTTCACTATTCCTCAACCAAAGGTGGGCATTTTGCCTCCCATCTACCTACTGCGGCCATGAGCTTGAAAGACTGCTTTTTAGTGATTACTACTTTTGTGTTTTTTGTGCAGTAAACTTAAAATGAAAACGGTATCCTGGATACTTAGAAAGCAAAGCACAAGCACAACGCCGTGAACTATTGAACATTGCATTCAACTAACGTTGTTTTTTGTAGCGTAAGAAGAGACTGAAACTCTGCACAATAGCTTGGGTATTTAAAATAGGATGCAGAGGTGTATGGGGAGGCTTTATAGCCAACTGTAAAAATATCAAAGGTGTTTACAACAATGAAAAGTGTTTGATTGTTTTTATGGTTACAACAAAAGTAGTATTACAAAATTACTTATAAACTGTCAATAATTTTATATTCAGCAACTTACCCACTCATTGCTTTGCAGAACATTTGTTTGTATTCCTCCTTTGAGGCGAATTCAAAAATATTTCGGATCGTTTCTATTCTTAGTCCATTTTCGTTTTTATCATTTTCGTCCACAGTTAACATTTTAATGTCGTTGATAAAGGGATTGCATTCCACTACACTGAGCTTGATACCATTTTTGGAAACTGAAAGATGAAAACAATGGGCGTTGTTGTAAATCAAATTTAACCTAATTTTCAAAAGTATTGCTATTACATGCCTTACAGTTGGTGAAAGCAACAACAAAAGTTAACTTGTCCTCCAGGTGATGATACGCACACAAATATTGTATCGTTTCAGTTATATCTTTAGTGTCACTTCCGCAGGCTACTTAGCTTGTTGTGCCAAATAGCAGCGAAGTTACAATCAGAACAGGGAAAGAAGAAATCTGATCAACAATTCCCAAAACATAATAAAAAAAGAGTGAAACACTTGGGTGTCGCTGTTACTNTAAACTTNTGCGTNGCAAAATNTTCAGTGCAGTGTATCTGCTGGAATGTCGATCAACAGCTTCCCATTGGTTTGCGCTATTCATGATCATGTAAGTGAGTTNAAGCAATTCCTAGTCAGTCTCGATCACTTCAAAATTTTCACGCAAGTTTCTCTCAGTGAGACTTTCCGCTTCAGTGAACCGAAAATTTACGCTTTTATCATCAAGTAATCAAAGCGATTTTTAGTTAATGATAATTTGTGTGAAAAAAAGGCTCGATGTTTACCAAGCAATTAGTTTACTCTTTTGAGCCTCACATGCACATTGCATCTTCTTGATCAAGTATGTTCTTGCATTTGAACGGATATCTGACAAAGAAACTAAAACTTAAAGTTACAACTCAAAGTTTTACGAGCAGCTTGTCTTACAACATTTTTTGTGACGATGACATCGCCACTGCGGCTCATAATTATACTGCTCCAGCCTTACACGGGCGTACGAAATTTCCACTTATAACGTTTCCTATAATAATGGAAGAAAATTTAAGAAGTTATTTTCATTAAGTGCTGCACAGCTTCAGTATGTCAGTTTGCTGTTTTCGTTGATCTTAATCAAGCGTTGCTGCTTCTTCAATAAATACCATATAGAACTGACATAATAATGTCTTGATAACTTACAATCAAAAGCAATTTTAAAATTAAGGTCAACGGATCGCAAAATGAGCGTGTAAGATCCGGAGTTGTTCTGTTCCAAAAAATTGTTTTCATCCAGAAATCTGAAAATAAATGAGCAATAACCCTGCGTGAGTAAAATGCACACAAACTTTTGGCAAACGAAAAGTGCATGCATTATCGAACTTAATGATGTATCTGCTGTTTCTTCTCAACTAGATCAATTGCATTTCATATGGCCTTTTGTTCTGTAAAAGGTTATTCTGATTCTACCGATTACCATCAGCAAAAGTTTTGCTTTCACGGTGACCTAGTCTAAAAATAACACTGGTGTTACTGCAAAGCTTCAGAAAAACAAATAATTTCCGTACCACTTTTGCACAAAATGCGGCCGATGGCGGTCTGTTTTATGGAATCACTGCAAGATTTGTTTATTTCTGGGTAGGAGCGTAACTTAACCAACTCTTTAGCAATTTTCTTTATTTACTTCATATCACGAAATTAGTTATCACCACAACTGCAAATAAACTTTCGAGATGTACCATGCAGCAAAAAAATAACAATATGAAACTTTCTACAAACGTTCGAAGACATTTCATAAGTTTTTGTACATTTTAAATGAGATGGCGTATTTTCCTTTCAAGATGACTTGCTCTATTGGTATCATCAGAGTTATCGCGCTGTCTTTACGTATGTTGGCTTTGTAGGTAGCGTTGTAAGACAAGGCTTCAACAAGCGTGTTACTGCAAAACAAAGAAAGGGATCATTCGATAAACACAAGAAGCATATCTACTTCAAGAAAGATTAACCTTTCAATGGAAAATACAAACTGAATGCCAAATCTACTTTTAACGATAAAAAGTGTAGCGAGATTTTAGTCTAAGCTAATTACAATCTTGCTACACTTTTACAAGCATTGGATAAAAGTATTAGAACTGTTACAACTTTTTTAAGTTAGTTTAATTGTTATGAAACTAACAAAAAGTAGCTCAGGCCAGCCATCTATTACTGACTACATATTTGCGCACTTACTCGAATGTATCAAAACTAAATGTAGTTTTGAATGATTTGCCCACATGCGGCATCTTCATTCTTGACAAGTTTTGAAATACATTTGCATCTGTAAACATTTGCAGCAGAAGTAAAAAAAATTAATTTGACTTGATGGTCGTTTGTCTCTTTGAGACGAATTAATCAAGCCAGATGTGAATATTTAAGGTTGTAGGATAGGTTTAAGCGCGCAACAGATAAATAAAAAATGAAAAAAAATTATATATCGAAAATCGAGAAAGTGTGAAAAACACGAATGAAACGTAATGAAACTACATCGTAATCACGTACTTGGTTCTAAGAGTGCAAAATTTAAACACATGTATAATGATTTCAAAGTATTTCACAAGAAAAATAAGAGTTTTGTTTGAACCAACAATAGGTAAGACATCACTCCTTTCCAGTCAAACACAAAACAGAAACCGTTTTTGCACCCTAAGAAGCCCACTTGGATTTACACTTCAGCTACCAATTTTACTTTCTTTGCATAAAATTGGAAATTCAGTCAGTTCATTTGTCGTCATTTTTGCTTTTTGTAGATAGTAGTGGACTTATCAAAAGCGTTGGACAAGAAAATACTGCAAGTTACGTTCAGATTAACTTGTACAAACCTAACTTACACTTTAAATTCTCATCACCTCGAAACACTAATGCAATGTAAAACACTGAAGAGTGTAAAGCATAAAAATCTTTGTCTGTTGAGCTTGCCTCGTTGTCAGACGTTTACCAAGTTGATTAACTGTCACGAAATTTTAGCAAAATTAAAAAGCAATACACAACGTGGAGCTTTTTATTTTTAAACCATTAAGCAAAACTAAACCTTCGCTCACCGAGTTGATTTCCATTCACGACCGTACAAAAAAACAGAATAGTCAAAAGTGGTGTTATTTCCATTTTTGGTCCTGTTGTGTTGAGGTAAAATCAGTTTATAACGCCACAAGTCGTGGTAGAAATAGCTAAGACCTGCAGCACAGCAGTAAACTTTGGTAAAGTAATTGGATATATTACATTTTACATATCTACAACATTCAATTAAATAAGCTTAAACTGATACATGTCTTTGTAGTGACGATGAACAAGCATTTGTGATGCTTCAGGTCAACATTTCTTTCTAAATGAGCCCACCTTTCCTGTTTGTACCAAACGATACTCAGCGTACACGACGTTTTTGTTTATGGGTAATCTGCATAGGAACTAACAAGACTTGACCAGCTTGCCAAACCCATTCATATATCTCGTAAGACCGCCTTCAACACGCCTTGTATGCAATGCGGACTGAGGTCGTGTTTGTCACTTCTGGCGACCTTTCTTGCGCTGTGTCAGTACGATTATGATTAGAGAATCACACACGAATGCTTTATAAAGAGTGTTTTTCCTGAGCAGAGAAAAAGGTCGGTACACTTCTGGAAAGGCTTGTACAAAGAAACATATACCACACATCTTGGCAAAGTTTCCAAAGCAAAATATTACCTACACTTGACAGTGATTACACCCTTTATTCACCAAATCGTGCAAAGTAGGCTTATATCTTTGCCTTTTTGTGTGAGGTATACCCACGGATATTCTTATGTATCATACTTGATGCTGCTTTTATGTTGTGGAAAAACTTTTGAAATGGGCGTGATAGTATGACAACTTTTAAAGAAACATTCTTCATTTTCTATTAAAAAGAGGTGCTTTACGCCAGAAAACAAATGTTCTTGATACAAATTTACATCTGATATATGACAGCTTGAACTATTCTGCAATATTATTTCCACGCAAGGAGTAGATAAATTGTAGAGGTTGAATGTTCATACATCCAATAGTTTCAACCAAGTTGTCATACATACAAAACATTTAACTTTTAACATTTATTGCATTTTGAGAAGTTTGTCAGCTGAATTCAAATACAATGCTTCGGTTCTTCTAAAGCATATTTTGAACTACCAAAAGGTGAGACTTGCACAAACTGCCAGCAGAATGCCAAGGTCATGGTCGCGACAAAAAGTTCATTGAAATTTTTTATTGCATCCAATGTGTTACCCAATAAAACAGAGAACAAAAAACGGGAAATCGTTGAAAGAATGTGATAAAAAGTTGTGCTGGCATGTTGATTCAAGTAATCAAAATGCTAAACTTTCGGCCAGGGCCGCAACCAGCTGATATTTGCGAGGAGAGGGGTCAAAATTATGGTAATTTGTTGTTGTACCTAAATACTAAACATGTGTTTAAAAATTTCGGGAGGGGGCAGTTGTCTCATAATTCAGAAAAGGACCCCATCTGCATAACTCCGATGAATGCTACAACTAATTCTTGCAAGAAGAGACTTTCTAGTTCCTATGACAAGGTAATTTTTATTTTACTCAAGAAAATTTAATCCATGGGAAATATTGTAAATAGTAATTTGGAAATATATATTTTCCCATTGTAGACAAGTGTAGAAAATTTTCATGAAAATGTAAGCTTTTTGTTCAAACGTCATGTTCAGTTTCTAATAAGTTTCAATGTAAGTTCTTCACACTTTTTGTATTAACCATGTAAACGAAATTCTGAATCGTGAGCCACTTCCCGAATCACAATTAGCTTTTCAGGTTATTTGAGGACAGATTGCTACGCTTTGCCACTGCAAAAACGTCAACGATCTTATGAATTTGTTTGAATGATTTAAGGATAACCTGGAGGCCTTGTCGCAAACTTTTGAACTCTCTCTCTTGTTGCGCAGTTATACGTGAGTTTGTTTTGTGAACACGAACCACGTCAGCAAGAAATTTATCGCCAAGGAGCGTGTAAGTAATTGCGTACCTGCGTGCTCTTTGACCAAGTGTAGATGCCGGAAATCCTATTTCTACGTACTACTTTGATTAACTGGTGCTAGGAAAACTGATCATCACTGTTAGAGATAAATTGTGAAGTGATAAAAAATTGTATACTCTTCTTCATATTTTTACGTTCTTCATTAGGTACAGACACATGCCACATCAAAAGTTTTTCTAAATCTGCGGAAATCCACTAAACGGACAAATCCGTTAAAAGGGGACATCCTGTTTATAAACTGAGCTCGCCTCGTGTATACTGTTTTCGTATAAACTGTGCGGTTCATGTGCAAAGCGTCATAGGGGGCACCGCTTGCCAACTTGACTGAAAAACGGCTGGTCTGAAGGCTTGTCCTGTACTAAGTCTATGGCATCCTGACTGCAAAAAACAAAGGAATTTTCCGGGAAACTGGGTGTGTCAAAAATTTGATAGCGATTTATTCAGGGGGGTAAATATTGTGGGTAATGACAGTAAACAGGGAAAGCAGAATAATGCGTAAAGCACGAGATTAATTAAATCGCTTCCAGCCGCTCGGCAATGACAAGAAACATGTTGCGTCAAGATGTCTGATATTTGCAATCTATACTTTAGTGGAAAGTGTTGAGTGCTTTGAATTCCGCACGTTTTTGTCTAAAAATTTGTTTCTGGTCAAAACAATCTCACGACGCTTTTGTCAAACAATATTTGCTACCTTGTGCAGCTTGTACTGATTTCATTTAGGAAGTAAACCAACTGCATGCGTTTTCAGAGAGTACAAAATCAATCCATTGCTCACGGTTAGTGTGGTCATGTACAGTAAATCTTTGTTAAGTGTAAGTTTTCCCCAAGCTTTGCAATGACCTTGTTTGTTGAGGTCAACAGTACGGTGCTACATGGGATGGCAGCTGCCCCAGGATTTCCAATAACAAAGGACCTTCGGTATAAAACAGCATTTATTTCTTTTCCTGTTAATCCAATACATACGGACGATTATTCCAGGACATCCACATTGTAAGGCATTCAAAAAATACCGCAAATGGGAATCTGTTAGGCAGATGAAGCGCTCGAACGGAAAACGTTTTTGCTGATTTTTGACAACAAAGCTCACAGAAAAAGACTTACTACATTGCTTCTGCTCCAGAAATAAAGGTTATGAATTTTGCAAAACTTGTATTTAAAGTATGGACCTGCAGAAAAACTGGTCAGCATGTTTTCAACCACCAGATCAATAGCCACTAACGAAAGCTGTCTTCAACCAGGCGCGTAGCCAGGGGGGAGGCAATGGGGGCAATTGCCCCTCCCCCAATTCCGAAAGTTGCACCAAAAATTTTTAGGTCAATCAAGCTTTTGACGTCTAAGCCAAAGAAGTATTTCAGCGCAAATCACCGAAAATGCTTGCGTAACTTGTTGCATAATTTAGTCGAACCTGGTCAAAGCACTGTGGTTCAACAATTGTCCATGATTAATCAAACGTTGTGTACCAGGAGGGGCAATAATAGTATTTTCCAGGTGAAGCCAAGGATTTTCGTAGAGTGGGCAAAAATGGTGAAATTTCATTTTTTCCACTCGAAACTAAGGAAACAACCTTTTTTGCTAAAAATAATAGGAAAATGTCGAATTTTAAAAGCAGGGAGGGGCAAAGGACTCCTTCTAGCCCTCCCCTCCCGACGCCCATGGTTGTGTATATAGTGTAAATGTTGGAGAAGTCATGTCATGGCTGATATTTTCCTAAGGTTTAAGCTCCGTGTGGAAGTTAGTAATAATGAAATACGATCATAGTATCTAACTGCTTGTAATCACTAACNAAAGTAAAACAAGGAGTCACCNCTTTTCCCAGCTGTTTCTGATGCACCAGTTTGCTGAATCTCACCTAGTAGTGATGCAAACATATTTCAAACCCATCGCAAAAATTTCTCCCTC
>JGI24021J15306_10002051_pt1 | contig 21075 bp, 9 predicted proteins | sample Ectturendosymbi1_FD_15306 | JGI IMG/M metagenome (IMG submission 15306)
TTTGTTAGCAGCAATTTCCAACGATTACGTTTTTGCAAAATATTGCCCAAAATGCAAATAACATATGCAAATGCTACATTAATCAGCTTTAGTTTTTGGTGTAAACGGAAACCCATCAACAATATTCGCCGACTTTAATCAAATTGAAAATCTACCACCAAAAAGAAGCCTAACATCAAAAAGTAAGCAGACTTATACAAGTGTTTCATATTTTGAAGGATGAATTGATGTTCTCTTCGACGTTTCTACCAAAAAGCAGAAAGTGATCAAATAAAAAATTTAAAAGTCTTGTCTAATTGAACTCCAAGCCAGAGGTTTTAATTTGTTTAACGCTGATTCGCTGATCACTAATTGCATTTCACGTAAATCAGGTTTTTCGTTGATACAATTGTTGTCATTCCCTTCATGGTGTCTTGTGGCTACTAATACGTAGTAGGCAGAACATCACTTCGAGAAAGATTTTGTGATCAAACATCTTGGGTTTAACTACTTGTTTTGCAATAAAAATGCACTTGCAACATTCGACATTCGACATTTCGTACGATTAGTGATTGACACATTTCCGAACCTTTCAACTATTAATAACAGTGAGCGCAGCTCTCATTTAGGTCAAAAGAAAAATACTGAAAATAAATTTCACTGCAGAAGACTGAAAAAAAAATCGATAGTGTTTAGCTTCCCAGGTGTATATATTGCAATAAGCAGGTGAACTAAGTTATGGGCTTCTCTGAAAGTGATGCCTAGGTGGTGATATTTAGCTGGAGGCAGCAGCAAAGCAAAACCTTTTAAGATTGTATTTGCTTTTGCGCAAACGCCGTTAGCAGAATGAAGTGATACGACATTGGCTGAACAAACAAACCATATATACAGTAACGTCGCGACTGACGAACCTGAAACTTGACGTGACATTTACCGGTATCGTATCTGCGATTCTGCGTAGAACGTCAACCCGCAGCGAATAATAAGCCGGGCCCTTTTGCATGATTAATGAAGTAGTCCGATGGATTATTCGCACCGCAAAAGGTCGACTAACAAAAAATTACAGGAATAGATAATCGCGTTGACTTCTCAATCTGTCATTATACACACCGCAGAGAGTATTTGCCTTGGAAAAAACGCGTCGTTACTGGAAAGTAATCCACTGAGATTTCGCGAGGACTGCGTAAGAACCCACGATGCCATGTCGTTCTTTCCTGCGGTTTCTATTCCGAAAGTATTAAAGAGTTAATCGATGGCACTTCAAACTTAATTATGCTACAAGCAATACTCGCATGGGTTGGCTTTTGGTTTCAGATGAAGTAATGGGCCATTGTTTAATGGGTTAGTTAACTGTTCCATAATGGTGCATCAAAGGAACAACCGCAAATTGAAGGGTCGGATATCATTTTGCAAGTAGATATGCGGCGGCTTAAACACCGAGATTCTTCGGCATTGCCCTTCTAAAACAGATGCCTCCAGCCTTGTTATAGAAAAAGCAGTGGATTCAAATTTCACGCTAGGAGAGAGGTGGCTTGGGGAAAACCAGACGGTCAGCAGCAGTGGTTCTCAACCGCGGTTGCGAAAGACGCATGCGACCACCAAGCGCACTTTTTGCGGCTTTCAGTAGTCTTTCAATAACACCTCTAATATTTTACGCACAGACTTCGTTCTGCAATAAAACAAAACGTGTGAATTGACTTGCGTTAAAAAATTTTAATGCTGCTCTAACGAAATCGTAGGTCTAGATGTGGCTCCCTTCAGGGAAAAGGTTGAGATACACTGGTATACAGCGTTTGCAGCATGTAGGGTGATATAGGGCATGACAGTGCGTCACACTTTCCGAAAAGAATAGCTTTTTGAGGGGGGCGCAATGGTTGTTTGGCATTGGCAGCAACTGCCACAAACAATATGGCCCGTGGATCCGTCTCTATTTAAAAGTGAACTTATTCACAGGTAAGGTTGAAGCAACTGTTAAAAGCAGTGGGGGTGTCCAGACGAAACTAAAGGGGAGTGAGGGCGAACTCGGAGAAAACGTTTTGGGGGGAAAGGAAAAGTCTTTCATAAACCAAAAAAATTATCACTGTTACTTCTGGAGGGCTTTCCGCCTCCTACAAATGTGCCAGATGCAGCAGTGATTTAGCCTAGCTACACGAGGCAGCAATTTCCTAAACTCGGCGAAATGAGCAATTTTTGCGACTGCGCTTAACTATCATTTGAAATGTTTCGCTTATTAATTTTGGATTCACTGAAGATTGATTGCGTCACTGGAACCTATGCTGTTCATTGAAGCTATCGTTTACGAATACACCCTTTCACTCCACCAAGTCGAATCACCCAAACACGTTTTCTTTCAAAACTATCACTTAATATCAAACCCTTTCAGATATACTGAACTTTGTTGATTTACTTCATGCTTTTCGATACTTTCTTTGCTTCCAGTGTGCAACCGAGTGTTTTTTACGAATTTTGGTTTTACTTCTGTTTTCCTATTTTTTTAAGTTCTGTAAACGCAAATGTATCAACCAGTTTGCTTGCTTGGATCATTATATAATACAAGAGCCATTCTATAAGGTTTATCCTTTTGCGGTAGTCAGCGCACTTTTCACACGTTTGTATCGATATGTACTCTTGATAACTTCTGTTTGAATCACCAAAGTTGCTTAAGCTGCTGCCGCTGATTACAGGTTTTAAAACAAATGATTTCAAAAATATTGCGCAATTAGTGGAGCTCTCTGTGAAACAAGGCACAGTGTTGCTTCTTTACTATGAAACAGAATGCTCTGAGGAAATTTTTCTCCACTATTCTGCTCCAGTCCAATGATAAAAGCGCAAAATCACCTGCGAAGCAGACACGTGGCGTGCAGATGCTTGAACGCATTAAGGTAACTTACCGGCAAACTCGACTAAAAACTCTAAAGTGCGAACGTATGCAGGAGGCTGGCAAGCACTTGGCCACGAAAATAAAGATCCATTGACCTGATCTTACAATTACAGTACCAAGGGAAATGAGTGAAGGCAACAAATATTGGATGATATCTGACGTTTCAACTTGGCGTGATGCACACCGCGAATCGCTGAAAACACATTTTTTTATTTCCTGACGACAAAAAATCCACAACCGAAAAAGTCGGAGAAGCTGGTGTTCATTGGAGATGCTGGTGTTCGTAGCAGTCTCGTCACCACGGGGGGCTTTGTTGGGCCAAGCCCCCCAAATTGAAATATGAAGCACTACAAGTCAGTGGAGTGTTGCCAATTTTTACAATGTCAAGCCAAGTCCCTGTCGAAAACTTTCTGCTGGCCGTTTTGGTTCATAGTGCTGGTGTTCACACCGCTCACGAAATTTTAAATGCAGTGACGCAACTTCTGGCATTTTGTGTGCTTGGGAGAAATTTTCGTTCATAACGTGCGCGCTGCTTTAGGGGATTTTCCCGTTTGCTGCTCTGGCACTGAGTGAAACGGTGACTTGTCGCTTCGACCTTCACACGGGCATCATTTACTGCTCGTCTGTACGAGCAAGATTCTTGCAACGCGCCGCGCTTGTTACGTGACAACAAACACACTCATCGCAATGGTTATGCGAGTAATGGACAGTCACACCAGGGTTTGTTGTGAATGTTCAATATAATGAAAACATTAACTGTTCTTTCTCCGCAAACAATCTTGCATAGTTGAACAATGCTCATTCATGAATAACATTCTGTTAAACTATACTTCTGCTTTCACCGCCACTGGCGTGGCGTTCGGGATTCGAAGTTTTCCTTTTTCAGATCTAAACATTTTGCGCACGGCACCCACAGTGGTGCACTCTGCACGAACCCGCTTCAAACGCTGCAGGCGTTGTCGTTGGATTTTGGAAAACGTGCAGTCGCCGACAAAGAGCTGCGCGCGCGACCTCGCGTAGAAGACCATTGCTATAATTCACAAAATGAGCCTTTCAAGGAGTATTTTATGACCGGATGGTGAATATCACAGGCGGAGGGGTCATGAAAATTTGGGGGCTACAGCGTTTTGCCTGGAAAAGTGTGTTCATGTTCAAAAAGGTGGATTTTCAAAAATTTTGCGATTACCTTCAAGTAATAAAAAGATTTGTTTGATGCAATTTTCACCCCATTAATACAAGAAAAAGGTTTAATTGTCATAAAAATCTTTTTGAAAAAGATCTAAAAGCGTGACGCCATTTGTGAACAGCCCAACGATAGACACGTTCGCCACATTTTTTGTCACGTCATTGACGCGCCATGAGCAGTTAATGCCGAGATAGAATTTTGATACGTCACAATACACGTGAAAACTACGTCAGAACAGTGCTCCTTGCACAAGCTCAGAGTTATATTTTACGGGACAACTTTTTTGATATGGATTGCCACCCTTTTTCAAATACCGAAAAATTGCTTTTGGTGAATACTGCCAACACGTTACACATTTTCGTAACTAGCAGCCTACTAATCATTTTTTCGTGAGGAATTACAGAACGTCCTTTCCTGTGCTTCTCTGGTACATGGCGTTCTTTGAGATTGTCCGTGAGCGGAGTGTGGTAGCGCAACAAGCTGTGCGACGCCATTTTATTTTTCCATAAATATCGGTACAAATTCAACTGAAAAGGTGATGCATTGCAGTTGGAAGAAATAATCCATCTGGGGAGGATTCAAAACTTTACCAACAACAGTTTTAAAGAATAAAACAGATGGAGCAAAACAAGTACTTTTGCAAAGATTTTATGTTTCAAATGACACATGTCCTTGTTAATTCCAATTCCATGTACCGGTAAAGATTCAACTGTACGCAATCGTTTAGTCTCCAAAACCGGAAGAGGGGGAAAGAAGATGGTGCTTTCCCACAGTCAATATAGTTAAGCGTTTCTCTATGGATAATATATCAAAAACGATAATGCTAGAACATCAGCCTTGTTAGAAATGTTACTAAACTCCGTTCTCTCCTCAATAAAACAAGGCTTGACATTCTTCCCATTCTTCTAGGTCAGGGGCGGGCAAACATTTTCTACGGAGGGCCACATTGAAGATTTTACTGCTACCGAGGGCCGCATGCTCGTGTTACATATATTACATCTATAATCGCTTTGAAAACTTGGAAAAAGTATTACATGAGCTACCACAAAATGAAGGTAACAATAGTCACTTCCGGTTGAGTAAAGATGCGGTTTCGAATTAAACGTGTGGAAAAAATACTTAATTCTAATCTAATCGATAAAATTACTTTAACACAAGACTCCAAAAATGTACTATGTATGTTCGTGTGACTGCCCTGCGGGCCGCACAAAATGCCCTCGCGGACCGCATACTGCCAACGGGCCGTAGTTTGCCCATCTCTGTTCTAGGTTACACTTTTGAGTGTGTATGGCTTAATAACAATGCTGGTGGCAATTCATGAAGGAAACTATATCGGTTGTGCTTGACAATATTACTATATTTCGTCTAAGAATATATTTTTGTTTTTGGTAATTCGAGGCCTCTTAGTTATTTACCCCCAGAATGTTGCCAGTCAAGGCGTCAACGAACTACCTTCCAATATGCGAGGCAAAAAGATTCCAGTTAGAATTTCGGCTGATTCAATGCAAAGCTACAAAGTTTTGGTTTACAGTTGAAGACTACAGCAGTGCTCTATGAATACAGTCGTTTGCGACGTCGAATGCAGAATCAGTGCCGACGTGCTAACGGTACTTCGTTTCTGCTCATTTTCTCAGCGATATTTCTAGCCTATCACTTGTGATAGCCTGAAAGATCAGCAACTACTGCAGCAGAGCACTCCGCCTGCGTTTCCGCTCATCTGCACGAATCAAGGGATATCCGCTAATTCGATTACAGCTGGGTGCGAAAATTTCTGCGACATTTCGCGTCAGAAACGGGTTAGTCGATTCACACGCGTCTAACTTGAAATCTGCAGGTTTATTCATCTCAAGAACTATCAATGGATTTCAACCCATGTGTATGAAGCTGATGCAACAAACTTCCACATCAGTTTGGTACCTTGGCAAATCAATAAGCAGCCAAAGACTATTCCATAGATTTGGTGAAAATCAATTAAACGTTCATTCCCACCTCTCCTGCCATTATATTACTGTATTGTTAATGCCTGTCGATCAAATACCAAGATTTTTCTCATTTTAAGTCGTGCGTACAAGTTTGTCACGGTTTCAATTTTTCAATCTTTGAGAAAAAACGACTGTTGTATTAAAAAACTAAGTTTAGTTTCAGTGTGCATCTAAGCAAGCATGCTATAGCTTGTCACGAAAGCAGGACCTTGTCTCGGGCGAGGTAATGACTTTCTGTAAATGCTTGTCACAACTGACATTAAACTATAGAGTCGAGAATCAGAGCTTTAATGCTTGTCTGGGGATAGGCTAAAGGCCACAAAATATTTTTGAACTTTCTTCAAAGCAGTGAAAGCAGTGTTGCCGCAACAAGCAGAGGTGCGATAGTTTAACTTTCCGGTAATATGTAACATACACTGAGCGATAGTAGGAAATTATTTGCAACTTCAGAAGCGACTGGGGCTCCAAAGCCACCAGACCAATCTTTAAAATCTAAACAACGCAAATTGTTCTTTCAGATTTTCGACTCTACCACCTCTCGTACTTTGATATAGGCTTACTGGAAAGAAGTGGGTCACAAAAACCGTTTGTTGTGAAAGATTTGCCACGCCCTGATTTCAGATGCCGGAAAAGATGTACGCTTTTTGAGCAAAGTGGAAGCATATTCGTCTCATATTTGACCGAATTTCCATAACTTGTCTACACAAAATAATACAAATAAAAAAACGCCATTTTCCAAATAGTAATTCTTACCTTTTGGCATCTCTATTTTATCCTAATTTCCACATTTTATATGGCAACTTGCATTACCCTGTCTATATTGATTTTTTTCTTTTTCTTTGAAAAACAAATATTTCACCTCAAAAGTTCACAAACTACAGGTTAGCGGACAATAGTGTTACGAATGCGTCTGTAAGCCTGTGGTTCTGCCTCCAACGCCGTTGCAAAACGTTCTGTCTGTTAAACTACGTGTCTGCAGCCAAGTGATTCAGCCTCCAACGCCGTTGTGAAACGTTCTGTTTTGTCTGTTTTTATCAACCTGCGTTGTGCACAATGTGTGTGTTTGTACAATGGACTTCGTGTCCGCGGGCAAAAATATTGCCATTATCATCACAAGCACTTGTCGCTATTGCCCGATTTTGATGCATTTTGTATCGCTAGAAGAGCGGCATCACCCCAGACTTTCTTTCTCTTAAGCCTATCACCAACTATGTGTTTCCACGTAGTTGATATGTCTGCTTTTTGTGACTTAGCAGCAATGTTACCAATCCCAAATTTGTTTCTTTTATCTTTCAAGACATATTGGCTATGTTAATAATATTGGCAACGTTAATCTGCAAAAAATATTGATTAGTGCAACTGCATCAGCTAATTGTTATGAGCACCTCATTTACAAAAATAAGGCAAAGTATAGAAGAGAAAGCATAATTTACTAAGTTGATAGGAGAGCAACCCTATTTACAACCCTCTCTGACTGCAGTTCGTTGAGCTACCTTAATTCGTTTCTTAGACTTTGTAACCTCACCTGATTAGAGCTGAGATAAAACTTAGCTTAGTCAGCAGCCAAAGAATTGTGGACTTTGCTTTTATGCAATGACAGGCCTCACACACATTAAGTCTATGTTGTGCTGGTAAAAAGCTTCAAGCGACCAATCGGCGGCCAACAGAGGTCCTTATTCCTGAGATACTGTTTGAACAAGCTTTTGTTTCTAACCTCGCCAACTTGTATACATTTTCATAAAATACCTCCGAAGAAAAATCGTAAGATCAGGTACTAGTTTCTATTTGTTCTACACTAGCTATCCTGGATGCTGCCTGTGATGCAGCGGCTGTATTCCGATTTGTTCAGAGATTTTTTCAGCTTCTGAGGTTTTACTAGGAAAAAGAAAATCTTGTAAAAATCTTGTAAAAATCTCATTTATAGTGCAGATTTTCATGAAGTCTTACCTACTACTTCACCGACCATGAAAACGAAGCTGAGCCCAGTAGCAATCATGAGCTTCTTCAATGCTTTGTTTCTTTTCTTTTGTTCCACTTCTGTCTTCTCGTCGGATGAATCGTGACAATGTTCGGATTCGACATCTGAGATTCCAGTTGAAGCAGAATCGCCTGAAATTTCATCAGAATATTTTTACCAAAGTCCAAGGTTTGCAGTAATTACGACATGCTACCAGTGCCGTAGCAAGGCAGCCCCGTACCTCCCCCCGGTCGGGGGGGCCTCGACCATTCGTAGGGGCCCTACAATGTATATTGTATTAGTAAGTTAGAGCTGTCTCTCTACCCTTGACCTTTACTCTTCTGGCTTTTGCCCTCAATGCAGAGCCGATAGATATAATATCATGACTCGTTAATTTCGAAATAGAATTGCGGACGTTGGACACTATAGCAGTATTTTGTAAAGTTGTGGTTACGTGATATTAAAGATGATATTAAAGAGCCTGGATTTTTTCGGGGGGACAACAGCCTTTCACACGGCTCTGCATGCCACAGAGAAAACATAATTTTCATAACGAAACGCATTTTTTTGCAGCTTTTAAGCTGCCAACACGTTCAAACATGTTCCTACAGCTTTATGTTTCCCTTGTATTCGTTACATTTTCTGCCCTAATCAAAAACGACAATGTGCTCCATCATATCCGCTCGAATGATAATGAAGTCAACTAAGCGGACTCACAAGATGTCACGCAATCAGCAGTGTTGTATAATATGCTTTCAGAATTCCGCTCTCGCCTGATTAACCAGAATTGGGGAACCTGAGGCCCGCGTGACCGTTTGATGTGGCCCACTTCAGTAATTTGTGCTGCCCGAATTTTATTGGGTTTGTGTCTTAAAGCGAAAAGCATGTTGGTTTCACTATTGAAATAAAAATATGTGTACTTGGTTGAATTAAACTTCTTTTTCTCACTCCAGACCAACAATCAAACTTGAAGCAGCGCTCCCCCTGTGACCTCGATCAGAACACGAGTCGGTGTTTGACAACAGGGCGAGACAAGCTGGGAGGGGAGCGGAATGACGAACCGCACCGACCGCCCACCGCGGGAAACCGCACAGCTGTTGTTCACGTAAGCAAGCAAACACGCTGCGTACCGTTTCCTCCACTCTTCCCAGCATATCTCTCATACGCATGACATGTGCCGTTAATGCTGTAAGCAAGTCGGCATGAATTCGTGATGTGGGTGCGTTTGGTATTCCCGCTGCGCTGAACACTGTTTGAAACTGGAATTCGGGAGATTGTTAGAAAATTTCCCGAATAAACATTGTTGCATTAAACTAAATTATAATGCAGATTATTTGCTGCATATTGACAATAATACTATTTGACTATAGCAATCAAATGCATAAAATACTCTACCGTAACGGTCAAGATGCTGTTTACGACCACCGTTCCCATATCCGGAAAAAAACATTCTCCGATTGCCCTCTCCATCTTCATGGTCATGGCCATGGCCGTTGTTCTGACCAGAAAAACCGCCGTTTTTGGAACGAGATTTGCTACTGTGCAACATTTCAGCAGGTTTCTCTCGTCCGGCGTCTTTAGAACCGTTCCCCCCGAGCGTTCGAACCCCTTTGGCGGCGTTGTTGGACGAACTGTAGCTTGCTAGAGATTTCGCCGCTTCTAGGCTCACAGTTTCCGTTCCGCCGTAGGCGTAACTGGCGCCTTCTGTGCTGCGAAGTGGTGTTCGGACATCTTTGGACTTCTTGCTCCGCTGTTTGGCATGGACGTTGCGGCGCTGATTATTTTCGTTTGAACTGTCTTCGGTGTCCACGTCTGGCTCACTCCCATGCATTCGGGCCGAGAGTCGCTGGAGCTGATCATCGGAACTGACGGCCGATGACGGCGCTGACGATATTTCCGAACCGCTGCCCGGTATTCGAGTTACGCCCTTTCCGTAGCTGCGCGAGTGTTTTTCTACTTTTCCAATCGTATTTTCCGCACTGTAGTCAACGACGATTCACGTTTATTGAACGGGGTTTTGCTTAAACGCTCCAAAACACGATTTTAGTTCAGTCAAACGATAAAATCAATTAGAGTTTGAAGCCGAGCAAAGAAACGTCTGGACGAGCTGAATGTACAAAATCATTTAAAGTGAACATTTTATGCGGATCAAAAAATAAAGTTCGTAAGAAGCGGTTGACTGCGGAATAAGCCATTGAAAATAAAACTTTTTCAAATTGCCTGCGACATCTGCATCATTCAAAAATAACTTGAGTGGATCTAAACTATGCGTTAAACAAAAAAATTCCCCAATCGAGCACGATGAGCCAATTATTTTTTTCAGCCTAAATATTTATTCAGTATTTCTGGTTGTAGCCGTTTTAAATTGAGTAGCTCTTCAGCATTTCCGGAAATATTGTGGTAAAAATGTTTTCATTTGACTTTAAGTGAAATCCCAATTATGTTTACCGAGAAATGTTCAGCAATTCCATCCATAAATTTAAGAACAGGCAAGTTGCTTCTATTTCCTGCAAAGCAAAGACTTTCTTCGCCACATCTATAACTGGTAAAATCAACTTGCAAGAGAAACTGATCAATATTTAATCGTTTCCAATTATCACCTTGCTAATTCATCTTCTTCAATCAGAGGTCGCTTCTCGGTAGCGGATCCTTTTTTCAATTTCTCGTTGATGAACGTTTGGATATATTCCGGTTTCGGAAGAGACATATTATCGAACGGCAGCGATTGATTCTATTTGCAATAAACAAACGTCCCGCGAACAAAAACCTGCGAAACCTGAGGCGATATCAGTGCAATTGTTATTTGGAATTTTTTCACCCGTGTACGCATCAGGCTGATGCAGTGCTGTTCTGCTGTTGAACACCTGCTGCCGATATTGTTCTCATAAGTTCATTGGTCCAGAGTGCCAACGCCTGTCAACAGAGCGGCTTATGCATGTTCATCAGAAAGTGGTAAAGATGTCGTTGTGCAATCGCTGTTTCACGCGCAAATTGCATGCTGAACAAGAGTATTCACTACCTTGGATGGAAGGCTTGGTTTTATGAGAGCGAATGTATGATGTAACGTCTAAAATATTTCGCTTGAAAACTGAAGGTAATTTTCAACTGCCTTTGTTTGCTGGAGTTTTTTGTGGGCTCTTGAAAGAACTGTTGGTGAGGTCCACTATTTGATTAAATGTATTTATGTACAAGTTTTCGTCATAGCAACAAAAAAAATTTAGCCGGTAATTCTATTCGAATGTGAGCCGACGTTGCCTGTACCGTAGGCGAAATATGCACTTTGATAAGATCATAACGTCTGATTCTTGACTGTGAAAGGATTCCTGTCGATAGATAAAGATTTTAATCGCAAATATTGAACATTATTGAAGCCGCCCAAAACTTCTTCAAGGCAAAATGCTCTTGCACTTGAAAGTTAACTGCGGCATTTTTTCACAAAATATTTTACAGCGTTAAGTCACAATAATTTTTGCGTTATTTGTCACAAAAAAACAAACGAATAAATCAAAGGTAAAAACGAAAATAACAAGACAAAACTAGATTTGACCGATCAGTTTGTGGTGGAACACACGAAAAGCACTATGGAACAGGGTATTGCCAAAGGTGAGGGCAAACAGATACCAGGCCAAAACTGAATGTTTGGTTCCATTCTTAAAACCTAAACACAGTCAGGATTTGAAACATACGATTGCTCTCTCAGGATTAGTACCAAATTTTACAGCAAGCGCCTTTATGAACGGATTTCTCTTCAAGCAGTGGGTCGGTAGTTTCTTATTTCGGGCACAACAAATCCCAACTAGCCCTTGCGAAGTGTTCGGTGCCATTTTTTGTTTGGCAGCGGCAACAGTAGATCCTCATTCGCCAAAATTTATGCGAAACAACAGAAGGTCACGATTGGAAGTACACGGTGTACGACAAAAATTCCGTACTATTTATGTGTGGTTTTAAGAGAACTCCAACACATGAAGGCAGAAGGAAAAACTAGGTTGGTCTGGATGTACAATGTCTTGAATATGATTGCTGTATTCAAATGCACAAAATATATCAAACTGCCGTATCGCGTACGTTGCAAAACAAATTGTCTGCTGATATCTCGCAAAGTGGGCTGCCACCGTCCTTGAAGTCAGTGCAACGTCTGACACTTGTAACGTACGTATCGCACGCAAACCTAGTTTTTTGTTCCAAACGAAGTTTCCGGTTCGCCTGCATCCATTTCCAATAAGGGAAGGCGTGAACTAATGATGATTTAAAGAGACACTCAGTCATCGAGAGACAACAAACCCTAAACGTAGCATGTGGAACATCAGAAATGATAACAATATTTTGGAACATCCTGAACATACTACAATATCTAAACATAACCCCAAGCTAACCGCAAGTAAGCACTAAATACTCGCTTATTGTGATGCACCTTGGAATGAAGCGCCTCAGGATTTAACAACCCACGTCCAGGATTTTCTTCGGTTCATCCAAAAACTACAGGACTGCTGCTGCCTAGTAAGCTACAGGCCAACCACGGTCTACTAAATTAGACCTATATTTTAGGAAACCGCGGTAGACCTCAGTACACCTGTATTGTAGTAGGCCGCAGTAGATCCTATTTGGCCGCAGTTGACCCCATTAGACCCCTTTCGGCCTGCGGTTTAGTAGGACGTGGTAGGCCTGTAGTTTTTAGGTAGAACCGATTTTTTTGTTTCGAGATTGTACGGCCCTGTGCAAAGCTCGTGACAGGGTGAAATTTGCACGCGCATTTACCCCACTTTCTTGCACAGCAAGCTCAATCTTCCACATAAATTACTGTATTGTGAAGACCACTTAAAAATATAAACGTTGTATTCTAAATCAAATTGTAAGCAAACGTTGGAAAATACTGCCAATTTGTATTATATCAAATTCAGCTGGCCGCACTTCAAAACCGGACTGCTATAAATATTTGGCTGATAAATACGCTGAACCACACGCACTGCTTTCATGTAAGCCCGACTACTTAGCCTACACCTTTACATTAACTGGTATTTTCATTTTGCATCAGTGAAATGTTAACATAAACAACGCTATTTCTACCGTTACGTTTATACATTAACTTCGCTGCTGAAGTGATAAACATGCAGTTTCAGTTTTGCCCGTCAGGTCTTGTGAAATCACTGAAAAGAAAATGCTGATCTACTAGCACTTCTCCGAGCTTGAAAATAATTTAATTTTAGACTATGAGTCAAGTCAAAATGGCTTGATAAAACGCAGCACAGCAACTACCTTCCTTGGCTACAGTTTTTTCAATATAGGTATACTCAATATTTGATTTAAATTGCGAAGTTTACTTTTGTGTTTACCATCTTACATGGTGCTTTTCTGGTTTTAATTCTTTTAAAAAATGCAGATGTAAACATAATCCCAAGATTCTATTTAAAAACACTTCAGGACTTCACTTACGTGAAGTCGATTTCGTATTGAAAATTTTCTGATTAGTTTGACTGCGTCACCATTACCTAGACTAATTATTGAACATAGATATGTGTAAGTGCGAATCATCGCGGAGTTATCAAAGCGGAGCATTCGGTTGATTCCTGGAAAACCTGCAGCAAAGCTAGAGCGTTTAATTGTTAACCCTCAATACAAACGCTTTTTTCCCACTGGTTGAAATCAAAGACAAAGATAAAAACAAAATAAAGTGCAACTTCAAACAAGCAATCATTCTTCGGGTATTTCATCGCCAGCACACCAGCATGCCAAGGGAAGTCACGAGAAGGCAACTGTATCCGTTTTTACAGCACTTGGCAACGTGACGTAAGTCTTGAGTAAGCTTGGCAGAGATGCTGGCATGGCCAGTGCCGACGAAAATAATCTCCATGAAACGTGGATGGCGCAGCACACGTAACAAATACTGGTTAGGTGGTGAAATGAAGGCGTCTGACACACTAGAGGGTTTCGTGCTGAAAGTGTGGTTAACGCGGTCTGATTGTGAGCGTTTTTTCTGTTTCTTTTTGTTTGACGTTATCCTCCTGAATTTTTTTTCGAAAAGCTCTGGCAACATGAGGTAAGAGCTTTTGCTGCAAAACCCAATTGTATGTGCTGTGTCTTGTTGTTAAACAGCTGTAAGACAGGATAGAGAAGCTGACTTAACATCCATCACCATCAAAACAACGAAAACTATGATAGATTGTTACGAATGCCGGGAATTCGAGCAGCAGCTGTCATTGCAGCAGTGGCTGCCGGTGGTGCTGCTACCATGGTGAGAGCCTGACTCAAACAATGCCTGTTATGAGCTTTACTATTCCTAATTTTAACAGAAATATTCCTGTCTGAAGAAAAGTAAATATGACGACTGCCCAGACGAAGGTTGTAGAAAGTAAGTCCTAAATTAAAAACAGTATTTGATCCATCTTTGCACACCAGAGATGAACTTGCATTTCCGCATGTAGCCGAAAGCAGATCAAATCAAAGACAACGCCATAAATGGACTGGAATGTTTGCTGCGCACCACTTACATAAATTTTAAGAACTTAAGTCAACGATGAACTCGACTGCTGTCAGTAACCAACACACCAGCTATTTCTCTGTCACTTTTGCAGTACTTGCCAGCGCACTGTCTTCGAAGAACTTACTAGTACAATACAGCTTTCTTTATCTAAAAGAAAGCACCTCCCACAAACTAACACTCTCTTGTTTCGTAACAATAAAATAAAATGCACGTTTTCCGACCCCGTCCAGGATTCCAACAAGGTTGTCTAAAAAATGTTGAAGTGAAATAAAAAATTTTTCAGCTAAAGTTCAGAACTATATTAATTGTAACTGGAACAAAAATTCTACCCTCGTTATTTGTAGCTCTTCACCTTGAAGCATACATGTTATCTAGAACCAATATAATGTTGAGCCGAAAAAGATTTCATGGAGTACAGAGTTTATGACAGTCGATCGTCGATCGTGTAGTACTTGCGCATATTGCAACAGTGCGTCGGAAACATTTTTTAGAAAATGAGCTTTGTTGAAACTTTTACTGCCAAGGAATTAGTATGAGGTTCAAATTATCCATCACAACAAAGAGCCTGTTTTTGAGGAGCTGTTTGTCGGGCCGGCAACAACACAGAATTACAAGTTACGTTTGCGACCAAAACGTTTACTAAATATATCATAGATTAGGGTTTCTTAAACGAGATCCTAGGCACCCCTTGGAGGCCACGGAGCGGTACTCTGAGGGCCACGAGCAGAGGTCTTCACTAGGTAGCTTTGCCGTGATATTGCAAAACCCAGGTGTCATGACATAAAAATTAGGTATTTTTATTGATGAGCAGGGGCCACAATTGTTGCCAGTCTTTTGAATGGGGCCACGGCTCATGAAAGTTTGAGAATCACTGTCGTATTTCATGTTTCAAGCTTACTTTAAGTTTACTCTGAAACATTTGTGCACGCTTATGTTTTTCACAATACCATGACATCAATTTGAGCTTTGTAAATATTCGACAAATACTTCTGACATTTCGTTGTTAGTGAAGACGTTTTCTTCCGGATACCACTGTAGTTTCCAGGTAGTAGCGACAGTTTCGACGTAACTATTTCACATAACATTTCCAGGAAACGTTTTCACAGTCGGGGAAAAACCGATGTGGTTTCCTTAAAATTTAGACCAGTGGTTCTTTGCCTTTTTCTACCACGCCGTCCTTAAGTAATTGTCCTTTGTTTCGAGCCCCCCTGACTTTGAATAAGTTGTAAAAACATATGTATTTATTGGTAAATTCATTGATCAAACTTTTCCATGTTGTAGGACGCGTAAGGGCTCGCGCCCCCTTGAAACTTATTGACGCCCCCAGTTAAGAAGCACTGATTTAGACCACGCAATTGTTCTTAGTGAACAAAAATCATATGGTACACGAAAAGCGGAAGTGCTAAATAGCCTTATAATGAAAATCACGGCCAATGAAAATGATACAAACGACATATTGCAAACGTTTCGATAACTCCTGTTATCATCAGCAGTGCATTGCAAATTGAACTGCAGTGATCATCCAATAAGAACCTGCAGCATGATCACTGCAGTTCAATTTGCACTGCACTGATGATGATAACAGGAGTTATCGAAACGTTTGCAATATATCGTTTGTATCATTTTCATTGGCCTTGATTTTCATTATAAAAATCATATGGTAACTACGCAAAGTGTGTTGTTGTGAGTAAAAGTGCACAGATAATATCTGAAGGCTTTTGATGAACTGTTTCTCACGCTAATTGAAATTTTCTGTCAGTTTTAATTTTCTTCATCTTAGTTGAAGAAGTCATCTCCAAAAAATTGCCCGGCTGGCTTACACATTTCCGTACGTTGAAACTCACTTCTCGTCACAGTGGTCCGCCACCTGCTGCAATGTGGAGTAGCGTGGGCTTACAGAGCAAAACATCGTTAAAATATACCAACCCCATGCCTAAAGCTGTTCTGCACAATTCCACAAATGCAAAGACCTTTACAGCAATCGACTTCTCTTAGTTAACGCTGTCCAGCAAGAAAAGGTTCACAGAAAAAAAAAACGTATTTTTTCACCAGGAAGATAACCTGCTCTATCGCCATGCTGTAACTTATCGTGCTTTGCGAATGTGCAGAGCCTTTTTCATCCACTCTCGCAACTAGCTTTTGAGGGAGCAGTGACGTCACAACAGCGTTGAAATGCTTGCATTCTCGTGTTGGAATTTTTCAACCTTGGAATTTTCGCAGCCGTGAAAAAAATGGACGATGGAAACAAACATGACCTGTCTTTGTTTTGCTGGCACCTGCGTAAGAGTGCAATCCATGCCATAAAGCTTTCTTCTTTCCAAACGTGCGGATTTAGAACAGTCGATACAACTTGGGCAATCAGAGATGAGTTCAGGTCCTCCTCACCTGCTCACGGCCACGTAAATCCTTTGAACAAAATTGTTTTGCATTTGCAAAATATAGGGCCAGTCAATGAAATGTGAAGCTCTTGCATGCCGTAAATGAATTTCGTCAGCTCGAAAACATTCACTCACAGTTTTATGATAAGCTTGCACGATTCTGCTTTTCATGCAAATTTGAAAAACACCAGTTCTGACACGAAGGCAAGGTGGCCCTGTGAGCGATACATACCATATTAGCAGGCTAATCACCTGGCGAGTGGTCCATGATTCAGCACTGTCGACCAAACAAACATCAAAACCAAGCGAGCCTGTGACAAGGTTTTAATTGGAAATAGGGGTCTAATTATTTTGACATATTTTTCGGAACTTTATTGTCCAGACTTTTTTTTCTTATTTTTACTTTTCTCTTGCGACGTGGTTTTCATGCAGCGTGGCGCCATTACACGAAAAGTAACCTAACACGAGTAGCATTTCCAGCAATCCATTGTCTATCAAAAATTACTTGAAATCCTGCGGTAAACTATCACTGCTTCGCGAACCTAAAATCTCGACGTTTGGTCCTTTTAAATCAATGCACCTTCAGAATCTGTGGGTTACATTTTTTCCATGGGTTCTCTGAAAAGTATCAAATAAAGGGCAGTCAAACAGTTTCAGCGCGTTTTATCCGCAAATGGAGGATTTTCTACTGACGTCTGCGTGTGTAGATTGACGGATGTTTAACTCAGGCATGAGGATCGGTCTATTTGTTGTTGTCGACAAGCGCACTCCTCAGATGCTTCACTTGCATGGTCTCAAGCAGCTATTTTACATGATGTCATTTTGCTATTTTGTGATGTCGTATCGCTACATTATGTGATGTCATATTGTTGCTTTCTTGAAGATATAATGCTCCCTTTCTAAAGAGCCCTCGCAAAACCGAACATAAGAGACATTTGTAAAAGCTGCAAGCAACAGAGCCAATGAACAGTAAAGCACCTGAGTTTCAAAAGCTGCTTGCGCTCAGCCGGGCATGCGACATCCTATGCAGTTGGGTAACAATGACTTACGTACATTCAAGACGTTGAAATTGCTAAATGAAAACCCAAAACACTTTTCCTGTATCATGCCAGACTTTTAGGGTTGATATAGAACACTGTAAAACGTACAAAAATGTTAGGCGTTTTTGTAGAGCTAGCGAGATTCTAAATCATTAGTTTATCATGTTTGCGTTGTAGGTTCGAGAATTTTTTGACAAGAACAAGGGTAACTTTTAGTTTATGTTATGTGCGAGAAAAAATCATTGTTAAATCTTTCACCAATACACAATTCGTGCGTTTGCGGTATCTCACGTGCAAGTAAGTTTCTTTGTGGTGAGGATAACGCAGTAGATGTGATGCGAGGCCATGGAAAATGCACCCTGCTGCTCGGTGGGTCTTTGATTGAATTCGATAATGGTTGGATTGTCTTGTCAAGCTATTTTTATGCTGAATTTTTTTAGAATTTTTACAGGTAGGTGTATAAATTCTTCTGTAGCGAACTTGCTCATACCAGAAAATGTTCGTTAAATTCATGTGCTCTTATCACTCAGGAGAATGAAAAAAAGACTGATGCTAGGCTGCCTTGATCAAATTACAAGGAACTGTGGGTATTGTATTTATATTAGATTTGATGGATAACAACGGATATACACGGTGGTTCGATTCTCGGTTAAACAAATAACTGCTGACAAGGTAAATTGAAACAGCCATGCTATTTCAAATCTGCGCGACTGGTGAAACGTCGTATATCAGCAATATAGCGACTTGCAGGTTTTACAATATAGTGGCATCGCAAGAAGTGTCAGCAATATTCTCGTGCGAGTGTCCGAGCTGATGATGGCGCAGAATAATGGATACGCAAGGTCACATAACGCTATATATTCATAAGGGAGACTTGTTTTACCTGGAGACTACGTTGCTTGAACAACTGCACCCGAAAATGAGACAACCGCAGCATTTTACTGGCCGAAGAACAAAGCATGTACGTAAACCTTTGCAGTGAAGGTTTTAATTGAACCAGGTCAAACTGTCAAGCAATGAACAGGGTTTCTAGCCATGTTGGCGCACTTTGGTAATTTGACCCGATTCTGATAAATGTCACGAACGAGCTAAATTTGTTGAAATGTGAGAGCCGCTCTGCCGCAACTGTTGCTTTACAAGCCATCAGCCACAGTTCGCAACTGGATGCCTACAAATCTCCGCAGGATTGTTCACATGTATTTTTTAACCACCTCATCAGCTGTTAGAATCAGTCTCAGGATTTTGCAAACTAGAAGTACCTCATGCAGCAAGATTAATGGGTAAACCATCGTGTTTCGCCTTACTGCTAAATGTTTTGATGAAGGGCGAGGCATGCTCTTTTGTGCATTTTTCGCTACACCAAAGCATCAATTTTGTTGCCAAGTCATGGAATGCTGCCCATGCCTAATCTGAAGATGCTATGTCAAAATGCTGCACCACCAACTTTCCAGTTATTCAAACAAACGTTCTTTGGAGTTGTGCAGAAGTTGATATGTGAAAAATGCTGAAGTCAACCTGATCTACTGCTGTTGAGCAATAACGTTGTTGAAGGAACTGAAACAAACCTGACCTGAAAAGTAGTGCACTGCTCGTGCGTTGCCAACAGTCGTTTTCACGTATTCAGCAGTTTTGGAAAATTTTCTCCTCTCATGCAGTTTTCAAGTGAATCATGCATCTTCATTCAAACTACAGCCTGTCAGCTGCGAGCTGCAAGCAACAACTACCCACTGCCAAGGCGGAAGTTTCGCTGTGGTTTTAATCCACGTAGCAGATGCTGCCCGCATTCAGTAGTAGTCGGGCTTCAGTGGAGTGCTTCGTTTTGTCTCTGAAAACTTCTGAAAAAGCTGTTGGCTACCTCGACGCTCGGTCGCGCAAAACTTCTCTAATTTCTTTTACAAACTAAACAATTAACTTTGTTTTTCTTCTCTTCGTACGGGTTGTTAAGAGTCATTTGCGAAAATTTGCTTTTCGGAGCCCTTTTAAAAGAATCAGCTGGCTTTGTTTGTACAAGACGTTTAGATCTTGTTTAGACCTTTCCAACGCTTACCAGCTTATGGCTATATGAACCAATGTGACGTGGGAGTAGGAAGAACATTTGGTAACTAAACGTGCATTGCGGTTTTATCGATGTCGCAGTTGCTAAGTCTTGCAAAACAGAACGGCAAGAACCAATAATATAACTCTCATGGGCTTTAGTTTAGATATTGCTACAAATGGCATTTTCAAAATAAATGTAACAAATGCACAAGTCCAGAAAGTCATTAAAATAAAAGCTTATAAATCAAACCAGAAATACCAAAATTTCAGACTGGTTTAAACAATAACTCTCTACAATAAAGCGTGAACAAAGAAAATGCTTTAAAATGTTCAACTTATTTTGTTCTCGACACCAAGTTTGCGCCTTTAACAGCAGGAATTACTTTGTTCAGGCATTCTAATCAAGCTCTGAGGTTTAACCAAGTTCGATGCCGAAGAGTTATTGAAAAACTAAAAACTCCAACTAAAGTTTCAAAAGCCTGGAACTCTAAAATCTAAAGGTATAGCGTTTTTGAGCCAAACCAGCTTGGGCAGAAAAGCAAACATATAGTAGTAAAATGCACGAAAATGCGAATTACCTGTGCATCCACTATAAAAGGCAACAAAGACAGCGTTTTTCTAACTTGTACAGATTTCCCAAACTTCTGCGAAAAATTTTTTGTCTTGACTTAGTCCGTGATTATTCATGCGAATCGACTTTTCCTTTTCCTGTATTTTTCAAAGTGAAGATCCAATATTTGTGTTTTTTAACTCACGTTAATTGGTTTTTGCGACACATTTTCATGTATGCGACAAACGTTTTTGAAATCAGGGAAGCAAAAAGAATGGGTCGGAAATCTCCTCATGCTGCTTTGTGCCCCCATGAAATCTCTTAGACTGCACCAAGACAACTGATTCACCAGAGAATATATGCTTACTGTTGTTTTCGCACCCGGTGTGGCCTTTGCACATAATTTCTCAATGTTTCCTATTGAAAATTAATGAACTTGACATTCTTGCATAGTCTTACGTGAGTACTGCGTGCAGCAGTGAACTGAACATGCGAATAAACAAGCAAATTTGCTGTAACGGAACGAAGCTTTGACAGTGGCGATTCTAGAATGAAAAAAGTGTGGGGGGGCATTGCGGGGCCAAGGAAAAAGTAGGGAGGGCAACAT
>JGI24021J15306_10002054_pt1 | contig 21059 bp, 16 predicted proteins | sample Ectturendosymbi1_FD_15306 | JGI IMG/M metagenome (IMG submission 15306)
CGAGTTTCCATGAATCTCAATATGACGGTTGGTCAAGCCGCATGCCAACTATTGTGTCGATATACTCAAAGCACGCTGGCTTCGTCCTGCGTTTGCTGAATCGTACCGATTGTTACGTGTTACTCTATCAAAAGAACTTGTGAGTGTTCACGTTTGAAATGCACCTGATCAGTGGCATAACTGACGGGTGGCAGGGGTAACTGACGGGTGGCATCAGTGGCATAACTGACAGGTGGCCGCCCCCTTGCCAAAGTAAATGTAAAAACTGGGCCCATACCTAGCTTGTATTTCAATATTTACTCTTCTTTTGGTTTCAGTAGATTGTTTTTTTTTAGTTTTTAGGAGTGTTTTCCAGAGATTTCGGGTTTTTATATAGCCGTTCAATACCGGATTTGCTATTGTTTCTTCACTATTTTCTGAGTGTTGGCCAGTGGGCTCCATTCAGGTAAGTTTCTCCTTGGCTTAAACCTCACTGCATCTGATAAAAGCTTAAGTTTGTACTGCAAATAAGAGCTATGTGTAGAGCTACCAGCAGTGCCTACAATAAAAGCATAGTTTTTTCTTAGGTGACTGAGCAATACAGTAATTTTGTATCGCGTAAAGCTCGGCAGCGTTTGTAACGCGTAAAGCTCGATTGGTATTTTTAGATGTGATTTTTTGTCCATTTGAATTTTCTTCAGTAAAGTCATTCAGAAATCAGATTGCTATTGAGTACTTGCAAAGTTTGTACCGCTCCCATGCTAGGCAAACCAGAGATCTTGATGAGCTTGAATAGCAAGTAAAAGTCACTTTGCCAATTGGCAACCGCAGAACTCTTCACCAACGAGACAGGGAAACAGCAAAAAAGTGGCAAAAGCGCGTTTAGGTCGAATGCCTTAGATTGGTAGTTCTTGGTTTATCCAACCACGCGAAGCCTTATTGCTTAGCTTGATGGTCACTAACTGCTCAGGCTAAAGGTTCTTTTCAAGATTCAAAAGAATTAAGAATGAGTTAAAGGGTCGCAATGTTCCAGGATAAGTTGTCCACACTAAGCATTCGGTACACTAAACGTGACAAACTTAGGCAAACAAATTGTAATGAATGTTCAGATAATTTTGTTATGAAGAAGGCAGGAAAAAACTTCTTAAATGTTTACTGTGTTATGTTCAGTCTTACTTGATTCGATGATTGTCGCTTTTCTACGTATTTCAATAATAACAGCATAAGTGAAATTTCAACCAGTCCAGTCGCCGTTAAACCAGTCGTCCAGTCGCGGTGGGCATTGGTGAGCTCAGCCCTTCTAAAGTATTAATATGAAAAACTATAAATCAGTAAAGATTTTATCAAATTTTTAGAATGTCAAGTCTCCTTGCACAAATTTAAATCCCCTATTCAAGACTTTCTCGCGACGGTTCTGGTTTTTAAACTTCACATCTTTTCACGCGACAGTTTGGTTGCGTTCGATTCTTACCAGTCTGAAAAAGCAGGATATACGCGAATCGTGAACCTAACAATTACAACCATTTAAGTGCGTTTTACTTGGCGTGTTTTGCTCCTGCGTATGAGATTTTTACAGCCATGGCAGGCGACTTGCAACGTGGTCCTCGCGTTGTGCTTTAAAGTCTTTATGCCGCTACACATACATAGGTGCAGTGTGTTTGTTTTTTTGAACACAGATAAGAAAAAACAGATGTGACTCTTATAAAAACCGTAGGCCATGTGTTTTGTCAAACAGTTCAATTGTGGGAATTTCGCTTGGTTTGCCTGTGGCAGTTAATAATCCTGCTCCCGCCAGCTAAGTAGGATTTGAACAATTCCGTGCAATTGAACGCTTTTGCATCGAAGGCAGCAACAAGCGCAGTGATCGTGAGCACTTCAGTAATGATTCATAATTTTTTACTGACCGTACTTTCAGAGCGTCATTTTGGGATTTTCACAAATTGATTGACGCTTTCCATTTTTCCTCGCAACAATGGGAGAGGGGGCCTCACAAGTGGATTAGCCTAGGGCCTCAGATCTGTTAAGTCCGGCCCTGGTTATATTTTGTAATAAAACATAACAAGTATTCTCAACGTCATCAGCAAATGGCACCACGAGTGGAAGTCGATTCGTCGTTTCGCTCCAGCTGGGCTCTTATCGTGTTTGTGCACCACTCACGCGGCCTGTTGGTGGCGGATCCAGACTTAGCGTTTGGGAGGAAGTCATAAAAGCTGGATCCAAAATCGTCTTCACTTGTTTAAGTACTCGAGGTTCTCTGTGGCAATTGGGTAGGCTATCACACAAAATGAGGTACAAAAGGCAACCACCTTTTGTAGAACAAGAAAGTTGCTATTGTTGTTGGCTGAACTATTTGCGATTTTTCAGGGCATCACCACAGTTTGAAAGAACCGTTATATTACTATCATTTACAAAACTTGAAGCGAATCCAAAAAGATGGGCCCTCATTTTTCGCAAGCTGAACAATAACTAAGAACACTGTTTGTGTCCCAAACAATCTTTTATATACCTACAAAAAGTAACCTATTTACAAGATATACATCAAATCTTGCTGCGCTCTAGTGTTTGCCACTGTTTTGGCTGTCCGTTGCGAGATCGAAAAAAAACAGCGTCTGAAACCTACTCCCGACCTTTTTAGATGTAGAACAATTCTTTTTACACTAGCAAGTGACAACTCAAGTCCCAAGATAGGAGCCTAATAAATAGCAAATGACAATCATGTTTCCAGAAGAAGCTTGTGCAGTATATGCACATGGAAAGCATATTTATTGCTAAAGCAATAATTCAAAAATAAAAAATGAATAAATGGCATTTGTTATGAAATTACTCCAATTTTAGGTAGTTCTGTTGTCGTGAAAAACAATCTCATAATTGTCACGAAAATGCCTATCGGCGAACGACACCTTTCACCAGGCTCAATTACAATCTTCCAGCCATGCAATGCGCTCTAGTAAGAAGAGCAGATCGTGACAATAATCGCATGATAGATTCGCACTGGGCCTAAAAGCATGTTGTCCCAAAATACATTCAACGCCACTTATAAACATACAATTTCAATGAAGTGCTTAAATATCGTTTTACATGTTTGAATATTGGACTGCTGCTGATGTAAAGAGCAAACACATCAATTCCACCAGTTCAGGTTATGGAAATATACTGTGACATCGTTCAGCAGCAGTTGGGGCGAAGGCAGGCTGTGCCCCCCAAATTCTTATTCAAATATAAGTCTCATCCTATCCTCAAACCTTATTCAAATATAAATCTCATCCTGTCATGACATCTTATTCAAATCTCTATTTGAAACAGTTCAGGACTGATGATAGGTAGTGTTACGTGAAATCGATTTCCTATAACAAATTTGCTGATTGAATCAACTTTGTCATCTTTGTGGAGACTAATTACTTGAACGCGTATCAATTTCAGCATTTTACAGCAGTAACACATTCCTCTTCAATATTTACTTGGACAATGAGTTGTTCATTTTCAGTGAAGACAAAGAAACTGTGGAGAGCCATTCTACTGGAAATCCTAGAATTTTTCGGTGTCCCAGCATTTAGCATTTCTCGGCCCCAATAATAGTGTAATAACTATGACAACCAATTTTTTCCTAAAAACAAAATTTTGGCTTTATAATTTATAAACTTTGGCTTCACTTTGACCTATAAAGTTTCTGCGTTTCCAACTGCAAAATAATTCAGCCATAGGTGTTGAGGTTAACCCAGAAGCATATTCATGCACTCTATGCTTCAAAATTAAAAACAAAATTGTTTCTTAACTTTGAGGATGATATATTGATAAGTGGGGATGATATATTGATAAGTAGGCTACATTAATAACTACAGCAGAGTCAAATCTGAGAACATCATAAAGTTGAAACACTATTATGCATAATGGTTTTGAGCAATTACCAAACCAAGCGCTGTAAGACCACGTTTCTTGCCTTGCCACGCATAACCTACATAATATTCAATCGTCCAGTAGAGGGCAAAACAAAATTATTACCTCAGCAATTGCAACAAACCATTATTATTACAGAATTGCAAATAAATTTGCAAAAGCTTATCAGTATCTGTTGTTGTAGTCGTAGGCGTACGGGAAGTCATTTTGCTGGGGGAGAGGAAAACTTTGCCTTGAAAATAACAATTTGCCCTGAAACTAACTTTTTTAGTTTAATCCGAATGGGGGGTGAAACCTCTTGTAAATTTGTTCTATGCAGTTGAATTCTTTTATAACGGCTTCGTCTGTAACGTCAATTCGCCTATAACGTTGCATTTTGTTCGGTCCCGATGACATATTTTACATGCATTCAACATATTTTTTATCATTCAGGATTTTTGAGCAACTTGCGCTTGCCCTGAAAAACAGAGTTGCCCTAAAATTTTTCACTGCGTTAAAATATTTTTTAACATTCAGGATTTTTTAGCAACTTTGCGCTTGCCCTGAAAAACAGATTGCCCTGAAATTTTTCTCTGTACTGAAATATTTTTCATCATTCAGGATTTTTGAGTAAGTTGCGCTTGCCCTGAAAACAGACTTTGCCCTGAAATTTTTCATGCCGGGGGGATGTCGCCCCCGACCCTCGCCTCATATGCCCATGGTTGTCGTTTCAATGAAATATCGATAAAGAGAAAAAAATCTGTGCTGGAAGAATCTTCAAATTTTGACTTTTTTAACCTAATAACTTTAGATTCCCTCATGGTGTGAGCGTGTAATTCGGTTTGTAAACGTTTCATAAACTTTAAAAAAGCCAGAAAATTTTTGACTTTATTGACTTTTGGTGTCCCTACTAATAACTAACGCCAACAAATGCGACAACATGCAAGATTATTGCTTTCTCATATTAATACACTGTTGGTCCATATTTTGCTTGTTAATAAAAAACTTGTGGTAACTTTTCAAGCCATTAAAAACTGGTAAGAGCACAAGGTTGTGATAAAATCTTACTTTGTTTGCTTAAAACCTTGAACAGAGAAGGTTTTCTTTAGTTAATTGGTGCGTGCAAAGTGGCTTAGCTCATTGCAAAGTCATCGAAGCATTAGCAAACTGGGATTCTTTATAGATGCACAAGAAGTGAGATATGAGGTAATGCAACAATTGCCAGTATATAAGCCTCCGTTGCTTCTTGAAAAAGTGTATGTCAGATCTCCTAACAGAAGGTGACGTAAGATAACTGAATGAGAGCTAGAGGATAATGTTCCTTATACCGTTTTAACCCTGCTCAGGTAACTCTGCCCAATTTGGATAAACGGTTCTTCTACTGAAATTAAAAATTAGTTAACGTTCACGTAGAAAGCTGGTTCTTTCAGTAGCTGCATTTTTTTAGACGCTCTTTCGGGCAGTCCTATCGAAATCTGAACAAGTTTTGTAGTTTTCGATGGGGAACAAAAATTTCCCCGAATTGACCCATGGTCACCTGAGGTGTAACAAAATTCCTGCACAAAGATCCCTCCTAAGGTAACCTTGACCAATCTGGGCAAAAGGAGTTGGTGCATGTAGGTTCACAAGTCAGCCACGCCAGCAACTTTTGACCGAAGCCAACATGGGAGTAGATCACGCGAGTGCAAGCCCTGACGACAAAAATCAATTTGGCGCGAATGGCTCCTACTCATCTCGTGGTTTTCAGAATGCATGACGCCTTCTCCGTGAGAGGAAATAAATTGGAGCGAGAAAGGGCCTGCACCGTGTGCACGTGTGGTGAAAGGTCAAAGGATTTTATTGAGGACATGATGAACCTTGTGCTTCTCTTTTCCTAACTGAAGTTTCCAGAATTTTGGCGTAGCCTAAAAAGTCTTGCTATTTGTTGTGCGTGCACTTTGGTAAAAGGCCAAAGTATTTTATTGAGGACATGAACTTTGAGTCCAGACGACGCTGTGGATCCTGCCCACCATCAAAACAGAACAAAACGAGGTTCACGTGCCAACTGCCAACGATGAGGAGCACCTGTCTGCATTGATCACATTCACGTTTTCTGCAAAGATTACTAACACCCCTGGAATACTAACCCCCGGGTGATTTCCACCCGGACTGGAGTGGTGGCCACTTGGTCCCTAGGTGAAAATCACTCGACGTTATGGTTAGTGTGAGTTTGGGGTGAATATGACTCGACGTTGTGGTTAGAGTTGAGTTTTTTGCCTCCCTGTTGATGCCTTGACATTGTAAAAATTGACAAAACTCCACTAATTTATAGTTTTTATATTTCAGTTTGGGGGAGCTTGGTGCATTGTTTGGGGGGCTTAACTCACCAAATCCCCCCTGTGGCGAAGGGACTGAGCGTATGTGAGACATGAAAGCCAGTAGGAGTGCTGCGATCAATTTGATTTCCCAACAATTGTCGTAAAGCATTTGCCCATTTTGGGCAAGTTTACCTTATGTGCCTGTTCGTCGTAAAAAAATTGGCCATTTTGGGCAAGGTTGACTAATGTGGCTGAAATTTGCGATGAAAATAGAAAAATTTCATGTCTCAACCTAATTTACTTTTACTGAAGATAGAACCACAAGCTTGAAATGAGGTTCTGTTTAAACCTCAAACCGAACCTTAATGACGTCTACTGGCAGATTTTTTTATTTTTCTTTACTTTTTCGTTCATTTGTTAAGAGCACTTCCCATAATTTTGTTTGGAAAATTGCTTTTGTTCTTCATCCTATACAAAATTTTCCAAAATCAACCTGCTGTCTTTTTCTGATCGGATGAGATTGAGAAGACTTGCTAAGTTATACAAAAACCGCGCGCGCGTCTAAACCTGTCAGTTAGTCCAGTATAAGTGAATAAACAAAATCTTCCTATTTTGGGCAAGGACAACAACGGTGTTTGTGTTTAGAGGTTACGTGAGCAGGGTTAATCTTGGCTGTATAAATCTGAATCAAATTTTCATTCCAAAACAAATTTTTGAGAGGTGTTGGGAATATGCAATAGATGTCTAGGGCTGCTTTGTCCACCTCAAAAATGCATACGATTGAGTCATTTGAGAAAACTTGAAAACTTTTGCGGGATATAGAGTTGATGGTCACTTGTTGCTGGTCATCAAGGAAACAACGTTGTATTCTTGTTTCAAAGTTTGTGTCAGTACCCAGGGGTGGAGGAACCGGGGGACCGCATTGGCCTGGCCACCCCAATTTTAAATTTCGAATTTTGCTTAAATTAGTTTAAGTAACACAATTATTGTTGGGTCCATTGTTGAAGTAAATCGTTGGAAACAAATGTGGGAGAATTTCGGCAGTATTTTGGCAATATTGTTTATAATATGTTATACTTGTAATTTGGCAGGGAATTTGGCAGAATTTCGTAAATGTTTGGCAGAATACAACGTGCACAATCTGGTCACCCTGCTCGGGCTTACCTAGTCCTAGGGTGTAGTGTAGATAGGGGTCATTGAGGGCTTGTAACATTGCATAAAATTGCTATGCTGACAAACTTTAATGACGTCATATTTCAATGCCTGTAGCGTGACAGTTGCCAATTCATACTACAAAAATTTTCCATATTTTTTTGACGTGCACTTGCGCCCCAACCTTGAAAAAGGTTCCTGTCACTGTCAACAACATGAGACCAAAGCCGCACGCCGTGTTTTGATTCCGGCAAGAGCGTGCGATGTTGCCATTACTCTTTATAGTCTGTGTGAATTCAAATTGAATAGGCAGTCGTGGGCATGGCCGTTCCTACGAGTGCGTTACTATGGAAGGCAGAGGGAACAGAATTCTGCTCTTTGCGAACAATTTGGTGTTGCATACGTTTTCTAAATAAAGCCTCCAACATGCGCTTTACCAGTTGGGAACTGCGTGAAAAGAAGCTGGTATGAGAATTAGCTTTCCAATTGCAGGAGTAGGCTTTTATGTCTGTTCTGGAAACCCACCTCAGTGTACTTTGCTCGTCAAAGCCAAAACACCTCAGCATGTGAAAAAGTTCTGGCATCTTGGGGTGATACCAACGAGTTACTCATTTTGACAGAACAAAATTATTTTGACAGAACAAAACGATTGAAACACCAGTGTGGAAGCAAAATACATACTGCATAACCTTCACCGTTCCATGTTCACTAAAAGAGAGCTTTGAAACACAGAAATGTTCTCAGTTTCAAAATGTTTTTTGTTCTGATTCTCACCTATACGGTCATGAATCTTGGGTAATGTAAAAATGGGGTTTAAAACAAGTACTAACAACAGAGACAAGTTCAGATCAACGTATAAGCCAAACAGGCCATGGCCTAGGGCCCCTTAGGTTGAGGGAACTCCTTTATAAAGGTTCTGTTCAGTTGCTTTACTAATTTAGAACACACGTTACGCAGCGTAGGAGAATTTCAACAGCAAAAAACGGGATTTCTAGTACGTAGTATAGATTCGCTGTAGGAAATGCAGTTTGAAAGATGAATAAATTGAAACTAAAATCTTCTCCGAATTTCAGTAACAAGTAGCTGCATTAAGATTCACCAATACTTTTTTAAAGACGCGTTTGCTTTTTTATAGAAGATTTTACAAAGGTAATAAGAATGTCAATAGCCGATAAACTCAATATCAGAGGTTTTCCTAACAAAACATTAAAAAATTCTAAAAGCACCAAAAGTTTTTTTCCAGTTCCAAGTCTTTTTTTCATAACAGTGAAATTCCTGAAAACACTGAAGTTCGAAGGTTCTGCTGTACGTTTGACAAGATTAATCCTATTTTTCTCCATATTTTTAAAGTCTACGTAACATTGAACAAACGCCTGAGGCACAAAAACTGGCACTTAATAAATTGGATGACTAATGCGCTAGCATAGGAAACGTGGTTGAAGATGTATTGTTAGGTCATTATTTGCGGCTTTTTGATCAGAATGAAGGATGAAACAACATGCTCTTAAAAATGTTGACCATTTCACTTCGAGTTTGTCCGGAAAAAATAAGTGTATTTGCCAAAATTTGTTATCCAGTGTAAAGTTGGTTATAGTTCACTCAGGGTGATTTGGTAAAAATTAAGTGATTTTAAGTAAAGCGCGTAAGTACATTTAATGTGTGACGTTTTTTGCTGAAAACTCTGAGTCATCGGCAGTGCTACATTTGAATCAGCCTTATTCGATCCAAGTGCACAGGTGTTTTTAAGTTGTAGCAGTTGCACTTGTGTCTCAGGTATACCACAATAGTCTTCCCTTGGGGCATTTTTGTTCGGACTATCTCACTACAACGTCATTTAGTTCGCATAGGTTGAAGAGGTGAAGCAGCAGAGCTGCCACTTTTACCGAAAATCTAGTCAAATGGGATAAGTGATCTTTAAGGGTCTTGCAAAAATTCTGAATTAGACAGATCGTTTATGCAGCTCTTCATGTCATCAAGCTATTTGTGTGAACTAACGCATTCAGTCATTTATGTGCGCTATCGAAAGATTGTCTTGTAGAAGTATGGAAAGTTATTGGCGATTATACTGTTCTAAAGTGACAGCAGCAACCAAACTTTGACTGAGAATGTTAAACCAACAGTGCATCCTGACCAATAGAGAACTTGCAGAAGTGATTGTGAAAAGAATTTTTGAGCAACTGTCAGTTTTTCTGTAAATGATGTAGAAAACTGTTGTGGGCTTCACGTTGGTATTTCATGTTGTGACTTTAGCTGAATGGGTAATACTGCAATAAATTCTTGTTTTACAAACCTAAAAAATCGTGAGATCAAAGTTGATGCAGTAACACCAGTATTTCTGATTTTTCTCGTTTGCAGTTTTTCGCAGAAAAAAAACTGCAGTTGAATATGTTCTTATTCAAATATAAATTATTTTCTAGACAAACCTTTTCAGCATTTTGTGGTATTGACGACAAAAAATTCAAGTCGCAGAAAATGAACAAAATGTGTTTGAAGCAATTGCCAAACAGGGACTAACTGCAGCAACCCAAAATGCTAAAAACGTTTAATCCGTTTTGCGACCCAATTGTGACCCGTTCTATTCAGCACATGGCACAAAAAACTGCTTCTTAGCTTCACTACTGGGTAGCTACTTTTTTTCAATATAGGTCAGCTATCTTTCACGATATGACGCGAATGCAATTGGTGCTTGTTCTATTTCAGACTTAGGTTAGCAGCAGCGTGGTTCCTCTGTACAGGGGCGGATACAGCCAGAAAATTTAGGGGGGTCGAATTCAAGTCTCATAACGGCTTCGCTACTGTAAGTGGGATGAAGTATCGTACATAACACTGCTGTGACAAAACAATGGGCGACAAAATGGCCTTATATCGCAAATGCTGTTTTCCTAACTGCGAAAATAATGGTGAATAAAGTTACTTTCGTAGGTTTTAGGGGGACGATCGCCCCAATCTCCCTCCCTGAATCCGCCCCTGCCTCTGTAGATACAGCAACAAGCAATTCCATCTGGTCTGCATGTTCTATTGGAGATAGCACGACGTTCACAGTTGTATAATGCAAACTAGGTTTCTATTTCTCTTTAGAGACAGTATCAAGCTCTTAGGGAAACAGAAAAATGCTAAACTAAACTGAAAACCAGTTCAAAAAAATGGTTGGTTGTGGCAAAACATCAGGACAGTTAGAAAAGTTGTCAGTAACACTTTTTACATTGGGGGTCATTCAACGTCGAATGTAATGCGTCAGATGCAGCAACAAGCATGCATCCCTAAGACAGATTTTGCAGTGGGTTTAAGATGCAAGACGCTGTTGGGTTGGAAAACACTGTTAAAAATTGTCTATTTTGTGGAGTTCATTTTCTTCATGCCCCATTTTCAATTTTTTTCGCCACTTTTGGTCTAGCCGGAGACTTATCAAAAGATAAAAGTGAAACATTATCACTGAGCACGGCTTTCTTGTGAACAGCCAATAACCGAAGTTTATTTTTAAAAAATAATTTTTTTGGCATATCCGTATTCTGTAGTAGCATTTTAAATAAACAATTCAGTACCTTGGATGGAGGAATGAATATTAGCACCTAACTTAACAACGCAGTTCAATGCAACAAAAATGAAGGAAAACGATTTTCAGTATCAATTCGCCAAACCCCTGGTTCCAAGCAATGTTTACGTGTTTTGTCCTAGTGCGGTCTTCGCGACCTCAAACTTAAAAAATTGCCGCTTGAAAACAACTTCTTCTACACCCTTGTGTTAACGTGGCTGAGGCTAAATGTTGGTACGTCGCAGCCTCAGCTTCGCATTGTCATTAACCGACAAAAGCGTTCTTGTCATTTACGCTAAAAAATATTTATTTTAATAATGGGCCACTTGTAGTGCAAGCTTGAAATTCCTTAAGTAGTGATAGTTGCCTTTTTGAACAGAATAAATTCTGCATTCATTAAATCACAGTTTAACTGCTTTTTAGGTTACAATTATGACAAAGTGACAGACCAAACTCAACAAGAGCGCTGAGTTTGCTCTCTGCTGTTACCTTGGCGATTACAACGCTTACGTTTGACAAATGTAGTAATTCTGTAATACACTTTTCTTATTGGACTTTAGAGTATGTTACCCAGACTGAAAAAACGGTTACTAAAAGATAAACGGAATTTCTTACTCCACTTTTGGATAATTTCTAAAGGATCATCAGGCTTGTCCATGAGAATGGGAATTCCATGTGATGGGATAGTGCACTTGAAATTTTTACAAAGTCCCAACACATGTAATTTTGACGTCACGTAGAAGGAAATTTCTGAAGTAAAATTCAATTATCTTATGGTGACAGCACAGTAAGTATTCGACGTAAAAGTTAAGTTCCATGACGTAAAAATTCGAGGCCCAGGAAACAAGATTGCTGGGCCATTTTCAAGGGACAGTTATAAAAGGGTCATGCAATTGGCATCCCCTCCTGCTTGGGGTTGTTGAGGTGCTTAGTATAACTTCATATTACTAGTTTTTTTTAATTCCATGGGACAGGAATTCCATGGGAAAATTTGCCATGGATGTGATGTGATAGAAAAAACATTTATCGCATTGGTGAATAACTAATTGCAATTAGCACATATTGTCAAGAGGTTTTACACAAGTTTGTAGCCCGAAAATGATTCTTGTTTGAGTGTCTCTGAGCTGTAGGCATTTCCGGTCCCTCGTGGTTAGAACAGCACAAGGGGCAAAACTAACTACGCACTTTGATGAACAAGTCGTGCGATATCTGACTAGAACACTCCAACACCACTATTACACCGTGCGTATATTTTGTATTTGGCAATAGAGACTTTATTTTGCATTTTGCACGTATATTTTGTATTTGGCAATAAGTATATTTTGTATTTGGCAATAAATAAAGCACGCCACCAAAAGGATAATGTTGATTTTTACGATTGTAAACTGGTAAGTGCTTCTTGTCTGATTTTCACCTTTTTTATTTTCTTATTTTTTAATATCTTAATGGTGCAAAAATTACTTGTGTGGGTAGCGTCTATTTACGATTTTTAGAGGTTGCTTCTTTTTTAACAAGTAGAACCAAAAAAAGTTTGTTTTCAACGAACACAAGTGCAGTGCGCATGGATCACACGTGGGTGCTGCAAAACACCATGTATTATCACGGTTATTTTCCCTAGAAATATTACATGTTCAACTAACTCAATGCAATACGCTTCACCCCCACACAACAGCAAAACTGTCATATCGTCCTGAAATCAATTCTTTTATGGAGTGAATTGTCTCTCCTACTTAGTACAATGGTTTGTACTATAATATTAATGCACATCTCCTGTTGTAACAGGCTCAGTTACTTAGTATACATAAGTTAAAAAACAGCAAATATCACTTTTGCATGGTGATTTGATTTAGTTATAACCTTTTTTTAAGAAATTGGTATCATTTCTTGGTAGCGTTATCCACAAGCAATTGCAACTACTCTCTGCATCAGCTGTTTATTTCCGATATTGTTGTCATACCAGACCCTTTCAGTTTCAACTGATTCACCAAGAAGACCACAACATGCGTAAACGCAGCATTTGGTGAGTTGCTTTTCAACACGTGAGAACAAAAACAAAAATTGGCGCAAATCTTTTAACTTCTTTTCTGTTACAGGCTGGTTGTAGCCGCCTTATTCGCCTTGGACATAGTTCAAACTTCTGGTAAGTTGACCCTGGTGTCCGCCTTCCTTTTCTGGAAGTGAGGCTATAGATTTATTGTATTATCTGCCTTTACAGAAATGATTTCTAGCGTTGCCAAAAGTTTTGTTAATTTTTGCTCATTTGGTGGAACTGTTTTCAAGGTATAGTCAGCTTAAGAAAAGATTTTGTTGGACATCACAGTCCTGGCTTATATATCAAACAGATATTTTCCGAAAAAGTTTTTATCAGACTAAAATATATGTTTTGCTACTTTCTCTAAAAAAGTTGATAGTTTAATTTATTTTTTTCTTTCGCAGAGGCTCAAGATTCTTGTAAAGACAAAGTAAATTGGTGCGAAACCTATAAAAAGCACTGTGAAAATGTGAAATTGAAGGAACTATGTAAAAAAACATGCAATGAATGCGGAGGTATACCGGTCTGCTTGAACTGAACTGTGCGACATAACTTCTCAAATGGATAGTAATGCACACAACTGCAGTGCATCAAGAAACCAATTTGTGGCAAATTAAAAACGTTGTTTTTCTGTTCCTTTTTTTCTTATATGCCTAGTTAACATATCTCTATTCTTATTTTGAAGTTTTCAACTACACATTGTAACATTTCAAGTCTGGTTTGCATCTTCATGTGAGGCTGGATTGAGTGTATTGGTTCCAAATCATGATTTGAACCTCTTGAACCTTGTTGTTAATATTTCGTTAGGCGCTGAACATCTATAGCAAATTTTCATGGAATAATTTTTATTAAAGTGTTTAAAATGTAAAATATGCGTTGTAAGCATCATAACTAATTTGGGATGGGAAAGTCACTTCTGCGGCTCTATAGACACCTTTTTGATCATAACCATGAACCGTTTGCGGAAGAGAGACAACCACGACATCTTTCAATGAGAATTTCGATGTACTTTTATATATATATATCTATATTTGCATTTGAAATATTTGAGAAAAAACACTTCTTGTTTGTTTATTTCAGCTAGTTTGAAGGAGTTTTCCGCACTTGGTAGCACGCTTATCCGCGCGCATTATCAAACCGTTTTTTATCTTGGAAACTTGAAAGATTTCTTACTAAACAAGAAAAACAATGAAAGTCCCTCATCGGAATGTTAGGGAGGAAATCGGTTATTTTACCCTTGAGTTCCGCTAAGTTATTCCAGTGACACGCCCAGCAATTTTTTGTTCATAACTCAAGGACCATCGATGGTAGTAACACAAATACGACAGGTCGAAAATTTAAATAATTTTTTTCTCGATATTTTACTTCAGCTTGGTAGGGAGTCATAAGATACACGACTGCACGTGTAAACCTATCCTGCCATTTTCAAACGATTGATGTTTTTGGAACGAGAGTGATGGAGCCTTAATGACAAGAACAAAAAGGACCACCAGTTTTTGGACGTTTGACCCCTACAGTCGAAAAAAGAAGGGTGATAGGGCGAAAATTTGTTGTTTTTGCAAAGATGACAGAGTTAGTTACATTTCTTGTGAAGAATCAATTTTACGGACGTGCATGCTTTTAGCTGCACGGCCCTTTATATAAAACTCGCCGCAATAGTCCTTTTTTGCCCTGAAGTATGTTACAGTGGATTTTTCCCGGCTTTCCCTGTAGTAGATTGTGGTGACGTCACACATGAGCAAAAGCAACGTCGTCACATGCGCTTTGTGATAACTTTTCCAATAATGTCTAAACTTTTGACGTAGCTCTTCCGGTTGTAGTGACTCATGACTGAAAGGTCATTCTGAAAAAATATTTTCGCTACCGCGTCCCTCAAGAGACGTTTTGAAAAAATTCTCAGTTTATTGTTATATATCAGCTTCATGCACCTTCACAGTAAGTTTTCAAAAAAGAATAATACCGTATTTGAGTGGAACAAAAAAGGTCAACATATTTTTGAATTAGGCCATGACTCAGTGATAAAGTGATGTTTGTTTGTTATCTTAACACTTCACGCTACAATTTTGTACTTGTAGAGAAATCTTGGAGAGACATGCTGAAATTTATAGAAATAGCAATTCCTCAGCCTTTTCAAATACTACGCAGTACTCCATCTTAATTTTTTACAAGGAGGTCATGCGAGACACTTGATGTCACAAACAACTACGGCATTTTCACTTGAAATGACTGCCGTTGGCAACATTGCGGGATTTTACATTTGATGTGCTAGTTTTTCTAAGGACGAGCCTTCAATTATAATCGTGCAACAAATGTTGCTGATGTTGCAAAGTGAATGTGCTACTGCTTAGGCAAACACGAACTTTGGTGCTTCGCTTTTGTCGCTGTTTTTCAATCAACAGTATAATCTTTTTTTTTCTTTCGAAGATGGTTGTGTAGCCGCAGAACTGGGGTGCCAATTCAGCTGCGCAGTAGTGAGGTCTAAACCAGTATGCACCTGTCCAAAGGGGCTGGTATTGAACGATGACGGCAAAAATTGCAGTGGTGAGTTTGCAAAAGTGCATGTCAAATGTGTTCGACAAACGTTGTACACCTTGTGTTTGTTGTTTGCGTTTTAATACCATTGTTTCTGTTTCAGAAGGCAAGCATAAATACGTTTATTTTGCAAGCTAAATATGAGTGTGAAACTTGTGCTCAAAATGGAGTAGTTTGTTAATACAAATCTTTGTTAATATTTTATTTTAAGTGGTCAAAAACTGAACTGTCATTTTTGTGCAAACCACCGTAAAATATGTTTAACTTTCTCAAAATGTCGAGTAGCATTGGCAAAGATCAGAGTGTTTTTTGGGAGTCGAAAATACGAATGCACTCATTTGTTTTAAAAATAGACGTGGCGTATAAGGTATGTTGATTTCTTTTTCAGATGTGGATGAGTGCCTAAATCCCAACGCTTGTCCCGATCCGAAGTTTCCTGTTTGTATCAACGCACCAGGAAAATATTATTGTAAAGAAGTCCCGATTTGTCAACTTCGTCCTCAATCAAACGTTTACTACAACAGAACGGATTGCTGTTCCATTAGTTCAGGTAGGACTAAAAACGCTATGCTCTGAAGTTCTTTTAACAGTATGCCGCTCCGTTCTAGGAATGTCATCAGCTTCCAGTGCGATGTGAGCAGATGTTTGGTGAACACATTAGTGATATAAATTGGCCATATTGCTAGACCACAGTATTGCAATTTTTAAAAAACGTACTGGATGACATTCCTGGTCGGTCACATTCTTGGTAAAGTCGTTGCATTTTTTGATGCGTCTTTCGTAAAACAGGTCGCATTGATAAAATTTGTTTGGCAAACGGCCACATTCTCGGTAAAGTGGTAACCATTATTTCCAATGGAAGCTTTTGAAAACTTGCTGTTTGGCAGATACTTTACGAAACCACCAAATTGTCTTTTTCCGCAGGTTCATGTGGTCAGAACCTTGCCACTCGCTCTTGGACTGGAGGTGATCGTAATGCTATATTATCTCAGTGGCCTTGGGCGGTAAGTTGGCCGTTTCGATCGTCCGTTGTTAATAATAGAACATTTCTGCGGTCTTTTTAGTGACGTACAAAAAAAAGTTGGGCAAGCAAAAAAATACTCAAAATGAGAGCAATTCTTCAAAATGCCTGCAGACAGAAACTTTTTTTTCGACAAATATTTGTCACAAATCCGTGCTTTAATTAATCTGGAAGCTTTGCGAAAATCTCTCCAGTGCTGACATGGCTGTATTTAGGCACTTTGTTATGTATATGCTTTTTCGGCATTTCCAGCATGCAGTTATATGGTAACGTTTGTCAGTTTGAATTTCGCACTCTTTTGCGTTTTTTCAGTTTCTTTAGTTAGTATGCAATTTTATTTCGCTCCTCCTGTTTAAATAGTTATCTAACCAAAACGCTAGTTTTCCTCTTAATTGAGAGCTCCTCAAAACCATAGTTCTAAATCTTTTTTGATGCATTAACTGCTGCATTTCAAAATAGTATAAATAGAGCCAGACAACTGCAGGCTGTGGTGGAATCCGATCTGAAATGCACAAAGCATCCATTCGAGGAGTTCTTTGGTTGAATAGTGTATGTCAAGTGCATGGCCTGGTCTTCTGGGAGGGCACCAAACGATTGGCAAACTGTGATGATCATCCCCACACACAAAAGGGGAAACATGGGTAAATGCACTAATTACAGGGGCATCTCTCTCCTCAGGAAAAGTGTATGCCAAGTTCCTTGTAAAAATTTGTCGCGAAATAATTGAACCGAAACTTGATGATACCTAGTAGGATTTTTGTCTCGGCCGTAGCACGACAGAACAACTTTTCACTCTCCAACACATTTTCGAGAAATCATGGGAGTATGCCGATGCCGAAGACATCTACACATGTTTTGTCGTCCCCGATAAAGCATACGACCGGGCCACCTGTTTAGTGGCCGTCAGAGATGATCACCGAGCCGGAGTGCCGGAGTGGACTCCTGCCGGAGTTGGAGTGCCGGAGTGGACTCCTGCCGGAGTTTGGATTTTAGGCTGGAGCAGGAGCCGGAGTCAATATTTTAGGTTCGAGCCGGAGCAGGAACCGAAGTCAACATTAAGGTCTGTGGAGGAACCAATCAAAATTTTTAAGGGACCTATTAAAATTTCAGAACATAGTGAAGTAAATTTACAGATGAAGAGAGCATGCCTATGTACACAAAGAAGTGGTCAAATTTAACTGAGGAAATTTAGTGTGGTCAAAAAATGTTTAAAACAAAATATAAAAAGTAAAAAAAATAGATGAGGTTTAAAAGCAAGACAAAACAAAACAAAACAAAAAACTCTGGATAATAATTACATGTCGAAAAATGGGATGTGCACAGGAAAGAACGAGAAACAAACGGTGAAGATACATAAATAACAGACAATATTATATTAATCAAACTACCGAAACTCTCAGCGTTTAGTTTTTGGTAAGTGAAAAGTTGCAAAGATATATAGTAATGTATCTTTTTCATGTAGACGGTGTTTCTTCAATTTCCATTTGAAGGTAAAAGTGGTTGAAGACGTAATACAGTCTATAGTATTGAAGACCACACTTTTGGGCCAACAAATGTAAGGGCACATTTTCCTGATGAAGAGCTGACTCTAGGTAAAAACATGTTGTTAGAAGGGGATAGTCTTGTGGGGTAAGAATGAATTGAGCTGATTGGAATAAAGTAGTTATCAAACTGATAAGGAAGCAGTTTGTTGTAGTAAGAGTGCATAAATTTGCCTACCGATAAGGTATAAAATTTGGGAAGGCCTAATATGTTTAGGTGTTGGAAAGATTCTTCCGGAGATGTGTGCTTAGTTGGTTTTATTAGTTTTATAGCTTTATTTTGGAGATTACTGAGAGGCTGAATTCTTGCGTTTGAAGCACGTCCCGGATTGATTGAATAAGTAAGGTAGGGTTCAATTAATGAGTTATGGACAACTTTCAACACAGAATGTGTTGTGTAATGTTTGAGTTTAGATAAAACTCCGCAAGCTCTTGATACTGTAGTCGAGTTTTCACCTTTTTTACATGAGGTTTCCAGCTTAGCTTATTGTCAAGAAGACCACCTAGGTGTTTCATGTTTTCAAGTTATAGTTATTTATAATAACTTTGAATGAGGTAGGATTGTGTTTTTGAGAATTTAATAACATAAAGTTAGTCTTAATTTAGTTAAGAGAAAGTTTGTTGGCTCTAAGCCAGTGGTCAATTTTACATAGTTCAAGGTTGACAGTTGTCTGAAGTCGAGTCGACGATGGTTGTTGCACTGTTGGGAGCTGCAAGATCGACCGTTTGCTTTTTGCGGACTATTTGGTGCTGCCAGCATCTTATCAACAGGGACTTCACCATCCACTTGAATGGCTTTCTGTTGCATGTGACCAAGATGGAATGAAAATTAGAATAAAACAGGCCGAGGTAATACGTCTCTCCATAAACCAAAGGAGGGTATGCTACAAGTGAGCGGCAATACACTGTTGCAGCTGGAGAGGTTCAAGCATCGTGGTGTTGTGTTCACGAGTGACGCAAATCGGAACAAGGATATTGATATACGGGTTGGTAAAGCAAGCGCAATTCTGCGGGAGTTTTATCGCTCTGTGGTGCCGGATCGGGAGCTTTCAAACACTACAAAGCTGTCAGTTTTTAAATCGGTCTTTGTTTCGTTCCTCATATATGCGTATGAATATTGGGTAATGACTGAAAAAATATTATCCCAAATGCAAACGGCAGAGATGGGATTTTTGTGAAGAGTTCGCGGTGTGACACTTCTCGACAAAGTGGAGTTAACTTGCTTGCTCCCATCTTGGAGTGGATCTAGCAGAACTATCTGAGATTGCTGTTGACCCTGAGGTATTTCGTGAGGTCTAGATTTCTGTTGACCGTGGGGTATTTTCGTCCTTCAAGGGCTACTGCCCCGCGACCCAACCCAGAGGAAAAGCGGGCATGAAAATCAATGAATTCAGACAGAATATTTATCTTTTTTATTTGGAATCTTGCTGTCCAGAGTAGTGCAAGCATCACCAGTTGCCCCAAGCTGCCTTAAAGAACAAGGCAAAGTCCCACATGATGTTTACTTGCAACCGAAACTTAGAAGTCATTTTTTTGCAGGCTCTTTTGTTTACAAGTCTTCGTTACTGCAGTGCTGTGCTAATATCAGAGCGTTGGTTAATCTCAGCTGCAAATTGCTTTGCGTAAGTATTTCGTTTTTTTTTTTGTTCCAATTAATGATGTTTAGCCATTGTGAAAGTGTTTGTGACGCAAACGTTAAGTGAGAGCTACAATTGGTTTAATAATCTCATCGATAAACCTTTCCGTGTTTTATAAAGCAAACAAAATTGAAATGATTTTTCCTTGTTCTTGCAAGAAATTTTACTGGTAATATTTCTATAATTTTTATATAAACTTTTGTTCAATGGTGATCCTCAGTGGCCCTTCGTGTAGGTGGTAATCGTTCAATGGAAAAAGTATAGTGTGTATTTATGTGACCGAAGTCACTTTTAGCGGCTACTAACAACACAGTGTTTCTTTAAATCAGAGCATTGGTTTAATCACTCCTCTAAATATACTAATCGGGATTCAATCAACAGACAACTCCAAAATAATTGAAAGGAGAAAATCATTGAAATGTAAGAGGAATTGTGAACGCATTTTTTCTATCTCACTGTATTTGCACACATCGTTCCCCATCCTCCAAACTATGACATCTTGAAAGTAATCCAGTTCACAAATTCTCTACAACAGAAAGACTGTTTGCACTTAGGCTTTTTGTAGTATGGTGGAAAATAACGAAAAACGGCAAATAGCCCGACATGTTGTATAGTCCGGAATGGCAGTTTGGTATGTTCGATTACATAGCCAAATAGTACGGAGTGGTGAAAAAACACAAATAGCTCAACAAATTTTCAGCTAATTTCCAAATTCAGACCTTTAGAAAAATGTGGAGTCTGCCAGCCATGGTTGGTATTAAAACGATTTAGAGAAAAACCTTGGATTACAGTATTTTACGCTCTGTCGTGCAGAGATCGACCCAGGCTCAATCGTGCTACTGTTAGTGTGGCTCTTCGAAGTAGTGGGCCAGATGGAGAGAACTCTCACACGCAAAAAATCGGGATCTCTCAGGTGAGTTGCATCAATAAAATAGCAACAAGTAACTATGAGTTTGACAAATTTCTTGTCGATGTCGTTCTTTTCAACCCACTTCGGAAAAATAACTTTCTAGTATGAAGTACCCAAACATAATGACTAACGAACCGATGCAGATATTATTATTCCGCACATGTTTGCTTGGGCCAGAATAAACATTTCGGCATTCAACCAAGTTTTAAGTTTTTAAAACTTTTCGTATGGAAAATTTCGCACTGTTTTAAAGACGTTTATTAGAAAAATATCCTATTCTTTCTCCAGCAGCATTTCTTCGGTGAAACAATCAGTTTGCATTTATCCTTAGTGTTATGTTATTAATAGGAGTTTTTTGGTGGAACCGTGAGTGTAAGTACATGCTTCAAAATCAAAAGCTTCACTCACTTGGACATAAAATTGAAAACATGTTTCCATGCGAGGTTCGAATCGTTTACGATACATATTAAGACTTAGAGCTCGAACCAGTTTATTCAACATTTTATTCCAGCGGAGTTTATCATGTACAGCTTTCAGTGTATTCTGTTTTTTT
>JGI24021J15306_10002056_pt1 | contig 21055 bp, 15 predicted proteins | sample Ectturendosymbi1_FD_15306 | JGI IMG/M metagenome (IMG submission 15306)
TTGACCGCAGCGCGCATAACTTATGTAGGTGGTACGCGAGCATAGCATAAACCTCGAAATGGTACGGGGGTAAAAAAGGTTGGGAAACACTGGTTTAGAGACTACGAGGCAGGGAACCGCACAAGCAGCAAAGGATTCTTCCAAAGCCTTGAAGCATTACTGATTGCTATTTATCTTCGTGCGTGCAATTTAATTGCCGTTTGCTGTCGACTGGCTCTGATTCTCGTGAAGATGATGCTCGTAAGATCTGAAGATTCCGTTACCTTCTCATTACTCCAGTCGAATAAATATAACCCGGATGGCTGGCAAAATAAACACACGGCCAGTTGCGCGTTTTTCAAAGTACTATCCGTTTCCGCCATGTAGTCTCCCATTTGAAATTCTGCCATTAAGGGAGGTGCTGCGTCATACACTGGAAGACTTAATACCTTGAATACCTGTCTATAATAAACAGGACATTGCTCACAAGTGCTTACTTATTTTGAAATCCAACATCTCAAGTGAGTGTTTATCGCCCTGTTGTCTCACAAACTACGGCGGTGTAGTTGCTTGACCACCTACGTGGCATTGTATACGTCGTCACCGGGCCGCGTTTGAGAAAAGTCAGGATTTCTTGGGAGAAATCAAGGACAGGAACAAGTGCTACTGCCAAAAATATTTCCCCGGGATTATGGAGTGTTGCGTGCTTGAAGTTGTGAAAAAGATAGATATTGGACGGCTGTTCCTGCGTTGTGGCTAAAGTGACTGAAATTGTAAACTTTAATTGACTGTCTTAATTCTGTAAGAAATGAAGTAATTCTGAGTCACCTAATATTGATAAGAACAATTTTCATCCCGTTATTCACAAAGCTAAATGCGATATGTGTTGCCGATCTTAATTTGCCACATGCCATACACTGCGTTTGTTGACCAGCCGCAGTCTAGCGTCATCAAGTTTCCCCAGCTCACCTGGATACAAGCGCGTGCGAGCCAAACCACCTGCTTCATTTGCTGTTCGGCCGTTGCATCTAACTAACACAAGAACTGCTACATCGACAGGAGCTCATAGTGGTACTGTTTTTAACTTGACCTGCCGGGTCAAATCTATTTTGGTCCAAGCAAGCGGAGAGCAAGAGAGTTTTGAAACAAACGAATTACTGGAAAACAGGTGATATGAAAGACAAGTCGCCTTTGTTTTCCACGGATATCGATATCAATCGTATTTCGAATCTAAGAAGTACTGCTTTCATATGACATCTAACCTGGCTAGTTATTGGTTTGTCAGAAAATGTTTCGACTGAATGAAACACTGAGATTGAAATTGATGCACGCATTTGTATACCGACATATTTTTGGGGGTAGTTCAATCGTTAACAATTGGTTTTAGAAAATGCCTATTCCCTGCGACTAAATCATCGCTTTCTGATATGTTTTCAGGGCACTCTGCGTAATCGTTCATAAATCTGACATTACTATCAAACATCTTACTCCAGCTATTACTTTTTGCATATTGTTACAAAATGGCTAAAGTATGACTGCTAGTTTATTAGAAAAAACAGAACACATCGCTGCAGCTTTGAGTTGTGAATCAGAGCATACACAAAAAAATGAAATGTTTGATTAAACAAGTTATTTTTATGTTGCAAATATGTAACCATTGCTTTACCGGGATTTCTGCCATTTGTATCATTGAAAAGTTCAGGGATTAATACGCTTCTTACAGTGTCGTTTACTAGGTTGAGGGGTATGTGCCGAACACTGTATCGAAATACACACAGTTGAATTTTTACTTACCACAATGCTGATGTTGATATACTCTTGGCTAACTACGAGTCAGACCCAAATGCATGATCGAATAGAAATAATTTTTTGGATCTTGCGCTTCAAACTTTGTTGGTGGCAATGCTTGAAAAATTAAGAACCTGTTAAGGAGCAAATCTGTATTTTAGACTTGCTTGATCGTATGATCTAAAGAAGTTTGAAAGGGATTTTCTGCTGCGGGTTTTGTTTCAAGCGCCACGCAAAACGCAGTAATTAGGGGCACTGGTGATTGCTCTGCAGCAACTCGCCGACTGTGTCTGCCAACTTAACAAAACCCTTACCGGACATTAAAGTTAAACGCTGGGTGAGGGGACTAATTACAGCACCGGCTGTGTCCAAGATGTCCAGTTGATAAGTCTGGCCTCGAATAACGTACATTTTTCTGTGGAAATCTTCGATCGTGGGAATGTGGGCATCGCTGAAAAAAATTGAGGAGTTACTCACTCACTACCGACGAACTGAAATGTCAGCAGTGATGAATTAGTAGCGTTTAGAACTTTACAAAACAATAAATAATTTTGAGAATTTGCGTCCGTGACCAACAAGTGGTGTAAGACGTGGCAGAGAGTGGTATCAATATTTACTGGAAACGCAGTATCTTGGTGCAGCGCTGCAATGGCCACAAAACCATTGCACAGCTCAAATTTCAACGCAGTTCAAACCTGGGTTTGAGGGCAATGGAAAATTGGTTATTGCTGAAGAGGCGTGAAAATACGAATGGCTAGCTGAGAAAAACGTTGTGAATGGATAATTGTGACAAGCGAGCCGCCCACAATTTCCTTACAAAATCTATTGATGGTTTCAGGTTACAAAGGTTTGTACGATAGGCATCCAGCAGTTACAACGGCCACATTTAACGACACAATGCTCATTGGGTCCCGCTGGGAACGAGATGACTGTTTGCAGTCGTATTGAATTGCCTTAGGCTGTTTTTGCCAACACCGCAAATGTTTGCACTGACCCGCAAGCTGGATGCCGCATGCAAAGCACTGCTTCCTGATAGCCAGTGCGCATCATTTATCAAAAACGCAAATAACTACAGATATTCCGTAGAAGCAAAAGCTTACGACAAACTTGTTGCCAACGAATAAATAGGAAGTAACAAAAAATAAGTAAAAGACGATCGGAGGCAAATGCAGCCCAGTGAAATAATTTATCTGTAAGTCGAGTGACATAAATTTAATTTCTCTAAAATAATTTATCGGCGTCAATTAAGAAAACAAAGCAAGAAATCTTTGAATATTCAGTGGCGCTTTTATAATAGCTGTTTTCCTGTTGTTTCTTAAAGTTGAATACTTCATCTGGGAGCAAGAATACTGCCGGCTTTAAAAACATTGAAGTTCGTCTGCTGGAAGGTTGTGTCAAATCAACAAACGTGCGTCGTTAATTAACATCTTAACAAATGCAATTGCTATTGACTGAGCAGGATTGAAAATATAAAAGCACTGACAAGCAGCTGCAGATAGCTCTCCAAAACCTCTCCGCTCTTGCTGTTCTACAGCAATTTCGCAGGTTTCACTCACTGAATAAGTATAAGCTTCGTTCGGTTCAACAGAAAATCACAACATACTAACCTGAAAGGTTTTCCCATAAATCGTGAAACTAGCTGGCTTTTCCCGACTCTCGATGCACCCAAAACAACCATACGCAATTTTTTTCTGCCGGAAACGCGCATTGGTAGAGTTCCTATGGCGTTTCTTCTGCACTCGGTCCTAACAAAACAAAATGTGAAACTTTTAAGAAACTGAAGGTTACTCCACTACGATGCAAACAGACCATAGAAGGCAACGTCTTAGTGTTCAACTGCGGTGCTTTTTTGTTTTGTTCCTGTATAATGCCAATGAATGCATGCTAACTTTGAAATATGTACACACACACTTACATTTATCGTCTACGCATATCGTTATGTTACTGGTGGATCCAGACTGGGTTTTCGGGGATAACCCAAAAAGGTTGAGCGAATCAACCTGAACAATTGTTGACACTGAACTAATGAAACTATCACTCACTGAACCTACAGGACCAAACCACTTCATGATTTGAAAAATTCTTCACTGGAGAAAAATGCTTTCTTCAATTTAATACAGGAAAGTGAAGAGCAAAAATTCATTTTTTCCCACCGGACTACTGCCTAAAACGTCGATGATGCCAATGTAACCCTTAAATTTTAATGTTTACCCTGAAAATTTACAAACACTGCCCTTATTCGCATGTAATGCGACATTCTCTACAGAGCCAAGAAAAAGTGTGCTGTCTCAGAAAGGTACGTTGACGGGGCATTACCCGTTTCTTTGGCGTGGGAATAATTAAACCAAATCGGCCCCTGGACCCAATATTTTCATTTACATTACCTAGAATAAAATCTTTTGGTAACCAGGGTACACATTCCGTAAAAACTGTAATGCTTTGGTTCGAAGCAACGTATACACTTGTTTTCAGAAGTGTGCTTCTTTGATACATTTAATTTAATGTGTTTTCTATGACATTACAAAATTTCGTTTATACTCTTAATCACAAAAAAATGAACGTGAGGGGCTAGGGCACCGAAAAACCCGAAGGTTATCCTGTCAAAGTGTCCCTAAAGTTGTGTAAAGTACTTTGGTGGCCATTACCACTATATAACCTTTCATATGAAGCTGTAATTTATAATCAAATATTCAAAAGAAAAAAAAAGAAAAAAGAGTAATTGATATACCAAACAACAGTAAACTGCAACAACAAATTCAATCTCATATACAGTTAATCTACTCGAAGACAAAGTACGGACCAGAGACATTATAGCACATGCAATATTTAGGTACCGATAGTGAGGAGAAGAACAAATATCAGCAAGAAAACATGAAAGAAAAATAATGAGTGAGTAATTCATATGAAATAAACAGGCATCATTGCAACAGATGAGAATAAATTGTCATAGACAATTACAAAATGAAGTTTATTGCGAAAAGTTATACCCGTTTACTTCAAACATCTGAGTTTGTTAAACGTCTTCATTTTTTACACTCTATGTAAAATGTTTGCATGACGATGAAGCTGCTGTTGTCGCTTGTGAATTTTATGATTGCCTCTTGGTCATTACTATGTGTAAGTGTGCAAGTGTTGACGCACAGGCCCCTGTGCTGTTTGCATTGTAAATTTTCCGTGCTTTTTCAGTTCTCATAATAACTCATATGAACGTTTCGTTTGTGATTGTCTAATGCAGCGAACCTCAAAGTCCGGCCCATGGGCCAGATGCGGCCCGTGAAGAGTTCCGATCCGCCCCGCGAGCTTTCCTAGGAATGTTTAGTATTTTAACAATGTCATGTAAATAAATTAATGTAAGACGTATATACACAAAAAACTTTGATGAAACCTCAACTACAAAATTTTGAGTTTACTTGCAATGTGTGAAATAAGAGTGATTTACTTAGGACAGTTGTTCCCAACCTTTTTAGTGTCATGGACCCTTTGGACCATAGGTTCTCAAAGTGGGGTCCACGAACCTCCAGGGGGTGAAATAATTCGTGTTTGGGGTTCCGTCAAGTGACAAAAAAAGTTCAAAAGATTAAGAGTGATGAACAGTTTGAAAATATGTCCGCAGTAAAGCAATGATACTGAACCTCTCCTATTTGGTTTACATCTTCTCCTTTGGCTATTTGCTGTTTTGTATTCCTGAATAGTCCAACTTATTTGGACGTTTTGAGCGTAAGCGTTATGGCACTATCAAAGGTTATTGTTACATAACTGAAGTTGGTTGTCAATCGTCATTGTTACTTCACAACTACAAAAGCCAACAGAACAAAAGAAAGAAAAGTTAGCCATCTCTTGGTACAAACACATGTTAGGTATAAGTCACCTTAGAGCAGGGGTTCCCAAACTAGGGTACATGTACCCCTAGGGGTAAATTTGCCTATCTGAAGGGGTACATTAAAAGGAGGGCTGGGGAACCTATTTACTATCACGGGCCACGTAAATTGTGGATTATCGCTGGCGGGCCGCAAATAACAATTCATTTTATCCTAAAATTTATCTTTATTTTACTCGTGGGATAGAGGCTTATGACATACTATCTTGAGTACCTGCTTATCATGGAGCTTCGTTTTGACGCGATTTTGTACTCTAAATTGGGCAAAGAAAATTCTGATGCGGGCCATATCAAATGTTCACGCTGGCGGCAGGTTCCAAACCTGTGATTTAAGGTTAGCAATAGAAGAGAAAAATTATTATTATACATTATTCATTTGAAATTATTTGTACATATGAATTTGTGCGAACAGTTTAATGTTACCAATGGGGTTAGACAAGGGGGAGTATTGAGTCCATACTTGTTTGCTGTGTATCTAGATGATTTATCTCTTGAAATAAACAACATTGAAGCTGGGTGTTATGTTGTTGAAGTCTTATTGAACCACTTGATGTTAGCTGAAGTGTACGTGGATTGCAAAGTATACCAGATGTGTGTCAGGCTTATGCAGCATCGCATGAAATTATTTTCAACTGCAGCACTGTTTGTATGACATTTAACGATAAGACACAAAAAGCACGGTCATCCCGATGCTGACACTGGGTGTACAAAGAGTAAAATCTGTTTCCCACTACAAATATTTGGAAATTGTATTAGATATTGAGCTTTCAGATAACACATACATTCAGAGACAACTGCAATATCAATATTATGCAGTAAACAAACTGCGAGCTTCTTTTTCCCGATATTGGAACGCGGTGAAAAATGTAGTTTTTCGTTCCTTCTGTACGTCCATGTATGCATCACAATTATGGTGTGATTTCAGGACGGCATACATCCACAGATTGCGTGCGGCCTATAACTTTAGTTGCAGGGCTCTGTACAACCTGCCGTGGTGAGCGAGTGTTAGTAGTCATCAGGTTCAATCTAACATTCCTATCTTTGAGGCCTTATTGAGAAAAAATACGTACCTGGTTTTCGAACTATGCAAAAAGTCCAAAAATCTATGGTTGCGCGCTGTGATGCAGTCAGATTGTTCATATTCGTGCTTATTCTTTGAACAATACAACCGCATTTTACTTTGTGACTGAGTGCCCGGACGTTACAGTGTTAGTTTGAGGATGCGTGCAGCCGCAGGCCACAACGCATTAGTATTTCACCTGGCCGTGGCCAGAGCTGGACTCTAATTGTTACCACACTCTGCATGTAGTTTTGTACCAAGTGTTACGAATTAGCGAACAATTATCTTAAGAAAGTGCCTGTAATATAGTGTTGTATGAAAAGTTAGGAGTTAGCGAACAATTATTTTAAGAAATTTTCTGTAATCCTGTGGTCCTATCACCAACGCCGTTAAAAATGTTCTGTGTCTGTTAGTATCACTCTTCGTTGTGCAGATAGTGTGTGCTTGTGCTCTATGAACTTCGTGTCTGGTTCAAAAACTAAAATATTAAAATAAATATCAGTGAATATTACTATTATATGCTTATTGGTAAATATATTTTTGTTATCTTCCGAGATCAGCCTTTTTGTCATCAGAAGTTTTAGGGGTATGGGCGTCGGAAGGGGGTCCAAGGCCCTCCCAGGATTCTGAAATTTGGCATTTTCCCATCAAATATTTTTGCAAAAAAGGTTGTTTTCTTGCTTTCCAGTGGTAAAATGTAATTTTGCCACTTTTGGCTCCCCTGCAAAAATATTTTTGACCCACCACTGGAAAATCCACTACTGGCCCTTCCTTGAAAAAAATCCTTCCGGTGCCAATGTTTAGGGGTACATGCTCATCCTTCGAAATGCTGAAGGGGTGCATGGCCAGAGAAAGTTTGGGAACCCCTGCCTTAGAGAAAAGAACAGGTAGTGCCAGCAAAGAGCTGGACAGATGAGAGATCCATTTTAAACTTATCTAAACGAAGTTAATGACGAAGAAGATTTTAAAGAAACTCTCAGATTAGCGTGCCGATAATGAAGCCAAGATAAAATTCTCTTCAATTTCGTTGTCTTGTTTCTGGGCTTCTCAGCTACAAACTTGCAGTACAGTGGCTTTTGATGGCATCGAAAGAGAAGTCCTTCCTTTCACTACTACGTATCAGTGTAAGGTTGGCTTTTCAAGTTTGGTGAAAATCAAACCAAAATATCGAAACAGAATGGATGTTCAACTAGCTTTGTCCAAAATCAAGCCTAAAATACCAAAGCCTGTAGGAGAATGTTGTCAGGAGCATTAATCTCTCTGAACCTCAGATGAGTCTATTTTGGAAACAACAACATGAGTAAAAGTCTTGCGTATTTTGTTCATATGTAGCCAGTCTGCTCTTTATTCGTTATTTGGGGGTCCGAAAAAAATAAATAAATGATTTAGGGGTCCGCGAGATGAAAAAGGTTGAGAAACACTGCTTTGGACGATTTAACTGAATGCTGTGGACCCCTGAAACTAGTTAATATTGTTACGTACAAGTGGTCTTTACTAGAAAGGGTTAGAAAATACATCCACTTTGCACGCCAAAAATCATGAATGTTGCATGGAACTTACACGTAACAAATTGACATTGTTGCGTAACAACGTAAATATTTAATGAATGGAATTGTGTAATAAGCGTTGCTAAGGGTGGGATAATTACAACTTAGATACCTTTGATAAAGTGAATAAACATGTGGTGGTTCACATGAGCCAAATCTTGTGTTGCTGCGTAGCCTGGATTGAGTTGCGCTCAATTGGTTGTCTTTTGCAAACTAGACCACCACGGCGGGTAGTTTGGCATTTCACTATCTTGCTTTCAACTTATACATACAAAGGTCATGGACCCCTAAAATATGTCTGTGGACCCTGGGGGTCCATGGACGCCCGGTTGGGAACCACTGATTTAGGATCTAGGCCAGTGGCCCCCAAACTAGGGGTTGCCGCACACACAAGGGTCGCGAAGGGTCAAAAATTGAGTCGCGCTAGGCGATCCAAATCTGCGTTGTATATTTTCAACTTTACCACCGCTTGTCTGTCTGCAGCGTAGGTACTTGAGAAAAGAGGTGATTGCTGACATTGAAAACGGACTTAGCAACTTAATCCCCAAAATCATCCATGCAAATGACACAATCATAATTTTTTTCACGTCAAACATACGCTTGGGTCGCGAAATATTCACCCAGCTGAGATTTGGGTCGTGCTCAAGAAAGTAAAAAGTCTGTCTTGTAGCATCAAGCATGAAACCAAATATTACAACTATTATGCAATAAAAGAAACAGTTTCATAAGAACATTGTAAGCGTGTTACCGAGCAAAGAAAGTAAATAGCAATGTACAAACTGGACTAATGTTATATGGTTGCTGTTCATTTTTTTTCAATACACAAAACATTCCGGCCCACGGACGCTGACAACATCGCGAATTTGGCCCAGCATCCAAAACGTTTGGGGACCGCTGGTCTAATGAATGAACTTTTGGATTGAGGTTGGCTAATGAATAAAAAATCTGCTACGCTTGTTTTATTGCCAATCGAAAAACAGCTGGTGGCTAAGGTCTACGCATTGTTTCGCAGCTATTCTTTGTCATTTTCCTAGTCATGGACATGAATTAAAATGGCTCAATCTTTCAAGTGCCTGCTAATTGCAATCGAACTTTGACAACCGCAAAAGACGTTGATTATTTGCATTCCTAGTTTTTCACAACAAGGTCAGACACTCTTTCGCTAGAAAATTTTTTCCGCTTCTTAAACGTGTGCAGAATAAATGGTTGAAACCTTTCTTTAAACGCTTTGGAGGTAGACCTTCATAAATAATTGAAACATTAATCAAAGTAATCGAAACAACCTGTACAAGCATCAACAAAGAAACTGTTTCTGGGACGCCTCTCACCCACCGACCAAGCAACTTCGAGCACTTGCAGAGCAGATCTTGTCGACCACGATAATGGTTCGATCGATACAGCCAGTAAGCATCTGGCGTGAGGTGAAAAACACCTTACACAGGCCCAGGGACCGAATTTGCTAAAAAACTTTGAGGGGACAAATCTTTTTTGTTTGCGTTTCGATGACGTCGCTATGTTCACTCAACCGTAGTACGGCCTTTTTGTACAATTGGCAAAATGGGGGACACATTATGCAATTTATATATATTTGGTGACCATCGCCCAAGTGCCTCCCCTGGCTACACCCATGTTGGTGGTAGGTGCTATATCTGGATATCTAGCACTTATCACTGCATTTACTTTGAAAACATTAATTCTGAGAGTTGGGCTTAAATGGATATAATTATGTTCAAAAATTGTGTTAATCAATTCAAATTTGGTCAGTTCCGAAATAAAATGTACTGCTACTAAAAGCCAAAAGATCACAAAATCAAATCAAAAATAAACCACAAGATTTTGGTAAATACTAGGAGTGACAACCAGGCGCATAGCCAAAAATTTTAATAGGGGGGGAAAACAACAACCTAGTTTCAACATTTAAATATTTTTAATGCTCCTTGTTTTTAAACCATCATCCATGAAGCGCGCATGTTTCTGGCGTTTTCTCCTGAACAATTGCGTTGCGATTTAAGCCGACAAATAAAAAGTGCGCTTTCATTGAATTGACAAGTTTAAAAATTTTTGATAGTGAAGTTCCAAGCTTCTACTTTGGATCAATGCTACCATTTGCTCATAAACCTTTCCCGCAAATGCGCTAGTAAATCTCTCAATGCTATAAGTGCTAGATCTGTAGTATGCTTTTGCAACCTACATTGCAGTTGAGCAAGAAGTCATCGGGGCCGCCATTACAATTGCGCTTATGTATTTACACGCTTCGGAGAACACCCACACCGCATGTTCAGTCAAAGCCGAGCAGAGACTTTGCTCTAACTGAGGCACTGACTTCCGAAGTAGGAATTCGACAAAGCTTTCGCGCGTATAAGAAGTGGATTCTGTTGTCATCTAATTTTTGAGCGATTAATTCACGTATGTAGTTGATAAACGCAAACGCTAGAGTCTTTCGGCGCCTTTGAAAAATGTTTGGATTTTTGATAATCCGTAAGATCTTTTGGCTATGTTCAACTTATGCAGTAAAACCTTTGTAGCTACTTTAAACTTACTTCGTTTGGATTGTTTGATGAGACTTAGCCACATTCAACTAACTTCATTAAAATATAAGATGGAAGTAAACTGTAAACAAAATCGTAACCACAGTGTTACAACACTTATTGGCCACGCTCAGCTGCATGTAAAGATAGCTTAGCACTGCACGCAATTAAATCTATACAAATCACGGGCTTTTAGAAAATACAGTAACTTGTCTGCGGAATTTGAAGCCTTAATGGGAAGAAATTCAAATTTAGTTTCATTTTAGTCATATGCACTTTGCCAGCAAGACAGATTGCAAGCTCAGGGATGGATATAGGGAAGGATAATGAGGCAGTCGCCTCGGGCCCCCTTTTTCAGAGATACCGTGTCCCCCTCTTGAGAGCTTTGCACGATTCTTTAGTTAAAAAGTTTATGTATCACTCTAGAGCAGCTATGTCCAACCGAAATTGCTTACTGGGCCAAAAATTATGTCAATATCTTAACGAGGGCCGCACATTGAATGACATATTAATGAGGGCCGCACATTGAATGACTTACTTTGATCTTAGCAAACTAAATTTAGATTAAGCGAATGTACTGAAAGCGTTCGAATTCTAACTGCAATAGTAACGACTGTTTGGCTCCTTTAACCACTCCGTAAGTGTGATTTCATAGGTAAGTTTACTGTAGTGTCAATAGAGCAAGGGTAGAAATCAGAAAACTCGTAAAAAGTTTTGCATCAAGGTGTCAGTGGACATGTGGAAATCTCCCAGCACGTGGTACAGATAAAGTGGCACTGAGAGTCACTGAGGACCACCTGGATCAAAAATGTCAAATTTAAAATTATCAAAATAACGACAGGTTGTCAGTATGTAGGCTACCTATTCTACAGCGAAAACCTAAATTGGGCCACATGCGGCCCACGGGCCGCGGGTTGGACATAGCTGCTCTAGAGTCACATTTAAGGAAGCTCTGAAGCAAGTTATAAGTTTTTCCAAATAAACCAAAAATTATGGGAAAATGTGCCAAAGGAGGCAGCTTTTAAGTTTCCAGCTGCAAAACTTTACAAATTTTTGTTCCTTTCCTATGTATAGTATGCTCTTGAAATGAGTTCGTAAATTTAAATGTGAAACAAATTTAACTCTTTTATCCACGTAATTTAGTTTTTTTAAGGTGTTTTAGGGACCCGATTCGGGTTCCTAGAATTGCAAATCGGACCCCTAGAATCAGATAAAATTATAATCAGGTCCCTAGAAACAGAGAATATCGGGTCCCTAGAATCAGAGAAATCCTTAAAAAAAACCCTGACGTAATCCCACATCTACCTTTCGCAATGGCGATTTTAGGGCCCCTTTCAGAGAGCTTGCCCCGAAATTTTAATATCCACCTTTATGCAAGTTTCTCAGTATATGTGCAGTAAGTAATGGCAGTGTCAATTCCCTCAGCACTTACAAAATAAAAAGCATCTCGCTACTTACGTTGGATTTTGCTGCTGACTCTTCTCGTTGCAATTAAATGATCTCAAATTATTTACTGTAAGTAGGATAAGGTGGCAATTAACATCAGATGAAAGTTGAAACACTGAGCTTATGAACAGTAGGTCAGAGTCTAATACACTGGTTCTTAAACTGGGTTCGATCGAACCCCTAGGATTCGACGGAGCCGTTTCAGGGGTTCGACGAAAGTCATCTGAAACATGTAACCCATTTTTACTTTCTGTTGTATTGGGCAAAAATGGAGTTCGACAAAAGCTTGGAAAACTACGTAAGGGTTCGGTGTGTTGGTAGAGTTTAAGAACCACTGGTCTAATATCTTGACAAGACTGATTGTTTACTCGCCGGCAAGGCAAAGGGAAACTTTGCTGATGAAAACGTTAAGGCTTTGTTGATGAAAACGTTAAGGCTCCACATAATTGTGATTGAACCGTCACAATACATGTCATCACAAATGAATATCTAGAATGAATGCTATTGTTGCTAAACAGTGATTATAGTCCAATGAAGAAGACTTTGAAACTGAATCGCTTCTTAGCCAAAGTTTGAGTTTCAAGACACTTGTATCACCGCCATATTCACTCGCCTAGTTTTAGAACTGTGCAAAAACAAGAATCTACGATATTGACTTAATGCTACGCTGGCACTGGAAACAAGGATAGGTTATATTTTTAACGCCAACGGTTATCAAAGAGAAATTTGCGATGGTCTTGAAATAAAGCTTACATAACCATTGGGTGGGATACAGCAAGCTGGTACGCCAAAACCAGCTGCGAAAAGCGTTACTCCAATTGTTTTTACTTGCCGTCATTGATTACAAAAGTTCAGTTACAAGTTTGTATTCGACAAAAATCTGAAATATTCGATTAAAAAAATCTGAAATAGGTTCCTTGAGGCAGTTTCTTTGATTTGCATTGAAGTATATCTTTGGCTTATACTTCAACTATTTTATTAACCTGAAAACTTTGGAATTGGGGGGACATTGCCCCCGTTTCCCCCCTGGCTACGTGCCTGGTGGCAACCGTATTCTGATTGCGGGCGGCAGACCAGTGCAGGAATTCGTGATTGAGCGAAGTTTGTGTGCACACCAATTCGGTAATTCAAATTAACCAACATAAATATCAACAATATGACAATTCAGTGTACTTAGTCAATCTGTATACTGTGTCTAGATATAATCCAGTGATAATGTTCATTTTTCCTATTAATTCCCTGGCTTTATGCTGTGGAAACTTTTCCAACAGTAATCTAACCATGAAAATTGCACAACTACATTATTTTTTATCACAAAATATTGGGGGACAAAAGATATTATGTCCCCCACTGTCCGAAAGTTGGGGGGACATGTACCCTCGCCCCCCTTTAAACTCGGTCCCTGCACAGGCCTTCTCCTTGTAAATGTAGAAAGCGTTACAGACCTTACGGGAAATTCGGACCGAAAGAGGCAAAATAAAAAACATCTATCTGCCAACAAAACTGTCAATTTGGGTTGCTTGTCGATCTTGCTAGGACTATAGTCCTGTTCAGAATCGATGACATTTGGCTTGTACTTTTTGTACCTGACCTAGGTCAGTGAACCTCAACCTGTTTTGTTATTGCTCTTTGAATTTAAATGAAAATCGTCGAGAAAGAACAAGGTGGCTAAATCTGAAACGATTATTCTTATTTGTTGACCGTCGTTAAGTCGTTTGAGACGATGCCTTGTGTTCGTAGGCGGTGACGAAAAAGAAAGCTTGCTTAGATGCATTTACTTTCTGTTCAGTGAAATGAACAAAAAAGTAAGCGGTCAAAATCTATTACCGCGGTGGAAGCCTCCCTTAAGCCTCTGGAATATTATCAAGTGCTTTCTCTGGTCATTTTATGAAATCTATTGTTGGCAACCCTGTTTTTATAAAATGAGAAACGCTTTTTACATTCTCGGTTACAGCGTTCAAAAGACTGTTAATACCAAGAATGCTTCTCAGTATTTTTTGTTGTGCTAGTATCGAAATTTGTTCCAGCACAATGTGCTTTCTGTATTGAATGTGAGTTTTCATCACGACATAAACCAAGAATGTCAAGGTGGTGATACATGAAACTGCGTTCATTTGAAAGAATACTATTTTCGTAACTTTCCTTTAACAAAACATTTTGATATTTTGAGAAACTTTTTCGATATCACTGATCAGATGGCAACTTGTTTTTGCCTAAACCTTGCTTGGTTTACTTAGCAAGAAATAATGCAACGTGCACAGTCATCCTTTATAGTGATACCGATAGTTATTTTAAGATGCACATTCGCTCTCACATGAAAATTTTTCGCCGGAGCTGAAAAATATCTGTAATTCCAACTTTCTGAATAAGTTAAAGGGTGCACCGTGAGTAGATTGCAAATCAAAATAAACAAAATTTTGAAGGACGGGCGGTTCGTTTTTACGCCGCTTCGTCCATTTCTTGAATCAGCTTAAAAACTGAGCTGTGCTATATATACTGTATATATATATACAGTATATATATCTTACTACACAGTTTCGTTGCTTCTTTGCAAATGCTACGCAAGGCACAGCCTACTGCAGTACCGCGCACCGCAGGATAAAGGACTGGAAAATGAAACTCGCAGTTGTTAGTCATTTGCAAGCACATTCGATGCTTGCAGCGCTGTGGTAAAGACTGTTTGCACTCACATGGCTGAAGCTGGTGGGGAGGTAGGAATGGTGAAGTTGTCTTTTGCAGAATTGAGATTTACAAACAGACTACTTATTACACAGGACACACACTAAACACTTCTGAAAACAAAAAGCAAATTAGGCGCCAAGTGCAGTGAAAGTACCCCAACGTGTTAATGTTTACTTTGTATAGTTAGCACCAACAGTCGTGCTTTGCAATTTCACCTGAAACCTTTCCACAAAATTAAAACATTTCAGTTTCTTTAATGAAACATGCCCAGAATTTTGCTCTTCCAACATCTGTAGAAGCACATCAAGAAAAACACATGCTTTGCTTCAAGCAATCTAGACACGTTCGGAAAATATGTCAAGAAATGATGATAATCTTTGAAACCTAGTGTTTTTTGTCTGATACACTTTCTTCCAATCTTTGCAATCAGTTGTGATAGAAACGAGTCTATCGTTGGCAAAAAGTTGAATTCTATCCTGGATAAGAGTTCCATCGTAACTTCAACAATTGTACGTAAGCATAAAACAGAGAAACCTAATTACGACAGCTTGCTATTGTAAATAAAACGCAACTTTAAGTTGAAATTTTCAATCGATTGAGGAGTGGTATTCTTGTCAACTCTGGTATAGAAGCATCATGTTTTGAAAGCTCTTTAAGTGTTGCTGATACTCCTGTACTAAAACTCCAAGAAGCGTTATCAACCCTAACCTTTCAGCTAAACTTTTAATGTTCAACTTCATGGGCAAGAACCATCTGCCAAGCACTAATTTTCGCCAGCGCTCAACATTGCTGCAACTTCCTTCATGCTTCACAATACGATTCTGAAAGAAATGTACTGTATTTCCAGAAACTCAAAGGACTGGATATGATAATGCTTTAATACAAGGTGTACACAAAAGCATTTTATTTTGAGGAAGAGACAAGTTATGTCACTGACAGTTTTACCTGTAACAGTCTTACAAACTTGTCTTATCCTTAAAAATTCATCACTTTATTTCTAACGGCCTACCTTGGGGACAGCATAAGTCAACTTGGTGGTGATTTATTTCCTTCTCAACATGATATTTTCAAACCACCCCTTTACAGATCGATTAAACCTGATCCATCAAAAATTATTATGTTGGTATGTTCATGACTGTTGGTATTTGATCTATCCTCAGATTCGGGTTTACTTCTGTTACAAATACTGCAGTGGTTGTTTAGCAGTCAATCCACGTGACACCTATAGAATTCAAGAAATGCTCATAACCCTTACCAAGCATGAGTAGAAAACTTTACGAATTCAAGTGCATACACCTACTATTAATTGGTTTTAGTAGCACTAGCAATCGATGTCCCGAGCCCTGAGCTTTTATGGCAAAAATTAGAGAATACGATAACATTTTAAAGTTTATTACATTTCAACTCCACTGGATCCCTCGGTATTTGTTGCTCTTCGATTGTGGTGACAAGCTATTTATTACGCACAAGCAGCTCTCTCTATAAACTGATCGGCATAAATGAATTGGTTCACTATAGACTAAATGCGCTGCATTTATTCAGCAAAAATTCACTTACTTTATTACAGGATCTTTGCAATTAAACTAAAACAAAGTTATACATCCACAATTTTCTTGGATTCATCAACTCACCACAGCAACGCCATGATGTTCAAAATAACGTCTTGGGCGCTTATATTAGCAGCTGTATAACTAATGTCTCTTCCCCCATAAAGGAAAAGAAGTTTTCCAACTAACTGGTTTTCGCAAATGAACTGGAGTTTACAAATCTTTGGGTCTCAGCTGGTTTTTGCAAAAGATTTCAAATTTTGACTTGTTGCATGATGCATGGTTACAAATAACGATAGGCCTGCATATATGGGCACACAGACAGGTGCAATAGAATAAAGCGAAACCGACATTTACTGCTTAGTGAAACATGGAGTTTAATGTACTCTTTCCATTGTCTGTGATCCACACAACCCACTGCACAGTGGTTTTCAAAGCCTGGACTGAAACCGCATATAGCAAATCAGTTCGTTTTTCTCGAGGCCTGGGATGTCACCTGTCTTTTTGACAAAATTTGTCTTCTAAGCGCTCTACGTAAAAACACGCAAGCTTCCCAATCCTTGCACTGCGTAAAGTTTTCCGTGCATTTTCAGTCCAACAAAGATATGGATTCTTTGCAAAATGATCCACTTATCGGTGAGTTATTCGAGGATAAGAAATAAGTTGAAGAATCCGATACATGTGAGCAGCAAAACCAAAGTGTTGACAAGTATTTTGCAACGCGTGCAAGCCTTAAGAATCGTAAATCTGCAGATTTGGAAAGGGACTTGGATAGGCAACTCCACGACTACAAGCAATGCTTGTTGGTCAACGCATGACATGGTTGAAGAACTCAAGGGACCAATAACGCACACCGGCGTGACGAAATCAATTTATCGAAATATCTATCGGAGGGAAGTAAATAAATGCCTGAGCAATCGACAGTGTGTTTAAACTTAAAAGTCATGTCATTGCATAACGTACAACCAAGATATTTTAACGTTCACCTAAGATGAAAACTTGAGTTGTTATTGATCTGAGGTTGACTATAGACGGCGTATGTTTCTCATGAAACGATGCGTTTCACGCTTTGTAAAGCGCACTGATCACATATCGAAACTTCTTTACTTCTATTTGAACAACAGTCCATACGTTGACAATGAAAATACGCTAGCATAAAGGACTTGGTGTTGTGCAATGGCTTTTCGTTCATATTGATTTTTGAACGATCTGTTGCGCTTTTCCTAACTTTTTACTTTGTTGCCCAAGAGGCTGTGATCAAAAGAGTTATGCTCCGACCCTTAATCTACTTTATTAATATGCTACTAAAAGCGAAGTCTAGCTTATCGTGCAATGACACTGAACGCAGATGAGGAAGTGCACGGTTACTCAAACCGAGTAGTTCAAATCTATTTCGAGTACGGTTTTCCTTCAAACAAGGGACAAGAGCAACAAAGACAGATACTGATTCTCAAACAAAAGATCGATCCACTATCACTTCGCAGCATCTAAAACCGCTTTCCCCGCTCACGTTTCAAACAGCCGGCGTTTTCAGCTCTGAATGCTCTTAACATCGTCGCTTGGGCCGAATATCCTGCGCTGTGTTTCCATGTCGAAGGTATTTATACTGATTTGCGTTCCGTGTGAAGCCAAACAATCGATGAGGCGCTGTTTGTTCAACCGACGTGCGAAACACAAGATTCTCTATTGTGGGCTGAGAACAATTTTCATGGGACCATTTGCAGCAGCTCGCACAACCATTGCGAACGATACACAACACTTAGACCGCACTGCACCCGGTCACGCGGTCACTGTGAAGACATAAACTGACCAAATTCAACCAAGTTGCTCATAACAAATAACAAGAGGTGACAAACAAGTACGTCACAGTAACTAAGGAACTACACAATCCCTCACAGCTCAAAGCTGCAACCCTTTTTTCTCGTGTTTTCGGTGTAAATATTTTGCAGAAATTTTTGGGTTTCGAAAAAATTTTTGTTGGACTGCACTTGCCAAGATTATGCAGGTTTGCTAACAAACACAGAAAGACAGATAACTCATATAAAATCATTTCAGGGCGGGACCAAAGCATGGCCAACAAATTTTTGCGTTCCGCTAGGCATACGTTAATTTCAATAATTGTTTTTTAGATTAGACAGCACTTCCTTCGTTTCATCTGTAGTTGCCTGACAACGTTATGTCAGCGGTAACAAAGTGTTACGTTCAGCCTACAACAGCACTACACTTCACTTATCAACATAGGCGCACTTGTCAGGGCTCTAGAAGGACGGCCGTCCTCTAGTGTTGCAGTCCTGCAGAATTTTTAAGAATCAAGTGAATCTGTGAAGCGTTAATGAAATTTCAAGGCAAGGAGCTGTGTTTTTCAAGGCACAAAAATTATCAGGGCAGGTTTTTCACCAGAAAATATTAAGGCAGTCTTCTGAAAATGGTGAAGAACTTACTTTGTTTGCAACATGCTAGTTTGAAAAACTGGAAGACCTTTTTGGATGACTCTTACTTTGCACTTGAAATTCCGGTAAACTTCATACGACAGAAAGGCGCTTTGCACGAAAAAAGCTGGCGTCAGAAATTGCGGCAGTAGCAATGGTTTCAAGGTCACTCCTGAAAAAAGTTGCCGTGCGCCCATGCTTACCAGCTGCAATATTTGAAGACTACGTGTTTTTTTAGCTCTTAAGCGCAAGTCACTTTTGGAGTTGTTATAAGGTCCTTTCCAACGTACTTACAAAAAACGTGACGCAGAATCTTGGTTTGTTGGTGACTTGAAAACCGGTATTTCAATAAATAGTTGTATCGATCTAATTTTGTGGTTTAAAAGTTTTGACGAGGTGAACCTTGTGCTGGTGTTGCTTCAGTACCAATATGTTTTTTGTAGCGTTGACCACACAGCAGTAGTTTTATTTGAACTTCAGGCGTCTCTGTGTTTGACACCCAGGCTGTGCATTTCTCCTCGCTACCATTTCTTTGTCAATTTATTTGATGGGCGAGAGCAAAACATCTGTGCTTGGGCGGTTTTGACGTCGATCTGTATTTTACCCTTCTTTGCAGAGTGTTCAGCTTAACAAAGCAGTAAACTTCGTAAATGAAGACCACTCCAACTTTTTAGGCAATAGCTTTAACTAGTTTTTCATGATTGCAATGAATTAAAGCAAATTACTTGTTTGACAAGACGAAGTGTAAAAAAGTTGTCAAATGGGTTGTTCCACAAAAACTTTGCGCATGAGGAACAGGGCGGTTGCCTGGGTTTTGTGATAGGAGAGCCAAACAATACATAATGGAGCTAAAATTCTCAACAAAAATGCTGTGTGTGAAAATTTAAAGTACATTAACCCATTGAAATAGGGAGAATCAGAAGCCACACAACTCGCTTCTCTGACGATAAGATCAACGACAATTGTTTAGTGTTTAACGTCTTCACAACCACATGCAATCAGGGGTGTAACGAGGTTATGGCGCCCGGGGCAAGAAGCAAGTTTAGCGCCCCAACGTTCGAAAATGAGGTCTTTCGGAAGCAAATTTACTGTATTGAAGAAAGTACTTGTGACATTGTTGGGACTTTTCGGCGCCCCCTGCAGACGTTTGGCGCCCCCCATAGTGACTCGGCGCCCGGGGATTTGCGACCCCCTTTCCCCCTCATTACGCCCCCTGCACGCAATGGAGCAGAACTTAAAGCACACCTGGCACTAGAAAGGAATACACAAATACATGAAAAAAGCGTGAGCATAGATATGTGGATGTAGCAAAGAGCACACCCATAGATGGCCCCAAGGCGGTTGCTATGATGTTTAGCACATAGTGCTATGATAAGTTCCAAGTAGTCCCGACTTGTGAAATGTATGGGAGAGTGGAAATGCGAAGGACCAGTGGTCATTTTGGCTGCAGACCTCCCCAGGGCGATGCTAAGTATAGTGTAAAGGGGATAGTTGGTTATTAATAGTAAGCAAAAGCATGTTGCTCTGAGCACAAAGTTTCTTTGTTTTTTTTCAATGCGTTTATGGATGCAAAATGCGGTGCAGATAATTTTAAGCCGCCGTAAGAATTTGGTTTGACTTTGCCACATAAAATGTGTGCGCTTTTCGCTTATATTGTAAATATTTGTGACAGCCAAAGATGGAAGTGCATCACGACAGTTATGGACTAGTGCAGTGCTGCTGCAGTGTGCGTAACAAACTTTACGCAGGATGAGAACGAGGCGTGCAATCGTACGTTCAGGAAATGGATTTTCAGTCGATGTGGCGACTCACTCAGGGGAACGGAAATTGGTTTATGCTCGGGAGATACACGATTTGCAATGATCGCAATGCGACTGAAGACTAACCGCATTCCACTACGTTATACGAGAGTCTAATGCAGATAAATTCGATCGATTTGTAGTGAAAGTAACAAAAGCCAGTTTAGTAAGAGATGACTGCAATGCCGCATGGAAAGTTGCAATTGTGCTCAAATTTTGTAATCTTCAATTTTTGTAATCTTGAGTTTTGATCTTAGCAACAGTGCGTAATCTTTTGTTTTTGTTTCATATGTCGACTTTTGCGCAGGACTGAAGATGTGTAACACACGAAACTAGTTTCCTTACGCAATAAATTGCGATCGATTCGCTTGGT
>JGI24021J15306_10002057_pt1 | contig 21044 bp, 6 predicted proteins | sample Ectturendosymbi1_FD_15306 | JGI IMG/M metagenome (IMG submission 15306)
AGCAAGTTTGGCGCCCCGTGTTCAAAGCTGAGGACTTTAGGAAGCAAATGTATTGTATTGAAGAAAGTACTTGTGACATTGTTGGGACTTTTCGAAGCCCGCCACAGCCATTCCGCGCCTCTCGCAATGATTTGGCACCCCCATAGTGACTCGGCTCCCGGGGAATTGCGCTCCCCTTGCCCCCCTCATTACGCACCTGAACACTGATCAATAGGCTGAAACTGTGATGCGGATGCGGCGGCGTGCCTTGAGCGTCATGTTCAACGCGATGTGCTATGCCCGTGTGCATGGGCGCAATTTGGTGGGGGACACAGGGGACGTGTCACCCCCACTTTTTCAGGTGGGGGGATATTATATGCCATGTCGCCCCCACTTTTTCTCTTCAGGTTTTATATTTGGAGAAGTTCCAAAAATAAGTGACGTTTGCCACATTTTGTGTGAAGTGCTTTTCATATTAGATGTGACAGATAGCCAAGTTGATGTTGTGACAGAGTTTGCTGTGGTATCACTGGATTCTGTTAGTTTATAAATTTTACCTTCAATAAAATGTTATTTACTATTTTTCAAGTTTCTAGACACCGCGAAAGACGATTAACTGCTTCTGTCTGGCATTCTACCCAGTGTGGTGTACTGTTTGAAAGGTTATTTTCTTGAAACAGTGCGAGTTTTACAGCTGCAAATGTGAGAGACTACAACACAGCATGGATTTGATTGGCGTAGAAATGTAACTGGTTTTGCTGTAACGTTGGTTGTCACGTATTCAGAAACAGACAGCGTAAACTTTAATGATGCTAGTGTATATAGGCATACCATATTTTTGTGATTGAAAACCAGACGTTTCAGAACAACCAGCCTTAGAAGGAAATCAAACAAGTTTCGGTACGAAATAAATCCTTTCAATAACCTACAGCAAGCTATAGCCTAATTGCAAAAAGAACACTCCCCCTACTAACTTTACTGAACTAGCCAACGCGCTAACAATCAACCCATTACTGGACCAGTTATCCACTACAATGACGTATCAATCAGGCTACCTTTACATCTGAAGCAACGAAACGAGATCACGCATCATTCTTCAGAAAGTTGGATAAACAGACTAATCATAGCATGCTAATATTCGTGCTATGATTAGTCTGTTTATCCAACTTTCTGAAGTATTTGTTTAGCTATACATTGACCTAGAGCTCAAAACATAAGGACTTGACCAGAAATCAAAGATAAAATGCAGTGACCAACAAATCCAAAATATATTTTTTCGTGACTCTTACATTTTGTTTTTGTGCTGAATGCATTGGTTCGTAAGTCATCTGATTTACTTGAGTTTAACCAAAAACGTCATGCAGCACAATGTTCATCGAAGTGCGATACTTTTGCTTTACAAGCAGACCCGTAGCCAAGGAAGGCATTCGGGGGCAGTGCTCCCTAATTTTTTGTGCCCCCAAAAACTTTATTGTGCCCAGAAAAATTTGTTTTAAACATATAGTAAAAACTAAAATCTTTTCCCAATAAAAATGTATTTCCCTCCAAAACTTAATACCTGATCACACCTAGTTTTGCTGGACATTCTTTTCGTGTTAATCAGGCAAAACATTTTACCAATTCACGTTGTGAGTTTTTATTTCTGTTTAAATCTCAAAGATAGTTTCCTGTCATTATGCAAGTAGAACTCATAGAATTAATCTTTTGACATTAATTTTATCCATTAAAATCTGATGTTCAACCTGAAAAATCGATCGTAGAAAGACTGAGCTAAGTTGCATCACATAAAAACGTCACAGTACAACAGTCGCCATACGATCAGGTATGCAGAAATTACATTGTAGGCTAGATGGGTATGTATGCAGGGGCCAACAACGGGAGATTGAAAGGATGCATCCACCACCTGGTAAGAGGATATTAATGGAGATTTCGGTAGGGGTGGGGATGCAGGCATGATGCCCAGTAGCATTGAAAATATTTGTAGCTTTTACAAAGAGCGGAAATGTGCAAGAAAAATATTTATCGTCTTTGTCAAGTTGAGCAACTTGAAAAAGACTTCAAATCGCGCTGTAAACCACACCTCCTATAAAATGCATGAAAACTGATGTGTTCTACTATAAGAGTGGTATACACGTGCGACCAATGCGATTCAGCATTTTCTGCACTTCAACTGGCAGGTATGATAAGATCCAATTGATGCATCAGCGTGATTAGTCTTGCTTTTAAAACGCCTCTATAAACAAGATTGGAATTCTATATTTATAAAACTTTACTTCTGCATCGACCCGATGACTTCATTGATTTCCCCCTAAACTGTCCCTCCACATTTTATAACATAATTGAGCCCATGCCCATGTGTGACGTAATGATCGTTTCTACGATTAGTCGGATGTTGCGCTCAGTTGCCGCTGTTACCATAATTCTGAACGTTCGGTGGTGATCGTGAGCAGGCCTGTGTTGCGTTTGAAAACTGCCGAATCTTNTCTAGAGANCAGTCAGTGCNCTTAAGAACAAAACAGCGTGGGTGTGCAGAAAAATCCAGATTACAAGATGTGAAAAGAGAGAATTTTATCCTGTATNGGCTAAGATCCGGATTAAAAATTTCGGATCTTTTTCATAAAATAAAGAAAAACGTTAAAAAATCATTCGTACCACCAATTTTATATGGTTTTAACGAAGAACCGGATTAACCGAGGTTTGCTGTATATCAATTTCAACTATTCGAAAATAAACGGAAGGAATAGTCGGACTCAAGTAGCGGCTAGTAAATTTGTCGTGTTCTCATACTGAACAGCGTTTAACGTGAACTTTTGCAATTAGATGCAAAAATATGCGACTAAAGCATGCAACGTTATTAGCAAAGTTGCCATATATTGTGGACAACACGAGCCGAGGTGCAGCCTGAATGAAATGCAAGGGCTCAGCTTTCTTGCAAAGGAGTTGAAATTCAGATGAGACATTTTTGAGAGGATTATTTGCATGAAGTATTGGCGAACCAAATAGAAACCTAGTTGGTCAACACATGATCAACCCCAAGCGTTGCGCCCAACGGAGTGTTATGCAGCAACACAATGTTTCCCACAGCACGGTTGGCATTGTGGCTAGTGAGTATGCGATGTTAGCAGTAGCATAGCCAGCCCAAAATTCTTTGGGAGGCCAAATATTTTTGACTTTAAGCGAGCAACGGTATGTTGTTTGGGACACCGCCTCTCAAAGCACAAAACGACAAGAAATGCTGGAAATTTGGGGTAAATTGCCTCGCCTGTGGATGGCAGGTAGTGATATAGGTTCTCAAGTTTGAAATGTACAGCAAGTTACTGTCAGCGCAGCACACAAACTTTGTTAGTATCACATTTTTTACAATTTCAGAGCGCAAATTTCAAAACACATTAGCAGGCAAACCATTACTAGTTGCCAATTGTGTAAAAGCTGTTGCAATCACTTTGATCATTACAAACATGACACAAACGGCATAGCGACATCATAGTCCAAACGTTCTTTGTAGTACTTTGCCGGATGAAATGTTTCACACATAGGTAGTGTTAGATGAACTGAGGTCAGTTAGTTGAGCAATATTTACGCTGTTAACGATGTCAAACAAACGAGAAAAATTGTCCAGTTCTCCAGTGAGTATTGAGTCATATTTAGTTAAAACATGGAAAAGTTATGTTTGCTTGACTTTGACTTGTTCAACAGGCACATTCAGTGCCATTCTCGAGGACCGCCTCACATGACAGTTCGCTTTCCGCTACACTAAGCGTTCATTGAAAATTAACAACTGTTTCATAAGCTTATGAATCACTGCTAAAGCAAGCATTTGCATGTCAAAATTTATTTATGCCGACTGGTGGAATATATTTGACGTCATATCCAGCTGTAATAGACCAGAAATCGAGCTGTGACATCGAAATGATCTTTGTGCAAAATTGCTTATGATTGAACTCTGACGACGTCAATGCCTGGCCCCTCCCGAACAAAATTCCTGGCTCCGCTACTGAAATTAAAGCAGTGGTTCTCAAACCTTTTGCGTTGCGACGCCTTTGGAATAGTTTGGTGGACTTGCGACGCACCAGCAATATGAATTTAATCAAAGTTTTGTTTATTGATGAAACAACAAAAAGAAATTCGCGTCACTTACAGTATTGTGATGTGTTGTGGGTTTGCTTATTTTCACTAGTTAGTCGAATCATGGAAGAATTCGTGAAACTGCCATCCGCATTTCCCTCTCAAAGTTTTTTCGTGATCGCTATCTGGTTTTAATCACAGCAATGGCAGAACGTCCTGCTTCGCATAAATACGACGTAGCGAAAGGGATAACCATTCGTAGTGGTCTTTTCACCAAAGCTGGCTATTCGTCATTCAATGAAATTTGTCAGGTTTCCTGAATTAAATTTAAAAAAAATTTTTTTATTGATCGTATGCAATGCGACGAATTTGTTTAACGACAATTGGCGGCAGGCTGAAGCCTGAATAATGCTTTTTGCCGGAGCGGGTGCGGCGAACACTCTTTTGCCCAAGGAGCGCTACGGCGAGTCACTCAGTGGTTGTGGATCGAACACCCAACCTTCCAATTGGGAGGCGGACACTACCACTGAGGTATTCGCCACTCTTAAACTTTCTTTTCAAGGAACCATCACAAGCAAGGTCAATTAGTTTTCTTTTCTTTGCAAGGGTAAACGATTGGGTAGGGTGAACGAAAGGATCACGAATCTATTAATAGCTTGATAAATTCTCCAGAAAGTACTGAGTATATTTCGACTTGAGCTTAAATAGCTCCAGCAAAGCAATAGTTGCAAAAATATGCCTCGTAAGTTTGAAGGCAGCATCATTAAATGACGTTAAAGCTTATTTGATAGCATGCTTCCGCTGGCCAATACCTTGCAGCCAACAACACACTGAAGTTATTCCTCTCCGTTCTGCAAGATAAATGTGAACCCAACATCTAAATGACTGTTGTTATACTTGTAAGGTTTCCTTTTAAGCCTGTCATTTACAATCGCGGATTTACGTTTATGTTGCAACATTAATTTCCTGTTTACATCCACTTTATAACTGACTATTGCATCCTTANTTTGTCTGATGCAAAGCAAATTAAAANTTGTGCAATGCGTTTATCAGTAAAACGCAATCNTGAGACGGTAAATGTACTACCTACTGTCAGCATGATTGTACTTAAACAAAAACTGTTTCTATTAGTAAAGTTATAAAACTGCACTGAATTTTACTCTTTATAGCTCATTGAATAAAACTGCTCTGAGTTTACTTTTGTGCGACACCCTTGGAAAATTTAAAACGACGCACAGTTTGAGAACCATGGGATTAAAGAAATAATTATTGAGGGCGTTCAAACCCGCGCATTTCACTTTTTTTGGGCAATTGGCGAATTGGCCCCACGTTTAAAAAATGCTGTGGGACCCGGGCCTGCACTATACAAGCAGCTTCGATCGAAAGTGTAAGTTTGCGTACGTTTGTAGGCGTAGCGCGGGGCCACCTTTGGCGCGGGGCCCGATTGGATGCAATCGGCTAAAGGCCGGTCCTGTCATGGTGGCACAACTATGGCTTTATAATGTAAGTGACAGACGTGTTTCTCGACATCATTCTGATTTTTCTCAATATCCGAATATATTTCTGAGTTTTACGCCATTGGAAATCGTCATAACGTCTTGCCACTGGAAATTGTTATAACTTTTCCGAAACTCATCCCGCGTTCCTTTTTATTTCGGAAAAAAAACCTTCATCACCGTCGTATTGGTAATAACCACAACAGTCATTTCCGCATGCTGCGCAACAAGGTGCTTCAATTTCGGTTATCAAACTCGAGGTTGTTGAAATGACGCCGTTTATGCTGCCAAACCCTTTTGTGAAAATCATGACATTTTGTAAAAATTTTCGACGTGTGTTCAGTTAAACGTTTGAATGCAACTTTTTGTATTTTGTGCTTTACTACCTGGGTAGGCAAACTGAATTTCGTTGCTGTCTTGAAAGCAGCCAGAGATTTACAGGCAGTAATTTGTGTCTGCATGCCATCACGGTAGATGGACAGTGGTTTGGCTCTACCTCAGTGTAGTCACTAGTTTTTACAGAGAAACTTATTTTTACTAATTGTAAAAGCAACTTGTTGTATATAGCTATAACACGGTCTTTTTTTCGTGTCATATTGTACATTCACTAAAGCTTGTCATTTGAAAAAACACTAAATCGACTAAAACTTCGAAGAACTATAAAAATGTAACTTTCTATAAAACTGATATGTCTTGTAGGTCAGCTTTGTACAACCTTTTCGCTTCTCCACTAGAGTTCATCATTTGTATGAATAAGATGATTTTGACAGGACTAAGGTGGTATTTCACCTATGCGTACGTGTTCCCGTCTGAACTCCCATGGTATGCACTCGTGCAAAGCTAACTTCTGACATGATAACATACTGGCCGACTTGTGATTGGCTGTCCGCTTCCGTTTTGCCTTGTGAACGCTTCGCCGGTCATTCGATGCACGTCTGCTTTCTTTTAATCTGTTCAGTTTCGAGCTCACACAAATCAGCCTCATCGCATCTCTACTGTGTATCTGAACAAAATCAAAGAAGTAAACCATTTAAAGTGCCTCAGGGAATCTCGTTAACGCAGTGAAAGTGGTGAGTGACTTTCTACTGACTTTCTTCTACTTGACGCCAATAGACGTAAGGTTTCTTAGCTGGAAGACGAGTAGAGCCAAATTAAAAGTTGACCTATAAGACACGTATCCCCAAGGAAATTATGTGGCTATCCCTTTCAAAAAAGTAGAATAGCCTTATGTTGGTTAAATACATTCCAGGTAGTCTGCCCACAAAAATGTAAAACGTATGGCAGATAATGTATCTCGCTTTTCCGTTCTGGTTATCGTGTGGCTGGGCATGCTTAAACATTGGCAATCCTTCAAAGCTTTTTATGGTCATTAGCGTAGTAGAGCTGCCTTACTTGTTTTGGCCCACGTAAGTCACACAACATTTGCATAATTAATAAGATATCGGAAAAATTTAGCTCAATGATTGGAAAACCACAATACCTAAAATCTGTAGTAGTCAGTATATTGCTCATTCCCTGAAGGAAGCGTGGAGCAATGTACTGATTTCGATGTTTTCATTTGTCAGCCTAGGTAATTGGTCTTTTTTATTCTGTAGTTTTTTTATCACGAAACTATTCTTTTGAGCATGTTATTCAAATTAATTTCAGAGTTGTGTAATAAAATGAAATTTAGGACATAAATTAACGATGGCGACGCATGGATTAATGCTCAATCCCCCCAAAAATGGTATGTATATGGGAGTGCATAAAAACAATTTGAGATGAATCTCTTGGACATGCTCACTGCCAAGATTTAGTTGAAAATTCCCTATTGTCAGATCATTTTGTATCACTTAGAAATTGTACGTATTTTTGAAAAGTGTTACGCTAAAAATAATCTTTTTTAACTCGAAGAAATCGCCAAATCAATCCTTACTAAACTTGCACATCGGAAAGCGACAAAATTTTAGCATATCTTTTTCTGTTACTAAAAACTACATTTTTTGCATTTTTTGACCATTTTTTCTTTTTTTGAGCACGGGATTCGTCTGCTGTCGCACTTTGCCATCTGTGGTTGATGACATTGGCGAATGTGGCTTTGAAGGCCCAGCCTGTGATGGAATAGGCATGGGCAGTGATTACATGGTATAGAGGGAGGGGGACGTAGTTGATTCAGTTTATGTTGCGATAGACAGCTAAACATTCAAAATTTGCCATTTCTGTCACCAGGCATAGAGAATTTTTCAAAATAAGTTTAGCGATACCACCTTTTTATTTACTGTAGTGACTGGTGCAGTGAAATATAGGACTACATATTTTTTATCTGTAAACTACAGGAAAAACGTCCTTGCAGCCGACCTTACGCCTTCAAGGTTTTACCTACACCACTATAACATGGGAATTTGCACAGTTTGCACTGCTTTTGCGGAGAGCCCGGCCTAAAGCTCGGCGCTGTTCTCCCTTNACATTGCTCTTCGCCATTTTACTCTTAGGTACTCTAATCCACATTATCTATAGTTATATGCTCTTCTCAAAANCCCTCACCTTGTCTTNAAAGTGGTATTAGTCTCATAACATTTATGAAATGACTATCTCTATGTACAGTATGGTTCTGCAGCATTTATTTTGGNAATGCTAATGAAAAAACGCAATGTNTCTTGCGTATATGTTGGTGCAGCCTGCTCACATACCAAAACACGACCTCGGATTCACTAAGGCAATTGCTTACTTAAGTATTTNAGGGTGCAGTTCTTTTTATGCACTTCAGCTGCAGATAAATGCAGGCCAGCCTACCAAGTGCAACGCTTTTGAAACAGCATTTTTAATGCTGTCTGCGTGTCTCAACACCATTATCAAGTTGACGGCATGGGTGGTTACAAAGTAAAAAGGTGATATATTTCTTCGGGTTGTGAATAGAATCATAAGCCTTTTGATTTCGGATTGAGTGCAAGTCATGTGGTTTTGTTCAATCACTTCGTATTCAAGCAACAGCACTTTTTCTGGTCACGTGCTAGCTGAAAAGTTTAGTTTTGTAGATAAATATTTTCAGACTAGAAGTTTCCGAGCATATACAGTTGCTTTGGAAGACCAATGTTCATATTTACATTGTCCATGGGTAATTGTTATTTTCATGGCTATTTTCTTACACGTGGGAATAATTGGGGCGAAATTATACTAGGCGATATTTGGTATCTTCAATGTTGTCTTGATTCTATATTTGATGCTATCATGCTATGTTCATGTCAAAAACTATTTTTAGAAAAACGACATTCATTTTTGTGATTAAATCAACTGTGCATGAGAACATACACACCACAGCAGAAATCCATATTTACAAACGAGGATTTTGACGTAAAAATGAAATTGTTGTTCTAGCACACAAAAAACAAACTTTTCATGTTGTAAAGAAACACGAAAACTTTTTGAAGAAAATAAAATATTTAAAATTTTCCTGCACAGAAACTCATCGCTCACATTTGAGAAACCGTCATGTCGAATAGCTAACAGTTTCGCTGTTGCTGATCGATTACGAAGGAAGCTGGTAGGAGGTAAGGATAGGGTGATGAAATTCCAGTAAAGATGTTTCTGCCTAAGTATTCACAACTTGAAAAAAATGATAGCAGAAAGATTGTGCTAAAGATAAGTCCATTAATCACTGAGTTAAGCTCACTGTGAAATGCTAAAATCCGACCTCATGATTTACCGTTGATCAGCTCCACGCAGCAAACAAAGTCTAACAAGATTATCTCCGTGTATTGCACTAATAGATCAGATGGTAGAGTATTTCGCGTAGCTCATCGTTTTCTCGGGAACTGACAATTTCACACAGTTCAGAACAGCAAGATTAACGATCACCACTTTAATCCAATTTTGAGAGTATGGGAAAAACTTTTGACTTCGTTCGATGGCAACTTAGCGCGCACGACAGATATGCTGGCAAAACTAAAATATCCTAGATTACTTGAAGTGGACAGTAAAAAAATGTACGCATATTTTGCAATTTCGACTAACATAGCTAACTTTGGTCGAAAAATAGAAATCATTTTAGAGACAAGAAACACGAAATACGGAAAGCAGGTTTTGGTACTAGCTAAGATTCAATACCAAATCATCCGTAACAGTTAGAGAACGAACTTGTTGCATTCTAGATCTTACTTGTTTTTTCTCTTGAGCAAGCTTATCTTACTACCACAGATGCAGAACAGCAGTACATAGCTTTAGAAAACCAGCTGATAGCCGCATCAAAGAAGGAAAGTTTTCTTCGTGGCAGTAAGGCAGGTGAAAGATTTAACGTGTGTCGGTAATCATGCTTTGTTCGGATAACTGAAGATGAAGTTCTCCCCAATTGCTGAAAAATTAACAAAGCCTAAATAAACCAGTTCCATGAACTTTTAATAAAACACCCTCCAGGGAAAAAAAACTCATCAGAAAAATATATGAAAAGAAACTGAAATGTGTCCAAGCACATTATGTAACACGATTTGACAAAACTAAAGTTGGCGTTCTGGTATGTGATTGTCCTGGAAAAATCACTGAGTACTTATACTCTCTATCTCTTGAATGGTGATAAAAACAGTGCAGATATGAAAGACTTGTTTTACCTCTTGACAACCGGCGCTGCTTTGGCTACAACCAGAGTCGTAACGAGGGGGCAAGGGGGGCGCAATTCCCCAGGGGCCGAATCACTGCGGGGGGCGCCGAAAGGCCCCAACAGTGTCACAAGCACTCTCTTCAACAGCTCATTTGCTTCCGAAAGATCTCGGGTTCGAAAATGGGGGCGCCAAACTTGTTTCTTGCCCCGGGCGCCATTTAACCTCGTTACGCCCCTGCAACGACATCATCTACAAAAACTCCCCGAAAAATTTTCCAAGTTTATAAAACCCGTAAAACTTTTACGTAGATGCCGTTGTTACGTTTATATTTGTGAGTATGAACCTTCCTGATGAAAAGTCAACATTCAGAGGCAAGCAAAAAAGCTGGTGGTATAGTTTCTGAGTTTAAATAATATGCACGTCCAACAAATTTTTGAATAGATGTGGCAAACTGACACGTAGTAGCATGAACCACCATGATATCAAAGACACTTTTTTGGAATGAACATTATTCTTAGAAATAAATTCCGCATTACAAACTTTCCATAAAATCACTGACAAATGCCTGAAATTTGAACAACGGCTGGAGGAGATGTTTTGCCCTGCAGCGTTTATTCCTTTTTGTGGTTTTCACCCACCTCGACGTTCTTTTCCATCTAATCAGGCAGATGCTTTCAAAACTTGAGAAAAATGTCGTTGATATCAAAGACTTAAATCTGCCATTTTTGGCGAATATCTGTATGAGAACGGACGTATTAAAGCACTTGAGGACGCAAGCACATGTGCAATTAGAGTGAGTTGGCAACAGCGAAGCAAAACGACAGGCGATTAGTGTCTTCCAATCTGCGATAATACTCGGTTATGAAGCGGAGTTTTGATCTTCGCGTTTGATAAAAGGTCACCCAAGGAGATAGAAGGGCTGACGTGACGCAGGTTCTAGCAACGGTTAAATGAAACAAACAGAAATATGTGGCCAAGCTGTTTTTCAAAAATACTCTACGTAGGATTGCCAACAGCTCCAGGGTTGAACTTATGCCCCACAAACTGGTGGCAGTGATTTTCAATAAGCTCAAACAACCTTTTGAGAAGTTACAGCTTCTACAGAAGTCATTTGAAAACAAAGTTCCTTTTGAAGGTTGTTCTTTTATTTGGAAAAATCTCCCCATTTATAAATTTAAACTATAGCAGAGTAAAATAATTCCTATACGTTTAAGCGATAGGACCATGGTTAACAATTCAAAGTTTTGAATTTCTGAAATAATGATAGCTTTGATTTCTGTTTTTATCAAACTAAAGTTGTTGAATTGTAATTCTAAATTTTTTTCACAGCTCTTCACATCTGTTTCAAATTCAACGCCAAAAACTGGTGTCCAGTTTCAATAAATGAGCAACTGTACCGACCTATTCTTTGTATTTCTGTACCTACTTTCACAAAATTTTTTTGAGTTGTGGGTTTATCTACGAGGTCAAATGAAAAGATTTCCTCGATAAAAAATGAATGAAGGTTAGCTATCATGTAAATGCGTTTTCTTTTTATGTTGGTTCTGAGTAGCTCTTAATACACTGAACATTCGATTTTGTACGAAGCGTTTACCCCAACATAACACGTTTTGTAAAAGTTATAGCTTTCCCGCAAATGAGGGACATATGTTGAAACCTAGCGGTGCCAACGTAAGTGTTTTTGTATTGAACAAACGCAGAATTGTTCAAATTTTAATCGGCTTAAAGCCAATCTTGTGGAAGCTAATTTGCCTCGCCACGACCTTGGAAAGAAAAGAACAGCGTGCGTTTTAAATGGAGACGTCACAATTGCGGGCGCTTTACAAAAAGAAATCGGCATCTAGAATGACCCGACAACAGCAGGGCAGTTAAACTAACTTTCTCGACATGGATGTTATAACGTGATGCACCCGCCATAAACTACTGAGATGTTTTGCTAACTTATTTTACTTATGAGTAACGCAAAACAGCAGAGTATGATTAAAGAACAGATAGTCAAAGCAGGCTATGCGGATTCACGCTAAACTTCTTTCGAAACTTATGCGCTTTGCAAGAGCAGGAAGTGAATTTTGCCAAGTGCACTGATTTTCGGAACGTAGTTGGAGTAGCCTGAAAAACATCTTTATTTCTCACTGCTAGCAATAATAACATTCCTGAGTGTTAAAACGTATTTTACAGTGGTATATGCGGTAGCCAATTTTTATCTTTTAATGCTAGCAAAATGGTCTTTGCAGTTTAAGGTGAATGTCAGCTACTAAACAGTAATTTTCAAAAGCAAAACTGAAAGTATTCGTGCGAAGCAAGCAGAAACTCAATATTTTTGTGGCATAAAGTATTTGATTTTCATAAAAAACAGCTTGAACCACTTGATGATTTCAGGTAGCACTGAAATGATGCCCCTGCCTTTGTCAAGCTGCCAACCCAAGAAAAGTAAGTATTGCTTTGGCTGTATAGTTTCCGTTGTTATTACATGCCATAATGTATTAAACTCCACAAAACATTTGGAGTTTACTGGCATATTGTCCAATTTACTGGCATATTGACATATTTACTGGAACTTTTTTGTTAAATTTTGTCAAATTTACTTGCACACGATGTACACTACAATGGAACTGATTTAAAAAATTTTCTTGGTACAGTTTTGTGACATACGTGCAACAGGCCACTAGATTTAAGAAATAGGGATTCTATAAACAAAAAATTCTGGTTTGTGTAAAGCGAAGATACGAATAAATTTTCTGTATTATTTACAGCTCAAAAAAAAACTACTAACGAATCCTCTTTACTATTAGTAGATGTTTGGGAACGAAGATGTGAGAAAAATAATGTTTAAATTCGACCCAAGCTTTACAGATTTTTCTATTTGTATTTACAATGTACGTGGAGGAACACTGTTTCTTTGAGGTGGGACAAGAGTTTAAGATAAGATCGGAACCTGTAGTTAGGAGGTTCCGATCTTATCTTAAACTCTTGTCCCACCTCAAAGAAACAGTTGTTGTGCAGTTCGCGAAGAAAACGTACAGTAAGTGTTACTCAACTTTCGACAAGTGGTTACAGCTCAGCTTTAGATGCATTCGGTTACTTACACCATATATAGATCATAACTGGTGCAGTACATATATAGTAAATTTAAACCAATTTTTGTCAATTTGTAGTAATCTTTAGAGACAATTTGATCAATTCAAGAAATAATTCGGGATTTTTATATTCTTGTTTTTTTTGCAAATTTTTTTCAAACTTTGGTTTGTAGGCAGGATCCTCGATATACCTTGCAGTGTTTGTGGTGACCGAAGTTCTGGGAAGCACTATGGAGTATTCACCTGCGACGGATGTAGCGGATTTTTCAAACGGAGCATCAGAAGACAAAGAAAATACTTCTGCAAGGTTCAACTTTTTGCAATGTCAGCTTTAAGAACAGAAGCAAAAGTCTTTATCATCTTTTGGAAAAAGTGCAAAGAATTTCATGACAGAAAAACGTAATGAAATCACTGCAAAACTAAAACATTTTTGCTGAAGTTCTTGCAACACATGTTTTGTCCTGTTGACGTGCTGGGTTGAATTGTCAATTACTTTGCATAGCCGTAACAAAACTTTGAAAAACAAGGCTATTCTCTCAAACAAGTATGCCGGAGGCATGAGCTAAATCTTTTTTCGGAGAACAAACTCCGTTCCTTCTATATGTTTCCAGTTTGATTTTCAACCACAAAATTTTTTAATTTCTTGGCATTTATTTTTTGTTTTGATGCAACCTTGAATAAAAATAACCTTGCATTAGACTTCTAAATATATTATTTCTACTTCCAGGGATCTACGAAAGGAATGTGCAAGGTGGATAAAACACACAGGAACCAGTGCCGAGCTTGCAGGCTCCAACGTTGCTTGGACGTAAAAATGAACACGGAGTCTGTTCAGGTTTGGCAAAATTTTTTCAAGAAATGTTCTGAAGTACTTTTTCACGGTATGATTAGCCACAGGGCAAGGTTGCAGAATTTAAATTGCAAAATTTCAGTGAGAGACAACGTTTGTTTCAAAAACTAAAAAATACTATTGACTTGAAAAAAGGATAAAGTTACTCGGGCCAGAATGTCCAGCATAAAACTATATTGTATTTTCGCAAAAATCATTTATTCAAAGTTCTTGTACGTTTTTAATGGCGGGTCTTCACCCATAGTTGAAATCCGTGTGAACAACAAAAATAAAAGAAATGTTGAGGCTGCTATCAATTTTAATTTTAAACTAACGTTTCATATCAGCTCATGCTGCTTTGAAATGTGTGTGTGTTTATGGTAAAACTGGAATATACACTGCGCTCTTAACATTAATATTGATTGCTCAAGAAAAAACACATGTGTATGTCGAAGCGTACAAGGCAAACCAAAATGACTTAAGCCTACATATGTCATTGTTTGGAATACATAACATCTGTCTGTTGTAAAAACATGATTACAAATATGTTTTTAAAAGAGGCACTCTTTCACAAGAATGTGATGACGAAACGAGTAGAAGTATTCTTGTGCATGCAATATATTTATTGCTATTTGATCAAAATGGCGGATGCTTTTCCGTCAGCACATGCCTTGCGAACTGCTTTAATCACTTCATTGTGCATTGATCGGTGCAGCACGAACGCGGACCGCGCAATTCCTCTCGCCAGTTTACGGAAAATGAAAGCTTTCAATCCATAACGATGGCCTCGACGTCAACAGCGTATAATTACCCAAGGAATGTGGCTCAAAATCCGAGGAATGTGCAACTGGTTGCGGAGAAAAAAAGTAAAGGTTGTGAAAAACAGCACTTTAGTAGATAAACAATGACAAAAGTGAGAATGGCCTGAAGCTAGAATAACATCTCCAAAATATCTATAATATCTGATTCCGAGTTTTGCTCTGTTCAAATACTTTTTTGCATTCATGGCTGCACTTGTGTCAAAAGTAGTGGTAAATTGCTGTTTGCCCCTATCCTAAAATCTTAGTTCGCCATTGTTGCTGTAAGAAAAACAAAGTCCATTTGTTAGAAAGTAATGTGTTAAGATGTTTTATCATTGCAACAAGTGGAGTTAAGTAATTAGCAGGCGTGCGTCGGAGTAACAAATGCTTCTTGAACTAGTTGTGTAAATAGGTGATTATAGTTTTGTGTATATTGTCAAGTAATTTACATGTAGTTGATATTTGTGTTTTTTTCGTAGTTTGCCTCTATTTCAAAACGAAGCTTAGCGCTAATCAAATAGAGTCTACCAAATGTGGCTATTGCCATAAAAAAATACGTCAATGCAATCGTACAACTTTAATCAACATGCTTTAAGCTCATGACATGAACACTTGTGCGGTAATCAGGTGTTTTTTTAATTTGGAAATCTAAAAAGAATTTCGCAACAGCCACATCAAAAAATCAGCACCATGATGTTCATGTCGCTTTTATCAGTGATTACTTGTTTTTATGCAACGAATTTATTCCTGTACGAAACCATCTGCAAACATGAAAAGAGTTCTGTTTCTGCACTAGACAGCACCCGTAGCGGATTTCAGACATATGGAGTGCTTATATGTTTTTCTCCGAAGAATATTTTTATTTTACCTCAGGCGCAATTTTACCATTTTTCAATTTAAAAAAAGCAGCACCGCGAAGATACAGCTTGCAGTACCTATAGTAATTTCTTATATCTGGATTTCTGTTCTTCATTGGTTACATTTTTTCGCTATACTCTGTATCAGCAGTTCATCACACAAAATATAAGTCAGTTTTCTTATGGAATTGAAGTAGTGGTATGCCGTCATTTATTTCAAATGTTCCGATTAATTAGAATATGATTCAATTAAATTAAACGTATCTTTCGTCTGACATTATCCTTGCCTACCATGCTCGTAAGAAACAAACAGAAAAGTATCTACACTGCAGCATCAGTTCCGCAGCCATCTTCTACGCCCAGTGGATCTGCATCACCAGACACAACAACCCATCACGATTGCGTTGATCTTGCTGCTCCGCAGAACATAAACTTTCCACAGATTATTTTGCCTCGTCCGGAATTTCTCCTCAATCCTTGGGCATCAACACAACTCGTTCAACATTTATCTTCCATTGGGTTGTTTGGGGCAAATCACGGTAATTCGTTACATTGGTTTCTTTATATTGATTGTCCGCTTAAGGATGCTATTTTTTTTAAATGCCAATAAAAAACAAACCGAATTTCCTTTTATCATCTGCAAAGAAAAGTTCTTACAGCTAAGCATTGTAACTAAAAATTTTACTGCAGACTTCTTTGCTCGATTTTGTTTTTTACTGGGCTTAAATGCTTTTTTTGCTTCAAAGTGGAGTAACATCATATTCACATGCGTTAAACTTCCAAGCAAGTTTGCAATAGGGCTATTCGAGATAGGTTACCCAGCAGCTAGAATGTTTGATGGTGAAACATTTAAATTACAAAGATCCAAGTTAAATCGAAAGTGGTGCCCAGACATTTTTGCTTGCATGTAGCATCTACAGTACGAAGGCACAAGGTATAATGCATGCTGCACCTCTTTTTCCAGAAATAATTTTTTCAAAAATATAAACTTTTTGATTGAAAATAGCCACTGAAATGCGATTGAAATTCTATCAATGTACTGAAAACATCCTGACTGAAACACTTTTGCAGCAACACAAGCTTTTCCCTCATCAATGTCAACGGTGAAAAACACTCTTGATGCCAACGTTGCAAAAGCTACGTGCAGTGATCAGAGTTCGACTCTTTGTCACGCTGCTACTCCCTCCAGTTTTTTTCTTCCATTTAGCTCTGACTATAGCAGCAGTCACCAAACAAAACTAGCATCGCCGATTGTCAGCAACGAACTCGTCAATAGGTACGTGTCTCTGCGTTAAGCACATTTTTTCGAAAACGGGTTATGTCCTGACAACCCTGTTCGTTATAGTCATGATAAATGTTTCTTCCAGGATGGCATCGTCTTTCGCTCATGGAAGCTCATTTGCGGTTCCATCCACAAAACAAGACAGCATAACTTTTGAACCTGCTCCTGGCACGTGGTATCAGCAAACATTGATGATGAGTCTTTGTGGTGCCAACGTGCACATGCTTGGAGTGAAAATTTTTAACGAAGTTGTTCAGTGGTGTTCGCGAAGTTCGGTATTGAAAAGGATGGAGTCTCCGGAAAGGGTATAATAAGACGAGAAAAGCTTCTTTGTGTCAAATCTTACAACAAAAAAAATTTATATTTCGTCGTGGAACGCACGATGCACTGAACGTTCTCAATACGTACAGTTTTGCAGCAAAATTTAATTTTGCAGTTGGAACTCTTGCGAAGGAATTGGGCAGGAATATTTGTCATGGAGGCAAGCTTGCATTTTTCGTCGTTAGATTTTGCCAGTCTTCTGCAAGCGGGGAGATTCAATTCCATTCAAGGTGAATATCAATTGTTTGAATTCAGTAAAGGATGACTGTTTATGCTTGATGTTTTACCAACTTGGACGGAACTTAAAAGAAAAAAGAACGATATATAAAAACAGTGTCGTAAAAGGATAAAATTTGTGTTTGTAAGTAAACCAAAAGAGGTCAGATGTAACACTTTCTGTTGATATGTTCGCAAAATGACTGGGAGACTGAGGGTAATTTTGTGAGACAATTTTGCCAATGACTGTTTGAAAAATTTTTTTTGCGCAGGGGGATTTTTCAGCGAAACCTGTGTGAAGACGAGGGATCACGAAACTGTGTTAATGGCATCACGAATACACACAGCACTGTGTTTTTGTTCTGCGGCTAACTTGGATGAATTTGAAAAGAGCATAGTTGCCAATCTTTGCATATTAGGTGATATGCATAGCTTTTCTATTTTCCTTTGCGTTTCAAGCCTTCCACCTCTTTTTGAGTTCGGTAATTGGTAAAACGAGTAATTTAAAACCTTGGTTGTCTCTCTTTAGCGTGTTGTTTGTAAAAATTTACAATAAAAAACTCCATTTGCATGGTGAGGAGATCGATTGAAACCTTTTTCATGCAGTAAAAAGTTGTTTGTAGCACAAACCTTCATTATAGTTTCCACATATGATTTGCAAACTTCGAATTGTGCATTTAAAACTCACAAAACTGTAATGAACGCGGTCATCTGCAGTAAAGTACTAATAGAAAGAGACAAAGCAAAATGCACGAAAAATAAAAGATAAAGCAGCACTTTTTCCTTATACCACCGCAATCTTTTTGTGTTTCCCACGTTTTAAACTTTTCTAATGGTTTAATCTGTCTACGTTGTCCATACTTTCGAAAGGTATGGATGATAATACCATCACGGCTAAGGACACAATGCTTCAAGATTTTTTTTGGTTACCTTGAAATCGAATGCACTATAACTATTTCTCGAACAGGCCAAACAATTCTGGCGTGCGCAGAGGTTGAAGAATGACTCCCACTGAGTCAAAATTTGTTTAACATTTCTCCTTGTCAGGTTTGCATCTGTGACGAGTATGAAACAAACTAATTTGTGAGAAGGTGTAGCACGGACTATGTGGGCAATAACCTCGTCTTACACGACAGCATTGATTAATATAGTGGTGTAGGAGCTGGTGGTGGAAGCGCACCCCCCAAAATTTTGATTTGTCAAACATTTGGGCAAAATCTCAAAAAATTTAGGCAAAGAAGTTTCGACATATTTAACAATATCATGAAAATGTACTTTTTGGTTATTGGGTGTATAGATCGAAATACATTATGTCATAGAAAAACACATTAAATGTACGTAAAATCAACAAACTGTTTCCAGTGACTTCTTGTTTTAGTCTGTTAGACTTGAGGAGTAACTGACTCATTTAAAGTTTGGGCGAAAGAAGGCATTTCATTTACCGGTATGTTCCTTATCAATTGTACATCGAAGTAATCAAGTATGCTGCGGGGTCTTCGTGACATTAGTATGAGTCCATGCCAGGCAAGTACAAAAAATCTTTTGATTTTAATTTTAACTACAGTGTTTGGATGAGCACATACTTTTGTTGCGTATACGTGCAGTTGAACAGACAATGTTGTGAGACTCATGGCACAGTCATAGTATAAACAATATGATGCATAACAAATATATTTCTTATATGTCCTCAGAGAAGGAAGTAGCTTTAGGCCTACCTCCACTAGGTGTGAGATTCCTTGCTGGTAGAAACAGTTCGAATGTGAGTGGAACACCAAACTTCAGAATTGTGAGGCAGTTGCTCAAGAGTAAACTGAGCCAGCTGGTTTCTGACATTACTGACAGTGTTCTTGCAAAGCCTAGCGTACTTTTTGAGTTGGGTTACCAAATTTCAAGTAGGCCTAACAGCTTTTCTATTTTCAAGTCTATGGCAACTTGGTAGAGGAGAATATAATGTACCAACAGCTACAGAAAACTGAATAGAGAAAATTTGTCGCATAAAGTGTTCGGCAGAATTCGGAGGAATTTGGGAAAAATATTCTCTGTTCCCCCCAAAAGATGGCCTGCTCCTACACGTACGGATTTACAATATTTTGTTGTCGCACTACTGAGGTAATTCTATTAAAGGAATCCTAGTTTTTTGATTCCGACTTGCAAATGCGAAATCTACCCATTAAGCCAGATTTTCCTTGAACTATCAAGTTTTTCATTTATCTTTGGTAGGCCTACAGCAATTTCTTACTAAACATATTAAAATTCACAATACACAAAAAAACAAGCAGATATCCTGAGGGTTCCGCAAGAAAAAAAAGTTGGGAACCACTATTCTAACATGTCGTGTATGACATCATTTTACAAAATGACATACAATGCTTAAGTGAAATGCTTACTGTTTCGTACCATTGGTTTCGCAATTAAGATTCAAAAACACACTCACGAATTACGCTAGATCAGCTACGTCCAACCCGCNGTCCCAGTCGGGGGTTTTGTACGGACCAGATAGGTTTTGGCTGTAGTAGAACTATCCCACATACTGACAACATGTCNTTGTTTTGATAATCTTGAACTTGAGGTTNTTGATGCAGGTGGTCCTCAGTGCCGCTTTATCACGTCAGTTTTCATTGCAGTNAAGTTCGCACACTTTCATTATATTAGTTTAAGCTAAATTTAGTTTGCTAAGATCAAAGTAAGCCATTCAATGTGCGGCCCTGGTTACGATAATGGCATACTTTTTGGCTCAGTAAACCATTTGGGTGGGACATAGCTGCGCTAGATGCACCTAACCAGGACCGTAACCAGCTTGGGACACCACGAGGGGTGGAGTTTTCCGAGAAGGCCTAAATTTTTTGAACTATGTCCAATGGTTTTAAGTTACGTCCAACACATTTTTCCAGGGGGGGGCGAAAAGTTTTGCACGGAGGCTTCGCCCTCTGCCCCCCCTGGTTACGGGCCTGCGCCTAACCAATCCCACTGCTCTATCAGTACGGCCATCGCCAGTAGGAGGTCCATGGTTTCAGTTGTACATTTCCAGTTATTCCCGCTGTTAAACATGTGTGACTACTTTTTCAGTCTTTCGTTGATACTTCCCTTATCTTTTGTTGCCTCAGTAAACTCAAAGTTGGGGAAGCGCCTACATTCAGGTGTGGATGACGAGAAACAGAAAATAGGTGAAATAAAGTAAATTTTCTTCGCCCTGTTTTCACGACTTTTAATTGCTGCTCTTTGAAGAGCCCAGTTTGACCTTTAATTGTGACCAAAGGTTCTCATTAAGACAGGTATTTTTGTTGTGGTAGATGTCATAGAGTATGGTCTTCCTTGACATATTAGCTTGTTTTTGTTGTGTAGGCCTATGTAATTTTGCTTCTCAGTCTCACAGCCTGTTTGGTTGACATTCACCCAAGTGGTTTCTGGTTTAAAAATTGAGAAAATGTGGTCATTTCAACGAGTTAATAAACATAAAAGTCAATGCTTTGGACCAGTCAAGCATGAGTCTCATCCATGGACAAACGAATTGTTTTCACATTGTAAAAAAACGGGCATCAAGCAGCATCATA
>JGI24021J15306_10002058_pt1 | contig 21043 bp, 3 predicted proteins | sample Ectturendosymbi1_FD_15306 | JGI IMG/M metagenome (IMG submission 15306)
CTTTGGTGGAAGTCAAATAAGTACCACAGTTATTCGATTGTAAGCTGCAGTGTATAAAAGTTTTTTTTTCATCATTTAGTGAAACTTATAATCAAGGGTGGTTTTCAATCAAGGGCGGCTTACATTTTTTCTTCACATTATCCAAAGGTGTAGATGACATCTGGTATTTGCTTGGCTACATTCTGTCCACCAAACTCTCTTTTCTCATTCTATTATCTTCAGCATCACGTGCACATCTGACACAGGAGGGCTCACAATCAACCAGTGATGGAGTCTCGAGACTTGGTCTTGGTCTCGAAACTGGTCTCAAGACCCATTTTTGCAAGTCTCGGTCTCAAAGGTTTCTGGTCTCGAGACTTTGAATATTGCAAAGAAATGGTTTATTTATTAAAGTTTCTACAATTTGACAATTTTATATTTGTTGAATTTGCAGATAAGAAACAACCAAAAATTTGAAAAAATTCAAGTCAGAAGTGATGACAACATTATTTTAATTTCAGCAAAATGCACAAATTCTGAAGTCTTGAGCCTCAGTCTCGAACTTTCAAATTGAGTCTCAGTCTCAATATTGTCCCGAAATTTTAACCAGGTCTTGGTCTCGAAGGTTACGCTCTCCACTACATCACTGCAATTAACAGGCAGTTGCAGTGGCGTAAGCAGCATCAGCAGCGTTGCCAATGAACATGTTCGCTGCTGGCATACTAATACTGTATTTACTCAATTGTAAGCTGCGGCTTATAACGTTTTTTTCTTCATCATTTTGTGCGGCTTGCAATCGAGGGAGCTTACATTTTTTTCCTTTTCCTTATCAAAATGTCTAGATAATGCCTAGTCTTTCCTTGGATACGTTTTATTGACCAAATCCTCTGTTTGCATTATCTTTCCTCTCTTCAGAATCATGAGCACATCTGTCACAGGAGGGGTTATGATGAACAGAAGGCAGTTGTAGTGGTGAATCATCATTACCATGGTTGCTTATCAAACACGAAGCATGCTATACATGAAAGTATCCCAGAGGCTTAGGTAACCTATGGTGAAGTGCGACTTACAATCAAGAGTGGCTTACATTAATTTTGGAACACCATGTCGTGGGGCTTACAATTAAGCAAATACAGTACATCGCATTTTGAAATCAGCCTAAAATTAAGCAGTTTTCATGTGTCTTAGCAACGGCATAACTGCTTGACCAATTGCGCTATAGAGCTGTTCAAACCATCATAAGACTCGGCAAGTCTTCAAGTCTGCAATGAAAAAAATTTTTTTTGGTTTTGGGTTTCAGGTTTTTTGTGAGTGACGTTATAAGTGAGGAAGGTTTTTGACCATTTTGGCTCTTGTTACCTGGCCTTGGGCCCAACCACTAGATAGAAGTATTTCACTAAAGTTTTCATTGGAAACTAGGCTAGAATCTGAGTCTTTTGAGCCTTTGATCAACTTTCTAGCATTTCTGGTTCAGAAGTTACCTCCTATTTGAACTTTTGTGGCTTGTTACCACAGTGTAAAGCTTTGAGTGCTTGCCACCCAAGACCTTCTTCGATTGCAATAGAAGAGCACTCGTGCATACAAGTTTGCCTTAGTATGAAAAAGTCTAGAATTTCTTGGGGCTTCTCTGATGACTAATCAGCATGGCATCCCGCCTTTTTCAGGCAATGAAGCAGCAGAAAACATTGCAAAATGGCATGAATTCCACTTTATTTAAGTAATCATACATGTATTTCTGTAGTCTACAAAAAATCATACAAATAAATATTTCTTGCTGAAAAACAACAGTCAAAAACAACAGAAGTTTTTATGACAATCTGCTAGACAGCACAACCTTGTCTACCCTTCCTTGCCAAATTTTAACATGATTCTTGTCCCAGAAACCCTGTGCAACAACTCCAAACCAATACAGCGTAACTGCAGTAAATGAGTCCAAAGACACACGAGTCTTACATGCAAAATTTGCCTTTGCCAAAAGAACATTATGGATGGGCAAAATGCCAGGTGGGTTAATTAACATAGCTTAGTGCCCTGTACATACAATCCATGTATGGTAATTGAAGTAGCTTGGTAGTGAACAAGTTAAAAGGGTTAACATATTTAACACATTCGATACTAACCTGCCTGCCTATACCAAATGTTTTTTTACAAAACAGGTACAAGGATACAAACAAATGGCTCATATTGAAAACTGGCTATATATTTGTCTCTTGCAAGTTTATACAGTTTTGTATGAAATCTATGAACAGAAATAGTGCATTTACTTTAAACACTTGTTTAGTCTTCAGTTAAAAGGTGTTTTAGGAAATTGGCATAAAGATTAGAGCTGGACCGATGTATCAGCATGCCAATATATATCAGCCGATATGACAATGTTGCTGATGTATCATATCAGCAAAATTTTGCCGATATGTATCAGCAATATTTGCCCATAAAATCTGCTCCCAGCGCTACGTTATTGTTCTGCATGGAATGTTCACAAACCCAAGTTGCCACTTCATCTTTGACTGAGTAATGCAAATTCTCTGATAACGGCGCACAGCCCTCGAACTACATCAAGTAGTGTGAAATAGTTCCAGGTAATCAGACCGTTGCGCAATCATTCCAATAAACCGTTCTATAACGTAACATTCACGCGTAGGTTTTTGCACAGTATGCAGATGATTGCCAGCGAACAAATCAGGCTATGTGCTATGGTGGTTGACTTGACTGTTCTACTTGGCTTTTGCAAAGCCACCTAGCAAGACAAGGGCTTCAGCGTGCGTCAAAAAAACATGCCTACGTCACAGTGAGCAGTGACCTGGGTTTTCACAGATTTTGATGTTTGTACGCTTCTTCATCACAATGAGGTTATGGATTCTGTTAGTAATGTGTCGTGCATTTTGTTTACCTACTTGTGAGATGTGCATGCATCTAAGCATAGGCACATAGGCAAAGGAATACTAAGCAACACAGTTGTTTGCCTGTTTGTGGATTCACTTGCACGCGTGATATAGAGTAAGACTATTGAAGACAGTAGCTACGACATATGAAAACATGCCTTAACAGTACATGAAAAAATCTTGTGAGTTTTATGCATTGTAATGTAGCATTATGTGTGGTAGTCACTACTCCACGATACTGCTGAGGCAATGTTATAATATATATATTTTTTGGGAGGTGTTACTAAAAATAGTACATGTTACAGACATCACAATCAACTGAGCAAGTCATGCGTTCCAAACTTGTCATGTGACCAGTTCAACCAATCATGTTTGGTGAAAGGCAAAATAGCTCCAGGGGTGTTTATTTTGACTCAGGCAAAACAGACATTGCTGGAGTAATGCAAAACTATTGGTATCGGCATCAGTTATCAGCAATGAAAAAATAAAAGCATAAGTATCGGCCCAAGAAATCTTATCGGTCGAGCTCTAATAAATATGGTAAACTCTCACAAACTGCATGGCACCCATGATGTGTTTTTGCAGTATTGGAAATCTCTTAGTACCAAATTTTATGAGTCAAATCACCCAAAAGAAAAGGGAAGCAAATATTCAGCTGCCATTATGTCACATAGAAGTTTGGTAATCATGAAATAAATTTTTAGTGTGATTTTTTTGTTCAGTATGTAAAAGCAACCTATCAGAACGATAAATACAATAGTGAAAATTCCAATTGGAAGAAATTTTTTAAGAGGCATAAATTTTATCAATACCAAAGCATATTTCATGCAGTGCAACAAGCTAGGTGTGTAGGGTTTGCTTTTTTTCATTAACCCTTCACTTTTTGTCCCAACTGACTACATACAACAAATATCACAAACACTTGCACATATCATGCATAAGGTGCTAACTATAGAAAACATGATAAATCCATCACTGCAGAAAACACTGTTGCCATTGGCAGTAAACAAAAGACCTACCATGAAAGCAGCAGATGGTGATCACCTCGGCGCAACTTTCCTTGCTGAAGGATAAGGAAACCATTCTGCCCTTGCTGCATACATTTTGCACATGCAAATGATTTCCTTATATCTTCACAGATTGCACAGGGCTTATACACAAAACCTATTAGTGAACTAGGGTGCTTTTGGCTCTGATATAAACTGGTGTTGCTACCTTCCATAGAATATCAATATCTACAATATCAAAAATAATCAATTCAAATCTTTGTAAAAAAATAGGAAAATGATGTTCACAGGATTTTCCAATCAAATATACAAGCAAGTTATTCAAACCATCTGTATTATAACATGTTTTGTGGACACCAAAATTGATTTCACACTATCCTTAAATATCTTCAAATAATTAAAGCAGATAGTGCTACTGTTCATAGTCTCATAATGATGCTGGTAGCAGATCTTCAAAGCACATAAATCACAAGACAAAAAAGGGGCAGTTTCGAACGGGATTATGCAAGATTTTATTTGAAGCACATTCAAAAAACGAAGTCACCTCTTCGTTAGTTTGGTGACAAATTTACTACTGGTAAATAAAAAAGGATGGTAGCTATAAATTGTAAGTGAACGTAATGTGCAGCAAACTGTCAATAAAAATCAACACCTTAATGAAACATCTTTCCAGAAACCAGACAAGCATGGACAACAGTTAGATAATGATTCAATTAAATCAGCAAGCTGAAATCATGGTTCAATAGAAAATATAAACAAGAAGTTTAACACAACAAAGTTTGTATTCAATACAAACTGCAATTTTACAGTTCACAACCAGTAGGCTTAATCAGCAGAGTTGCCATACTAAACACCTGAAATCAAATCTTGAAAGCCAAACTTCCACTATGGAGCATACAATTGGGGCAGACTTATCAACTAATCAGAACCAAAGAAACCTTAAAAACCTATTCATGGTTTTATTTTTAAATGTTTTGGATAGCTCTTAATGCATTTGAAACAGGTAAATGTAAACCCACTCATGTAAACTGATTTTATTTGGTCATGAAAATTCTGATTAAAAATAGATGAAATCTAAAACATTTTGAAAGAAAACATTAGTTTTTTTAAACGACTTGAAAGCACCTCACACCACACAGAACATTCATTCATCAACAGCAATGCATTATTACAATAATCTACCAACAGTAAACACATCTGTAGTTTATATCATATCAGTGGTGATAAATGAAGATCTTCCTTCATTACTTCCAAAATTAATTCACAAAACTTCAATCACTACTTTTTGCAGAGTTTTAATTCATCCCCAAGTTATGACTTCTGCAGGGTCATGACCAGCAACTACTCAGTGAAAATCAATGGGTTGTTTGTAGCTGAAAACCCAAATATTGACACTCAAACACAAAGATGACAAAATCAGTTTGACTCATTTGAGGGATTATGACCAAGGTGAAAAAACTTTCTAATGCCCAGAGAAATTGCGAAGAACACAAAAGTTTGTCCACCACAATTTGATCAAAACCAGTGTTTTCAACTTGTACCTTTCTCAGTAGGTGAGCCAATCATGATGGTACATATTTGAGCAGAGTTATAAAGCAAATTATATTTGTGGAAAAGAAAATGAAGCAAGGGTGATAAGTTGACACACTGCTACTGCAAATAGGAAGACAAATCAGTCATTTGTAAAAGATTACAGAAACAAAACTTTTGTGATATGCATCTGGCTTGGATTCTTGGTGATCAAATAAAATAGATTCTGATTCAAGCACTCTAAATGCATAAACCTAGTTTCATATTTGTAAATCTGAAAAATTTTGCATTTTGACTAGTTTGATCGCACAAAATTGCAGGACAAAAATGCATGAAAACATGAATTCAACACTAACTATAACCATTAACACCTTTGAAGCTGGCTAAGTTATACTAAAAGGTTTAATTTGCGCGCACTGAACAAGTCTTTGCAACTCCATAATTCACCAATCGATTTGTTATAGAGATCTGTTCAAACCCTCAACAGACTTGGCGAGTCTTCTAGTTTGCAATGAAAAAAAATATTTTGGTTTTGCGTTTCGGGTATTTTGTGGGTAACGTCATAAGTGGGATAGGTTTTTGGCCATTTTGGCTGATGTCACCTGACCCTGGGCCAACTGCTAGACGGAAGTATTTTTTATTGAAAGCTAGGCTGAGTCCGAGTCTTTTGAGCCTATGATTGAGTTTTTAGCTTTTCTGGTTCAAAAGCTACAGCCAAAAAAATATACAATTGCTAATTTCACCAAAAATTGATATTTTACAAAACTTGGTAATTTTACCCCATTTCTTAAACCAGAATTGCTATAAAGCCAATCAAAGTTATGGAGTTGCAAAGTGGCATGAAATTAGCACTCAATGCGTGATTTCCAAGTACGATACACTCGCACACTGGCTCCAAACATTTTAAGAGACAGCTATCATTTGCCTAGTGGCAAGAATCTAGTGAAATATTCTCAATACAATTCAGCACCAAATTAATTGATGAAATTGTCAGTTAAGCATCAACCCAATTCAGGAAATGCCATTCCAATGAAGTTGGTGAAGGTGGAATGTATTTCATGTAACAAATTAAGCTGTGGCTGCCATGGTGTGACTAATGCTTAACACATCTGCTGCCAGGTGGATTTACCTTTGAGACCCACATGAGCCACTCTTTTACCATCAATTTGCAACTCCATAACTTGCCAGGCGATTGAGCTAGAGAGCTGTTCAAGCCATCAAAAGATGCAGCGAGTCTTCTAGTTTGGATTTAAAAAAATTGGAAAGATTGGATTTCAGTTTTTTTGTGAGTAACATTGCAAGTGGGATAGGTTTAAACCTTTATGGCCCAGGTTACCTGGCCCTGGGTGCTAACTGTACTAGTAAATTTTTGACTCAAATTTTTACTGGAAACTAGGCTATAATCTGAGTTTTTTGAGCCCTTGACTAGCTTTCTAGCATTTCTGGTTTGAAAGTTACGGCCTAAAAATAAGAAATAATCGTGCATTTATTGATTAATTATATAATCAAAGGATTGATTAATAAATTTGCTATTTTTGCCTGGCTGTACTACCTTGAGGCAGAACATACCTTTAGTGCACTTTTCCGCATTGTGAATTAACTCTCATCAGCCATGACTGAACATCATAGGTTGAACATTTTGTTATATATAGAACGTACATTCCACTGTGACACACATACTTAATGTTCAAAGGCTGATGTATATTTGGATTGATAAACTTGCAGTTCGCATTTATTTTTAGGTAATTGTGTCTTTTCAACTTTTCATGATTTCAATTTAATGTATTGTAAATGTGTTATAAACGTTTTGAAAACAGTATGAGTGATCGAACAATTGCGAGTCACCTGTAAAATTGGCATTAGTGTGAGAGCCACTTTGGGATGTTTAAATTGACATCATTTACCCAGGTTTTGACTTCATGTTTTGTGACTTCATGGATTTCGCATGCTTGTAGAAATTTTAAACTCGACATCTATGTGACAAACATAATCTAAAAATACTATCTGAACTTAAGTGGAAGCGTTATAATCACTAATACAGTACCTGATAACCATTGAGAAATGATTGTTTCATTTACCTGCAACTTAATCCAAATGATATTGTTTGAAACTTCTCTACTCTACTGACTCAAATAGATTGTTTTCAGATTAAACAAGAATACAGAAAACAAAACAGGGCATTTTTGTCTAACCTAAGCACATGTGATTTTTTGACCAACCTAAGCGCATGTGATGAGAAACTTCACCTCACTGAAGCACATAAACATCATCAATGGCCACCTAATTCAAAACTTCTAGTAAATTACAAATTCATGCTGTTATAGTATAAAATCCATTAATTGTCTTCATGATCCACAAAGACCCTGCCACAGTCATTGTTAGGCTAATTACTCTAAAAATCTACCTGTTTCATAAAGAAAAAAATTGCCCAATGTTTGATTTTTAACTGGTGTGGATAAAGAAAAAGGCAAACATAAGCAGATGCGCTCCACCCAACAGTAATGGGATCCTGAATAAGCATTCATGGCGTCAATACTATAACAGACAGAGGAAAGTGATGCATGCACTATGTCAACAATAGCATAAGCATTTCACATACAATTTGACAAGTATTTGGTAGTGTATGTGCAACCCACAACACAAGCTTGATGAGTCTGAAAAGTCAATACATACATTTTGACAAGGAGCAATTGAAATGTGTAACAACACAAGTATTGTGTAAGTAACTGTAACTTACTGGTAAAACATTCACATTCAATGAGTGGCATCCTTTTTCAACAAACTTAATGCATCTTGTTGCATAGAAGTTGCTATATCTGGTTCATTGAATTCATACTCATCACCTGACCCCTCCTCTTCATCTTCTCCACTACCGTAACTTGTGAGAGGCTTTGTTTCACTCACAGATAAATCAACCACCACTGACTTTTCAGCAACAAGAGCAAGATGATCATTTTCATCTCTAGCTAATTTTTCAGATTCTTCATTACTTCGATTTGAATGTGAGGTAACAGGCTTTATTTCATCACAAACAACAACACTGGGTGCTTTTGAACCATTCAACTCTTCATCAGCAAAAACAGTAGCACTGGTATTACTAACAGCAACTTCTCGTTCATTTAGAGAAAAGCAGGGCAGCTCTGGGGCGGTAGAACTGGCAGCATGATCAGATGGTTTATTTTCAAACAATTTACTCCCGTGACTGAATCCATAATCACTGTAGTCCAAACTGTCTGTTAAGCTTGATTCACATGATTGAGAATCTTGACTGGGCAAGTGCCTATATAGTTGTGTTTTTGGCCACTGATCATTAAAACTTTTTTGCCATGAAAAGATAGTCTCTGCACTAGCATCCCCTGGTTCCAAACATGCCAAACCCTCTGTGAGGTGAGTGTCAGTTATGTACTTCTGTATAACATCCTGTATTTGATACAAACAATGCTGCCTCAAATAATCGTTTGTCAATTTCTGCAACTCTTTGAAAAGCTCAATCAGAAAATGAGGCCTACTTTCATTCTTTGATATCAGGACAGCTGCTTCTGTATAAATAGTGTCACGCAAAGCTTCAAACAAATCTGAATTTGGAACCTCACCATCTGCATGCAGTGCAACAGACACTGTGCTACCTGGTGTATCAGCATCAGAACCATCATCTGCATGGAACAGACTTTGATGATGTTCTTCCTCAAGTTGAAATCGTTGCAATGCCAAGGTGTGTTCCAGTTCAATTTTTCGTTTCTGGAGTTCTTTTAACAGTTGTCTATGATACATTACTTCCTGTTGCAACACACTGGAGATGTCATGTTTTGAGGATTTGCATGAGGTGCAAGAGTCATGCCGTTCAACAAGAGGGCTGCAAGTTTTTAACAGTGTGGTAGATGGAGAATCATCCAACAGCCTAACATGAGGCAAGGGAGAAAATGATGTTGTTGCCTTAGTACTAGAGTTAATTTTGCAGTTTTGAGCAAAATCAAAAGAAAGGTCTCCACAACTCAAGGAGCAACAATCATTATCTTGGTCAGTTGACCCATTGCTAACTAGATCCAATAATTTTTCTAATCTTTGGTACAACTGTTTTTTTTCATGTAGCTCCTGAAGAAAAGAGACTGACTGTGCAGACATATTATTACAACTTCTATGCATACTAGTGATTCGAAAAACTATCTGCAAAGTATGAAATAGAAACAGTAGTAATATTAGCAAAAACACTAATGAAAACAACTAAGCAAAAATATACTAGTAAATTCTACAAGAACCATACAAAATCATCTGGATATAATGTAGGTGATTCATACTGTCATTTGCCAAACTGTTTGCAAAATAAAACAGAAAGAAACAAGCAGCAGTTACCACAAGAATATTTCAGTATTCTTGTTTTTTACACGAATAAATCTAGATTCCACATCAGTTTTCATTGAGATAACTTGCATGCAACAACAAATTTTAAGAACAGCTCAGCTGATGAGAGGATCATGCATGGCATGTCTGGCATGACTGTTTGTAATGCAAAAAATGGTATGTCATTTGGAATTTCAGTGGACGATTGCAGATATCTGAAACACTTTAGAATTCTTGCCTCAGGGAATTTTGTTGGAAATTAGCAAAGAAAATCTTTGTTTAAATTGAGAACATCTGGGATGAACTTAAGTAGAGCTCAACCAATGTATCGGCATACCGATATATATATAGGCCGATATGACGTTGCCGATGTATCGTATCGGCAAAATTCTGCTGATATATATCAGCAATATTTGCTCATAAAAGTGTTACGCTGTTGCTCTGCATGGAGAAATTCAGAAACCCAAGTTGCTACTTCGTCTCTGACCCTGCTTGATTAATGCAAATGCTCTGTCCTGTTCCTAGCGCACAGAGCCTTCATGCATAATAATCAGACCACGGTGCAACAGTCCCGACAAAACGCTCTATGACATAACATTCGCTTGTAGGTTTGGCCCGGTAAGCAAATGGTTATCTGTGAACAAACTAGGTTACGTGCTTTTGCGTTGGTTGGCTGTTTTATCAAAGTCTCTCCAGGCTAGACAGTCTTGCGTTCAGTGTGCATCAAAAAAGTGCCTACGTCACAGCGAGCAGGACCCTGGTTTGCACAGAATTCGATATTGTACGGTTTTTCATTGCAGTGAAGTGATGGTTTTAATGTGTTGTGCATTGTTTTTACTTATGACATCTGAGTGTAGGCACATGTGTCTACACAAGGAGTAAGTCAACTTATTGGCAACACATGTTTCCTGTTTGTGCATTTTTTTATTTGGATGTTTTTTATTTGTTTCTTTATGTGCATTTTATGTGCATTATTATTTATTTTTATAGTGCATTTTTATTTTTTATTTTTATTTGGAGTTAGACTTCTGTGAGTCCTAGAAATTTCTATGGACTGCAGTAGGCACAATGGATTAAACCATCCTTTTAGAGTACATTTAACCTTTAGTTAAACACAGCTGGTGGAAATGGTCACGTGACAAGTACAATACATAAAGAAACAAGGGTTTAGTTTTAGCCTACAGTTCACACAATGCAAACAAGAAGCTGCTAACAGCTTGCCAGCACTGAAAGCATAACATTACTTGTCTGTTGGACTGAGCCATTAATAGATGCCATAGCGAACTGAGACAGTCATGCTGTCCCAACTTGTCATAATACCAGTTCAGCCAATCATGTTCGGCTGGTGGCAAAAGAGCTTCAGGAGTATGTATTTTGCCTCACAAGGCAAAACAGTATTTTGCCTCATAAAATAATACAACTTGTGAAATAATTTTCTTTGTTTATGTGGCCTGAAGAAAACATGCACTGCAATGTCTTTCAGCTACAGTTGGAAAATGTTTGGCTGAAGGCAAAATAGATCCTGCTTGAGTACTACAAAAATATCGGATATCGGCAATGAAAAATGAAAAACATTGGTATCGGCCCAAAGAAGCCTTATCGGTCGAGCTTTAAACTTAAGGGTGTGCAAGATAGACTATCGTTGCTATAAACTTCTATTTTGGCAAAGCCTAATTTCTCGCTCAGATTTTATGCACTGACCATTTTTGATGACAGTAATTCTGAAGCATGACAATTTTTGCTAAAGGGCGACAACCATCTCGACAAGGTCCCAATAATCTGTACACATTGATCAAAATCTTATCCATGCATTTTCCAAAAAATCTGGACTGTTGGTTAAGATGTTACTGTAGTCTGCTGACACTTACCATGGCTAACTTTACCACACTGGCACTGTTGCTACTTCATTTACAGCAAATGTTGCTGTGATAGGAAGTTAGCACTAGTGTGTGTAAACTTTTCCTTCGAACCCATCTAACAAACCTAAGCAAAAGATTGCAAAAATGACAAACTCTTTTACTCAAGTTTTTGGTATGACCTGACTTATATATTATAACTCAGTCTAACAACTTTCAAATTTTTTTCTAAACTATGTTACTGCTTGAAAAGTTGAAAACGAAACCAAACCCATCAAAACACAGCTGTTTAATCACAGGTAAAAGCCGCAAGAACTGATCCCACACATTTCAGTAATGTATCACATAAGTATAAACAAAATTTGGAGGAAGTCAGTCAAGCAAAGTAAAAGTTCATGGTTTGTAAACTTGGAAAGAATTAACACTCAGAAAACACTATCTACATTAGGCAAAACAAAAGGGGGGTGGCAGACAGTAACACCATCAATCAGGCTGGTATGATCAATGGGGCAAGCATGATGTGTCAAACCAGGTTTGCACACAGGTCAAAATACTAACATTTTCTCTAACCACTACCAGCAAGTGCTGGTGCAACAAATGTCATTCTGTGAGGTCACTGGCCACGGCAAGATTTTTTGCAAACTTCTTCAAACAAGTAAACTTTGCATATACACCGATGGTCTCATATTTTACAGCTAGTTAAAATATGCGATTATGAGGTTATTGTATTTAAATGCATTTTGCACTTCTGTTGCTTGCCTGAAAGACACCACTCAGGTAGTGGCATAGGGAAAAACACCACATCAACATTATATATATCAACTTATACCAATATCAACATTGTACACTTTGGTAGACTATGGCACTGGAAGGTAACTGTAGTACATAGCTCATGGGGACTAAACAGATTGGCAGCATGAGGAATCACATAACCTGCTACTGTAGCTAACTGCCAATTCACCTAAGTTATCTTGGTTCAGGTTTCATTCAAGAATAACTAGCCTAGCATTGGGCTATAGCAGGGGTAGTACATATTTTGAGTACAGTTCGACTGATGTATCGGCATGCTGATATATATCGGCCGATATGACGATACTGCCAATGCATCGTATCAGCAATATTTGGTTATAAAAGTGTTGAAATGCTTTTGCTCTGCATGGAATTTTCAGAAGCCCAAGTTGCTAACTTCGTCTCTGATCCTGACTGATTAAAGCAAATTCTGTCCTGTTCCTAGTGCCCAGAGCCTTCATGCATAATAATCAGATCAAGGTGCAATAGTCCCGACAAAACGCTCTATGGCGTAACATTCTCTTGCAGGTTTTGGCACATTAAGCAAATGATTGTCTGTAAACAAACTAGGTTATGTGCTCTTGTGGTGGTTGGCTGTTTTATCAAAGTCTCTCTATGCTAGACAGCCATGCGTTCAGTATGTATCATAAAAGTGCTTACGTCACAGTGAGCAATAACACAGGTTAGCACAGAATTTAATGTTGTACAGTTCTTCATCACAGTGAAGTGATGGTTTTAACAAATCGCGCATTGTTTTTTACTTATTCATGACATCTGAGCATAGGCACAGATGTCTACACAGGGAGTAGGCCTACTTCCATTCAACACATGTTTGTGTGTTTGGCATTGTGCATTTGTTGATTTAGATGACTGTGAGTCCTAGAAATTGCCGTGGACTGCAGTAAGCACGACAGATGAAACCATCCTATGAGAGTACATTTAACCTTTAGTCAAACGCAATTGGTTGAAGTGGTCACATGACAAGTACAATTTGTAATAAGAGACAATTTGTAAAAAGAGACAAGGGTTGAGGTTCAGGGGTTTGGCCTACAGTTCACACAATGCAAACAAGAAGCTGCCAACAACTTGCCAGCACTGAAACCATGACCTTACTTGTCTATCGGTCGGCACCGTTTACAAACATCACAGTCAACTAAGACAGTCATGCTGCCCAAGCTTGTCATGTGAGCAGTTCAGCCAATCATGTTCGACTACTGGCAAAATAGTTCCAGGAGTGTATATTTTGCTCATGAGGCAAAATACACAGTGCTTGTTTCACAATCTGCTTTTTCATAAATGTAACTTGTGTATTTATTTTTTTGCTTATGTGGCCTGACAAAAAATGTACTGTATTGACTTTCAGCTGGAGTTTGAGTAATGCAAAAATATCGGTATCAGCAGTGAAAAATGAAAAACACCAATATTGGCCCAAAAGAACTTATCTAATTTTGAGTAAACATTAAAGTAATTTTGCCAATTAGATTAGAATTCTCGATATTTTATTCTGTCTATGTGTACTGCAGTATCAATGTGAAATAAAACAATATGAGTTTTTTTTGTTAATTTTGGTGATGGCAATTGGTGTGTGCTTCTTGTCAGGGCAGGTGAGGTGAATGCACTTGCCCAAGGAGCAATACAAGGTTATAAACATAAATTGTAACTGAAGTAGACAAATGTAATACATATGGCCCCCAGTAGCAATAAAGTTTTCAATGTGGCCCTCCACAGAGAAAATGTTTGCTCACTGCTGACCTATGAGATGACCCAACTGATTCTTTAAAATCTTTAATCCCTGACACTCTAGTAATGAAAACAGCTATTGCTGACTACCATTACCAATACTGCCTTACAAACAATTTACAAATATCTCCCATCAATCTTTCATTTCCTGTAACCACGTAACTATCTAGACAAGTTACAAATTTGTAATAGTGGTCTGAGCCTTCAGCTAATCAAATGACAAAGCTACATGAACAGTTATTAAGTATTTTAGGAGCAAGTGGTTGATGATCTAGTAAAGTATCTTTCACCTAAGGCTTGTGCCTTTCTACAGTGTGCTTCAAGCAGTATTTTCTTGGGCCAAGACCTTCAACCATAAAGAATCTAATTGATTGTCAAGACTTTAAATTTAAATTTCTTATGTTAACTGAACACAAGAACTATTTACTTGAAATGACCAATGTTCCAGTACTATTGCATATTTAAGTAGTTACTGAGACTGTCTTTAATGCTTTACAACAGTTAATTTTGACTGAAATAGTTGACAATAAGCATGTTATACAGATATTTTCAATATGTTGAAACAAGGTGGGTTTTTAACTGTTTTTTTAATCTAATAAGAATTTTTAGTTGGGCAAATTATAAGAACCTTGCTCAATTGTATGATTTTTTTGGTAAAATATATAAATGCAAAAGACAAATTGTTTGTAATTGATTTTTTAAAGAATGCACATTACTAAAAGATTGATGTTTATTTTCAAATGCTTGACTATTTTAGGGTGACAGCTACAGTCAAGAGTGGAAGTGGTTGAATATGATTGAACTTGAGGAAGAGGCATTAAGTCCAAAGCAGAGGTGGAGCTAGACTCCAAAGAAGTAGATCTGATCATCTCTGCAACTTACATGTGCAATGCAACAACTGCATTTTTAGTGTAGACTTTAGTTCACAAAAATGTTTTTTGTGTAACAGTCTAACATACTGATACCAATTCACACACATCTTTTCCAAGGATAAACCTATTTTGAGATGTCATACACAACATTTCAGTTTCTGCACAACACAAAAATTTTATTTTTCTATCTACCATGCCAGTTGGGCTAAACCTATAATGCTCAATCTAATTATCATATGAAAATTTACTGAGCTAAACATTAATTTCAGTACAGAAATGTCACATTAAACGTACTTTCTGTAACTCAGTTTCATTATTTTCAAATGACAAATGTTCTAGAAGACAGATCCTTGAAGGAGTCTAGTTAATGCACATAATGCACCAGGATCTTCACCTGTTTCTGTGTATGATTGATATAGATTTTACAACTTCAGACTGATGCAAATAAGACTGAGACCAGACATGGGGTAATCGTAATCAATTACAGTATTTTGAGTAATCGTAATCGATTGAATTGATCAAAAATGAAATGTAATCGATTACATTGCCAGTTTAATTGTAATCGACGATTACTTTCACGATTAAACTTGGAAATCTTCACCTTACATCACTGTGCAATAAACCCCGGTTGTGGTGGCTGGGTTTCCTCCTTTATCATCATTTGTTATGGTTATGTTTCAGGGGAGCAAGCAGAGCGTTTCTAGCTAATTCTTGCTTTGTTCCGGTTAGCCTTCCTGTTGGCCGCCAGAAGATACGTAGTGAGTTTAGTCAAAAATGAGAACTTTTCTTAAAAATGAGAAAAAATGGGTTGACATTTCAGCAACAGAATTGTGGAACATTACAAGGAGAGGTGTTTGTTTCATTTATTATTGGTACATTAATTTGCATACACTAAATTAATTTTTTTGGGGGAAATAAGGTATTTTAATCCAATTCGAAAGTACCTGTCCATAACAGTGATGTTGTTGCAACCACTCCACTGGCATTGCACTGGAATGCGCGGTTCACCACGAACAGAATGTGCACGAAAAAAAAACACTATATCTAAATGCGTGGTGCGAACAAGCAATAATAGAGTGATCGTGGCGTGTGATCTCTATTGTTGCTTGCTGCCACAGTGCGAAGCTTTGCACGCTTGCCGCTCGGGCTTTCCAATCGCAACAATGTCAACCATGATCCACTGGTAAAAACAAGCTCAACAAAACCTGTGAGGTTTTGTTAACCATTGACTTCCAGTCCAATTGACAGATGTCCAGCTATACTAGCATTTACTGTTCATTCCATTTCAGATTAAAAGCTGCGCAATGCTAGGTTGGCTTGCAAATGGTCATAACCTACAGTTAAAAGAAAGTCAGCAATTTTGAAATTACTATCAAATGCATTTTCAGTGTTGCTGGACGAATGTTCAAGCCTGAAACATCTCATTTGCCTGATAAAGATTTGAAGCGTTGATGTTTATCAACTGTAACAAAGATTTTAAACATTGATTATTTTTGTTTAATCAATATTTTTAAGAGTTTGTTGCAGTGGAATAATTGACGGGAAGGAAGAGGGGCGATTTGACTTCCCTGGCCAGCTAATTATAAAAATAGCACCACCCATTTAGCTTATACTTCGGATTTAGCATCCTTTCAATAGGTTCTTAGTACGGTGTCATCTTTCGGAGTATTTTCCATTGATTTGGGGTTTTAGTACAATATAGCCATCCACACAAGGATTCACTATAATTTCTCTAGTTTTTTTCTGAGTGTTGACTGGAAGAAAATCTTTACCCTAGTCACTCACAGCTCTAGACCAGTGGGACATTTTCAGCTAAATTTCTCCTCTAGCTCAAACCTCTAGTTACACCACTAGTTTGTTGACTGTCACGAACATCTCAGTAAACAATCAATGTTTTCTTTTCTTTTTTCCGGTGCTTGATTCTTGCAGATCAGTAATTTCGTTTATTGCATTGATTCATATCATATGTTGTTTGAAAATATGCTTACATAAAACTATGCAAATGGGTTTCGTTTTCTTTCTGAAGATGTTTCAAGACAAATAATCGTGATTACTTTCAATGTAATCGTAATCGATTACATTATAATTTTGTTTATTCGTAATCGTAATCAAGCAGGTGGCAAGTAATCGTAACCACAATCGATTGCATTTGTACTGTAATCGCCTCATGTTTGACTGAGACACGCCTTTGCAAAACCATCAGTCAGCAAAACAAAGACCACCCTGACTTCTTTGGCTTCACTTTCCAAACCAAGCACCTTCAGATTATCTTTTGTGAGGATGCCTAAAAAGCATTGCTACTTACAACATGCCTATTAAATGCACTTTTGAGTGCATTGACAGCAGATGTTCATCAAATAGAAACCTTAAATAAAAAAGATAAAGTTAGTTGAAGTGGCACTATTTGAGCTATAGGTATTTAAAATATTGTCATGCTTGAATGTACACGAAAAGCATGTTGTCTTATAACGATGATTAACCAGGGTTCAAAGGTCACCAGTGAAAAACTTCATCTTTTTTTGTTCAGCATGGAACCTTGCACTTCACTGCAAAATATTGAATGAAAATATTCAGGAATGTAGGAGTGACCATCAAGAGATGTTCCAACAGCAAAATTCCAAAAATTTTTTGGTCTAATCTTCTTGAAAAGCATCAAATTCCAAATCCTCATAATTTCAAAAATACAGGTCCGATTTAAAAAATACCAACGTTGTTGAGCTCAGAAGTCTGAGGTCTTTCCCCTTATGAAATTTCATGAATTTTGGTGAGGGTAAGATGAAAAATCCCAATTTCGCTGGATCACTAATATGGAATGACCCATATTAAATTGCAATCACAAATTATATTTTCTGTTGTACCTTTTCATTTATTTATTGTGTAACAGGATATTTTTCCACTTCGGTTACATCACCAAATATCCGTTAACGATACCATGCTGATGGACATTCATTTTTTACATTGTACCTATCCTCATCATCTCAAAAATTAAAAAGAACAAAAGTATAGTTAGGCTTGGGTTACCATATGTCCAGAATTTCAGTTTTAAAATTTGTATCTGGAAATAATTTCTAAAAATGCTCTAATATCCAGATTTTTAAGTTTCAAAGTATGTAATTATTAGATCATATTAAAAATATATATAGTCACGATTGGGGAGGAAAACATGCTTTTTTATACTTTATCACCTCCAGACTATCGTCACTGTGTAACTATTCTGTTATATTTTCTTTCTGTGACAGTGATGCTTTTTTTTGGTGTATTGGTAGTTGTGAGAACATACTGAAAAACCCCATATAAAGCGCGTGCTTGTTGCCACAAAAAGGAGCCATTGAAACTGTTAAGAGTTTTGCCTCTTCAGATATAGCAACCCAGGTTAGTCTAAATCGCAAAAGTAGGCAAACAAAGCCTGATTGAGAGCTGATTTATACTGTTGCAACCTCTCTGCTGGCATTGCGCTGAATGCACGGTTCACCATGAACAGAATGCGCGTGAAGAACAGCACCATGCATGTGGCGTGAACAAGCAATAACAGTGATCCCGATGGAGTGATCTTGGTGAATGACCTCTAATAATGCTTGTGAACCTGGTGAACAGTTGATTGTACGAGTTAACAGTGACGACGAGAGTGATCTCATCAGGTGAGCTCTATTGTTGCTTGCTGCCACAGTGTGAAGCTTTGCGCACTTGTGGCTCAGGCTTTCCGATCGCAACAAAATAGTGCTGTGACCAGGATGTGAAGGTTATGCCAAGTGTAGCCTTCACACAAAGAATGTGCAATCGGTGTGGTTCATTGTAAAAAAGAGGGGATGTTGTTGCAACCTCTCCGCTGGTGTTGCCCTGTCTGAATGCGCGGTTTACCACGAACGGAATGTGCACGAAGAACAACACCAGATGTATGTGGCACGAACAAGCAATAATAGAGTGATCATGATGGAATGATCTTCATGAGTGACCTCTAATAATGCTTGTGAACCTGGTGAACAGTTGATTGTACATGCTAATGGTCACGACGAGAGTGATCTTGTCGGGTGAACTCTATTGTTGCTTGCTGCCACAGTGCGAAGCTTTGCGCACTTGTCGCTCAGGCTTTCCGATCGCAACAATACTACAGTCACTGAAAAGCATCATCACCTGAAACAATTCATTTGATTTAACTGTCAAAAGTTGAAACATCACTTAAAGCAAAAGTGCATAGGTAGCTTAAAAAGTTTGAAAACAACAAAGCACACTGACACTGATTTTGTAACACTGACTGAGAAGATCACAGATTAAAATAGGTACAAGGTAGTGACTATTCATCTGCCTGTCATGACCTGGGTTCGAATAAAATTTGCAGTTTCAGTTTGTCAGTCAAGCATCACCGACATCATAGCACATGTGTTTGAGGTCTGATGTGACAAAGGTTTTAAGTTCAGCTCTAACCTTGGCGACTTTCATTTTGCTAATAGTGTTTGCACGTTTCAATTCATGAGACCAATTTATCTTTTTTTTAAGTTTCAAAACTTTCGATTTAGGGGTTAGGTTCTCTAAGGTTATATTTACCTTTACGTTTATTGAAGTATGCTTCTACCAAGCCTACTGCACTCTCATTGTTGTGCGTTACTGTAACGGTGCAGATGCCATTGGATGAATAACAGGTTTCAAAAACATGAAGTGAAGGTCCACAGTTGGACCTGTAGCCACTGCCTAAAAAGAGCAATGGTGCACAACAGTGATGCAGGGCTCCCATTCAGTAATTTCTAAAAAAAAACAGTTGCCTACAAAATAAACCCAGAAATATTAATTTGCAAAGAGACATATGAATGCAAATAATACATGACGTGAAACAGTGATTAAAATACTGATTTACTGATAGTTCCTCTTCCAAATTTTCATTTGCAGGGTGAACATAAACATTTGGATCACTTTTCCGTTGCTCAAGACGTTTAGGCTATATAACATTGGTGACATACTCCATTAATGTGATATCCTTCAATACAGTAATTCAGGCTTAGGTGCACATTCCGTTTCGCTGGCTTCTTAACGATGCTTTCTTTGCCAGCAACCTTTCCTTAGCAGTCACTGTTTAAGTGAGATTGTTTTTGTTTTAACATGATTAACTGTTTTAACATGATGAACAAGTGAAAATATTCTTTCTACCAATGCAAAAAGTATGGAAAAAACAAAAATGTGGTCATTACATCAAAAAGTATTCCAAACTCCAATTCATCTAAGCGGTCTTTGATGTTACGTACGCACACTCATACTAGAAATCAGGAAGATCTGTTGGACAAGAACACATCTTTGAACTATCAAAATGTCTTCTTCAGGCTCAGGATGGGGAAAATGTACAGCTACATTCGCTATTGAACTTGGTTTGTGAGATCGCAATCTAATATCCTTAAGCTTGCAACAATTCCTTAGAAACGTTTTTTAATTCGCATGGACAAGCAACCATTGAACCAAGAAATTTCAACAATCAATCTTAAATCCCAATCGTTACATCAATTTCTTCAACTGGTGTACTAAGGTAAGACTTCATACAACACATTGTTTACCCAAATACAAATCTTTCAATTGTTTATGGAATCGTTTGTTATTTATTGATGTTACTTTTGTTGTACCCGCAATTGCATGACTGATTTAATCCAGTGTTGCCAATCTACTATGAAGAAAATCCCAAGAATTCCCAAGAAAATCCCAAGAAACCCAGAGATACAAAACATCAGAAAAGTAAAAACCATACTTCAAATGTACGCTAGTGGCACTTGCACGTAAAAATTAAGGTAATATGCATTATTTGCATCAAATTTTTAACAAGTTCATGTCTATTTTTAAACATACTGACAATTTACAAGTAACCTAGCAGCCAATCAAATGCATGAAGTGACATAAACAGTTACTTAGATCTTTTCTATAAAACGTTTTATGTTCTCTTTTACTTTCACTTAACACGTTACATTCCAGGTTGGTGATTTGTTTGGCTGATTTGCCAAACGTTCCCTACTGGTATGTTTTTCGGCAATTGTCCTCAGAAGTTTCGCACCTTCACAGGACACCTTTGAAAAGTC
>JGI24021J15306_10002059_pt1 | contig 21042 bp, 19 predicted proteins | sample Ectturendosymbi1_FD_15306 | JGI IMG/M metagenome (IMG submission 15306)
ACTTAGAAACAGGAGCTGCAAACGTCTGGGATCTCATCCAATGCGATCAATAAAACCTTGCTTGCCTTTGGTATTTGTTTCACAGTGAACGCTCATACACAAACCGGACAATTAACTAGACCAGTATGTTAACACGACTACGGACAACTTACTAGAATTAGAAAACCACGCAGGTTTTGCAAAATTGACCAGATGAATTATAAAAACTCGCCACAGCAAATATAACTTTGCATTCAGTATTCACTCAGATATCAGAACTAAACCTTAACGATTAAGACGTATTCCCACAAGCCTGCACAGATGCATTCTAACAAGTCACGTAATTTTATACTGCATGAAACGAAGCCTGCAGGGTGCAGTTTGACACTCAGGCACATCGATCACACTCGCACTTGGATGTTTCAAACTTGTGGAAGCGTTGCAATAGACTTACTCATGCTTCTTTTCAGAAAGTACACATGTACGTGACTTACCGCTGTCAGCATGTCACTGTCTCGCTGTATTACCTGCCAAGACGTGTGGTTCAACNGTCCCACGCAACAAAACGCCTGCTACCGTAATAAAGCGAACTTTTGCAGATTTGTTGCCATGTTATTGTTACGCAATAAAGACCAACTGTAGAATAATCCGCTCGCGACTTTCGCAACCGCCTCTGCAGACAAAGGAGGGGGTATGATTGAACTGCAAGTTCATCACTGCATAACCTATAACAGTGAACCTAACTCTTGTGCAATGTGAGTTTCATACCGACAAAACAACTGTCATTGCAAGAAGCAAATCAATTAATCGGAATTAAAATGCCGACTTCAGGCTTTTCCAGAAATATGTGGTTCTTTAATCCCAATTTCCAGGGTTTTATATCAGGTTCCACAAACTAAAGCCAGCTCATCTAATGAAACGAAGAAACGTTTTTGACTGATTGTTAGCGTAAGATTTTTAGCATCTTTAGCGTTTAAGTAATGTGCAGTACAAAAATATTTTTGGCGATGATTTTCAATGAAATCAAGTGTCATGTCAATACCTCTTTAGGTGTGGTGGGGGGGATGCATCCCCTGCATCCACCCGTGTCCGCGCCTGCACCTGTCCCAAGATTTAGTGCGGCCAAGCAGTGGACAGTAACAACTCGCTGAAACGACGAAGAAGCTTGACATATTGAACAAGTCGCACAACTGAAGTGAAGCGCAACTTGGTTTATTTTATGAACTCGCGCTTTGTATCGCAAAGGCAAACGAGCGCTGATCGTCAAAACAGCGCAACCCCAGTTCACGTTCACACGCTGCCTCCTTGCAGCAGGATGATACACACGACTCCAGGGAGTGAATGTACCAGCTGCAATGGCAACATCAACGGTAGCTCCACGATCGTCTGGATGCAGCGGAAACGATGAAAGGTAAAATGTACATACGACTTCACGAGCCAAAGCCGATAGTACGTAAGCACATCGACAAATGAATCTTCATTGTGGAGGACTCGTTTCCCACAGCGTTAAGTTCATTTCGAAGAAGTCATGAAAATAGTGCTTTATACGCAGTGTGATTTCGTGCCTTACCCCAGCGATCGACAACCTTCTTTGGAACAAACCAGTTTGCAATCATTTACAGACCGGCTACTGCGATCGAGAGACGTTAGAATGACTAGATATGACAGGGAAGGGCACCCGAGAAACACTGAATTGTTATCGTTCAGCTGTAAACTAGCAACAAATTGTTCACGGCCTGATGCAGTTGTCGATCACGACGCAGCAGATATCACACTGAATAACGTCACAGCTGCTTTTCTGTCACCAGTTCAGGACAATACGGTAGGTGCAGCCTGAATGTGCAGTGGGCTGCGTACGATTCGTAGCCACCGCAAACAGGAGTAAAAGCACGCTGGTCATCTGAAAATGCGCAACAAGCGGTCTGGCTGCTCCACGAACAGTAACACTAATGCAGTTCGGTGCGAAAGGAATGACACGAGCTATTCGAAGATGCGGTGTCTCGCCCAGTTGACGCAATGGCAGCGGACCAGCCAGGGTGGGTACGTAACATTCAAACTAATACTGAAGATCAAAAGCTTGCTGTTTCAAAACAGTCAAAAGCAGCGACGTCCACTTCGAGCGTGCTTTTCCGAAAGGGTGTTCATACGGAGCGCGAGGCTACGCGGACAAAGGCATAAAGTCACGCCGCGCGCTCCACCGGTAACTCATACACGTGAAGGCTATAAAAAAAGCAAGAGAGCGGAAACGGAAAGCTACACTGACGACAACCCTGTACATTTGTCGCAGCAAGAACAGCTTCTCAGAAAAAAAGGTAAAAATAAAACAACGCAAATGCAAAGAAAACAAGCTATTGAGACCCCAATGTTTTTTTGTTTTTTTAAATCACGCTTTGTACAATCTCTGCAAGAACGAAACTCATAGTAAAACACACGCAAGGGAGTTAAGCCATGTTGGGAACCGTTTAAGACACAACAAAGATTGCGAGGTTCATGAAACTATTTACTCGTTAAAACTTTCTACTTTTACCTTTTTCACAACCCAATCACTGCTCAACTCAACGCCAAACTGTGTCGCATTTCAAAACAACTAGAGGTCGTGATTTCAATTTTTGCAAACAAGCCTGTCGAATATCCACCACACCAATGGATTGGATGAACAGTTCGTAAAAAATCTTGGTTCGTCTTCACACCTACAATCTGTAACTTTAAACGGCAGGAGATATCTGCGAAAACGTAGTGACATGCGGAAAACAAGTTGATTGTATCTTGGACAATACCACTTGTCATTCCGCAACTGAAGCAGTTCGTCAATCTGGCTTTGGAATAATAATGAGGAAAGTACGCTTCACCGCAGGTGCTGCTAGGGGGGTCATGCCCCCCGAAATTTCTAGCATATCTTNTCGTTTTGTGCTTTGAGAGGCAGTGTCCCAAACAAAATGCTATTGATCGCTTAAACTCAAAATATTTGCCCCTCCAGAACTTTTGGACTTGCTACGATACTGCGCTTCACCATATTTAGGTGCTCCGTGCACGACTCCNCGANGTTTGATTTTTATGTTTTGTTTCAATCATTCGCAGAAGCAACAACTGCTGCTAATTNTGCCGCCAACATGCAACCAACCTTCTTTCTGGCGCAACCTTACATGCTAACGTTTTATTGTTCATACCTTGATCTGCTTACCTACAGTACGACACACTGAGGTTATAAACAACCGAGACATTTTTGCTGTTTTGTGACCATTGCCGCTAGAGCTAGGTTCAAGTAATTAACCTCTACTTATTACTTGATTAAGTAATTTTTCCATTACTTGATATTTCAAGTAAATTTATTTTAGAAAAGTAGATCTTGCCACGTCTGCTGCTGTAAACGCAACTTCACACGTGAAATGCATCATCACACATAAAATAAGCCATTTAGGCGAGTAGATTTCTTGCCTGTGCAGAACGCTTTGTGAGTCACTATTGTTAATTGTCACCTGATTATGATTTGGAGCTAGAAGCTCATTTCATCAAATTGAATCGCGCCCAACAAGTGCGCATTTTGTCTGAACCGCGCATTATGTGATTTTAAAAATGAAATAATTTTGATGTGCTTGCATGTGTTTAAATCTAAATATTTGCTTGAATTAGTTAAGTTACTTTGGTAATCTGTTAGAAATTACGTTCTTACTTAAACAATAAATTTTTGTTACTTGAACCCAGCCCTAATTGTCGCATTGGCTAAGTCGACATTCGCGCTGATCCCTAACAACGCTATCACGTCCCCAACAGATGTAACTTTGATGCCGGGCGTTGTTGAACAAACCGAAAAGGCAGCGGTGGTGCATTGGAAACTTCTGCTACCAAAAGAAGTTGGCGCAAAGAAATCATCGCAGCATACTCGTAGGTTTGCAGTGCACTGTCAACCCGAGAGATGTTGTTGTGGATGATTCTTCCGAAACAATTATTGAGCGATTGAGCTCAGAAGCGGACTTGTCACCAGCATTGCTGCAGGTTACTTGAACTTCTTGGTCCGACTACTGTTTGCTTGTGGTCAAATACAACACACTTTTAGTCGCTAGCCGCAAATTCACAAACACTATGGGGAGCACAGGAAATAACCCTTAACTCTTCATTATTCGATGCACATAGAGTTGAGAAAATAAATGAAAGGATTCCACGACAGAACAAAAACAATGCGTTTTGATGAAACAGAAACGCTCGTTACCGAATCTACTTGATTTTTTTAATTCAGCGTGATTTTGAAGAGATGCAACGATTGGGAAGTTGTCAGCAGAGTGTTCCATTTAAAAGTAAACAAATGGTCCACTACTTACTTAACTACACTGCAGCAGGCCGACGATGAAACACAACGTACCTTTCCCACCATTAAAACTCGTATCGAAAGCAACCTAAAATCAATTGTTTTCGGTCTGGGCACAAACGCAGGGCTATGTACAAAGCATAAGCGGCTAATTAAAAGCATCGCACGGCTCGGAACGCGGAGTTGCCGGCCGTTGACAACAGTAGAAGTTTTGGTCTTGCGACTGAAGCGGTGAAAAGAACGCAATGCGAAAGAGAAGTGCTCAAGCGGACCAACGCAAAAATTGCGCGCGGGAAGAAAAAAAAATGGCGCGAAGGAAATCGATGAGCGGAACGCGCCGCTCAATACGAGTGAGCGAGCGAGCGGTGGAACGAACAAATCGCAGCGGAAATAGTATTAACAAGTTTGAAGAGAGCAAAGAAACGACACTGACCACGCGTGTGTGCGGCGCGCCAAGGCAGTGACGGCGAACGGCGGTTTCAACACCAGTGCACGACGCACGTCGGCGCCAGAGTGCACGCGACCGCGAAATGCGTACCCGCAGTTGAACGTTGCTCATCAGGGTCGGTTTGCAACGAGAGACAAGACGACGTTGCCTTGTCTCCCTGTGTAACGAACTGAACTAAGCGCCAAGCGATAAAGCGAGTACTGTGCGCGTTTTTTGCACCCCGGCCTCAGGACGTNCCCCCCCTGTCAAAGNAACAGTACAAAAAGCCTTCAGACACAGAGTCTGCGCAGGAACAGGTAAAATCAACCGTAACAAAAACAACTGCCCNCCCCCCTCTCTCGCGTCACCTTCTGCACTGTTTCAGATAAAAAGAGGGATAGGGTACGATGAGCAAATGCGAGTAAAGCGTGTGCAACGGACCAGCCGCTTTCGGGCACGATAAGAGTTTGGCGAGTCACCTTGACCTCTGCATAACACTCCTGCGTTTTCCATTTTTAAAAAAGTCAGTAAAAAAGCAATGTGCACGCCAGCTTGGCCGCGTCACATCCCGGAAATGACACAACACCTTCACAGGGAGACTCGAGCTTCGCGCGCGTACCTCGCGCGAACAGTACCGGCCGCGAGACGCGCGCCAGACAGACAGCACGTCACTGATCGGCTCCAGCAGCTTGCTTCTGCTTTTCCTCGTCTTGGACTTGCATCATCTTCTGACGTACCTGAGCAGGCAAAACAAGTGTTTTGTGTTGCGCAAGCTTGATCCGGCCTCCAGTGTAGAAATGGACTTGGGCAGCGTCACGCCGATCTGCCTCAGTGACAAACATTATTTTTGACGGTCAACACTCATCCATCGCACCCTCGCGCAAAACCAGTCCATGTTTCAGGCCAGATCCCTTTTTGACGGCGTTATTACTTCTGTTACTGCGTAAACATGAATATGGGCAAGAGCCGGAAAGGCAGAGCGACATAATTTCACGCTTCGGTTTTACACTCGTTCACTTACCTCTCTGATTTTAAGTTGTAAGCAATTCTTTGACGTAAAGACATCGCCGTGAGCGGCTTGAAATGCGGATGTGACGTCACCTGTGGACCACGTGTGTTTTTAAAATGCAATTCGAATGACTAAACATTCACCGCTTAAGTTAGCAACAAGTTTACAGTCAACTTTGCAGCGAGTTAGATGTTTTTGCTACTCTAAGCAGAAATCCTATCGCACACACACCGCGGTCAGCGTACCCGTGGGATAGAGACCGTGCTTGTCGAAGAGCTGCATAACGAGTAACCTGCGTTGATCGAGTATCTGACGCAAAGTGCTGCCTTTCGAGTCTGGAGGTTCAGATGTGTCCGACTCATCTGCACGCACAGCACAGATGTTTGTTACGCAACAGTCGTCATAAATCACTCTGCGAAAAGCTTGAAAAATTGTCCTCCAGGTAAAAAGAAATCAGAAATGGCAAGTAAGAATCGCAAACTGCAATTTAATCAATTGCTACGGAGGTCAGCACAAACAACGACCGACACTTGCACTGCACAGGTGTTTTTTACTTTATTATCGACTCATGTCAGGCAGTTTCGCAAAATCGTTAATTGCACATGAAACGTACANGTACTGTAAAGCAAAGTGAACGTTGGCGGTAAACACACTGAACGACTACATTTCAATCAGTGAGTGGCGGAAATGGTATTTCCAGCGAAATAAGGCGAAGATAAGCCGTGCTTTTGAATCTGTCACGCACGACTGAGTGAACACAGCTGGATTCATTGCATTTTAAGCGAACAAACTACGCATTTTCCGCAATACAAGATANTATTTATCGACATCGCAGCATTTATCGACATCGCAAGCAAATGCATCGAAGTATCTTTGCATTGATCTTTGCAACACCGGGCAACTCGCAACAAACCTTTTTTAATCGCCTCTCCGTTGTCAAAAGTGAATACATCCCCCTCGCAAGCAGTGCCCGACGGCAGGGTTGACGCGGCAGAAAGAGGGGTAAGCGGGACGACGTCTCCGGCAGTGGCGGCGCTCCCTTTGCGCTTGTGGTCCCGACGACGTTTCGTGGATGGCGAGTTTGGACTAAGCGGCGAGTCTGTTGACGGGTAGATAGAGTCAGAAACACAAATGTGCTGTTGGGCATCGACAAAAAAGTTCATGAAGATTTGAAATTCCAGTTAACATCGTCTTATAAAACCACCAACTGAGATCACAACAAAAGTACGAGGTTGTTCAAATTAAACAATTTTTCGAGCACGGTCAGCGTCAACGATACGACATCGCAGATAATGGCAAACAGGGTGTTTCGGGTAGAAACAAGCTTTCTTTGATTGCCTACCTGTAGAATTTTTACGTTTCTTCCTGTAACTTGACAAGACCGCGTCAGGAGTTGTTGGCAATTCTTTAGGAGTGCCCGGGGTCGGCATGAGCTCAGGCTTAAATTTTGGCAATTGCTTGAATTGCATTTTAAAGTTAACCTGATCCAGAATCCTGAAACAAAAGTGCTGAGGTTAAGGACCACACTTCGGCGTGTGTGACGAGAAATAGCAGGTAACTTTAGTCCGTTCACCACATAGGCACAATCCCTCTAACCGTTAATGCAACACAAACCCTTCCAGTAATCACGCGCTATTGGACGACACATTTTCCAACAATGCACCTCAGATGGCTTGTTCACGTTCAGCGCTACCCATACCACGCAAAACGCCGAACATGTCTCACCGGTCTCTCTGATCATCCTGTTCTTTCATGGTCGCTTTCTGATCCACGTTGTCGCTAATGACGTCATCGGTCAAAGCAGACGTTTTCGAGTCGTCATTTGAAGGATGTTCGTGTTCGCCGTTCCTGCTGCACGAATGAATTGAAGAGAGAATTAGAACTTAACACGGGTCGCAATCAACTAATCAATTCTTATTACAATCTGACTCACTGGATAAAAATCAAAGCTTATCATCTGCAAGCTGGTCACGAATTGCTGTTAAGCAAGAACCATACATAAGCAACCAATGAACAGAGAAAAGCATTGAAAAACTGCAGCTGAAATTATAAAAGGACACGGCGTTAAAAACTTATTTTCAAAGACCTTGTTGGCGTTCCGGGATCGCCCTCCGAGCATTCCGAAAACGAACGCATGAGACTCTGGCGTCTGCGAGATGGGAATTTGTTCGGGACAGGGTCCAGTCTGAGAACGGACGCCGATGTGCTCGCGATGGACGAACACGAAGCTTCACCGCGCTGCAACACAAGCGTCATCGTGGTTGGCACCAGAATAGGATTTGTCGAATACGCTCGTATCGCACAGCGTGTTTAAACGATCACTGCCCACATGCTGGTCGCTTTTCAGAGCTCCACCGTTGTTGCGGTGAAAGCAGCACATGAACTTTGCGCGAAGGCGCCAGCACAGCATGTTAGAGAAGCAGGAAAACAAGGACTGCTTGAAGCTATTCAGATTCATCGATAATGCAAAAGCAATCCGACGCCAACTGATTTAAACCTGCATCGCTCCACGATCAGCCCTTAACTGGTGATGCGGTAACAAATAGATCTCTGCTCGCATGACGTGCGTCGTTACCGTCGCAAGCGATCCCTTTGTAAAGGGCTTTGGTATTTTCTGGATGGTGGATCTCGACAGAACTCCACAGTTTACAGGGAAATAAGCCAGGTGCGCCAAGCAAACGTCTTTTCTTTGGAAGCGTTTCTACAGCGGTACATTTGTACACTAACTAAAATCAGCATCTGCGAAATGCTGCTCTGGTATAAACGGGGTAAAACGCTCCACATAACAACCTAATGAAGCGGAATGCTGTGAATGACCAAAGATGGTTCCATTCAGGCATTGATATTTGAAAACACAAGAATGAAGTCGCATTAGCGATTTAAAGCTGACGACGATTTAACGTACTTTGGATTCAGTCGACGAACTTTCATATGTTGTCAAGGAACCAGCGGCAGTAATCGGAGAACGATGAGAGTCGAGTCGACTATCAGACTAAAACATATGCAAACCAAATTTGCTGTAAATGAAGTTAGCATGGTACGTTGGGTAAAACTTGTGGTGAGTACCTTAGTACCACGCCAGACAGAACCAGCTTTGTGGCGACCACGATAATGTCATTACGCATAAACTCTTCTGCTCTTAGGCACGACCAGAAAAAATTGTGAAAAGGTTTGACTTCACAAAAGTTGCTCGGCAACGTTTCTTCCCAGCAACAATATTTATCAATTTTTTGTATTGAGTTTACACGACGGGGATCCCGAACGAACAACTAACTAACCGCTCGGGATAAAACAACGCTAGTACACAGCAGTAAACAACGCTAGTAGCCTCTGCGTCAAAGAGCATCCAGTCTGGAAAATCGCGTAACGTCTAGTTTACAGCCTGCGCATCAGGAAGCTCAAATCAAACCTGGGTAACAGTGCCAGCGGTGAGGGGGAATGATTCCGACATGACCGGAACTCTTGCAACTGACGCGCGCACCTTCTGATTTAGTCCGCAACGCGCTTCTCGGCCACTCACAGGATCACTTGTAACGTGATCACTTGGAGATTCGAGCGTGACGACGCTACTGCCGGACGAATTAACGGTGGCTATGGCAACAGTCTCCGCAGCGCCATTTTTCTTGTTAGGAGTGCCTGGAAAGAACACAAGCGGCATTATTACGTTAACAAACAACGAAATATCAAACACGAGCACCACCGTTCAAAGCATATCCCAGCTACACAGCCGTAACAACGAACGGTAAGATGCAGCATTTCAATACTTTAAAATTTGCGTAGGTGATTCAGGAAGAACGGGCCAGTTCTGCTAATCGCCTACGTGTCGATTTGTAATTCGAAACAGCTGCAGGCACTGTGGCAAGTTTCGCTCAAATCACGCGTTTCTCAGCTTCCCATTCTCATACACTCCAGAAGTGACGCGACTGTTGTAAACCCAGAGCAGTGAAACTTGGTTCAGCGGAGCACGCAGAGACAAACACGACAGTGACTTTCACGTCACGGCTCCAACACACAGACGAGTACAATGAAGCAAAGATGGTCTCTTACCTGTCACGCTCATTATGTACGAGTGCGAGACTGACTTGGACGACAGGCCCGGGTAGGACAACACATGACCGGAGGGTTCCAGCGCGGGGGAGGCGTTTGCTGCCTGCGTATTTTCACACGCCTTCGAGCTCATGGTCACGCCGGCAGAAACCACCGGCACTGAACTGGAGCTGGGGGGAACCAAGGGAGGGGCTCCGGCTGAAGCGGGAAGTACGGATCCCGACGGGGCCTGAGAACGTACGGCGAATCCCATGTAGCGATTATTCGCCATGAAGGTCGAGTACGGAGGATATTGTCTTGTGGTGATGGTATGTTCGGACGTTGTGCCGTTCGAACTTTCGGTAAACGCTTTGGATTTGATTCGCAAGGTCAGTGCCTCAACGTTTCTTCCGTGGTCTTTTGGAAGAGGTAGTGGAGGAGCGAGTCGGAAGTCGCCCGTCAAGCGTGGAGTGAGATGATTTGAAACGGTGACCAGTGAGGGGTTGGGTGAGAGGGTCTTCGCCGGACGCTGCGATGTCTGCGGTTTCGATCGCGAGGCGGACTGTTGGGAATGAGTGATGATCGGTTGTTGGGCGCTCGCGCGGGCCAGAAGCTCGACGACTGACAACGGCTTCATGCTGATGACACCCCTGAAAAGACGGAAAACAGATAAATATTAGCCAGCACAGCGTCGAACAACTTCACATAAAGATGACCAAAGAAATTGATGCGCGATTCGTTTGACGAACTTGCGCGTGTTGAGCGCTTACGCACCCTTGGCCGTGAGAGGAAGGGGGTTGAGGCGATGAGTCTTGAGAAGATGAGTTTGAAGGCGCGGAAGGCGAAGACGGCATAGATTTACTTCTGAGCTCCGCAGCTGAAAAAAAGTTATGGCATAACATACGAGCGTAAGATAAATCGCAACAACATCGTAAATCGTTTGTTGGAGTTCACTTTAAGAACGTTTTAAGAAACACGAGTGTCGTATCCTCTTGACCTAATGAAGCAAATATTCGCTCCTTTAAAGAGTGTTTTTTCGCACTAGTCTTGAAGGCGTGCGCTTTCTGGTTAAGTTGCCGACTGACTCACTTGTTGTGGAGAACATTGGAGGAAGTACGTAACGGACAGGCGGCTGTATGTCGGACGGCTTGCGGCAAGTGCTGGCGACAGGAGCCCCTGGTGGCAGCTGCGCAGCGGTGACACTTGCGGTCGATTGATTTACAACTCCGCAGTTAGTCGCTGCTGATGTCGTACTCTGGAAATCAATCGGTTACGACGAAGCGTCAGAAAAGCACGAAACACGTTTTTTATCGAGGTTGCGCCGCGACCTGCGGTTCCCGGATCCACTTGCGTCACAAGTAGATCCGGCAACCGTAATCCAGGAAATCGACTAAGGCATTTCAGCTACACATATTTTGATTTCAGCAAAATCTGAACACTTTGTAACAAGGTCTGAACGACAATTCGATACAGTTTTGAAAAATCTATCTGAATCCACTTGTCTGACCGGAGAGATTCAGACAAACAAACACAAGCTCACCAATGCGCCCAGCTTCTCCGGAACAGACAGGTTGCTTGGAGGCGAGCTTGCAACCGGTGCCGGAGCGGCACTTGATGCAGGCAGCGGTAAGATGGTGGCGATGGGATTTGAAAGCGACGTGACTTGCCTCATACCGGTTGGCACGGCATCTGCTGCGCTAGTGCCAACCATCGCGATCATCGGGACCGCAGTGAGTGACATGCTTGACTGGATGCCTGTCAGAGTCAGCACCTGGGGATCGATTGGTTGAGTTGGAATCAAATGCTTTACGTCAGCAAGGGAGGCGTTTGTGCCATGGACGCCGTTCTGAAGAGTGCTGGTCCTGTCACGTGGTTGCTGGTGCGCAGGTGCTTTGGAAAAACTGTCGGAACGCGGCGACTGATCATCGACTTTTGTAGCCGAGTTCCATTCTTTTGGAAACAAGCAGAGAGCTACTAGTTGGTTCAATGTTGAGACAAGCTGAAGTTACGATATCGTGAACCAACAAAAGAGCGGCTAAGAACAACGAAACAGCAGAAGCAGTGTCCCCTGACAAACCGTAAGATACATGTCATAAAATAGGCGCTAGTCAAGTCGTCATGCACACCTGAGTTATCGTTCTCTTGTTTGTCATAAGTGTTGGATGGTGCTGAAGTAGCAGGTGGAGTTGGTAGTCCGATCTTAGAAGGTTGTTGCGGCGGCGGCCGTGGCGACAATGTTTTAAAGACACTTCCTGCCGCGAAACAAAGAAAAACGTTGTTGCCAACAGCACAAACGCAATACGTTGCGTGGCTAGGGATATGCAAAATGCTAACACTAGAATGCCCGAAATTTTGATTCACCTAGAATGCCCGTAGGAGCCATTTTGACTCCCAGCAGTTTCTTGCGTAACAGTACTGTGATTACGGCTGTGGAATAACTTTGTAAGACAGCCCAGTCGGAGGTATTTTCATTGAACAAAACCAAAGTAACAACAAAAAACAAACAGAATGCCGGAAAAGGACACTTGTTATTGGCGGAATTGCATTTCACGCACAAACGCCGTGTTTTAGTAGCTGTGCTTCCCCATAATGACCTGCTACGCTCATGGCAGGTGCTCACTGTTCAATTCCTCTTGCATTCACTCTTCATTTTGCAGTATTTCGCCATTTTACCATGCCCTTTGTCCGGTGTTTCTTCTTGAAACTGTCTTAGCGTTGCTCGTTTCGCCTTTGTTTTGCTAATTTCGACGATGAGGCCAAGATAGCTCCTCAGCCAACCGCCGAAGAAAAACGCTTCTGCATATGCTGTTCTTTATGACCTCTTTGTAAATGATCCACGCATTTATAGCCGCAATGTGTTATGGAACAAATGTAGCCTATAGATCATCTTCTGGTCGAAGTTCTAACTGTGTATTTCCTTGCCATTTGATTGACAATATCAACATCATATTTTTGTCAATGTAAGGTTTTGCCATTTTCGGGATCTTCTTCAAATTATCGGCGACGGTGATGCTTGGGTGAAGGGTGTTGAGAATAATCACATTTTTATTGGCCTTACCTTGATACACAGTCATCGTTGCATCACCTGTTTTATAAAGTGTGATGGAGTGAAGTGGCTCTTTCATGTGCTTCACCACTGCAGGTATTTCGTTCTGGACTTTGTTCACTGTCCCCGGTAGGCTGGTTTTGTTTTTTTTGCAACTTCATGCCCCAGGCGTGCAACATGAAATACAGTTCTGCATGAACCTCTTCCCCACAATCGTGAAAAGAGAAAATTTACTTGGGTTTTCAAACTTAAGATCGATCAGACTTTTTGCCGAAGCGGAGAAAACGTAAAATTTCGCTGAAATGGTTCCTTCATATCGCTTGTTTGCACAACGACATGCCCCGTTTGTCAGTCCAGAAAGTGTGATATGGCGTGTCATCTGATCCTGCTACTCCTCGCGTACATAACAGCAGTGCAGCTTCAGTGATGGTGCTTTTCCGGATGTGTTCAAGTCTAAGCTTCTCAATAATAAACGCCAGGCGCTTGCAGGACTTCCACACTGTATGTTTCTACGTCCGTAACTTGCAGGGCCTGGAAACTGCCTCAGGATATTGCGACCTGCAAGTCTGCCCGTGGACTGGTCACTGACTTGTATTTTCTTCCATTTAGTGCCATCCTTTGCAGTAAACACTGTACCATCGCTCTCATCAGTTTCCAAATAACTTTGCAAACCGCTCGTGGTTGGATCTCGGTTACCTTTACCTTGCACAAAAAAATAAGCGCAAGTTGGAAAACACAGAAATAGAGACATATGACAACTCCGTCCGCATCACAAAGAACCTGTTCTGTCTTGAACTCATCTTCACTAGAAGAGCTAGTTTCATCTGCTGCTGGTATGAAATTATCATCTGCATCAATGTTGCTTTCGTCCCGATTGTCAGACATATCCTCAGGAATATCAGTTAGCAAAGAGAAAACTTCTCTTGGTATGAGACCTCGACTTGTAAACATATACATATGCTGACTACATATGCTGACTGTTTCAAGTTGCAAACCAAAGGGCAGCTATGATTTGACTGTACTTGCAATCAGAACCACGCGGGAGCAAGTCAAAACAAAGGTGATAATTCACTAACTAGGGCATTGTTGACAAAATATGTCTCAACAAAAGAAAATATTCTATGCCACTCATAAGAAAATGATAAAGCTTTTGAAAAGGCACTTGACAGCAATAAAGACTTCAAGCTGTTTCAAAAGCACAATTGGCTTTGCAAATTAAATTTACGTTCCAAAGCACAAAAACACTATCACTGCCTGTAGTTCACGAAACATTTTTTACGCATTTCTATACAGGGAGTCAAAATGACTCTTCCGAGAATGAGGTAAATATTTTTAAAAATCATATTTAAAATTGACGTAAACGCACGGCATCATCCCAACAGGCTATTAGGCCCTAGGCATGATAAAAAGTCACGGGAGGATTTTCCCTGGAAGCAAGCAGGTGAAAAGATACCCAAAAGCAAACTACCCGAAGGAGTCATTTTGACTCCATTGGGCATTCTAGTGTTAACTACATTTGCGGCAGTCGAACACAAACGCTCACTCACCGGTGGGCTGGAAAGGGCTGGAACCCTTCCGTTCGTGAAGCGCGTTGCCAACAAGTGGGCTGGCAGACCCAGCGGCTGCGACCGACGGCTTTAGCGGCTTAGGGCGCTTGTAAGTATGCGTTCCGTTCGCCTGGAAAGCGTGAACCATGAACGTACATCGCAGAACGAAAACTGTACTTACAAGGGAACGAGAAGACTCAAATCCTTACTTCCTGCGCAAGGCAGCCAGGCCACGGTACGTGATAAAAGACGATATCATGGAAGGCAAAGGAAAGGAGTACAGAGCGAACAATAAGAAAAACCAAAATGCTTAGCCATGGACCTTCCAGGGTTCCCACACAGTTTCTAAAACCATTTTCCATACTTTTTCAATACTTAAAGGGAAAAAATTTAATACCATCACTTGTCTTCATTTTTCCAAATTTTTGTTCGTGGAACACAATGCAAAAAACATCTGCAAAACTTTCATCAGCGGTAAAGACTGAAATTTTGAACAAACAAATTGCTCAATTTTGGAATCTCCATACTTTCTCAATACCTCATGTACATTTTGGCCAAATCGACTAGATTTTCAAAGTCTTGAAAACCGATTTCAGAATTCAATACTTTCAATACCGCGTGGGAACCCTGCCTTCGAGGATAAGAAGTCACGGGAGTTTTAAGTCGCTGTACTTGCCTTTATTGTAAACATACAATCACGGCATTTTGAGGAAGTGATGTCACACAGACACCTACAACTTCTCTTAATGAATGAACTGTTAATCGAACAACGACGCAGTGCAAAGCGGAAGCGCAGAAAGGTGAGCGACCCTATTAGCGCTGACTTGAACCGGCAAGCAGGGCGTAATATATTGATCAATAACCTGCACGTAAGCGTCCTTCGGCAAGAATCTCTGACGATGAAAACCCGGCTGTCTGGAGCCATCCGGTTCGTCTTCTGATTGGTCGGAGTCGGTGACAACCTGCATCAACCATCAGTTATAAATGCGATTCGAAAAAAATTTGTTTACAAAACTAAAAAATCTAATCTGAAGAAGAATTTACTAAAAACTAGTGAAAAAAAATTAGCGCCGGCTAATTAGTACAGCTGGGTTAGCACACTCCGCCACAGCTGCTCGGCTGGATTCGATTCCCGCTCGGTCATACCGAAAACTAGCAATATGGTCCAGCCTCGTGCTTGACGTTAATGGGTGGGTGCAGAACACTAGTGAAACTCCCAAAGGAGTGGAAAGGCGATTATAACGAAACTGAAGCTGAAGAATTGTTTACTTTTTCGCTGCACTTCAAATCAATTTCCGACGACGGAGTGCGCGATCGTATTGCAACGCCGGTCTCTTTCGATTGCCTGCGGTGTTGTTGGGCAGGTATGGGTTGCCACGACAAAGACGCAGGAGGAGCCGCAGGAAGGGGGAAAGAGGAAGGAGCCGCAGGAAGGGGAAAGCGGATGGAGCCTCGGAGTGAGCGCCAAGAGGCTGCTGCGGAGCATCTTGGCACGCCTGGAAAAAAGGCCGGTGTTGGCGACGAAATTAACACTAGTCTCGTCATTATTCTACGCGTAGCGGCTGAGAAACTGTTCATCACTCACGCGAAGAATGTCGGGTGTTTTTATCAACTGCTTGTGCTGCACGGCGGTCGCAGCACTGCTGCTGGTTGCTGTAGAGACAATGACCGAGTTGTTCGTCACAGTGTTCGGCGGAATGTTGATAACATGTGGCAACAAGTGAGACATGGCGTAATGCTGCTGAATGCCTGCGAAGACATGCAACGTTTAAGGCACATTACGCTGAACGGGGCTCGCAGTCAACTAGTAGTGTTGTAACAACTCGGTAGGCGCGTTGTTGAATGCGCGGTTCACCACGAATGGGAAGAACAGCATTAATATGTAAGAACAGCACTCATATGTAAGTGGCGCTAATAAGCAATAATACAGAGATCCCGATAGAGTGATCTCGGTGTGTGTGACCTCTAATAAAGCTTGTGACAACGTTCGTCAAATAAGGTTTCCTGATGCAGAGGCGTTACGAATACACAAACGGCGTCACTTTTCGCACGAACTTACCGTCCGGTATTGGTGACGACCCAGCAGGATGGCTGTGTTTCGCCGACTCCACAGATCCGATTGAAGATTCCGACACCTTGCGCACCCTGGAAGTGCTCCCAGATCTTTTCCTTTCTTTGCTGCACCATTTCCAGTCCGGGTGTGCTTTAAAATGAGCTTCCTTGACCTGATCAGATTCGGTTGTTGATGTGCGGATCGACGCCGAGGTGCAGCACGACGACGAAAAGGTTACCACAGAAACACTGACTGGAGCACTGCACACGCTTTGATTTTAAAAATTGCGACCTCAGATCTGTTTGCGACATCATTGCGTATTTTAACTTGGCTCGAGGACTGCTGCCACGCTTCGCACAGAAGTTACGTACCTGAAACGCTAGGTCGTGGTATTTTTGTTTTTCGGCTGGTGGGAGGGCGTACCACCATTCTCCCAAGATCTTGCTGACTGTTCGGTTGTCTTGGTTCGGGTGCCTCTGGTGGACGAGACCCCTGTGTCGCTTGCTGAAGATCATGAATGCGTTCATTGGTCGCCGGATGTGGTCCTTGTGCTTCTGAAATAAAATTAATGGGAGGCTACAATCGATCGTATGTTTCGGAACACGAAACCACGTGATGCGCTTGAACTGTTTCCAGACAAGCAAAAGCCGTTTGGGGATTCAAGTCGCAACCAAAAAAATTGCACCGTTTTGTCATTTCCAAAAACCTATGTCTCTTTACGTCAATTGAATCCTGCCTTCTATTTACCTTTCTTGGGCTTTTTGGTTCCTTGTCGTCCGATTCCGGTGAGTGGCCAGGCTTCTTTGGCGGAGTGCTGTCTTCGGATGATAGAAAGGCGCCAGTGGAAACTGCACCGTCATCGAAGCTCACATGCAAAGTGGTCGCGGCTGGACCTGGTGACATCAGATACTCATCGCTGGTGTGTAATGACGTGTGGGAGTCAGGAAGAGGGTAGAACCTGCGACCAAAAGACAATTCATGCAGAAGGCGCAAAAATCGATGAAAATTAACCATAACACTATTACCTTATCAAGCCAACACTTTCGTGCAATAGTTTGCTGGTAATGATTTCAGAAATCTTGGTACAATCGTAGTGTAACTAGCACAGCTAGCCACAGGTTTGGAGCTAATTCGCGCGCACTCACACTTCATCGTCTGCTTCTCTGTGATGTGTAGTTTGGTTACGGTCGGTGAGCAGTGTATGAGGTAGCTGTGGCTGCGATACGTCATTGTTCTGTGCTGCGGCTTTGCCTCCTGGCTGAGATCTGGAATGCTCCACGTTACGTTCTTGAGCGTTAAATCTGCGCAAGCATAAAAGCTGGTTGCGACAAAAGCATGCTATGCCAGGGGCAAAAAGAAGGTATGAAGACATATATTTCAATCTGCAGACGGCACCGTTTCCGCTTTTGTGACTTCACCAACAGAGCACATAGTTTAACCTACAGTGTCGCCACTATCGTTTTTGTAGTTTGGTCGATCGGCCTTTTGTCGCGACCGTTAATACTGCAAAAGTGCTGCAGCCGCAAATTCTAAATCCCTGTTCCTAAGATATTTCATGCAAAACAGTTCACTCTGGTCAGGGTTTGGGGTTGTCCGCGGATCAAAGCTTCGTGACACCAACACGAGGTCGGCTGATGACCAGCCTTGATTTAGATCACGTATTAACCAGTACTTCCCACAGCGTTTTGAACATCAGCTAATATCAATGACAAATGTTATACGGTCAGCCATTTTTTCTTGAATGCAAAAGAAAATTTCAACTACTCCCCGAATAAGGATGAATCTGTCATAAAAATTACAATTTAAATTCGACAAGCTGTGCTTGTGTGGAAAACCAAACGCAACATCCGATGGCGATGGAAAAATATACGAAAGCAATTTTTTTGGTAAAAAGAAAAATGCAGCATACAAAAAATTGCAGGACAGTCGAAAAGTAGGCCAAGATTTATAAATGGTTAACGTCGACTGCTTTCTTAACATAACCAGAACCGACAGCAGTCACTTAATATTTACACTTGCTTTGCACTGTACCCGATCCCGCCGGAGGCGGTCGCTCTTGGCGTCACATCACTGCCACGCATCGTCTCGTTTCTTGATGGAGTGGGAGAAGATGAGGACGCGTGACTATGGTGGGGGGCGGAAATGTCGCTTGGTTGAACCTGACCCAAGAAAGGGAGGAGCTGGTGCCATTGATAGATGACCGGTTCGCGCTTTTCCGTCGGTGCAGGAGCAGCCTTGACGTCATCAACCTGCCAATGGTCAGAATTTGGTTTCGTAAAAAATATTGAAAACTTGTCAGGCATAGTTTTGCTCATGGAACAAGAGACAACTGCTGGGCTACATCGATTAAACAAAATGCAACAGGACACAAGATGCTACAACCTGAGGGTACGGATCGTCCCGGTTGCTTGCTTCAACTTTTGTGTGTGGAGGTGAATCAGCTTGTGGGGTGACCGAGAGGTTGCGGTTGGAGGGAGGAGCGGCAGGAGCCGCAACGAGGACTTGCCGCGGCTTTAAACAAACACCAGCGTTTGGATAAAAATATCGGAAGGACACGCGAGTGCCGTCTGCGCCACAGCACTGGATGCAAAATTAGTTTGCACGAACAGAGCTTTGCATGCAGTACCAAACTAAAGACTAGAAACGACGATGGACATGGTAAGTTCTGCCTGACACTCAAACGATGCTTTCGCACGAGACACGAGTCTAGCGCGTCAACGCTGTCGCAAAAAATGTTGACAGCAAACGTCAACGAGACACCAAGCGCATCACGCCAGTGTCGGTTAGCGGCCGCACACAGGAACTCAAACGCTGATAAGACAACCGAGGTAAGTGCAGACCTGGCTTCGCGAATCGGATTGCGTTTTGAGCTAGCATGCTTCTATTATCATAGTTTGACTTTCGAAAACCTGAAAAGCGGCGGAAGGTCCAACTATTTCGCGCGAAATTTCAAACTGCAACACTTACCTCGATCAGGGGAGGTTCGGCGGTGGCAGCGACCGGCATTTGCAGGGGTTGCGGCAGCACCATCGGTACGAAAGGGGCTCGGTTTGACGGCACAACAAGCCTCTGACCGTACACAGATGACAAATCGTGACTGGGAATCAACATCAGCGGCTGCTGTGCTACAACAGCCGCTGTGTTGTTAGAGTCTGACGCTGTGGGCGGCATGACTACGGCGTAATGGTAGACAGGAAAGTTTACGTTGCCATCTGTAATACAGCGATTGACGACATTTAAAATTCTGGTCAAGTCCTGTTAATACTTGGAAATAACTTACAAAGAAATGAAGTCAAACATCAGATTATGGCTGCTGTTCTAAAACGAAAGCCAAAATGAAGCTCCGCGCTGCACTGCGCCAACCTTCCATGCAAATGTGAAAAATGCGGGTTGATGACGACAACCCATATCACGCGGAAATGCACTGCTCGCGTAAGATTTCAAAATATTGGGTTGAGAATCGTTTGGCTGCGGCCACACGAATGTCGCGTTGAAACGCAGGAAACCGTGGAGTTAAAGCACGACCAGAAGTTAACAACTTTCGGGGAAAAGTAAAATTCGAAATAATCGATTTTGTTGTTGCTGCTTTTTGTTGACGTGAAATTGTTGCCTTTTTGTGCGCACGTACAATAAAAAATTACTGCTTGTTCAGCCTGACTAGTGGTCTTTAGCTTGTCGGTTAACGAAGTAGATAACACTTACAGAATCAAGACATAGCACGTACATACACACAGAAAGCGAGTGCCTGGGGACGATGTTTCACGTAAATCGCCATTTATAAGAAATTAATTCTCATTTTTTTAATTTTTAAACACGGCGTACAGGTGCAAAACCGAGCTTACAGCGGCAAATCTCACCTTGTCCAGGCAACGGGTACGGTAACACAGAACCTGATGGTCCAGGGTAAAGAACCGGGAAGCGCGGATCGCCAGTTATCACAATTGGCGCCGTCGGAGCAGCAGGTCGGAGCTGCTGTTCCGCATGAGAGAAACTGGGCGCGGCATGCACTTCCACAGTCGGCTTGCTCTCCGGTAATCTGATCGTTGAAGACACTGCAGCTGGCCGCTCCGCATGCGTCTCTTGGTCTAAATCGCAAGCGGGCGGGTATTTATTAATTTAGCTGAGACTGAACTGTCACAGGGTAATGGAAACCAGAGGTGTACAGGAGCCGGGGTGTTGGAGTAGACTCTGGCCGGAGTCAGTTTTTTAATAAGAGGTTAGTTTGTTTATTTTTGATTATGATTATTGCAGATTGTTTTTTACAAAGCAAACCTTCAAATGTGCAAAACTACTTCACAGGAAGTCTTAAAATTTTAATACAACTTGGATGTAAGTCAGGTTAGGTTGGTCAGTTTCATGTGTTTAAAGATGTGGACAATTTCTTGTTCATGGTGATACGTTAAAAATCTTTTGGCCAATGAAAGTTAGCTCACATAAAAAGTTTAGGAAGTGTCTCAACAACCAGCATATCCAGTTTTCTGTTTCAAAGGACAAGAAGTACCGTATCCCGCATCCAGTTTTCTGCCAGATATAAAACTGAGTTGGAGAAATCCGACTACTGTCACCGTGGTCGAGTGGCAAGTGACTAGACAATCGTCAGTTCGAGTGACTCCTTTGTTGTATTTGGTTTTTCTTTTGATGTACTTACACAA